>Ga0126307_10000644_pt1 | contig 22687 bp, 23 predicted proteins | sample Plot28_FD_89955 | JGI IMG/M metagenome (GOLD analysis project Ga0126307, IMG submission 89955) | Serpentine soil microbial communities from UC McLaughlin Reserve, CA, USA - Plot28 | ecosystem: Environmental > Terrestrial > Soil > Grasslands | place: USA: UC McLaughlin Reserve, Lake County... | reverse complement strand
TCCCGGTGCCGACGCGCCGATCGCGCCGCTGCCTGAGCGCGCGACAGGCGAGACGGGCTCTCCCCTCGAGGACGTTGCCGGGGCCGACCGGCGGGGCACGAGCCTGCCCGGCCGGATCGGCGATGGGGCCTTTCCCGCGGCCGCGGTCGCGGGGATAGCCGCGGTGCTCGCGGCGCTCGCGGCCGCGTGGTGGCGCCGGCGCGGGCGCCCCCGCGCGCGCGGGACGCCGCCGGCGGCCTGACGAACGCCGTTGGAGCGCCGTCTGTCACGACTGGAGGATCGCCCACCCATACGGTGGTCGATCCTCCCCTCATGACCCGGAAGCGCGGGCGCGGTTGGCCGGGCGGCAAGGAGCGTGCCGCTTTCACGAGATGACGATCACCCACAAATACTGTGGTCGATCGTCATCTCGTGACGCTCGGGCGGCCGACGCTAGCCGCGGAGCGTGCGAACGATCGCGCGGTCCATCACGCGGTCGGGCAGGAGCTTCGCCATCGGGCCGCGCAGCTTTGCGTCGCGGCCCACGAGGTAGCGGGCACGCGGCCTCCGGGTGCTGAGCGCGTGGCCGATCGCCTCGGCGACCACGCGCGGCTCGATGCCGCGCTCGCGTTCGATCTTCACGGTCTCCCTGCGAAGGCCTTCGATCATCCGGCCGTACAGGCGCTTGGCCTCGGCCGGCATGTCCGCAGCGATGCGGTCCGCCATCTCGTTGCCCTTCTGCCAGATCGGCGTCTTCACGCCGCCCGGCTCGATCACCACGACGTCGACACCGTGGGGGTGGAGCTCGCGCCGCAGCGAGTCACTGAACGCCTCAAGGGCGAACTTCGACATGTTGTACGGCCCGACCAACGGAAGCGCAACGCGGCCCCCGATCGAGCTGACGTTCACTATCCGGCCGCGCGCCGAGCGCAGCGCCGGCAGGAAGGCCTGGGTCACGGCGACCTGGCCGACGAGGTTCACCTCGAGCTGGTGGCGCAGCTCGTCAAGCGGCAGGAACTCGAGCGGACCGGCTACGGCGATGCCGGCGTTGTTCACGAGCCCCGCGAGCGGACGGCCGTCCAGGGCGTCGCGGGCGGCGGCGATCGAGTCGCGATCCGTCACGTCGAGCAGCGCCGTCCGCACGCCCTGCGCACCCAGCCGCTCGGCATCGTCCGGCGACCGCACGGCGCCGACGGCGTCGAAGCCGAGCTCCCTGAGCAGCAGCACGGTGGCATGGCCGATGCCGCTGGAGGCGCCGGTCACGAGCACGGTCCCGGAGGGCATGTGCGCCACACTACCTCGCCGCATGCAAGTGGACGATGCGATCCGAACGCGCCGCACGCACAAGGCCTATGCGCCCGACCCGCTGCCACGGGAGACGCTCTACGAGCTGTTCGAGCTCGCGCGCTGGGCGCCGAACCACAATCTCACCAATCCATGGCGCTTCCGGATCGTCGGGCCTCAGACCCTCGCGCGCCTGAAGGAGACGGCCGGACCCGAGGCGGGCCCGAAGCTCGACCGCGCGCCCACCCTCGTGGTCGCGTCGGTGCTCGAATCGGGTGATCCAGTCCAGGACGAGGAGGACCTCTGCGCGGCCGCCGTCGCGAGCTACATCGTCCTGCTCGCCGCGCACGCGCGCGGGCTCGCCGGCTACTGGCGCACGCCCGCCGTGCTGCGGACGCCCGAGGGTCGCGCCGCGGTCGGAGTGGGTGAGAGCGAGCACATCATCGGGCTGCTGCACCTCGGTCGCCCGCGCCAGGATAGGCCGGCACCCGAGCGGCTGCCCCCGGGCGACTTCGTAACCTCCCTTCCGTGATCCCGCGCGCCGATGCGCTCGCCACGCTTGAACGCGACGCGTTCGACGTCGTGGTCGTCGGCGGTGGGATCACCGGGGCGGGCGTGGCCCTCGACGCCGCCTCGCGCGGCTACAGCGTCGCGCTCGTGGAGCGCTCCGACTACGCCGCCGGCACCTCGAGTCGCTCCTCGAAGCTCGTCCACGGCGGCCTCCGCTACCTCCAGAACTTCGACCTCGGGCTCGTGCGCGAGGCCCTGCTGGAGCGCTCGCTGCTCGTGAAGCTCGCACCTCACCTCGTGCGCCCGCTGCCGCTGCTGGTGCCGAGCTTCGAGGGCAGGCGGCCCGACCGGCTGACCGGCGTGGGGCTGAACATGTACGACGTCATGTCGTGGCGCCGCGGCCGCGACGACGACACCGCGTGGAGCCCCGAGCGCCACCGCACGATCGACGGCGACGAGGCGCTCGCGCTGGTTCCCGCGCTCGCGATCCGGGAGCCGACGGCGGCGTACCTGTTCTACGACTGCCAGACCGACGACGCGCGGCTCGTCCTGACGGTGCTCGCCGAAGCGGAGCGCTTCGGCGCCGTCTGCGCGAATCGCTGTGAGGTAACGGGCCTCGTGGAGCGCGGCGGACGCGCCCAGGGCGTGCTCGCGCGTGACGCTTCCGGCGGCGGGGAGTTCGAGATCAGCGCCCAGAACGTGGTGAACGCCACGGGCGTGTGGGCCGACCGTCTCCGTCCCGACGAGCTCTACGCGGAGGAGGAAATGCCGCGGATCCGGCCGAGCCGCGGCACGCACCTGACGCTCTCGCCCACCGCCCTGCCGGTGGAGGCCGGCGCGGTCGTTCCGGCCGGTGGCGGGCGCACGGTGTTCGTGCTGCCATGGCTCGGTCGCACGCTCGTCGGCACCACGGACAACGACTACGACGGCTCGCTCGAGCACGTGCCGCCTTCGGGCGCCGACGTGGCCTACCTGCTGGACGCGGTGAACGCCTTCTTCGGCGTCGAGCTCGCGCCGACCGACCTCACCGGCGGGTTCGCAGGCGTCCGCCCGCTGATCTCGTCCGGCGATCCGCGCAAGTCCGTCGACATCTCGCGGAGGGCTGAGCTCTACGAGACGAGCTCCGGGCTCGTGACGATCACGGGCGGCAAGCTCACCACCTGGCGGCGCATGGCGAAGCTCGCTGTCGACCGGATCGTGGAGCGCGAAGGGCGCGAGGCGCCCTGCCGCACGCACGAGATACCGCTGGGCGAGCCCACGGATGCCGACGCGCTGCCGCAGGTCGCGGGGGTGGACAGCGAGACCCGTGTCCATCTGGCCGGCCGTTATGGCCACGCCGCGCAGTTCGTGCTGCGCCTGGCCGCGGCGGCGCCCGCGCTGGCGGAGCGGATCGTGCCCGAGCTGCCAGACATCGCGGCCGAGGCCGCGTACGCAGCCGCGCACGAGCAGGCGTCGACGGTCGGGGACGCCCTGCTTCGCCGCACCCGCCTCGGGATCCTCGACGCGCGCACCGTCGCCGCTCCGGGTTCGCCCGCCGCGCGCCGCATCGGCGAGGCGCTGGCCGGCCAGCTGAGCTGGGACGAGGCCCGGCTCGCCGCCGAGTTGCGCGACTGGGAGGAGCTCGCCCGCGTGGAGGGACTCGTGCCGGCCGCCGAGCCCGTGGAGGCCGCGTGATCCTCCGCCTGCGCGACAGCGAGCTCGACCTGGGGCGGCCGGTGCTGATGGCGATCGTGAACGCTACGCCTGACTCGTTCTCAGACCGCCAGGGCCGGAAGACGGTTGACGAGCTGACAGAGCGCGCACTCCGGCTCGTGGCCGACGGTGCCGCGATCGTCGACGTGGGTGGTGAATCTGGCCGCACCGACACCGAGCCCGTTCCGGCGGAGCTCGAGGCCGAGCGCGTGGTGCCGCTGGTGCAGGAGCTGGCGGGGCGCGGCGTGCTGGTCTCGGTCGACACCTGGCGCGCCGGGGTCGCACGCGCGGCGCTCGACGCCGGCGCGGTGATGATCAACGACGTGAGCGCGCTCAGCGACCCGGAGCTCGCGGCCGCGTGCGCCGACGCGCGGGCCGGACTCGTGGTCACGCACACGCGCATCCCGCCGAAGACGAAGGGATTTCCCGAGTACGAGGACGTTCTGGCGGACGTGGCCGGCCTCCTGCGTGAGAGGGCCGATGCTGCGGTCCGTGCCGGGGTGGGGGAGGACTCGATCGTGCTCGACCCCGGCATCGATCTCGCCAAGACGCCGGCGGAGTCGATCCGGCTGCTCGCTCAGCTCGACGCGCTCACCGCGCTGGGGCACCCTCTGCTGCTCGCGGTCTCGCGCAAGGATTTCATCGGCGCGGTGACCGGTCGGCCGCCCGCCGGGCGCGAGGCGGGCACGCTCGCCGCTCTCGGGGCCGGGGTCCGGCGCGGCGCGCGCATCCTGCGCGTGCACGACGTGGCCGCCGCGCGCGACTACCTCAGCGTGCACGCCGCGATCGAGCACGGCGACGGAGTGGACCCGGGCCTGCGGCTCGACGCGGGGTTCATGCGGGAGCGCGCATGACGAAGCTGACGATCGCGCAGCTCTCGGACCTCCACTGCGGCTCGCCGCACTTCGTGCCGAGCCTCCTGGATCGGGCGATCGTGGAGGTCAACGAGCTCCGGCCGGATCTGGTGATCGTGTCGGGCGACCTGACCGGCGACGGCCTGCGCGGTGAGTACCAGCAGGCCGCCGAGTACCTCGATGGGATCGAGTGCGAGCGGCTCATCGTGATCCCCGGCAATCACGACTCGCGCAACGTCGGCTACGTGCACTTCGAGGAGCTTGTGGGCGAGCGCAGCGCGACGCTCCATCACGGGGGCGTCTCGATAGTGGCGGTCGACTCGACCGAGCCGGATCTCGATCACGGCGTCATCGGACGCGGCCGCTACCCGTGGATCGTGGAGCGCTTCGCCGAGCACGACGCCTTCCTGCGCATCTTCGTGCTCCACCACCACCTGCTTCCCGTGCCGGGCACGGGGCGCGAGCGCAATGTCGTCCACGATGCCGGCGACACGCTCGAGTGCCTTCAGCGCGCCGACGTGCATCTGGTCCTGTCCGGGCACAAGCACGTGCCGTACGCGTGGCGGCTCGAGAACCTGTTCGTGGTGAATGCCGGCACCGTCTCGACCACGCGGCTGCGCGGCAAGACGAAGCCCTGTTACAACGTGATCGAGGCCTCGCCGGAGCGCGTGACTGTGTTGCGCAAGTACCCGTTCCACGAGTCGAGCGCGATCATCTCGTTCGACCCGAGCACGTATGACTACGAGAAGGACGAGTCGCTGCTCGGCGAGACCGAGCACGGCTGACGCTCGTCCCGTAATTCGGTGGATCGATCCCGGTTGGGTCGATAATGGCCCCGTCCCCACCGGAGGAGATCGAATGACTCGCAGGCTTGCAACCGTCTCGATCGCGGCCAGCTCGCTCGCGCTGCTCGCGTTCCCGGCCGCATCGCCGGCCGGCACGGCGAGCACGGTGTCCTCGGGTGACAGGCAGCGGGTGCTCTACGACGCCGCGCCCGGCGAGGCGAACGAGCTCCTCGTCGAGGTCTCGAGGAACAGCCGCGCGGTGCGTCTCACGGACGGCGGAGCCGCGATCGCCGTGGGGCCGGGCTGCGAGGCGCAGTCGGACGCCCGGGTCGTGTGCCGGCTCAACGTGCGCGTGCGGCTCGTGCAGGTCAGCCTCGGTGACGGCGACGACCGGGCCGAGGCGACCACGTCAAACCCCGCCGGCGCCCAGGTGAACATCGTCGGCGGCGATGGCGAGGACCTGCTCAGAGGCCGTGGGCCCACGCGCTTCAACTTCGGTGGGGACGGTGGCGACGACACGCTGAGTGGCAGCGAGGGGCCCGACGTCCTGCGTGGAGGAGCCGGCAACGACTTCGCGAGCGGCCGCGGCGGCGATGACCTGTTGATCGGCGACTCGGGACGCGACGTCCTCCGCGGGAGGTTCGGTCGCGACCGCATCTTCGGCGGCCTGGGCTCCGATCGGGTCGACTCGCGCGATCTACCCGAGCTCCGTGACGGCGTCGTCAGCTGCGGGCCCGGCCGTGACCGCCTTACCGCCGACGAAGTGGATGGGCCGATCATCGTCGGCTGCGAGGGCGTCCGAGTGCCGTAGAGCGGCCGCGGCGCGAGAATGCGCCGCGTGGCGGTCATCGCGCTGATCGACGGCGAGCATCATCCGTCCGCGGTTCGCGACGTGCTCGACGACCTCGACCTGGCGGGCGTCGTCTTCTGCGGCGGCGAGGAGAAGCTCGGGCCCGGCTTGCGTGAAGAGGACTACGGCCGACCGGTCGAGAGCGACCCCGAGGATGCGATTCGTCGTCTCGCGCCCGCCGCCGAGGCGGTGGTCGACCTATCCGACGAGCCGGTGGTGCCCGCGTCGCGCAAGCTGCGGCTCGCCGCGCTCGCGCTTTCCCTTGGGCTTCGCTACGAGGGCCCGGGCGCGCGGCTAGAGCCGCCTCGCTACGAGCACGTGGCCTTCGATGGGCCCAAGCTCGCGGTGATCGGTACGGGCAAGCGAACCGGGAAGACGGCCGTGGCCGGGCACTGGGCCGCGCTCCTGCGCGCGGAAGGCGCGGAGCCGGTAATCGTCTGCATGGGGCGCGGCGGCCCGGCCGAGCCGCGGCTGGCCGCGGCGGACGTGGCGCTCGACGAGCTGATCGCAATCGCGGAAACCGGCTCGCACGCGGCCTCCGACTACCTCGAGGACGCCGCGATCGCCGGGGTGCCGACCGTCGGCTGCCGGCGCGTCGGCGGCGGCTTCGCGGGCGCGCCGTACAACTCGAACGTGCCGGCCGGCGCGGCGCTCGCCGCATCGCTCGACCCGGGCGCGATCGTCTTCGAGGGCTCGGGCGCGTGCATCCCGCCCGTGGAGGTCGACCGGACGGTATGCGTCCTCGGCGCCGGGCCGCCCGAGCCGTTCGCCGAGTACCGGCTGGCGCGCGCGCAGCTCGTGCTCGCGGCCGCGGGAGCGCCGGAGCCGCCGGCTGGGGCGCTCTTGTTCTGGATGCGTCCCGAGCCGCTCGAGCCGGTGCCCGAGGACGCGCGCGTGGCCGTCTTCACCGCCGGTGCGCCCGCGGTGGAGGGAGTCGACGCCGTGGTGAGCTCGGCCAACCTCGCCCGCCGCCAGGCGCTCGCCGCGGACCTCGAGCGCGCTGCGGCGGAGCGCTGCGATACCTACCTGATCGAGCTCAAGGCCGCGGCGATCGACACCGTGGCGGCGCGGGCGCGGGCGCAGGGCGCTCGCATCGTGTTCATTCGCAACCGGCCGCTGGGCGACGGCCTTGACGATGCCCTGCTCTCGCTCTTTCGCGATGCCCGCTGAGACGATCGTCATGCACAAGGGCCACGGCCTCCCGTACTCGAAGGGGCTGATGTCGCAGTCGATCTCGGCGACGGGTCTCTCGCACGAGCGCGCCTTCGAGCTCGCCCGGTTGATCGAGGCGCGCCTCGCCGAGCGCGCAGCGTGCGAGATCGACGTGGCCGGCCTGCACGCGCTGGCGGAGGAGGTGCTGCTCGCGGAGGAGGGTGAGACGACGCTGCGCCGCTACCGCGGCTGGCGGCGGCTCGACCGGCTCGATCGCCCGCTCGTCGTCCTGATCGGCGGGACGACCGGAGTCGGGAAGTCGACGCTCGCGACGATGCTCGCGGCCCGGCTTGGCGTGAACCGCGTGATCGCGACCGACGTGATCAGGCAGGTCCTGCGCGCGTACTTCACCCCCGAGGCGATGCCGACCGTGCACCACTCCGCCTTCGACGCCGGCGGCATCGCCGGCTACCGCGACCAGGCGGAGCGGGTGGGCACCGGCATAGCGGCGATCGTGGAGCGCGCCGCCAACGAGGCAATGCCCGTGGTCGTAGAGGGCGTGCACGTGGTGCCGGGCGGGGTGCATCCGCGCGCGCGTGAGCGCTGCGTGCTCGTGGAGGCGCTCGTGGTGGTGGGCGACGCCGACCTCCACCGCGGCCACTTCTCGCGCCGGCCGGGCACGCGGCCGGCCGAGCGCTACCTGCGCAGCTTCGACGAGATCCGCCGCCTGCAGGACCACCTCTGGGAGCGGGCGCGCTCCGAGGGCGTTGCGGTGGTCGACAACGAGAGCGCCGACCAGACGCTCGCCCGTCTGATGGAGCTCGTGCTCGATGCCGTCGAGGAGGCAAGCTAGGGTTCGGCGGCGCTGATGTCGGTTCTGAAGAGAACGGAGCTGCAGGACAGTCCGCTTGCGGACCTGCACGCGATCGCGTCGGAGCTCGGGCTGGAGGGTTTTCGCTCGAAGCGCAAGAACGAGCTGATCGACGCGATCCTCGACGCGAGCGGCGGCGTCGAGGACGAGCCGGAGGTCGACGAGCCGGTCGAGCAGGCCGAGCAGACCTCTGAGGACACCTCCGACGGCACGTCCGAGGACACCTCCGAGGGCACGTCCGAGGACACCTCCGAGGGCACTTCCGAGGGCACGTCCGAGGGCACCTCGGAGGGGACTTCAGACGAGGAGGAGGAGCCTGCGGGCGCGACCGAGGGACGCGAGGAGGAGCCGGCCGCGGGCGTTCTCGACGTGCTCGCGAACGGCAGCGGCTTCCTGCGCGTCGATCAGGCGGGTCATTCGCGCGAGGACGTGTACGTCTCACCGGCCCAGATCCGCCGCTGCGAGCTGCGCGCCGGCGACCTCGTGGAGGGCCCGGTGCGCCCGCCGCGACGAAACGAGCGCCATCCGTCGCTGATCCGGGTCTCGACGGTCAACGGCGGCGACCCCGAGCCGCCCGAGCAGCGGCCCTGGTTCCGCGAGCTCACGCCCGTCTATCCGATCTCGCGCGTGGACGCGCCGGGCGCGGCGCCGTTCGGGCTTGGCTCGCGTGTGGCGGTCACGGGGGCGCCGGGAGCCGGCGCCACCACGCTGATGCGCGAGCTCGCGCACGCGCTGCTGCGCAAGCCGGAGATCGACGAGCTGACCGTGATACTCGCGGGCGTGCGTCCCGAGGAGGTGGCCGAGTGGGAGGCGCTGGGCGAGGGAGTGAAGGTCGTGGGCGGCAGCTTCGACCGCTCGCCGGACGCGCAGGCCCAGGCCGCCGAGCTCACCGTGGAGCGCGCCAAGCGCCAGGTCGAGCGCGGCGGTCACGCCGCACTCGTCGTCGACTCGCTCGGCGGGCTCCCGCCCGCCACGCGCCGGCGCGTGTTCGGCGCCGGGCGCGCAGCCGAGCAGGGCGGCACGCTGACCGTGGTCGCGGCCGTTGGCGACGCCCAGGAGGCGCTCCGCTGGGCCACCACCCGGATCGAGCTGGAGGGCGGCGGCGGTTCCGCCGCCCTGCGCGGCGAGCGGCTTACCTGACCTCGAGCGTCTGCGCCATCGTCGTGGGGTGGACGAGGCAGACGAGCCTGTAGGTGCCTCTCACCCGCGGCGTGACGCTGTACGTACCGCTCGTCCGGCCCCAGTAGAGCGACGAGAATCCGCGCGGGCCGTTGGCCACGCTCACGCTGTGCGGGTTGTTGCCGCCGAAGCGCCAGGTCACCGTCTCGCCGACCCGCGCGTTGACCTTCTGCGGCCGGAAGAAGTCGTCGCCGACCTGGAGCGCGCTGCCGTCGAACGCGGTGAAGACGCCGGCCGGCCGCGCGAGCTGCGGCACCACGCGGTCGTAGGCGGGCGTGCGGTCGAAGCGGCGAGGCCGGTTGATCTCGATCAGGTCGTCCGGCAGCGGCCCGCAGCGCTTGACGGAGTCGTCGCGCACGAACCAGGTCGCCCAGAAGCCCATCGCAGCCACGTGCAGGTTGTGGTTGTCGTGCACCGAGACCCTCCTCAGCACCTCGCCCTTCACGATCGGGATGCCCTTGGCGGTCGCGTACGTGCCGTTCCCGATCGGCCCGGGCTCGTGGAGGATCGGCCGGATCGTGTTGTAGACGTGGTTGGGCATTCCGTGGTAGACGGGTGCCTTGAAGATGCGCCGCCCGCAGGTGCGGCTCTCGAGCGTCTGGTACTTGCCGCCGCCGTGTTGATGCGAGGCGGCCAACAGCAGGCGGCCGCTGAACGGCGCGGTCCACTCGCTCGAGTCGACGAAGTTCGAGCCGCGCCTGCCGCCGCCCGGCACGTCGAAGGCCATCCCGTTCGCGAGGTGCGAGCATTTGCCGATCACGATCGGACTCACCGATTGGCGCTTCTCGGTCGTGTACCAGACCTTCGTGCGCACGTAGAAGCTCTTCGGGCGCTTGTAGTGGTTCATCACCATCGCCGTCAGTCGCCAATTCGGGGCGGACCCGTCGGCGGTGCGGTTGTTGATGCCGTACTCGTCGCGCCAGCGCCTCGGGAGGCCACGGATCGTGCGGCCGAGCGGGTGCTCCTCGCCGCGGCCGCCTATGAAGCCTGCGTTTCCCCAGCAGCTGCCCGGAAGCTGGTCCACCCGCCCCGGCGCCCAGTACAGGAAGTGGTGCACCATCATCTTGCCGATCGGAAGCGGCTTCGCGTCCGGTCGCTTCGAGTCGACGAGCGCCATCTCCTTGAACCCGAGGATGTAGCCCGGCTTCTTCGGAGCCCCGCCATTGGCCTTCAGGAGGGGCACGTTGTGCGTGTCGTGTACGTACGGCAGCGAGTCGATCCGCGGCGAATACAGCGTGAGCACCTGCTCCTTCGCCCCGGCCACCGGCGCGAGCACGCCGGCGATCACAACTGCGATGGCCATCCCGGCCACTGCCTTACGCATCCTGATCCTCCCGTTCTTGCAGGTCGACTGCGAGAAGGAGGTTAGCGCCGGTAGGCCACCCGGCGCCAACTCGGCTCGGGCGAGAGCTCGATCAGCTCGCCGGCGCGGTCGGGCTGCCCATAGCCGAACGAGCTCGTGGTCTCGTCGAAGACGATCTCGAGCTCGCCCTCCATCACGCGCTGGTCGAGCCACGCGCCGCGGAAGACAAGCCGTCGGATCCAGTGGACGAGCGAGCGGTCGGACGGTCCCGTGAGATCCCCCCAGCACTCCCTGATGTGCTCCCCGAGCTCCGACTGCGGCTCGGTCACCTCGCCGTTCACCGCAAGGTTCACGAGATCCTCGCGTTCGTCGTCGCCGAGCGGCCCCTCGACGAACGCGAGCTTCATCGCGGCCTGCTCCACGCGCTCGGTGAAGTCGCGCTCGTTGAACGTGAAGCGCAGCTCTCCGTACTCGAGGACGTAATCCGAGCCGGACTCGTAGTTTCCGCGTCGCGCAGTGTCCATGGGGAAGGCCTCGCCGCCGAGACTGGCGGCGTCGAGATATTACGGTCGTTTCCTTCCGCGCCGGGAGAAGTGCAACGGCAGTTGCACGGGCGCTGCCAGTATCCGCCCGGATGGCAGCGGCGCGGATCCTCTACGACGCGGACTGCGGCTTCTGCCGCTGGTCGCTCGCCCAGGTGCTGTGGCTCGACCGCCATGCCCGGCTGCGCCCCGTGGCGTTACAGGATCCGGAGGCCGACGTGCTGCTTGGCGCGATGAGCGCGGAGGAGCGAATGGCCTCCTGGCATCTCGTCGCGGCCGACGGCCGCGTCCACTCCGGCGGCGACGCCTTCCCCGCGCTCCTGCGCCTGCTGCCGGGCGGGAGTCCGTTCGCGCGGGTGCTCGCGTCGTTTCCACAGGCGTGCGATGTGGCGTACCGGGCCGTTGCCGCGCGAAGGTCGTCTCTCGAGCGGCTGGTGCCGGCCGCCGGCGCCGCCCGTGCACGCGAGCGCATCGAGGCGGCCGAGCGCCGGGCGTGAGCGGCGACCCGATGTGGTTCGACCTCGACACCTTCGTGCTCGACTCGGCGCAGGCCCTGTGCGTCGCCCTTCCCTCGGCTGGGCTGCCCGCCTTCCTGCGGCGCTTCGGCGGCCGCGGCTGGGCGCTGATCGCCCCGCTCTCGGTGGTGCTCACGGTCGCGGCGATCGGCGCCGCCACCGCCAGCGCTGACGTCCTGACCTGGATCGCCTTCCTGCTCGTGCCGCTCGGGTGCGCGCTCGCGCTCGGCTGGGCGGCGCACGGCGCGCGTCCCTGGCGCGCGGTCGCGGCCGTGCCGCTCCTCGTTGCGGCGCTTGCCGGGCCCGACGACGCGCTCGGCCGCGCCGCGAGACTGGTGCTGATCGTCGGATCGGTCGTGACCGCGGGCAGGCTGCTCGCGGGCGTGGCGCCGCTGCGCTACCTGAAGGTCGGCGTCGTCGCGATGGCGACGATCGACGCGATCTTCATCTTCGGCGACTTCTTCGGGGAGCAGAACGCCGCCTTCAACGCCGCCGCGCCCGCCGCCGGCCTGCCTCGGCTCCAGGTCGCCGACGTCGGTGGCGTGTCGACCGACTACGGCGACTACTTCGTCGCGGGACTCGTGGGGGCGATCCTCGCCGCGGAGCGGCGCCCTCAGCTGCTGGCGGCGGGAGCGACGCTCGTCGCGGCGGAGGCCTTCAACCAGCTCTTTCTCGTCGTCGACTCGCTGCCGGGCACGGTGCCGCCGGCCGTGGTCATGCTCGCCTTCAGCGCCCGACGGCGGGCCGGGGTGCCGGCGACCCGCTAGACGTCGAGCACGCCGTCCACCACGAGCAGCGCCCCGCAGGCGACCAGGGCGGCGGCGACCAGACGGGCCGCCCAGCGGACGGCGCGCAGCCACGGCCCCCCTGTGGGCCAGCGCGCTGCGAGCGCCGCCAGCAGCGCGACGCCCAGTGCCATCGCGCCCGCCGTCACGACGAGCCCGCGGTCGGCCCCCGCACCGAGCGCCATCACCAGCAGCGCCGGGCGTGCCACGACGGGGATCGCGACCGGGATGAGCGCGGCGCGCGAACCGGCAAGCGCGGGCTCGGGCGCGGGCGGGCGTCGAAAGAGGTCGCCGGCTCCGGTCACGGTGGCGACCAGGCCGGCGGCGATCCGGAAGGACGGTTCGCTCACGTCGAGCGCCTCCAGCAGCGGCCCGCCCACGACGGCGGCAACGCAGACGGCGACCCCGCCGATCGCACCACCTGCCGCTGCGAGTCGCGCCGCCGTGCGCCCCGCGCGACGCTGCCGCGGCACCCCGAACGCGGCTCGCGGCGGGTTGAGCGCGAGGACGAGCGCCGCCAGCCAGAGCCACGCGGACGGGGTGTCGTCGCCGGGGCCGTCCGGACTATTGCGCTCGCTGACGCGCGCGATCGGGATCGTTCGCAAGAGGCCGGCGAGTGCGTGCTGTTGGTCGTCCATGCGCGTCTCGCCGTCGCGGTACCACGCGCCCACGACGCGCCCCGGCCGCTCAGCCGACGACGCGTCGTCGGCGTCTGACTGCTCGCCCACGGCCAGGCCGGCGACACAGCTCGCGCGCTCGGCGATCGGCTCTCGAAGGTCGGCCAGACGGGGCTCGGCGCGCGCGGCCAGCCACAGCCCGGCCAGGGCCTCGTCGACTACGCCGTACCAGCCGCCGCGAGCGAGGTGGCTGCCGCGCACGACCCGACCGAGCGGGCCGTGCTGCTGGGCGAGCCAGCGCGCTTGGGCGCCGAAGAGCTCAGCCTGGCGGCGCGCGTAGGCGACCTCGTGTCCGTCGAGCGGCGCGCGGCGGCGTTCGGGGAACTTCACGGTCTCGGACAGGCCGTACGCCGCCCAATGGTCGGGAATCGGCGGCCAGTGATCCTCGACATCGTCGCGCGAGGTCGCCAGGTAGGCGCCGATCCGATCCGCGACCTCGCCCCAGCGCTCGTCCGGGAATGCGCGGTGGAGGCGCGCCAGCGCCCAGTAGGCCTCGCCCGTGTAGTACTTCGAGTACTCGCCCGGCACCGGCTCGCCGCGCGTCCGGTCGTATTCGGCCAGCACCGCGCCCGACCGCCCGGTCTGATGCACCAGGAAGCGCCCGAGCCGGCGGAGCACGGCGTCGCGGCGCGTCGACCCGGTCGCCTCGCGGCGAATCAGTAGGCCGGCGGCGAGCAGCGCCGTGGCGCCGGTCGTGACGCGGCCGCTCGAGGCGATCGCCGCCCGGCCGTCGCGTTCGTGGAGCCGGCTGAGGGCCCACTCGACACCGCGGTCGGCGGAGCGGAGCGCCCCTGGCAGCCCCGCCGCGGCCGCCTGGTAGAGGCCCATTGTGACCCCGGCGTGGCGAACCTCGTTGTAATCGGACGGGATCTCGTCCTCGTCCACGTCGTGGATGTAGAGCCAACTGCCGTCCGGCTCCTGGTTGCGGACGAACCAGTCGACCGCTGCCTGCGCCGAGTGCCGAAGCTGGGCGCGAGTGACCGAGGGGCAGCGTTCCGGCGGAGCGACCACCGTGAGGCCGAGGGCGAGGATCGCCACGAGGCTCAGGGCGGCGCGGACGAGGCGCGTGGCCGGCGTCACGGCCCCGCGACCGCCATCGGCGCGCGGCTACGGCTACGGCGAACGGACGGGAGCAGCAGCGCAGGCAGCGCGAGCCACGCGGTGAGCGGCAGGCGGCTGAGGACGAGAACCGCGGCCGGCGCCCCACCGGTGACCGCCCCGTCGCGGTCGACGACCTCGAGCTGCGAGCCCGGCGGCGCGGGCTCCACGCGGAAGCGGGCGAGCCAGTCGAGCGCGTGCACCGCCGCGGCGAGGCGCCGCCCACGAACCGCGTTCACGTCGATCCTGAGCACCCGGTCGCGGGTCGACGGCACGGACCAGATGACGAGCACCGCGATCGCCAGATACGAGAACACCTGGACCGAGGCCGAGAGCTCGATCGTGACGTGGAACGCGACGGCGACCCAGACGGCCGCATAGCGCGTGCGAGGCCACCACAGGCCGACCGCGATGAACAGCTCGGTGAGCACGATGAGCTTCGCCGCGCCGGTGTGGAAGTCCCGGTCGGTCAGCGTGGACATAGCCCAGTCAGGCAGCGGCCAGCTTTCCAGATCGTCGCGCGCTCGCAGGACGCGCTGCCAGGTCACGGTTCCGCCGAACCAGTCGGGGTCGACGAGCTTGCTGAGTCCGGAGGCGCCGTAGATCGCCGCGCACTCGAACCGGAGCAGCAACAGCGGCCAGGCCGGCGCGGTCGTCCGCGCCGGCGGCCGCCCGCGGCGACGGCGCAGCCACGCGTCGAGCGAGAGCTCGCGTCCGCAGGGCGCCAGCGTCAGCGCGCCGAGGACGATCACGAGGTAGGCCCGGTTGTTGTGGAAGTGCGTGGTCGAGAGGAAGAGGTTGTAGGTGACGACCGCGAAGGTGAGGGTGGTCGTGAGGCGTGTGAGCAGGCCCATCGACATCAGGGCGGCCGCGACAGCGCCCACGCACAGCAGCGCCACGTAGGCCGCCTCGGGCAGCTCCGGATACCAGCCGGCGTAGGGCTCATGGAACGCGTCGGCGTACGTGCGCCCTTCGAGCGCGTCCGAGAGAAACGGCCACAGGTGAAGGAGCACCACCGGCCCCGCGAGCACCCTGAGCAGCGCGAGAGCCCGCATGCTGACCGCGCGCCCGAGCAGCTCGTCGAAGCGAGCGAGCGCGTAGCGTGCGCTCAACGCGCGCCCCCGCGCGGATCGCTGCGAAGGATCTCAACCTCCGGCCGATCGGCGTTGTGCCAGGCCGTGACGGTGGCCTCGAGGAAGCGCGTCTCGGTGTCGCGCGGGGTGTTCTGGGCTACCCAGTCGAGCGCGGCCTCGAGGAAGGCGATCTGGTTGTCGAGCCCCGCGTCGGCGTGGTGGCGCCGCGACGGGTATCTCAGCCCGCGGTCCCTGACCAGCTCGTCCCAGCGGTAGCCCGACCAGCCCTGCTCGACCGGTACGCGCCGGCCGTCGGCAGTGACGCGCACGATCTCCGCACGCCAGGTGCTCGACTCCGGGAACATCTGGAACGCGAACTCCTTGTGGTCGGACCAGTAGCCCCGCGCGCTGAGCGCGACCTGCAGGGCCACGACCGCCATGACCGCCGCTCGCCTTCCGAGGACGCTGAGCCTCGAGCGCACGCGCCGACGGCTATGGATCGCGATGTGCCTCGCTCAGGCGGCCGCGTTGCTTGCGAGTCGACTCGCTGTTCGCCACCGGATCACCGTGCGGCGGTCCTGCGTCGCGATTCTGAATCGCGGTATCGGCTGCCGTGAGAACCGGCACGACCGATGCCGGAAAATTTTCCACGCCGGCCATCAGGAGGCATCTTCACGTAAGCCTCGCGTGCAGGCAAGCTGGGCGCGAGGCGCTCAGACCGCCGGCGGCTCAGTGCTGACGCGTATGCCCGCTGTCGCCGCCTCGCCGCGCCCGCTGCGCCACGGATAGATCCGATCCCTCGCCGCCGAGCGTATGGAAATAGCGCGCGTACGTGACAGCCCGCTTCAGGGCCACGTCGCGCCGCCGCTCCGCGTCATCTTCGGGAATGAGCTCGACGGCCTGGTTGAAGAGCGCCAAGGCTTCCGAGCGTGCTCCGGCCAGCTCCGCCGAGTCCGCGGCCTGCACCAGGTAGTCCACTGCACGCTTCGCGTCACCCGCCTCGCGCGAGTGGTACGCGAGGAGGGCGGCCGAGCCACCGGCCGATCCCGCCGTGTCCTCGAGGAACGCGTCCACCAGCCGCGCACCGGCGTCGTTACTGCACAGCCGCTCCAGCGCCTCGGCCACCCGACGGTGAAGGCGGCTACGGCGCGTCGCGCCGATCGCGTCATAAAGGGCGTGATTGATCAGGGCGTGAGCGAAGTTGAAGCGCCCCGCTCGCTGCGGCGACTCAACCAGAACCGAAGCGTGAAGGGCCCGGTCGAGCGCGTCGAGCAGCTGCTCCTCGTCCTGCTCGACGATCAGTTCGAGCAGCTCGACGTCGAACGCGCGCCCCACCACGGCCGCCACGGTCAGGACCTGCTGCACGTCGGCGCCCAACCGCTCGACGCGGCGGCACACCACCTCTCGCAGGCCATGAGGGAGACCCAGATCCGCGATCGAGGAGCGCAGCTCCCACTGCCCGTCAGGTCCCTGGGAGATCGCTCCGGACTCGGTCAGGTGACGCAGTATCTCGCCGACGAAGAACGGGTTCCCGTCGGTCTCGCGTGCGACCTCCCGCGTCAGCTCGACGCCCACGGCGTTCATCTCGAGGCCCGCCACGGCTGCGACGACCTCCGCGACTTCATCGACGCCGAGGCCTTGCAGCGTGCGCCGTTCAACCCCATCCAGCCTGTGCAAGTGCGCGAGGGCATCGCACAACGGATGTCCCCGATCGAGATCCGACTCGCGGTAGATCGCCAGGACAAGCAGGGCGGAGTCCGCCGTCGACGCTGCCACGTGCTTGAGTAGCGAAAGCGTCTGGGTGTCCGCCCAGTGCAGGTCGTCGAGTACGAGTAGCACCGGGCCATGATCGGACGCGGCTTGAACGAGCCCCGCCACGGCCTCGAAGAGCAGATAGCGCTCGGTCTCGGGATCGGCCTGTTGCGGCTCGGGCACGTCGGCGACCCGCTTGGCCAGCGATCCGCGCCGCAGCAAGCGGGCGAGCTCGCCGCGGTGGCGCTCGACATGCGCCGTGAGCACCTCGTCGGGAGCGTGCTCGACGTAGTGCGAGATGGCCTGAATCCAAGGTCCGTACGGTGCTCCGAGGTCCTCGGCGGCCGCTCCCCAGCAGATCGTGAACCCGTCGCTGTGGGCCTCGAGCGCGGTGCGCGCGGCGAGCCGTGTCTTCCCGACCCCCGGCTCACCGGAGACGAAAACGATCCGCCGGCGCCCCTTGCGCACCTCTCGGGAGACTGCGGTCAGGCGCTCCTTCTCCGCCATTCGCCCGACGTAGGCGACCGGCGGGACGGAACGCAAGATAGGCGGCAACGTCGCCCCTCGGACTACGTCCTCGGGATCGAGCGGCTCCCAGCTCACTGCGAAGGCTTCCATCGGCTCCGGAAGTCCCTTCAGTTCCAGCATTCCCATCGAGTCGAACGAAACTCCCTCGTGGCGCGAGGCCATCAGCTTCGCCGCGGACGAGGCGAGTATCCCGTCGCTAGGTGCCGCGTCGCAGAGGCGTGCCGCTTCGATCGACGGCATCCCGAAGTAGTCGTCGCCCTCCACCGTCGCCTCACCGGCCGCGATCCCGATCCGAACATGCAGCTGCTCGTCCGTTGAGCGATTGTGCCGTTCGATAAGCCGTTGCATCCGCACGCTGCACTCCACGGCGCTCGACGAGCTCGTGAAGGCCACCATCAGGCCGTCGCCGGTGTTCTTGACCTCCCGTCCCTCGCAGGTATCGATCGCCTCGCGAAGGAGGCCGAAATGGTCGCGCCGCAACTCGTCGGCCCGCACCGGACCGACGCGCGCCTCCAACCCCGTCGAGCCGACCAGATCGGAGATGAGGATCGATGCCAGCTCGACCGAACCCAAGGTCATCCCTCTCGGTACGTCCGTATGCGGCAGCGAGTCAGGTCAGATCCGATCCAGTGGATACGGCCCAAATCAGCCTACATCCCCCGGACGACGGCCGGGGAAGACGAAGCGGCCCCCGGCCGTCCGTTTCTGCACTACGATGGGAAAATCCGACGAGGAGAGTCATGCCGCGCTATGTGATCGAGCGGGTGTACGACGAAGCTGTGCAGGACGACATGGGCAGCGTGGGCGCCCGGTCGAAGAGCATCGCCTTGGCGGAGTTCCCGGACATAACCTGGGAGCACAGCCACATCGTCAGCGACGATGTCGGCATCAAGAGCTTTTGCGTCTACGAGGCTCCGAATGCGGAGCGGCTGCGTGAACACGGCCACCGACTCGGCAGTCACACGATCACCCACATGTACGTGATCGCGGCAGACGTGACACCGGGGGACTTCCCCGACGCATGACTCCGTAGGCGCGGCGAGCGCTGTCGTCGTCCTGACGTAGCCCGGTAGTCCAGGGCCTGCGCCGGGATCTCGGGGCCGACGCCGCCTGCTGTCCCCTGAGCGGCCCCGCGTTCGTCGTGGGGGTATAACCACTCGCGGAGGAGGCAAGGCATGAAGTACGCGCTGTTGATCTACGGCACGCCGGAAGTGCGTCAGCTTCCGGAAGAGGAGCTCAAGCCGATCATCGGTGAATACGAGGCGATCATGGAGACGCCGGGTGTTCTCGACGGCATGCAGCTGCAGGGAACCGAGTTGGCGACGACCGTGCGCGTGGAGGACGACGAGGCGCTGCTGAGCGACGGCCCGTTCGTCGACGCCAAGGAGTACCTCGGCGGCATCCTCGTGCTCGAGGCGGACAACCTCGACGCGGCGACGGCGCTTGCCGCGCGGGTTCCCGCGGCCCGTATGGGCGGCGCCGTTGAGGTGCGCCCGATCACGGAGCGATAGGCGCGCTGCTCGCCGAGGTCTTCCGCGATGAGTGGGGCCGCGTCCTCGCGACGCTCGTCGGCCAGTTCGGCGACTTCGATCTCGCGGAGGAGGCGACGCAGGAGGCGTTCGTGGTGGCGGCGGAGCGCTGGCCGCGCGAGGGTACGCCGCCGAACCCGGCGGCGTGGCTGACCGTCACCGCTCGCAACCGCGCGATCGACCGAATCCGACGCGATGCCACGCTCACGGAGAAGACGAAGCTGCTCGAGGCGCAGGAGACGGTAGACGCCGTGATGGAGGGGCCCGAGATCGACAAGACGTCGTTTCCGGACGAGCGGCTCGAGCTGATCTTCACGTGCTGCCACCCAGCGCTTGCGCTCGAGGCGCAGGTAGCGCTCACGCTACGAGCCCTGGGCGGACTCACGACCGAGGAGATCGCCCGCGCCTTCCTCGTCGAGCCGGAGACCATGAAGCGGCGGCTGTCGCGGGCGAAGCGGAAGATCAGGGAGGCCGGCATCCCGTTCAGCGTGCCGCCCGACCACCTGCTGCCCGAGCGGCTGGCCGCGGTGCTCGGCGTCGTCTACCTGATCTTCAACGAGGGTTACGGGGGACGCACGGACCTTGCGGCGGAGGCGATTCGTCTCGGTAGCGGCCTCGCCGAGTTGATGCCCGACGAGCCCGAGGTACAGGGCCTGCTCGCGTTGATGCTGATCACGGACGCGCGCCGGGACGCCCGCTTCCAGAACGGCGAGCTCGTGCTGCTCGCCGACCAGGACCGTTCGCGCTGGAACGACGCGCAGATCGCCCGCGGGCGCGAGTTGCTCCACCTCGCGCTCGGGCTGAGCGGCCGCCGGCGCGGGTCGTACGTGATCCAGGCCGCCATCGCCGCGCTACACAGCGACGAGCCACTCGACTGGACAGAGATAGCCGCGCTGTATGCCGAGCTCGCCCGGCTCACGGGCTCACCGGTCGTCGAGGTGAACCGCGCGGTGGCCGTCGCGGAGGCGGACGGGCCCGCGGCGGGGCTCGCGCTGCTCGAGAGACTCGACCTCGAGGGCTACCAGTACTTCCATTCCACCCGCGCGGAGCTCCTCCGGAGGCTGGGCCGTCGCGGCGAGGCCCGCGCAGCATTCGAGCGAGCGCTCGAGCTCGCCCGGGCCGAACCTGAGCGCCTCTTCCTCCAGGGCCGAATCCAGGACCTCAGCGGCGCCGCTCGGTCAGAGCCCTAGAGCTGTCCCCTTGCGCGCCTGCCGTTCGTCGTCCCTTTGACCGCGAACGACACGGGAGGTGACGAGATGAGTGTCTTGAGCGATCAGGCTACGACGCAGGCGACGCAGCGATGGGTGCTCGACCGTGGGATGTCGAGCGTCGAATTTCGAGTGAGGAACTTCTGGGGGCTGACCACCGTCGTCGGGCGCTTCTCGCGGTTCGACGGTTCCTACACCATCGGGCCGGACGGGCGGGCGGTCGAGCTGACGGTCGACGCCGGAAGCCTCGACACCGGAAACCGCAGGCGCGACGAGCATCTGCGATCGAGCGACTTCTTCGACGTGGAGCCGCACCCGCTTGTCCGCTTCACGGCGACCGATGTCACGGACGCGGGCGAAGGGACGCTGCGCGTGCGTGGGGAGCTGGAGGCGGCGGGACGGAAGGCGCCGCTCTCGTTCGACGTGCCGGTGCGCGAGCGCGACGGCGAGCTCGAGGCTGAGGCGACCACGCAGGTCGACCATCGGCTGCTCGGCATGACCTGGAGCCCACTCGGGATGCTGCGCTCGCCGTCGACGCTGCACGTGAAGGCGCGGCTGAGGTCGAGCGATGCCTGACTTCGTCACGTACGACGAGTTCGAGGGGCCGGAGCTCGACCCCGCGCGCTGGAGCCCGGCGCGTCTACCCCTCCCGGGGGGCGGCGAGCACATCCCGCTCGACCCGGGCGCCCAGCTGTTCGTCGGCGACGGCGAGGTGCGGGTGACGATTCCGCGCTTCTCGCTGTCACACCACGCGCTTCAGGCCGTCGACAGCCCCAAATACCTCGTCTTCTCGACTCGCGATTTCGAGCTGCCGGCCGGTCGGCCCGCGACGTTCGCCGCCGACCTCGCGGTCGAGAACATCGGCGGGGAACCGGCCGACTACCGTCGGGGGATGGCTGCCTTCCACGTCTTCGACCTCGCGGTTACGAAGCGCGTGTTCGCCGTCTGTGGCACCTCGACCCGCGTGCTCGCGCTGCACGAGCAGCTGGGCCTGGGCGATGGCGGGGCAGGTGAGCCGTTCTACCACGTGGTCGAATCGCCGTACGAGGACTTCGACGGCGACTTCACCCGGCTTCGTACGTGCGAGCTGACGCTCGACCGGAGCAGCTCGACCGCGACGTGGCGCGTCGACGGCCGCACCGTGTACGAGGCTCCCGGCACCGTGATTCCCGAGCGCGCTCGCATCGGGTTCGGGATCTGGACGATGCTCCCGATCCGCGACGGTCGCATCCGCTCGCTCGACGGGCAGGGGATGGCCGCGCGGTGGCGCCGGTTCCGCGTGCGCGGGGTCGACGCGGACGCGCTCAGTCGGAGCTGACGCGGCCGGTGTCTACGAGCGGGCGTACTCCTCCGCCGAGCGCGCCTCGAATTCGAAGCCCACGAAGGCTTGATCGCCCACCACCCAGGCGTCGTGACCGGGCTCGATGATGTAAGCGCCGCCGGCCCCGATCTCGGCCTCTGTTCCGTCCTCGTGTACGACGTGCAGCGTGCCGGACTGAGCGACGCCCACGTGTCGGACCTGGCAGCTGTCGGTGCCCGCGACCGGCTTCACGCACTCGGACCATTTCCAGCCAGGCTCGAAGGTCATGCGGGCGGCAGTGGTGCCTCCCACGCGGATCACGTCGACGCGGGTCCTGTCGGGCGTCCGCGTCTCGTCCGGCGAATTGAAATCCAGCGCCTCTACACCAGCCATCCCGACCTCCTGAGACTTGGCGACTTGAGAAGTAAGACGACGCTAACCGCAAGGCGCCCCGGGAGCAAGGCGCCACGCGGGTCGTCGAGGCCGTCCGGACCGCGTTGCGCCCCGTCGCCGAGAGGCCGCCTCGCGTTTTGGGTCACGCCATGAAGCTCGCCTCGCTGGTGTTGTAGCGGGGGCGAGGTTGTGCCTCGCGGTGCTTCTAGCCGTATGGACGAGCAGCGCCTCATCCTGATCGTCGAGGACGACGAGGCCACACGCCGCTTCCTGGCCGAGAACCTCGCTGCCGACGGTTTTCGCGTCGCGGCCGCGAGCGGCGCGGGTGAGGGGCTGCGGGCGATCGAGGTGCGCCGGCCCGCGCTCCTGCTGCTCGACCTGATGCTCGAGTCGGGAAGCAGCGGGCTCGAGCTGCTCGACCGCGTGCGGACGGCCGACGGGCTTGGCACGCGCGTGGATCCCGATCTGCCGGTGATCGTTCTGACCGGCCGAACCGGCGAGGCCGACCGCGTACGCAGCTTCACGCGGGGCGCGGACGACCACGTCTGCAAGCCGTTCATCTACGCCGAGCTTCTCGGCCGCGTGCGGGCCGTGCTGCGCCGTTGCGACGGGCGCCGCGGACGCGGCGTTCTGCGCGTCGGCGAGCTGACCGTCGATCCCTCCACGCGCGTGGTGCGGCTCGGCGGGCGTCGGGTCAAGCTGTCCGCGAAGGAGTTCGCGCTCCTGCGCGCGCTCGCCGAGGACCCGGCGCGGGTGCTCTCGAAGCAGGAGCTGTTGCGGGACGTCTGGGGCTACCTGTCGCCCGGGCGCACACGCACGCTCGACGCC
>Ga0126307_10000643_pt1 | contig 22711 bp, 21 predicted proteins | sample Plot28_FD_89955 | JGI IMG/M metagenome (GOLD analysis project Ga0126307, IMG submission 89955) | Serpentine soil microbial communities from UC McLaughlin Reserve, CA, USA - Plot28 | ecosystem: Environmental > Terrestrial > Soil > Grasslands | place: USA: UC McLaughlin Reserve, Lake County... | reverse complement strand
CCCCTCACTGGCGACGGCGGGGACCGGCGACGTGCTCACCGGCGTGATCGCAGCGTTCCTCGCAAAGGGCGTGGACGCCCGCATCGCGGCCGCCGCGGGGGCCGTCGCACACACCCGGGCGGCTGTGATGGCGCCGTACAAGTCTGGCCTCGTCGCGAGCGACCTGCTGCAGGTGCTGCCGCGCGTCCTGGATGCATAGGTCGGAGATCACGATCGATCTCGGGGCACTGCGGCGCAACGCCCGGCGCCTCCGGCAAGTGCTCGGTGAAGCCGAGCTGTGGGCGGTGGTCAAGGCTGACGCCTACGGCCACGGCGCCGTGGACGTTGCCGGCGCGGTGCTCGACGAGGGGGCAGCGACGCTCTGCGTCGCGACGATGGCAGAGGCGCTCGAGCTCCGCGGCGAGTTTCCCGAGGCGCGGATCCTCGTGATGGGTCCCACGGTGGGACGCGAGCACGCGCACGCACGTGCGGCGGCGATCGAGGTGACCGTGCTGGACGCGGAGGTCCCGGACGGCTTGCGCGTCCACCTGAAGCTCGACACGGGCATGGGGCGCTGGGGCACGCGCGAGTTGCCGCAGCAGCTGCCGGTCGAGGTCGTGGGGCTGATGACGCATCTCGCGACGGCCGACTCGGACCCGGCTTTCGCGAGGGAGCAGCTGCAGCGTTTTGTCGCCGCAACGCAGCACTACTCCCAGCTCACGCGACACGCGGCGAACAGCGCCGCGGCGCTCGCCGTACCGGAATCTCACCTCGACGCGGCGCGGTGCGGGATCGCGCTCTATGGGCTCTCACCGTTCGGACACGACCCGGCCGAGGACGGCCTCGAGCCCGTGCTCCGCTGGGAGTCGCGGCTCGCACAGGTCAGGCGGCTCGCGCCAGGAGAGAGTACGGGCTACGGCCGCCGCTTCACCGCCCAGGCGCCGACGTGGGTCGGCATCGTCCCGATCGGGTACGCGGACGGCTTCCGCCGCGACATGACGGGGAGCGAGGTGCTGGTCGACGGGGAGCGGCGCCACGTGGTCGGCACGATCTCGATGGACGCGCTCGCCGTCGAGCTGCCGGACCGCCTGCCGGCCGGGACACCGGTGACGCTGATCGGGGACGGGGTGCTGGCCGAGGACCACGCGGCGGTCGCGGGGACGATCAACTACGAGATCGTCTGCGGGATCGACTCGCGGCCGGGGCGCGCTCGGCGGACGGTGGTCGATGCTTGAGCGCGCGCGCGCGGTGCTCGAGAGGGAGGAGGCGTGGGTCGTCGGCGGCGCCGTCCGAGACGAGCTGCTCGGCCGGCCGGTCGTCGATCTCGACGTCGCCTGCCGCGACCCCGAGGGCGCGGCGCGGCGGTACGGCGGTCCGGTCTTCCCGCTGTCGGAGCGGCACGGGGCGTGGCGGGTCGCGCTCGGCGGCGGCCGAACGGTCGATTTCACGCCGCTGCGCGACGGGATCGAGACGGACCTGGCGACGCGGGACTTCACGATCAACGCAATTGCGCGGCCGCTCGTCGGCGGCGAGGCCGTCGACCCGTTCGAGGGGCGGTTGGATCTCGAGCGGCGTGTGCTGCGTGGCGTCTCGCCTTCGATCTTCGAGGACGACCCGCTGCGCTTGCTGCGCGCAGTGCGTCTCGAGGACGAGCTCGCGTTCCGTCTGGACGAGGAGACGGAGCGACTGGTGCGCGAGCACGCGGCGCTCGTCGCGCGGCCGGCCGGCGAGCGCATCCTGGCGGAGCTTGTTCGGCTCACCGCACGAGGGTTCGAGCGGCTCGACGAGCTCGGTCTGCTCGAGCCGCTCGGCGGCTCGCTCGAGCGTCTGCGGACGCTCGACTCGCCCGGTCCTGAGACGCGGCTCGTCGCCGTCTTCGGCGAACGGCTTGGCCGCCTTCCCGTGTCCAACGAGCTCCGGCGCTACGCGTCGGCACTCCTGCGGGCGGAAGCGCCGGCGGAGGTGACGCCGCGCTCGGTGTTTCGGTTCCGCCGCGCGACGGAGCCCTGGGCAACCGACGCGGCCCGGTTCGCGCTGGCAGGTGAGGAGCTCGAGCGCGCAATCGAGGAGGCACGGCAGAACGACCCCGCCGAGCCGCTGCTGCGCGGCGACGAGCTCGGGCTTCCGCCGGGTCCAGAGATTGGGCGCGTGCTCGCGCTGGTCGAGGAGGAGCGGGCCGCCGGCACGATCTCGACGCGCGAGGAAGCGCTCCAGCTCGTGCGCCGGGCGGCCGCGGAACGGTCGCTGTCGACGCGCGACGACGGCACGGATTCTTGACCGTCCGGTCACACATGCGTGCGCCGCGCCTCGCTACGCTCGCAGCGGGGAGGAGGATGGGCGAACCAACCCTAGACCACTAGGCGCGACGCGCCATCAGCCGCCGGACCAGCCCCGGGACGAGCCACTGCGCGACGGCCGGAGCGCGGTACCACCTCGGCACGAAGATCTCGCCGCGGTTGCGCTCCACGGCCTGCACGATGCGCCGCGCGACGTACGCGGGCTCGACCACCGTACGCTCGAGGAGTGCGCTCCCGAGCACGCCGCGTTGAGGAAAGCCCGGCGTCTCGACGAAGCCGGGGTTGACCGTGTGGACGCGGATCCCCTCGCGCGGCAGCGTCGCTGCCAGCGATCGCGAGAACGCGACGAGCGCGTGCTTCGATGCCGCATAGGGGCCCGGCGGGACCGCCACGGCCCCGGCGACCGACGCCACGTTGACGACGTGCGAGGGCCGCTCTGCTCGAAGTGCTCCGATGAACGCGCGCAGGCACCAGACCGCGCCGAGGAAATTGACGCGGAAGAGCTCCTCGAGCCGTTCGGGATCGGCGTCCAGAAATCCGCGCCGTCCAGGCTCGCCCACTTTCCGGCCCGCGAAACCGGCGTTGTTCACGAGCAGGCTCACCGACGGATGGCGCGCGGTCACCTGCGCGGCGACCCGATCCACGCCTTCCCGGTCACCGACGTCGCAGACCTCGTACTCACCCCCGACGGCTTCCGCGACCGCGCGAAGCCGCTCTTCGTTCCGCGCGAGCAGGACGCAATGCCAGCGGCGCCGAGCCAATTCCTCCGCAAGTGCCGCGCCGATCCCGGAGCTTCCTCCGGTAATGACGGCTACCGGCAAACGCGAACGACGCGTGTGGCCTCGGCGCGCTGGCCGCCGGCGTGGACGACGGCGCGGAGCCGGTGAAGGCCGCGCTTGGCGCCGCGCGTGCGCCACGTCGCGAAGTACAAGCCGGCCACGCCGCGCTTGACGACGCGGAGGCGGCGCTTGCCGTCGAAGAACCGAACATTCCGGATCCGCTTCCCTGCACCCGCCGATACGAGCAGCTGCGCCCTCTTCGCCGCGCACCGTCGCGCCAGGGGGGTCAGCCACGTGACTGTCGTCCCGCGCACGACTCGGATCCGCTGCCGCAGCGTTCGCGTGTTCGGCATCACGTCGCCGCCGTAGGAGTTCGCGTTCTTGGCCTCCTGGTAGTCGGACGCGAGGAACCCGACGCGCGGCCGGCCTGCGCCGATCCTCGGCGCAGTGTTCGGGAGTGGGAAGACCGCGACGCCCGTGAACGGATCGAACGCGGCGGCGCCGATGACGGCTCGTCCGTACGCGAAGACCAGTGAGCTGGGATCGACGCCCGCTCCGTTGTCCAGCGCCTGCACGGCGACCGTCGGCCGGCCGGCCGTCACGCGCCTTGTCAGGACGCGAATCGTCGGCCGCCGGACATCGTTCGTCCAGAAGCGCAGCCGCCAGCTCCCTGCGAGCCGGCGACCGGTGAACGGGTTGCGACCGGAGTCGACGGAGACGTAGTAGCGGCCGGGCAGCGCGAACTGGGCGCCGGCGGCGCCAACCGGAAGCTGATAGCCGGGCGTCAGGCCGTTGATGTTGGTCGGGGTGCCGACGTACCCCTGGACGCTGTTCTCGTCTTTTGCTCCGAGGACGAACGGGTCGATCGACGAGCCCCGCGACGAGGTCACGACGGCGACGCCGAAGTTCATCACGCGCTTCCGCAGCCGCACCTCGAAGAGGCGCTCGGCGCCGTCCTCCCGCATCGGCACGATGGCGCCGTAGTCGGGCGGGTGGCCGAAGGGCGCCGTCGGGAAGCGATAGAGCTCGGTCAGCGAGCGCCCCTTGCGTGTCGTTCCGCGCTGGACGCGGCGGATGCGCGTCACCTTGGCGGACGCGAGAGCCGGCCTGAGCGCGAACGCCGCGTACGGGATTCGGCGGGTGACGCCGCCGCGCCGAAGGACGATGTAGCCGTAGTTGTCGCCGGCCGCGGCCGACGGCGGCGCGATCACCGTCACCGGCAGGCTGGCCATGCTGCCCGGTCCGATCGCGACGAGCGGCGGCACGTCGACGACGACCCCGGCGCTGGCCGACTGCGGCCGGAGCTCGACCGTCCACGCGCCGGCACCGCCACCGGCGTCACGCAGGATCAGGAGCTGCTGCTTCGACACGGTCGAGGCGCCGAGCCGGACGTCGCCGAACGAGAGTGACGACGGCTCGGTGAAGAGCTGCGGATCGTCCGCCGCGAGGACGTTCACGAAGCCGGCGCCCTGCAACAGCACCGACGCCTCCTGCGTCCGCAGCGTATTCGCCCAGGCGCTGCCCGCAGTCGACATCAGCGCCGACTTGATCTGCTTGACGTTCCAGTCGCGATGACGCGCTCGCAGCAGCGCAGCGGCACCTGCGACGTGTGGCGACGACATGCTCGTCCCGTCGATGGAGACGAAGTTCGACCCGCCCGAGAACTGCGGCAGGGTTGCCGAGAGGATCTCGCCTCCAGGCGCCGCAACGTCAGGCTTCAGCATGTGGCCGAACGCGGTTGGGCCGGCCGAGGAGAAGCTCGTGATGATCCCGCTGCGCCCCGTGACGATCTCCGTGACGCCGGGGCCGACGCGGATCGCCGCGCGCCCGCCCCGCCCGGCGAGGTACGCACGGAGGTTCGCGCCGTCGAGGTTCGGGATCATGCCCGTCGGGATCGGCAGGAGGAGCGGCAGCGGGTTGGCCTCGCCCTCCCGGTTGTCGATGATCACGAGGCCGGAAGCGCCCGCCTCGATCGCCCTCAGCGCCTTCGAGAAGAACGCGCAGTGACCACGACTGATCAGGGCGATGCCACCGGAGAGCGAGCCGCGCGGGAGCGGGTTGCGGCCCGCGTTCGCGTCGTTGCCGAGCCCGCACAGGTGCGAATCCACCGGCTGGCCGTTCGTGCCCCGGATGGAACCGACGTCGACCAGCACCCGGTCCAACGCGCCCCAAGCCGCCGGAGCGGCGCCGCCGGGCGCCTCAAACGGGATCTGCCTGACGTTCGCCGGCGCGCCGGCGTCGCGTACCGCGAGTATCGGCGCGTAGACGTGCGAGTTCGTCGTCGCCGCGACGGTCAAAGCATCGGGCGCGTTTCCGGGCGACCCCGACGTACCGAGACCAAAGTCGTCCCTGTCGTTGCCGGAGGAGATCACCGGCACGACGCCGGCGTTGGCGACGTTCGTGACCGTCTTGATCAGCGCGTCCGTCCGCGGCTCCGTCACCGGCCCGCCGCCCGAGAAGTTGATCACTTCCATGCCGTCGCGCACCGCCTGCTCGAATGCCGCCACGATCTCGGGCGTGTCGGCGATGTTCCCGATCGGACTGGGGACGTTGAAGACGCGGTAGTTGCCGATCCACGCCTGGGGCGCGACGCCAGTCAGCCCGGTCGTCGGCGGGTGGTCGCGGCCGCCGGGTGAGCTCGTGCCCCTGTTCCCCGCGGCGATCCCCGCGACATGTGTGCCGTGGAACGACGCGTTGCGGTCGAGCGGCAGCTTCCCGCGTCTCCCCGAACCGGGGCCGGGATAGCTCCGCGCCGCGATCACCTTGGGCGTCGTGAACGAGCGCTGCCCCTTCGGGAAGCCGGGTGGATACGCGTAGCCCGCCGGGTTGAAGAAGGGGTTCAGGTGGTCGACGCCGTCGTCGACGACGCCGATCTTGACGCCGGCGCCGGTGATGCCCGTCGCGGCCGTGAAAGCAGGAGCGCCGATCAGCTGTGGGCTGCGGTTGAGCGCGAGCGTGTAGCGAAGGCTGGGGTAGACGTCGGCGACGAACGGCAGCCCGCTCAGTCGGGGCAGGCGCCGGATCGGGAGCTCGAGCGTGATCGCGTTGAGGACGACCTGGAAGCGCCGGCCGATGCGCGCCGACGGGATTGCGGCGCGGATCGCCTGCGCCGCGGCCAGCTGTTCGGATTCGATGCGCGCGAGGTACGCACGCGAGGAGCGGCTGCTGACGTCGAGCCGGCTCCCGGAGAGCGAGCCGAAGAATCCTGGGCCGTTCTCAGCAGCGAGCGGCGGCCGCGCGAGCCCGACGATGACGCGGACGCGGTCGCTGCGGCTCGTCGACGGAAGGGGGAGCGTCCCCGTCCGTACGCGGGGGACCGTCCGCTCGCCAAAGCTCCGATTGATCGGCTGGAGACCCGCTCCTGCCGATGCGCTCAGGACGAGCGCCGCAATCAGGGCGAAAAGCACGGGAGAGCGGCGCAACCGCAACAGCGTAGCTACGAACGGCGACACCTTAGGATCGACTCGTGGCTGGGCGCTTCGACGGCAGGACGGGCCTGATCACGGGCGTGGCGAATCGCCGGTCGATAGCGTGGGCGATCGCGCGCAAGCTCGCGGACGAGGGCGCGCGTCTCGCCTTCACCTTCCAGGGCGAGCGGCTCGAGAAGAACGTGCGTGAGCTCGCCGACTCCGTCGGTAGTTCGGTCATCACGTCCTGTGACGTTCGGTCGGATGAGGATGTTGGCCGGGCCTTCGCAGAGATTGGTGATGCCTTTGATGGGACGCTCGACGTGTTCGTGCACTCCGTTGCGTTCGCCGCTGCGGAGGATCTCGAGGGGCGCTTCACCGATACGCCCCGCGACCGCTTTTGGATGGCGCTCGATGTCAGCGCGTACTCACTGGTCGCGTGCGCGCGCGCGGCGGAGCCGCTGATGGAAGCCGCGGGCGGCGGCTCGATCCTGACGATGACCTACCTCGGCGGCGAGCGCGCTGTACCCCATTACAACGTCATGGGCGTCGCGAAGGCAGCCCTCGACTCCTCCGTCCAGTACCTCGCCTGGGACCTCGGTGAGAAGAACATCCGAGTGAACGCGATCTCAGCAGGGCCCGTCAGGACGCTCGCGGCTCGGTCGATTGCCGGCTTTCCGACGATGGAGGCGATCGTCGAAGAGCGCGCACCGCTCCATCGCCCGATCGACGCCGACGACGTTGCCGCCGGCGCCGCCTACCTGCTCTCGGACGACGCGGCCAACGTCACTGCCACGACGCTGTACGTCGATTCCGGCTACCACGCGATGGGCATGTGACTACGCCGGCGGCGTGAACGCGGCACGGGCCCGCTCAACCTCGACCCGCGCATCGCACCCGTGGAGGTGGTCGTTGACGAGGCCCATCGCCTGCATGAAGGCGTAGACCGTCGTCGGCCCGACGAAGCGCCAGCCGCGGCGCTTCAGATCCTTCGCCAGGACGCGCGACTCCGGCGTCTCGGCCATCTCGAGCAGTGTGTCCCACGTCATCCGCTTCGGCCGCCCAGCCGCGTCGGGCTCGAAGCGCCAGACGTAGGCGGCGAGCGAGCCCTCCTCGTCGACGAGCTCGACCGCCCGCTGCGCGTTGTTGATCGTCGCCTCGATCTTGCCCCGATGGCGGACGATTGAGGCGTCAGCGAGCAAGCGCTCCACGTCCTTCTCGCCGAAGCGCGCCACCCGGTCGAAGTCGAAGCCGGCGAACGCCTGCCTGAAGCCCTCGCGCTTGCGGAGGATCGTCAACCACGAGAGCCCCGACTGGAAGCCTTCGAGGCAGAGCTTCTCGAAGAGGCGTCGGTCCTCGGCGACCGGGAAGCCCCACTCGGTGTCGTGGTAGGCGGCGTATTCGGCCGCTGAGGCGCCCCAGAAGCAGCGGACGACGCCATCGTCGCCGCGGACGAGCCGGTCGTCGCTCATCGCCCCGATGATGCGTAGACGCCGATCGGCCCATCCTGCAGGATCAGCGGCCCGGCGATCGGGCAGACCCGCCGGCCGTAGACGACGAGCAGCCGGACGCCGACCTGCGCCAGCTGGCTCTGCTGCGGGCACGGTCGCAGGCGGCGAAGCACGGCGATCGCGGCCTTCGGCGCCACGGTCGAGTAGCCGGCCGGCCGCTCGCGCGGCGCCTGCATGGCGTAGTAGAGGTAGACGCTCGACTCCTGTTGGTCGGGCGTGTAGACGGGCAGCTCGAGCATCCGCCCCGCGGGCTCGCGCCGGATCTGCGCGTACACGGAATTGTTCTCGTCTGCCGGGGTCGGACGTACCGCGGTCACGCCGTATCGCAGGTCGAGAGCGACCAGCACAAGCGCAGCGGCAGCGGCGCCCCGCCGGCGCAGTCGGGCGACGGCGAACGCCGCGAGCGCGGCGACGGCCAGGCACGCGATCGGCAGCAGCCGCGCCGGCACCCGGGTGCTGTGGAGTCCCGGCGTGTGCCGCCAGAGCGGCTCATAGCCGGGAACGTTGGCGCCGAGTGCGAGCGCCGACGGCACCAGCGCCCCCAGACCGAGCGCGAGAGCGAGCTTGTTGCGGAGGAGGACGACGCCCGCGATCGCAAGCACAGGCGTCAGCCAGCCGAGCAGCACGAAGGGCTCGAGCCCATGACGCCGATCGCGCGCCACGAAGTCCGCGAGCTCGGTCGAGTAGCGCTCGACCTGGCCGAACGACCGGGCCTCGCCGATCGACCCGCGAATCGAGAGGGCCCAGACGAGCAGGCCGGCGCCCACTGCGGTCGCAACCGAGATGCCGGCCCATCGCCGACTGCCGCCGCGGAGCAGGGCGTAGAGCAGGAAGAATGGGATCGCCCCCAGCGCGAGGTGCACCTGCCCGGAGAGCGGGATCGAGGCCAGCGCCGCCGCGGAGAGCACGTACCACCGTCGCTCCCACGCCCACAGCGACAGCGGCAGCAGCATTGCGATCCAGGCGAGGAGATGTCCCGCGCCGGCCTGAACCGTGCGGTACGGAGCGAGCGCGAAGGCCAGACCGCCGACGAGCGCCGGCCCGGTCCCCAGGCCCAGCGAGCGGAGCCACAGAAACGTCAACCCGCCCGCGCCGACGTACCCGAGCAGGAGGAACGCGTTCCACGCCCCTACCGCCCCGAGCAACGCGTCCAGCGGCCAGAACAGCAGGCCGAACGGCCAGCCCGCGAAGTTGACGCGCGGCTCCGCTTCGGGCTGGAAGCTGTACGGATCGTGGAAAGGATCGGCGCCACGCGCGAGCTCGTGCCCCGGCAGCCAGAGCTGCCACAGCGTCTGGAGGTGGTCGCCGGGAGCAGCAGCACCCGGAACCGCCCGCAACCCCTCGGCAAGGAACTCGTCGTCCGCCTGCTTCAGCGCCGGCCACGTCGAGACCGCGCCGGCGCCGAGATAGAGCGCGACTACGACCCCTGCAACGCCCGCGCGGCCGAGATGAGCTCGTCGAAGTCCGGGACCTCCCCGTCGTCGTAGGCCCATGCGCCGCGGACCGTACCCTTGCCGTCGACGAGGAACGACGTGCGCATCGCGACGTCGCTCATCCCGCGCCACTCCCGCGCGATCCCGAAGCCGCGGATCGCCTCGCCGTTCCAGTCGGAGAGCAGCGGGAAGTTCAGGTCGAGCGCCTGCGTCCAGGCGACGTGCGACCACGGCGAGTCGCGGGACGCCGCCATCGCCCGCACGCCCGCCTCCTGGAACTCGGTGCTCCTGTCACGCAGGAGCTCCATCTCATTCGTTCAGGTGCCCGACCAGTCGAAGAGATAGAAGAGGAGCAGGATGGGGCCCTCCTCGACCAGTTCGTCGAGCGCGAGACTCTCGCGCGGCGCGAGCCAGACGCGCGCGTCGGGGATGGAGTCGCCGACCTGGAGCACGAGCGCACCTTAACCCTGCTTCGCGCAGCACCAGCCTTCGATCCGCGGGAAGGCGCCGGCGCCTGTCGCGCCTGGGTCGAACTGAAGACGCAGGCTCGAGACGGCCTTGATCTTGCTGACGTCCGTTGAGCGGATGAAGAGCCACTGGTCGGCGCTGGCCCAGCCGAGTAGCAGCCAGCGTCCGTCCGGAGACCAGGCGATGTCGCTGAACCGCCCCTTGCCGCTGAAGACGACCTCGCGCTTCCTGAGGCTGTCGCCGTCGACGATCAGCAGGTCGCTGCGCGGACCCATCCGGCGTACCAGCGCGAGCTGGTGCCGTCGCGGCGCAACCGCCAGGTCGACGAGCTTGCCCGGGAAGAGGAGGAACTGCCGCCGCCTGCCGAAGCCGTCGAAGACCGCGAGCCCGAAGCCCACGTCGTACCTCGGCGCCGTCACCAGCCGCTGACCGTCCGCCGACCACTCGAGCGCCTGCGCCGACGCCGTGCTCGCGTCGCCGGTCCACAGGACCGCGCCGCTGTCGGCGTTGACGACGTTGACGTTGCCGCCCTTCGCGACGTACGCCAGAACATGCTCGTCGCCGGGCTTCCAGGCCGGCGCAACGTTCTCGGCCGCGTCGAGGCGTCGGTCTCCGGTCCCGTCTCCGGCGACGACGCGGACGCTGGTGCGGCTGAGGTAGGCGATGCGGAAGCCGCTCGGCGACCAGCGCGGGTGGCGGATGCGCGGCTGCGAGATCGTCCAGCGCACGACGCCTCTCGGCGTCAGCGCGGAAAGATGGTGCTGCGTCGAGGCGCCGACGTAGCGGCCCCGCGGCGACCACGTCGCCTCTTCGTAGCCGCCGAGCTTCCTCCTGGCGCCGTCGGCGGCGACGCTCCAGACGCCGCTCGGCGCCGAGACGAGCACGCGGCCCGGCGTCGGCGGGGAGAACGGGGCGGAGCGCGCCTGCGGCACGCCGACGACTTTCTCCGTCCCGACCGCCTCGCGGACGCCTCCGAGGACGGCGCGACCGGGCGGGCTCAGCGCCGCTGCGAGCACGGCGACCGCAACGGCAGCGGCTGCGATCGGACGCTGGTGGCGGATCGGCCACGGCGTGGGCTCCCGCTCCGCGAACGCGGTGCGGGTGACGCGCCAGGCACGGCGCTGGGCGCCGATCTCGTCGGGCGGTGCGGTGGCGAGCAACGCCTTCTGCAGGCGGCGTTCGTTCACCAGCTTTCGCCCTCCAGCCGGTCGGCGAGCTCGTCGAGCCCGCGGCGAAGGCGCGAGTTGACGGTCCCGCGCGGCAGCTCGAGCAGCTCGGCGATCTCACCGGGCGAGTACTCGAGCAGGTGGCGGAGCACGATCACAGCGCGGTGCTCCGGCGAGAGGGCGGCCAGCGCCGCCACCACGGGAGGCGAGAAAACGGTGTCGACGCGCACCCCGTCCTCGCCGACCGCCGCGAGCGTGCCGTCGCCCACTTCCGCCCGCAGGGTCCTCGCCCGAGCCCAGTCGATCGCGCGGTTGACGACGATCCGGTGGAGCCACGGGCCGAACGGACGACCACGATCGAAGCGGTCGAGCGACCGGATTGCGGCGAGGAATGCCTCCTGGGCGATGTCCTCCGCGGCAGCCCCGTCGTGCACGACGAGGTAGGCGGCGCGGTACGCCCGCGGCCAGTGCTCCCGGAAGAGCGCCTCGAGATCCGACAGCGAGCCGGCCTGGGCGCCGCGTATCCAGGCACGCTCGTCGCCTCGCAAGCCGGCCATCGCGCTTTTCGTGTACGAGCGTCCTCGCTGGAAAGGTCCACGCTCTCGGTACGAACGCGGGGCGGGCTCGGGTCCCATCTCAGGCGGGGTCCGCGGCGGCTTCGGTTGCGGTCGCGATCTCGCGCGCGACCTCCGTGATGTCGCGGTTCGCGTTGTAGACGCGCAGCTGGCGGTCCGAGCCGTTGCCGCGCCGGAGGATGTCGACGATCCCTTCGAGCTCCCGCTCGGAGCGGAGCTCCGTGGCATGGGGCTCGAGCTCTCGCAGCCGCCTGCGGACGAGCTGGGCGACGGCGACGCGGTTCCGGCGGCCTGTCGCGAGATCCATGATCGGCGCCTCGAGCCCGTATCGGACCGCGAGCCACTTGTTCTCCGTCGTCAGCACGCGATGGAAGCCCTGGATCTCGCCCTCGCTGTCGTAGAGCTCGGAGTAGTGCTTCACGAGCGCCTGGCAGAACGCGGCAATCGCGACGGCATCCTCGACCCGCGTGACGCTGTCGCAGATCCTGATCTCGACGGTGCCGAGCTTCGGGTGCGGGCGGATGTCCCACCAGGTGTGCGTGTAGTCGGCGATCACGCCGGTGTGCTCGAGGTGGCCGATCACCTCCGCATACTCGGCGTAGTCGCGGAAGCGCGGTGGCGGTCCCGAGCGTGGGAAGGCGGCGAAGATCGGCTGCCGCGTAGACGCGAGGCCGGTGGGCTCGCCGCGCCAGAACGGCGAGCTCGCGGACAGGGCCAGGAGCAACGGCAGGTCGACCAGGATGCCGTTGATCACGTTGATCGCCTTGTCGGCGTCGTCCACCGCGACGTGGACGTGTAAGCCGAAGATCAGCTCGCGGCGCGCGACGTACTGCATCTGGTCGACGAGCGCGCGGTAGCGGTCGCGCGCGGTGATCCGCTGACGCTCGAAGAGGCTGAACGGATGCGTTCCCGCGGAGCCGACGCGAAGGTTGTTGTCGGCTGCGATGTCGCGCACCGCCGCGCGCAGGCGGCGGAGCTCGCGGTCGGCGTCGCCCGCAGTCCGGCAGACGGGCGTCGCCACCTCCAGCACAGACTGCATCAGCTCGGGCTTCATCCGGGCCTCGTCCTCGTGGCCGACGATTGCCGCCAGCACCGTGTCGACCCGCTGCACGAGGTCGAAGCTCTCAGGGTCGAGCAGCATGTACTCCTCCTCGACACCCAGGGTGTACGCCTCGCCCTTCCCGAAGGAGTGCTCGACGACGCTGCCCGCAGGACCGAGCCCCGTCCCGGTGATCGAGGGCGGCCAGGCCTGCTTCATCGGCCGATTATCGCGTCGGCTTCGATCTCGACGAGCCAGCGGGGGTCGAGAAGCGCAGCGACGACCACGCCCGTGGTCGCCGGGCGGACGTCGCCGAAGACGTCGCCGTGAGCCCGGCCCACCTCGCCGATATCGTCGGCGCGGGTCAGGTACATCCTGGTGCGCACCACATCGTCCGGCTCTGCGCCCGCCTCCGCGAGCGCCGCGAGAACGATCTCGAGACAGCGCCGTGCCTGCCCATAGGCGTCGGCCGGCGGGTCGGCGCCGGCGGGCATGACGGGGGCGGTGCCGGAGACGAAGACGTGGTCGCCCGCGACGACTGCGCGTGAGTAGCCGATGCTCGCTTCCCACGGCATCGCGGACGAGATGAGTCGTCGCCGGTCCATCACTTGGAAGTATCTGCCGCGTGGACGCTCTGAACCAAGTGGACGCATGGCCGGCGGAGAACGTCGCAGTCGGTGTCGTCTCGCGCGGCGAGGTCGTGGCGACGCACGGTCCGGCCAAGAGGGAGTTCCGCTGGGCCTCGGTGACGAAGCCGGTGACGGCACTCGCCGCGCTCGTCGCCGCAGAGGAGGGGATCCTCGACCTCGACGAGGCCGCGGGACCGCCGGGCTCCACCGTCCGGCACCTGCTTGCGCACGCTTCGGGGCTGCCGTTCGACGGCCGCGAGCCGATCGGCAGGCCGGGGGCGCGCCGCATCTATTCGAACACGGGCTTCGACGTCCTGGCCGAGGTCGTCGCCGAGCGGGCGGAGATGCCGTTCGAGGAGTACCTGCGGCAGGCCGTGCTCGCGCCGCTCGGAATGGGGGCCGAGCTTCGTGGCTCGGCTGGGTCGCACCTCTTCGGCGATCTCGACGACCTCCTGTCGTTGGCCGGGGAGCTGGTCTCGCCGACCCTGATCGCGCCGGAGACGCTACGTGAGGCGACGAGCGTGCAGTTCCCCGGGCTGGCGGGCGTGATCCCCGAGCTCGGCCGGTTCGATCCGAACGACTGGGGGCTCGGCTTCGAGCTCAGGGACGCAAAGCCCGACCACTGGTCGGGGACGAAGGCGTCGCCGCGCACCTTCGGGCACTGGGGCGGGAGCGGCACGTTCCTTTGGGTGGATCCCGATGCGCAACTCGCGCTCGGCGTCCTCACCGACCTCGACTTCGGCGAGTGGGCGAAGACGGCGTGGCCGCGCCTCTCCGACGCGGTGCACGACGAAGCTAGCGCCTGACTCGCAGCGTTGCGCGCATGCCGCGCGTGGCGCCTGGTCGCCGAGGGAAAAGTCCTGATGTGCCCCAAGAGCTAGTCCGCGTCGGCGAACAGCGGCCGGATGAACTCGTCGAACGTCTCGCGGTCGCAGCTCGCGAGCGTGACGGGGGTCATCGGCGAGACGCTCGCCGTTCGGGGGATCCCCATCGCGAGCGCCACCTCCCCGAAGTAGTCGCCGGGCTTGAGGACCCCTCTGATGCCGCGCTCGAGTTGAACCACGGAGAGCAGCCCGTTGAGGACGACGTAGAAGCGGTCGCCGTCGTCTCCTTCGGTGACGACAGGCGCCCCGGGGCCGATCTCCTCGCGGCGCATCCGGCCGGCGAGCTTCATCAGACGCTCGCCCGGCAGCCCCGCGAGCAGGCCGATGCGGGAGAGCTCGGTGACCGATGCGGGGACGTGGCGCGGCATTGCGATCCCTATTGTTGCGGCGTGGGCGAGCTCGACGGCTGGAGGCACTGCCCTGTGTGTGCAACGGCGGTCGAGCCGGAGGAGGGCCGGGTCGAATGTCCCGCTTGCGGGTTCGTGGCCTTCGCCCACTCGATGCCCACGGCTTCCGCCCTGGTCGTCGACGAAGACGGCCGCGTGCTCCTGAGTAGACGGGCGAACGACCCCGCTGCGGGCAAGTGGGACGTTCCGGGGGGCTTCGTCGAGGAAGGCGAGCACCCACTCGACTGCGTCAGGCGCGAGCTGCGGGAAGAGGCGGGAATCGGCCTCGCCGACGAGCGGCTCCTCGGGATCTGGATGGACGAGTACGACTACAACGGCCGGCGCGTAGCGACGCTGAACGTCTACTACCGGACGCGCATCGGCGACGGCACCCCGACACCCGCCGACGACGTCGCGGAGCTGCGTTGGTTCGCCGCGTCCGACGTCCCGCTGGACGACCTCGCCTTCCGGCACATCCGCGACGTGCTCTCAGCCCTGCGTAGCGGGCACGAGTACGCGTAGCGCGCCCGGATCGATCGAGAACTCGACCGGTGTCTCGAGCCTCGTCGGCTCTCCGTCGACGGCGGCGCGGAGCGAGGCTGCAGCCCCGTCGAGCGTCAGACGCTCGGCGGTGGTCTCGTCCCACGTGCTCGGGCGCCAGCCGCGGGCGAGGTAGAGGTGGAGGCGGCCCTCGTCGAGGCGCTCGCGCTCGCCGATCGAGAAGAGTTCGAGGTTGTAGTCGTTGTTCGCGACGAGGGCTATCTGTGCCTCGACGGGCTTGCCGTCGACGGACAGGCCGACGCTGTCGCGATTCTGCGCGAGCAACACGAGCGCGCGGAGCTGTGCAAAAGCGTTCCGCCGCCGTCGGTGTCTCTCACGGTGGTGGACGAGCAGCGCGTAGAGGCCGAGAGAGACGTTGTTGAGGAACAGGCGGTCGCCGGCGCGGCCAACGTCGATCCTCCGCTCCACACCCGTGAACGCGTCGAGCGCGCCGATCGGGTCGTCGCGGTCTAGGCCGAGGTCACGCGCGAAGTGGTTCCGCGTTCCGAACGGGACGCAGACGAACGGCACGTCGCGGTCGAGTGCGACCTCGGCGACCGCTGCGAGCGAGCCGTCGCCCCCAGCGACGCCGAGAGCGTTTGCTTCGGCTTGTCGCGCGAGCTCCGCGGGATCGTCGTCCGACCCCAGCAGGCGCGCGTCGATGCCGCGCTCGCGCGCCTCGGCCTGGAGTTCTTCCGCGCTCGGGCTGTCGTCGCCCGAGCGCGGGTTGATCAATAGAAGCGGGGCTATGGCAGCCGCGGCCTCAAACGGCCGCGCCGGCAAAGCCGGCATGGCCTCTTCTGGTCGGCGCCGCCAAGTCGGCGCCTTCAGCGGCCGCGCCGGCAAAGCCGGCACGGCCTCTTCTGGTCGGCGCCGCCAAGTCGGCGCCTAGGCTTCGACGGCCTCGAGGCCGAGCGAGCGCTCCAGCGCGGACTTCGGCTGCGCGCCAATCGCGGCGGCCGCCGGCTCACCGTCCTTGAAGAGCACCATGGCAGGGATCGATGCGATCCCGTACCGCTGCGCGAGGCCCTGCTCCTCGTCGATGTTGACCTTGACGAGCTTCAGCGAGCCGCTGCGCTCCTCCGCGATCTTCTCGAGGTGCGGCTCCACCATGTGGCATGGGTGGCACCACTCCGCCCAGAAGTCCACGAGGACGGGCGTCTCGGACGCGAGCACCTCCTGCTCGAAGGTCTGCTCGGTGACGTTCTGTGCTTGAGACATCAGGTTCCTTTCAACTGGTTCGCAGAGGCTAACGAGCGGGACGGCTGACGTGTTCCCGCGCCTCCGTAAAATCGAACGCATGGCCGATCGCGTCTTCGAACCGCTTCCTTCCGTACCCGACCATCCGGCGCTCGAGCGGGAGATCCTCGCGCTGTGGGAGCGGGAAGGCACGTTCGGGAAGCTGCGGGAGCTGAACACCGAGGGCCCGAGGTGGAGCTTCATCGACGGACCCGTGACCGCCAACAAGATCCTCGGCGTCCACACGGCGTGGGGGCGAACGCTGAAGGATGTCTTCCAGCGCTACAAGGCGCTGCGCGGCTTTCACCAGCGCTACCAGAACGGGTTTGACTGCCAGGGCCTCTGGATCGAGGTCGGCGTCGAGCGCGAGCTGGGGCTCAACTCGAAGCGGGAGATCGAGGAGTACGGCCTCGCCGAGTTCGCGCGCCGCTGCCGGGAGAAGGTCGTTTGGTCGGCGGAGGAGCTGACGCGAGGATCCAAACGCCTCGGCATGTGGATGGACTGGGGCAACGACTACTTCACCTTCAGCGACACGAACATCGAGTACATCTGGCGCTTCCTGAAGGTGATGCACGAGGCGGGCCGCCTGTACAAGGGCCACCGCTCGACTGAGTGGTGCCCACGCTGCGGCACGTCGATTTCGCAGCACGAGCTGACGCAGAGCGACGTCTACCGCGACAAGACGGATCCGTCCGTGTTCGTGCGCCTACCGCTCGTGCAACGGCCGGGAGAGTCGCTCGTCGTCTGGACGACGACGCCGTGGACGCTGCCGGCGAACGTCGCGGCGGCGGTGAAGCCCGATGCCGAGTACGCACTGCTCGATGACGGGAGCTGGGTTGCACGAGCGCGGTACCCCGATGACGCTGCCCAGCGCGTTGTCAAAGGCGACGAACTCGTTGGGCTCGCGTACGAGGGACCGTTCGATCATCTGCCGCGCGCCGAGGTGGATCATCGGGTGATCGCGTGGGACGAAGTGAGCCTTGATGAAGGCACGGGGATCGTCCACATCGCGCCCGGTGCTGGAACGGAAGATTTCGAGCTTGGCCGCCAGCTCGGCTTGACGGTGATCGTCCCCGTGGACGAAAGTGGCCGCTTCTACGATTCCTACGGCTGGCTCCGCGGCCTCAGCACCGGCGATGCGACCGACCAGATCGTCCAGGACCTTGCCGAGCGTGGCAGGCTCGTCGAGGCCGACGAGATCGTCCACCGATACCCGCACTGCTGGCGCTGCTCGACGCCGCTGATCTTCCGCGTCACGGACGACTGGTTCATCGGCGTCGATGAGCTCCGCCAGCCGCTCCTCGAAGCGAACGCGACCGTGCGCTGGACGCCGGAATACTTTGGCAAGCGGATGGATGACTGGCTACGCAACATGGGCGACTGGAACATCTCGCGCCGGCGCTACTACGGTCTCCCGCTGCCGATCTACGAGTGTCGGTGCGGCCACGTCAACGTGATCGGCTCCCGTCACGAGCTCGAGGACCGCGCTCTCGGCCGCCTTGAGCAGCTCGAGGAGCTGCGGCGTCCCTGGCTGGACGAGGTCCCCATTCGCTGCGAGGCGTGTGGTGAGGAGGTGCGGCGGATCCCCGAGGTCGGCGACGTCTGGCTCGACGCAGGCATCGTCCCGTTCTCGACGCTCGGTTGGCAGAATCCCAAGTGGATTCCGGAGGGCTACGCCACGGGCGCGGCGGGCGGGCTGACTCGCGCTGACCTACCGGATCACGCGCACTGGGAGCAGTGGTTCCCGGCCGACTGGGTCTCGGAGATGCGCGAGCAAATCCGCCTCTGGTTCTACTCACAGCTCTTCATGTCCGTCGCCTTGACCGGGCGGGCGCCGTTCAAGCAGGTGCTCGGCTACGAGAAGATGCTCGACGAGCACGGGCACGAGATGCACGGCTCGTGGGGGAACATGATCGAGGCCGACGAGGCGTTCGCGCGCATGGGCGCCGACGTGATGCGCTGGCAGTTCTGCGCGCAGCCGCCGGACCGGAACCTCCTCTTCGGCTACGGCCCCGCACACGAGATCAAGCGCAAGCTGCTGACGCTCTGGAACTCGGCGGGGTTCCTCGTCACGTACGCCAACATCGAGGGCTTCCGCCCGGAGTGGGCCGCGGCGCCGAAGGCAGACGCGCCGCTCGATCGCTGGCTCGTCGCGCGCACGGCGCAGCTCGTCGAGGAGGCGACGGCGGGGTTTGAGGCGTTCTTGACCCTCGACGTGACCCGGGCCTTCGACACCTTCGTCGACGATCTCTCCAACTGGTACATCCGGCGCTCGAGGCGGCGGTTCTACTACTTCGACGAAGCGGCGTTCTCGACGCTGTGGTGGGCGCTCGTGCAGGGGATCCGCGTGGTCGCGCCGGTGATGCCGTTCCTGGCGGAGCACCTGTGGCAGGTGCTGGTCCGCGGACCGGCCGAGGGGGCGCCGGAGTCGGTCTTCCTCGCCGGGTGGCCGGAGGCGGTGCAGGCGGACGAGGCGCTGCTCGCCGAGTTCGCCGAGGTCCGGCGCGTCGTCCGGCTCGGCCACCAGGCTCGCGCGAGCTCGCGGCTGAAGCTCCGGCAGCCGCTGCGGCGGCTGGTCGTCCAGGGCGTGGAGCTGTCCCGGGAGCACGTGGACGAGGTCCGCGAGGAGCTGCGCGTCAAGGACGTCGAGCAGGGCGAGTTCGAAGCCGAGGAGCTCGTGGTCAAGCCGAACCTGCCCGTGCTCGGCCCGAGGCTCGGGAGCGACCTCGGCGCCGTCCGCTCGGCGCTGGCGGCCGGCGAATTCGAGCAGGTCAACGGCGGCTTCCGCGCGGCGGGCCACGAGCTCGGGGCCGACGACGTGCTCGTCGAGCGTCGCGGCAAGGAGGGCTGGGCGCTTGCGTCGGACGACGGCATAACCGTCGCGCTCGACACGCGGCTCGACGAGGAGCTGCTCATCGAGGGGCGCGTCCTCGATCGGATCCACGCCCTCAACTCGATGCGGAAGGAGGCGGGGCTCGAACTCACCGATCGGATCGTGGTGACGTTGCCGGCGACGGATTCGGACCTGCTCGCGCACGAGGACTGGATCAAGAACGAGGTGCTGGCGACGGAGATCCGCGTCGACGGCGGCTATGCCGAGCCGCAGATCGCGCGCGCCTGACGAAGGGGCGCAAGGAGTCTTCTCCGGTGCGGAGCGCCGCCGACCCAAGCCGTAGCGCCGCGTTACGGGGTCAGACCCCGTGAAGAGACTGCACCGAAAGTGACTCGAAAGCGTGCCGGCGACGGTCATGGGCCTGGCTCGTTCGGCATGGTCGTGCGATGGCGCGCGCCTACCGGTTGCTCGAGGCCGGAGGGATCTACCACGTCACAACGTCGGCAACCGACGGCGTTGTCGCGTTCCGGAACGACGGCGACCGTCTGCACTTCCTGCAGCTCTTGGACCGCGTCGTCAGCCGCCACCGCTGGCTGTGCCAGGCGTACTGCCTCCTCGGGACGCACTACCACCTCTTGGTCGAGACGCCGGCGCCGGATCTGTCCAGCGGCATGCATCGCCTGAACGGCGCCTACGCGCAGGGCTTCAACAAGCGTGACAAGCGTCGTGGGCACCTCTTCGGCGATCGCTTCACCGCCGTCACCGTCAAGAGCGATGGACACCTCCTCCACCTGTCGCGCTACATCGCCCTCAACCCCGTTCGAGCCGGTCTCTCCGCGACGCCTGAGGGCTGGGAGTGGAGCAGCTACGGGGCCACGATCGGCCTTCGCGTGCCGCCGCCGTTTCTCGACGCGGACGGCGTCCTTGGTCGGTTCGGGCGGAGCAGGAACGTGGCGCGCCGCCGCCTGCGTGCCTTTGTGGAAGAAGAGTTACAGGCTCGTCACGGGGTCTGACCCCCGGACCTAGCGCTGCGAATCGGCCAGCGCGAGCTCGCGGCGGAGCTCGACCGGGAGGCGGAAGACCACGTCCTCGTGCACCGACTGGAAGGGCTCGATCGCGTCGACGCCGCGCGCACGGAACCAGTCGCACACCCGCTCGACGAGCTTCTCCGGCGCCGACGCTCCCGATGTGATTCCGACCGACTCGACCCCCTCGAGCCACGACTCGTCGATGTCAGTCTCGTCGTCGATCAGGTGCGACGGCACCCCTCCTGCGCGCGCGACCTCCACGAGCCGGTTCGAGTTCGAGGAGTTCCTCGACCCGATCACGAGCAGCAGGCCGACCGCTTCGAGCAGATCCTTGACCGCCCACTGGCGGTTGGAGGTCGCGTAGCAGATGTCGTCGCGCTTCGGGGCGCGGATGGCCGGGAACCGCCGTCGGAGGACGGAGATGATCTCGGTCGTCTCGTCCACCGAAAGCGTCGTCTGGGTGATGTACGCCACGCGTTGGGGGTCGGGGAACTCGACATGCTCCGCGTCGGCGACCGTCTGGACGAGCACGATCGCATCGGGCGCCTCGCCGGTCGTCCCGATCACCTCCTCGTGCCCCGCGTGGCCGATCAGCGCGATCGCGTACCCCTCCGCGGCGTAGCGGCGAGCCTCGACGTGAACCTTCGTCACCAGCGGACAGGTGGCGTCGATCGTATTCAGCCTGCGCGCCGCGGCGTTCTCGTACACGGACGGCGCCACACCGTGGGCCGAGAGCACGACCGTGGCGCCCTCGGGCACCTCCGTCTCGCTCTCGACGAAGATCGCGCCGCGCTCCTCGAGCTCCCGGACGACGTGGGCGTTGTGGACGATTTGCTTACGCACGTAGACCGGCGGCCCGTGCAGATCGAGCAGACGCTCCACTGTCTCGACCGCCCGCTCGACGCCGGCGCAGTAGCCCCTCGGCGAGGCCAAGAGAACTCGCTTCACCACACCAACCACTGTAGCCCGGCGGCGTTTTCGTGGGCCTGCTGTCTTTCCCGTTTACAAAGATGGGCCGGTCGGCCCATTGGAATCTCCAAACGTCGGGAGTAGCGTCCGTGCCACTGGGCGACGCGAGCCGCGGTCGGCGTACCTGGCCACGATCCGCGGTGAGCACTGGGGAGCGCCCGCCGTACGACCCCCCCGAGCGGCGGGCCTCCCTCGTTTCGCGCCGCCGCATCTCTCCGTATCATCGCGAGCAGCGTGTTGCTCATGGCGGCGACCCTCGGCTATGTCCTGCTCGGGTTGGCAGCAGCGACCTTCGCGCTCGCGGTCATCCTCCTCGCCCTCTACCACCGCCGCGTCTCCGCCGTCAAGGCCGCCCCGTCCGCAGCGCCCGAGCCCTTGCCCGAGCCTCCCACGAAAACGTCCGGAGGTGACGGGCTCGACGCCGTCGCCTCGCTCTCTGCGAGCCTCTCGCAGGCCGACCGGCCCGACGCGATCGCCCGGGTCCTCGTCCACGAAGTCTTGTCGCTGATCGGATTCGAGTTCGCCGCTCTGGTCGCGATCAGCGACGACGGCAAGGAGGCGAGGGGCCTCTACGCGCGAGGCGATGGACGCGACGCCGACTGGTGGTCCTCGCTGACGCTGGAGCTCGAGAACGAGCCCTCTGCGATTGCGAGCACGGTGTTCGAGGCGGCGCCGCTGACGATCTATGACGTGGTCGCCTCGCCGCGCGTCAACCGGCGGATCGCCGAACGCGTCGGCGCGAAGAGCGCCGCCTTCATTCCGCTGATCTCCGGCGGGCGAGTGATCGGCGTCCTGGTCGCAGCGACGACGCGCGAGCGCCGCTCGTTCCCCGCCGACCAGCTGGCACTGCTCGAGGCGTTCGCTGCCGAGTCCGCGCTCGCGCTCGAGCGCACGCGGTCGTCCGTCGAGCTGGAGGAGGCGCTGGGGCGCGAGCGGCTCGTCGCTGCGATCGGGCGCAAGGTCCGGTCCGAGCACGACATCGACGCGGTCCTGCGCGTTGCGGTGGAGGAGACGGGCAGAGCGCTCGACCTCGCGCGGTGCTTCATCCGGCTGCCCGTCGCCGGCGAGGTAGCGCCGATCCGCGCGGAGTGGGACGCGCCGGGCGCCACGCCGATCGGTGACGCCGCGCCCAGGTTGCCAGTGACCAACCTCGCCCTTCGTGAGCGCCGCACGGTCGCCGTCGCCGACGTCGCGGATGCGCGCGAACTTGCCGATCCGGCGCTCGGCGGGTTGCAGGCGCTCGAGCAGCTCGGCGCGCGCGCAGTCCTCGCCGTGCCGATCATCGTCTTCGACCGCGTGATCGGCGTCCTCGGCCTCCACCGCGCCGAGCCTTCGGCCTGGACGGCAGCGGAGACGTCACTTGCCGAGGCCGTCGCGCGGGAGGTCGGCCTCGCGCTCCATACGGCGCAGCTCCTGGAGGAGAACCAGACGCGGCTCGACCGGCAGGCGGCGCTCGTCCAGGCAGCGCAGGTGATGACGAGCGAGCTTCGCGTGGAGACGGTTCTGCAGCGCCTCGTCGTCGAGGTGACGAAGTTGCTCGACGCAAGTG
>Ga0126307_10000642_pt1 | contig 22722 bp, 18 predicted proteins | sample Plot28_FD_89955 | JGI IMG/M metagenome (GOLD analysis project Ga0126307, IMG submission 89955) | Serpentine soil microbial communities from UC McLaughlin Reserve, CA, USA - Plot28 | ecosystem: Environmental > Terrestrial > Soil > Grasslands | place: USA: UC McLaughlin Reserve, Lake County... | reverse complement strand
AGGTAAAAAAGTGTAGACAAGGTTGCGGTTGCCGTTTACAATGAAGTTTGCGTCGTGTATTGTTAAGGACGCGTTAAGGAAGTTGAAGAACGTTGGTGATAGGGCCAACCAGAGAGAAGGGAGTGTCACGGGAGGATACGAGGCAGGTTTCAAGACCGAGGGCTCGAGGAGAGCCAGGAAGTTGTTGGCGATCTATCGAGGAGGTTTTTCGGTAGTGAGGAACCGAACTAACAAGGAGGGTGGTACATGAGAGCAGTACTAAATAGGAGTAGCCTGGTGGCCATGGTCGCGCTGGCCTTGGCGTTCGTGGCGGCCATGGTGGTCAACTCGACCGCTGCACATGCCCAGGCTGGCGACAAGGTGGTGTGGTGCCACGCAACAAATGGGGCTAACCCGTTCGTGATCGTCGTGGTGCAGGCGGGCGGCCCTGCCGACATAGCGCATGAGGGCCACGCGGACGACGTAAAAATCGATGAAGGGCCCGGCCTTAAGCATTCCGATTATGACGCGGCCACGGATTGCCCAGGAGCGCCCCCCACGACAACGACCACGACCGTCACACCACCGCCAACGAGCACCACGACCGGCGGCCCAACGAACATCACGACCGCCAACACCACCAGCATCTCGGTGACCACGAGCGGCAACTGCGTGCAGACTGCCATTCAGCAGCAGATCGGCAATGTCGCCGGTGGCGACCAGGTCAACTTCCAGAACATATCTCAGGAGTGCAACATCACCATAGTCCAGGCCAAGAAGATGGCCAAGACCTTTGGTGTGAGCAAGTTTGGCAAGGTTGTCAAGCCTTCCAAGGTTGTCGCGACTCAGTATGTTTCTAGCGCTAGCCCTAGCGCGAAGACTGTGACCGCTACCGCTAGCCCTAGCGCGAAGACTGTGACCGCTACCGTTTCTGCGAGCGCTGCTCCGAGCGTGCAGTATCAGTATGTTACCAAGAGCGCTGCGCCTGCGGTGCAGTATCAGTACTCGGCACCCGCTGCGCTCCCGCCGACCGGTGGCGCTAGCCTCCTTGTACCGGTAGGTGCGCTGCTGCTCCTCGCGGGTGGCGGACTCCTTGCGTTCTTCGTGGTGAGGAGAGGCTTCACCGGCTAGCTTCTGGCTAGCGCAGTCGTAGCAGGCTATTATAGGGGGAGGGGAAGGTCTCCCTCCCCCTTTTCGGTACCCACAGACGTAAGAGGCGAGGCCCCTTCGACGTGAGCGCCACACCGAAAGACTGGTCCCTGCAGCGCTGGGCGTACGCGAAGGTCTTGGATATCTTCGGCGCGGACCTGCGCTCGCTGGCGACGTTTCGTATCGTGGTGGCGCTCCTTGCGCTCTCCGACCTCGCCAATCGGGCCACCGACCTCACCGCGCACTACTCGGACGCGGGCGTCATGCCCCGCGTCGATCTTCTGCAGCAGGTCTTGAGTCCCTCGTCGTTCTCGCTCAACCTTTTGAACGGGAGCTCCCTGTTCCAGGCGATCTTGTTCTCCGTCGCGGCGCTCGCGGCGCTGGGGATGCTCGTGGGCTACCGCACGCGCCTGATGACCTTCGTCGTGTGGGTAATCCTGCTCTCGATCCAGTTACGCAACCCGCTACTCAACGGCGGCGAGAGCCCCTTTGTGCGCCTGTTGCTCCTCTGGGGGATGTTGTTGCCGCTCGGCGCTTACTGGTCGGTGGATCGCGCGCGGTCCGCGCTCCCGCGTCCTTCGCCGCGCTTTCTGTCGCTGGCCACCTTCGGATTGTTCCTGCAGATCGCCTTCGTCTACTGGTTCACCGCAGCGCTGAAGTCGGGCCCCGAGTGGCGCGGGGACCACAGCGCCCTCTACTACGCGCTGAGCCTGGATCAGCTCGCCACACCTATCGGCCACTTCCTGCTCGGCTTCCCAACCCTGCTCCAGGTGCTGACCTTCGGCACGGTCATGCTCGAGGCCGTCGGGCCAATATTGCTGTTCAGCCCATTCTTCACCGGTCCGGTGCGCACAGCGACCGCCCTTGCCTTCATGAGCCTCCACTTCGGCATCTGGCTGACGATGGACATCGGGATCTTCCCCTGGGTCGCCGCGTTCTCTATGGTCTGCTTCTTCCCGACCTGGTTCTGGGAGAGGGCTTCGGCGCTCCACTCCGCGCTGCTCAGGCGGTTCGAACTCGCCCGCCGCCTGCAGCTCGCGATCGCCCGGCTTGGGAACGCCATCGTAGCCTACTCCAGGACACTACTGTCGTTTCTGGAGGACGCCAGGCAACTCCTGTTCGCGAGCCCCGCGGTGCAAGGCGACCCGCTGGCTGACCACGCCACGGTCCCGCCGCTTGCGGCCGGGGCGACGGGCCAGGGCGAGACCACGGCCGAGACCCGAGCGCCGCAAGACGAAGCTCCCGTCGAAGAACAAAGACCGGCGGAGCTGCGGTCTTCGCTAGCCACGAACTTGCTCGCCTTCTTGTTCATCTTCTACATCCTGTGCTGGAACCTCACCACCGTCACCACATTCGTGTTGCCCGCGTCCGCCGTCCCGCCCGGCGCCTTCCTCGGCCTCGACCAGTACTGGGGCATGTTCGCCCCCTCCCCGAGCAGGGAAGACGGCTGGTATGTGATCCCCGGCAAACTGGACGACGGCAAGCAGGTGGATCTCATGCCCATCACCCGCGACGATTACAGCATGCACAAGGTCTCCTACGAGAAACCGCAAGACGTCCCAGCCACCTACAAGAACGAACACTGGCGCAAGTACCTGGAGGCCCTCTACGGCCAGGAACACGCCGACCAGCGCCTGTACTTCTCCGATTACATCTGCCGCCAGTGGAACGAGAGGCATACGGGCGCGGACACCCTCAAGACCTTCCAGCTTATCTACATGCGTGAGATGACGCTGCCGGATTACCGGCAGTCCAAACTGGAGAAGCTGAAGCTCGGGACCTACACGTGCTAGGGGAGCTTGTCAGCATTTCAGCATTTCAGCGTGCCCGGGTCGGGTCCACTACGCGGCCTGGCTCGCAGGTGAGGGGCGCCGCGTTCTTGGCCTAAGGGAAGTGATGGAGAACCGGTGGGACCGGTTTGCCCTTGCCTCCGTACTGGCCGGTGTTGTCGTCCGGATCGTCTGGGGGTTGGTGATCCACCCCCCCTTAGATTACCTGTACTCGGACATGGCCGCGTACGTCGAGCGGGCCCAGCGGCTCGCTGCGGGCGACGGCCTGCTGCGCTACGACGCCTTCTTTCCGCCAGGGACGCACATATTGCTCGCCGCCCCTATGACGCTCTTCGGCACGGAACGGGCGGGACTGTGGGCAGGGGCCGTGCTGTGGTGCGCGCTCTCCTCAGCGATACCATTCTTCGCGTGGCGGCTGGCGCGTTTGTTGCTCACTCCGGCCGCCGCCGCCCTGACCGCGCTGCTGTGCGCGTTCTGGCCGTTGTACATTACCTACGGGGGGTACTTCACCTCCGAGACGCCCTCGCTGGCGTTCTTGCTCGCTTCCCTGTGGGCCGGCTACCTGGCCGTCAGGCTTTCCGGTAGGCGGGCCGGCTGGCTCGGGCTGGTGGCGGGCCTGCTCGGGGGCATAGCGATCGCCCTCCGCACGCAACTCATCCTGAACCTCGCGGTGCTGGCGGTACCGTTGTTGTTTCATCTGCGCCGCCAGGCCCTTGCCCTGGCCGGCATCGTCGCCGGCAGCGCGGTCATCCTGGCGGGCATCGTGTTGCACAACAGCGCCGCGGCCGACAGACCCACAGGGCTCAGCGAGAATGCGGGTCTGAACTTCTGGATGGGGCAGTGTGACGTCCACGACGTGACGACCGCCGATCCCGCCCACGACATCACCTTCGGTTTCGGTAACCCGGTCTGGGCGCAACTGGGGCGGGGCGGTAGCTACTACTTCGAGGATCATCTGATCTGGGATCAGGGGTTCTTCTACGAGATGGGCCTGCGGTGCATCGAAAGGGACGGCCTCGGTCACGTCAGCCTCCTCGCCGGGAACCTCGTGAACATGACAGCGACGACCATTCCCTGGCCGCAGGTCAACGACGAGGCCGGGGAGCGGGGCGTGGTGCGGGTGAGCAACCTGGCGTACAGCCTTCTGCTGCCGACAGTCGTGTTCTACTCCGTCTTCGTCATCGTCCGGCGACGCGGGTCCGACCAGGCGTCGGGGGTGGCGGTTATGCTGCTCCAGCTGGCGTGCGTGTTGGTGATGGCGATCTTCTTCTTCGGCGATCCTCGAGTGCGCAGCACCTACGATGTCTTCGGCCTGGCCCTGCTCGCCGCATTTATGACCGAGTTGTTCGGCCTGGACGATGGGAGGGGGAAACCCGCTGAGTAGGACCCTGACCCGCAGAGATTTCCTGAAGGTGGCCGGCGCCGGGTTGACCGGAGGGACCCTGCTCGGCGCCTCGGGCCTCTCTTCCGGGTGCGCCCTCGGATCCGACGGGCCCAACGTCGTGCTCGTGATCGTAGACAGCCTCAGGCGGGACCACGTGGGCGCCTACGGCAACGGCTGGATCAAGACCCCCAACCTGGACGCACTCTCCAAAGAGAGCCTCCGCTTTACGCGTCCCTACCCCGAGTCCATACCCACGCTTTGCGCCCGCAGGGCCATCCACACCGGCATAAGGACCTGGCCCTTCGAGAACTGGCAGCCCACCAAAGGTGACGACATAAGTCTCTGGGGCTGGCAGCCGATCCCCAACGGCCAGACGACGCTGGCGCAGATCCTGCAACGTAATGGCTACGGGACCTACTTTGTCACCGACAACCTGCAACAGTACAAGGCGTCGATGAATTTCCACCGCGGCTTCGACGTCTTCGACTTTATCCGGGGACAGACGACCGACCACTTCAAGCCCAGATACACCTACCCCCCACAGAAAGTTCAACTCGCGCTGACCAACGGCGCAGGCGAGCTAGAGTACAACCTGCAGCAATACTTCGCCAACGTGGCGGACCGAAGGATGGAGGCAGACTGGTTCTCACCAATGGTCTTTACCCGGGCTTCGGAGCTCCTGGAGGTCTTGAGCAAGGGCGGGCCCTTCTTCCTAACAGTGGACAGCTACGACCCCCACGAACCCTGGGATCCGCCCGAGAAGTACGTCACAATGTACGACGAATCCTACGACGGCAAGGAACCCTACTGGACCCTCTCCGGCCGGAACGATTACCTCAGCGGTCGGGAGCTCGAGAGGATGAAGGCGCGCTACTCGGGGGAGCTTACGATGATGGACCGCTGGCTCGGCCGCTTCCTTGAGAAGATGGAAGGGCTAGGGCTCTTCGAGAACACCCTCCTGATACTCCTCTCCGACCACGGCGTCGCCCACGGAGAGCACGGCTACAACGGTAAGGTTCCCGCCGCGTTGTACCCGGAGCTTACGGACATAGTCTTTCTCATGCGCCACCCCGAAGGTAAGCGGGCGGGCGAGAAGAGTGACTACTATGCCTCCACCCACGACGTGGCGCCCACCATCCTCAGCTTCCTCGGTGTGGAGCCGCCACGGCCGATGGAGGGCCAGAATCTCCTGGCGCTGATGCACGGCGAGCAACCGCACCCGCGTCCCCATTTCACGCTGGGTTACCACAACCACGCCTGGTGCCGGGACGAAGACTACGCGATGTTCTGCCGCCACGACGGGGCAGAGCCCAAGCTCTTCGACATACGCACCGACCCCAGGATGAACCGGGACATCGCCGGACAGTATCCCGGCATCGCACGCCGGATGTTCGAGAAATACGTGATCAAAGACGCCGGCGGCCCCCTACCCAGCTATTGACGAGCTAGTCAGCATTTCAGCTTGTGCGGATAAAAGGCTGAAGTGCTGACCAGCTGACAAGCGCGGGTTTTGGAAGGCAAACCTTCCAAAACCCGCTGTATACTTCCTGAGTGGCCAGCGTACTCGTCGGGGTAACGGGCGGCATCGCGGCGTACAAGGCGCCGGGGGTGATCCGTCGCCTCAGGGAGGCCGGAAACGAGGTCAGGGTCGTTGCCACCAAGGCGGCTTTCCGCTTCGTTCCCGAAGAGACGCTCTCCATCGCGGCCGGCGCCGGCGTCCACACCGACGTGACCTGGTGGGAGCGCTCGGGCCACGTCGAGCACGTCTTTCTGGCCCGCTGGGCCGACCTCGTCCTCATAGCCCCCGCGACCGCAGACTCGATGGCGCGCACCGCGATCGGACTCGGGGACGATCTGCTCTCGGCCACGATCCTCGCCGGCGCGAAGAAGGTCCTCTGGGCCCCCGCCATGAACCCGGAGATGTGGAGCAACCCGGCCACCGTCCGCAACGTCGAGACCCTGAAAGGCTGGGGCCACCGCTTCGTCGGTCCCGCAGAAGGCCTCATGGCGTCAGAAGAGGAGGAACCCGGAGTCGGGCGCCTCGCCGACGAATCAGAGATAGTAGCGGCCGTAGAAGAGATCCTGGCAAGTTAGATAGCATTTCAGCGCTTCAGCATTTCAGCCAGTCAGCTTCTTTATTGCTGAAGTGCTGAAATGCGCGATTGGCGGAGGGTCAATGATCCTCTGCCAATCGCAGGTAGTCTTTCAGGGCCTGTTCGGTGCTCGGGAACGCCATCTCCGTCCACGGGAGGCCGTCTCTTGGGAAGCTTCTGACGTCCATCGTCTCGTCCAGGGGGATCGGCTCGCCCCGGACGGCCTTGGCGGCGAAGACGGCTATGGCCGGTATCTGCCCGTCGTAGGTGTAGAGGCCGACGATGCCCGTAACCTCTATCTCGACGCCGGTCTCCTCGAGGGCCTCGCGTCTGGCGGCGTCCTCAGCGACCTCGCCCCGCTCGACGAAGCCGCCCGGGAAGGTCCACTTGCCGTAGCCGGGCTCTATGGAACGTTGGATCAAGACCACGCCGCCGTCCAGCTCGAAGATGGTGCCCGCCACCAGCTTCGGCCCCAAATAGAATATGAAGCCGCAACTTTCGCACACGAGCCGCTCCGGATCTCCGCGTTTGAGCAAGCGGACGGCGAGGCGGTCGCCACACCGGGGGCAGAACTTGTACTCGGAGGACCGCTGCTCTACTTCCAAGGTGTTCTCAGATTACTACAGCACCGTGCACAAGGCTCGAGTTTCGAACACGGCGAGCCACCGGTCTCTCAGCAATCAAAAAGCTGACTGGCTGAAGCGCTGGCCAGCGCCCCACGTGCTAGAATAGCCGCCCACGCGGACGTAGCTCAGTTGGTAGAGCGCCAGCTTCCCAAGCTGGAGGTCGCGGGTTCGAAGCCCGTCGTCCGCTTGTCTAATCCCCCCTGCCCTTGCGGCGCGAAAAGATTTGCGCTGAAACCAAAAAATACGCATTTTGGGGGATGTGCTACCAGGGAGAGGGGTGTCACGATTGTATACGTAGGCCGAGGCGCTCGACACGTGAGGAGCGGCCCTAGTCGCCTAGAGATGGGAGAGAGGCCCCGGATGAAGGAGGTGAGGATACACAGGATGTCCGGGAGGACACCGAAACTGGGTACTACCCTTGGGTGCTACCCCGTACAGCAAAAACTCCCCCAGACTCACAAAAATATGTCTTGGAAGTATTGCGTTGTACGACGTTTCGTGTAATAATGTAACCATCGGTATAGGTAGCGGTAAAGGCCGTTAACATTCTCTTGTCAAAGGGATAGGGAAGTAGGCTTGGCCGCAACGAGGAAAGGAAGGTAGATATGCGGAAGATAGCGATCCTCGTCGGGGCGGTGGCGCTCATGACGATGCTGTTCGCCGGGGTTGCGTTGGCGAAGAACTTCCAGTGTACGACCAAGCCGTGCTACGGCACCAACAATCCCGACACGATCTTCGAGCGTGGCGGTGACGGCGTAGGCGACATAATTTACGGGCTGAGGGGCTCAGACCACATATACGCCAACACCTTTGGGGACGATGCCGACTCTCTGTACGGCGGGCGCGGCGGCGATCTTCTGAACGCCAACAACCCCAACGACAATGACGGTCGCGACTATCTCAACGGCGGCCCTGGTACCGACGTGTGTTATGGCGATCCTGGCGACGTGTTCCAAAACTGCGAGGTCGTGTACATCAACAACGTCTTGCAGCCGTAGCTTAGCGCCTCAAGACAGCGCCTAGCAAAAAGAGGACCGGAGCCAAAAGCTCCGGTCCTCTTTTTGAGCATTTCAGCACTTCAGCAGTAAAGAAGCTGACTGGCTGAGATGCTGACAAGCGGCCGACAGGCCGCTTGCTGACTAGCTTCCCCTGATCTTGCGCATCAGCCACTTGGCCGGGTCGTAGTATTCGTCGGCGACGCGCTCCTTGAGTGGGATGATGGAGTTGTCCGTGATGTGGATGTCCACCGGGCAGACCTCGGTACAACACTTGGTGATGTTGCAGAACCCGAGGCCGTTGTCTTCCTTGAGGTCGGCGAGCCTGTCGGCCTCATCCATCGGGTGCATCTCCAGCCACTGGTTCCTGACGAAGAACCTGGGACCGGCGAACTCGGCGTGCTTGTGGTGGGACCTGAGGACGTGGCAGACGTCCTGGCACATAAAGCACTCGATGCAGCGCTTCGGCTCGTAGAGGCGCTCGACGTCCTCCTCGTACATCGTGAAGGGTGCCTGCTCGCTGGTCTGGAAGGGCTTGATGCCCTTGGATACCTCGTAGTTCCAGGAGACGTCTGAGACCAGATCTTTTATGACGGGGAAGGCCCGCATGGGGCCGACGTGTATCTCTCCCCCGTCGTATTCTTCGACGCGCGTCTTGCACAAGAGCTTGGGCCTGCCGTTGATCTCCGCGCTGCACGAGCCGCAGTGGGCCGCCTTGCAGTTCCAGCGCACCGCCAGGTCGGGGGCCTGCTGGGCCTGTATCGTGAGCACGGCGTCGAGGACGACCATCCCCTCCACCAGCGGTATCTCGTACTCGACCTCCTCGCCGCCCTCCGCATCGCCGCGGAAAATCCTGAGTTTCGCCATCCTGCCGCTCTTGCCAAGATCCTCGTCCGGTACCGGGGAGTGGGCCTTCGAGGTCACTCCCCCCGGGTTGTTGCCGTTGCCTTCGCTCATGCCTTCGCCTTCGCCTCCTCAACGAGCGACGCCAGGTGCTCAGGCATCGGCGGTATCTCGCGCCGCCCGATGTCGACCTCGCCCTGCTCGTCCTTCGTCACGATAAAGTTGATCTTCCCGAGCTCCTCGTCGGGACCGTCGTAATCTAATCTCCACTGCGCACCCCGGCGCTCCTTGCGCTCCAGGGCCGTCCTGAGGATGATCTCCGAGATCTGGACCAGGTAACGTACGTCCTGGGCCGTGTGCCAGCCGGGATTGAAGAGCCTCGAACCGGGAACGCTTATCTGCGGCAGCCGGTCCTTGAGCGCGAGTATCTTGCCGAGACCCTCCTTCAAGGAGTCGCCGTCGCGCATCAGGTTCGCGTGCTCCATCATCACTTCCTGGAGCTCCTGCTGGATCAGGTACGGGCTCTCGCCTTCCTCCTTCTTCTCCAGGGGCTCGAGCACGCGCCCGATCTCGTGCAGCACCTCGCCCTCGTCGATCTCCGTCGAATGCACGCTCTCCTCGATGTAGGCAGCCGCACCCTCTCCGGCCCTACGACCGAAGACGAGCAGGTCTGATAGCGAGTTGCCCCCGAGGCGGTTCGCGCCGTGCAGGCCACCGGCGACCTCGCCCGCGGCGAAGAGCCCGGGCACGCTGGAGGCGGCGTTCTCGGGGTCGATCTTGATACCGCCCATCGTGTAGTGGACGGTCGGGAAGACCTCCATCGGCTCCCTGGAGATGTCTATGTCGGCGAGCTTGAGGAACTGCTCGTACATTGTCGGCAGCTTCTTCATGATCCCGTCGTAGCCGAGGTGCGTGATATCCAGATATACGCCGCCGTGCTCGCTGCCGCGGCCCTCCTGCACCTCGGTGTAGTTCGCCCGCGCGACCACGTCGCGCGTCGAGAGCTCCATCTTCTCCGGGTCGTAGTTCTCCATGTACCGCTCGCCCTCGGAGTTGCGGAGCAGCCCCCCCTCGCCACGCACGCCCTCGGTGACGAGCAGGCCGCGCACGCCAGGGGGCCAAACCATCCCAGTCGGATGGAACTGCATCATCTCCATGTCGACCAGCTCGGCCCCGGCGTCGTAGCCAAGGACCACACCGTCACCCGTCCCCTCCCAGGAGTTGGAGGTGACCTTGAAGATGCGTCCCCACCCGCCGGTCGCCATGATGACCGCCTTGGCCTTGAAGTGGACGAACTTGCCGTTCTCACGCGTGTAGGCCAGGGCGCCGACGACCCGCCCCTCCTTCTTGAAGAGCTTGGTGACGGTCGTCTCCATGTAGACCTTGGCGTCCGTGGCGAGGACCTTCTCCTGCATGGTCCTGATGAGCTCGAGACCGGTCCGGTCCCCGACGTGGCAGAGGCGCCTATAGGTATGCCCGCCGAAGGGACGCTGGCTGATCTTGCCCTCAGGCGTCCTGTTGAAGAGCGCCCCCCACTGCTCGAGCTCGTAGACCCTCTCGGGTGCCTCTTTGGTGAAGGTCTCGACCATCGTCCAGTTGTTGAGGAACTTGCCGCTCCTCATAGTGTCGATAAAGTGCTGGCGCCAGGAGTCGTCGGGGTCGACGTTCCCGACCGCGGCCGCGATGCCGCCCTCGGCCATGACGGTGTGGGCCTTGCCGAGCAGGCTCTTCGTGACGATGCCGACCGAGAGGCCGTGCCCCGCCGCGGCGACCGCGGCCCTGAGACCCGCCCCTCCGGCGCCGATGATCAGGACGTCGTGCTCGCGCGTCTCGTATCCCTCACGGTGTCCGTCTCTTTCCAACTCCACCACCTACCCCAAAATCGTCAGATCGGGTATGACGCCCGCCTGAATGAGCCTGAAATATACGTCGGTGAGCAAGACCGAGAAGAGGCTGAACCAGGCCCACTGCGGATGCTTCAGGTTCAGCCGGCTGATGCCGTTGTACAACTGGCGCCTGGTGTTGCCTCCCCGAACACACGTGTAGCAATCCTTGTTGCCCCCGATCACGTGCCTGAGCGAGTGACACGAGAGGCTGTAGGTGGTGAGAAGGACCACGTTGACCAGCCAGATGATCGACCCGACCTTGATCCCGAAGGAGCCCCCTGGGAAGAAGGTGAGGACCGTGTCGTACCACAGGAAGGCGAGCACCACGAAGGAGGCGTACAGAAAGTACCTGTGAACGTTGTTGAGCACGAACACCGCCCTCTCGCCCCTGTAGTTCTCGGCCTTGCGCGGCTCCCTCTCCTGCGCCCCGGCCTGGCAGGCCGGCGGATCCCAGAAGAACGCCCTGTAGTACGCCTTGCGGTAGTAGTAGCACGTCGCCCGGAAACCCAGAGGCATCCATATTATGAACATCGGCGCCGTTATGAAAGCCGGCATCCAGTCAGGACGCGGGATCGGCGGCGAATAGAAAGGCGAGAGATAATCCTTGTACTCGCCAGGCAAGAAAGAGACGATGACGAACGAGTAGAGGCCGAAGATACTCAAAACGACCACAACAGATACGGGCTCGACCCACCACGGTAACCTCTTCCAGGCGGCGGCTATACTCGACAAGCTTGTTCTCCGATCTAGATGCTTGTAACGTCTTGTAACTAAAGGCGTTAGCTGCGCCCGAGCAGTATAGAGGATCGCACAGAGGCCTGTTGTGAATGCGTTCCAAAGTGGGCATCAGGCATCAGGTTACAGGCTTCAGGGGTTTGGCAGATTCCCGACCCTGACAAGCGACGCCCTTGAGACGCCGAGGGTGTTCGGATGCATTCCGTCTTCGAGTTTACCGACCTTCAGCGCCCGCACGTGCACGACCGAAACTTCACGGGACCTTGGGCGTCTGAAGAAGGGCGCGAAGTGGTTCAATAGCCAGCTCCGAGGCCCAGGTAGCTGAGGCATGCCTGATTCTGGCTGATGAAGATCGCGGGCGATTGTGCACTTAAGGAGCAACTTTGGGCCTCGATCGTGGGATTCCCCTCAAGGAGACTCGGCACCGAGACCTTTACGCCTTTGAGGTCGGTCTGGGCGTTGTAAAGGGCTGCGCCTTGCAAACTAGCCTGGTCCATTTTCACCTGGATTCGGTCGATGCGGCCAAGGAGTAGTTCGGGCGGAAAGTTCGAGGAAATCTCGACGTCGGGCCTCGTCGGTGTCCCGAATGCCGTTTGCAGCCTCCACGCGATCAGGCTCTCCATCACGAGCGGAAGCACCAGGTAGAGGAGGAGCGCCCCCACAACCAATACGACCACCAGTTTCCTCCAACGACCCCTCAAGGCGCCAGAGCCCCTGAAGCTCCTCCTGCCGGCCTCTCGTGTTGGCGGAGGTAGCGGGGGCACTGGTCTATCTGCCATCGGGGTGGGAACCCTCGCAGCCCGATGAACCGGCATTCCGCAGTTCGAACAGAATTGGTCTTCCGGCTTCAACTCATGTCCGCAGTTGCTGCAGTACCTCTCCGGCTGCTCAACCATGTCTTCTTACCCCTTTTCGTCTGCTGTGGGCCGGGGATCTTCGTCTGCCCCCGCCCCACGTAACGCGTGGTACAGAGCTTACCCTGTGAAGAAAGGACGGCGCAACTGCCAGCCTCTGTCCGCTCGGTCCTGTGACAACGCCATACTGAAGGCTTGAGAGCCTTCTGCACTGCGCGCTATCAGCGATCAGCCTTCAGCGAAAGCACAGAGCTGAAAGCTGACCGCTTATGGCTGATCGCTACCAAAGTTCGGGCCGTCCCGTAAGCCGGATTCTGCTCTATCCCGCCATCCATCTCCGGGGAATCCCCGGGCTCCCCGAGGGGAGCCGCGCCTACCAGTCCCGTCTGGTGGTTCGTGAACCGCCCGACGGGACAATTTGGCTTGCTCGCACCGGTGGTTTACCTGGCCGGTCCCTCGCGGGCTCCGCCGGTGGGCTCTTACCCCACCCTTTCACCCATCACCTGTGATCGGCAGCGGAGCTGCCCGATCCATCGGCTGGTCTGCTCTCTGTTGCACTTGACGTAACGGAGGGCTTGCACCCTTCCGTCCCTCGGGTTGCTTTAGCCCGAGCGGCCTCTGCTACGAGTCCGGACTTTGCTCTACGCCCTGGGAAGGCCTCAAGGCGCAGCGACGGGTCGGACGGCCCGGACCCACAAAATTATACCTTACAGGGCTGTGCGTAAGGTGAGCTATCAGCCAGTCAGCAAACAAAAAGCTGACTCGCTGAAATGCTGAAGTGCTGACAAGCGCGGGTTTGGGAAGGTTCACCCTTACCAAACCCGCATCACGAGCCCGTCTGCGGGCTTCTGGCGCCGCCGCGGCGGACTAGCACCATCTTGGTCGGCGTGAGGCGCAGCTCTACCCTCTCGGTGCTTCTCCAGCGCTTCTGCCAGTGCGGGTCGTTCCCGACTTCGGGGTCGAACCAGACGCCGGGGCCCTTAGGCTCGAGCACCCCTTCGTAGGAAGAGTAGTCCTGCGGGTCGTGCAGCGTCGAGCCGCCTGTGCGACGGTAGATGGCGTTGCGCGAGCGAAACGATTGCACCGACGAAGGGCTGGTACCTAGGGCGCTGGCGATCCACTCGTCGCTCCTGTCCTCGTCCACCCAGCGGCGGATGTCGTCTATGAACTTCCTGAGCGAAACCCTCTGGTTGATTCCCACGCGCACCACCACCTCTATTTAATTGTTCTAGTTCTCTAGCGTACAGACGGCGGGCGCAATTTTCCAGTAACCCGGAACCTCTGGTGTAGACTTGGTTCATGGAGACTGTGCTCGACATAGGGGTTGGTATCCTGCACCTAATGTCCTTGATCCTGGCGTTCTACATCCCCGCGCTGCTCGGGATGGCCACATGGAGCGAGCGGGGTGAGGGGTACAGGATCAAGGCCATACTGTGGTTCGCCCTCGGTTTCGGCGTGATAGGCGCCGTGCACGTCATGTTCCGCAGCGCCTCGGCGATGCAGGTGGCCGAGGTGATAGGACTGTCATTGATCCAGATAGCGGCCGCCCTCTACCTCGCCGCCCTCACCGTCAACAAGCTTGCTGATTGAAGCATTTCAGCCGCCGTTCAGAGCGTTCTTGACCTCTTGCTTGTCGGCGTTTAAGGCGTAGAAGGTCATATCGGCCTTCGCCTGTTTGTAAGGTCTCTGGCGCACCTTGCCCAGGTAATCCGCGTCGAGCATGGCGCTTATGACGTCCCCTATCTCTTCCCGCGAGAGCTCGAGTTCGCCGCGCTCGTCAAGCTCGCGGATGCTCGAGAAGATCTCCACGAAGGTGGCTGGCTGTTCGAGGGAGGCGACGCTCGTGCAGACCGTCTTGAGCTCGTAGGGCGTTAGGTCTTCAAGGAGATCGAAGCCTGGTTCCGCCTCTTCTTGCTGGCGCTCTTCCTGGGTGGCCCTACCGTTGCCCCTGTTCCGGCTTGTGGATTGGCTCTGTGAGGTGGGCTCCTCGGAGGCGAGGTCGGTCTCCTGCAGGTCGGGGACCTTCTCGCCGGGCAGATAGACCTGAAGCTCGAGGTCCTGGTCCACGGTGTTCACCAGGCCGCGGCGCTCCGCTTCGACCACGAAATCCTTGAACTTCTTGAAGCCGGCGTTGCGCTCGTCGAAAGAGCCGAGCTGCACGATCATCTGCTGCTTCACCTGCCCGAGAACACGGGTCTTTCCGCCCCTTTTCAGCGTCTGGACGGCCCTGACAAGCTCCCTGTAGGGGTCCGCGGCCTCCTTCTTCGGTTCCGTGTCCTGGGCGCGGGCGGCGCGGTCCTCCTCGAGCAGGGAGGCGTAGGAGATGAAATGGTCTGCGGATTCGATCAGGTGGTACGAAGTAGCCTCGGAGACGCCGATTACGACCACGTTCTTCCCCTTGCTCCTGAGCAGGCTGACGAGCGGGATGAAGTCCCCATCGCCGGTGACGAGGACGTAGGTGTCGACCTGCGGATGGTCGTGCAAGAAGTCCGAGCACTCGACCGCGAGCATCACGTCTATGGAGTTGGTGCGGCGCTTCTGGGACTTGCCGCCGGGGAAGTACCTGGCCGAGATGTAGCGCGGCGAGATGCCGTTCGAGTAGAGCGTCGGAGGGGCCTGGCGGAAGTCCCCGTCGGTCCAGTCGGCGTAGGCCGTGGCCGAGACGATGCGCCCGTACTCGCGGGCCTTCTCGAGGATGGCCGAGACATTCGGCTTCGATTTGTACTCCGTGACCGTGGAGATGTAGATGTTCTCCCAGTCGATGAATATCGCCAGATCTTCAGGCATGAACTCGTTCCTAACCTAGAGGCGAGGCCCGGGGTTCCGGGCCTCTGTTGGTCTCTTATACACTGTAGCGGTCGTGGATCCTGACCACCGTCTGAGAGAGCGTCTCCTCGTCGAGGACGGCCTCGATCCAGAGTAGTTGCTCCCCGACCTCGAAGCCCTCGGGCAACTCGAAGGCGGCTACGATCGTCACGGGCTCTTCTGTTCCGTCGAGGTAGACGGAATACTCCGCAGACTCCATCAGGACCTCTCCGTCCTCGTCGGTGACGAGGATACGGGCACTGCGCTCCTTGTCCGAGGCGTGTTCGCAGCCCTCGAACTTGGTGTAGACGACAAAAGAGGTCTCGCCGGCATCGTTCGGGCGGATCTCATCGAGTACCCCGAAGAGCGTCAGCCTATCCTCGTACTCCGTGCAGCTCTCGGCCAGGACGAGGGCCGTGCACTCTACGACGCCTTCGCACTCGCTATGCACCGGGCACCGCCCCGTTGCCGTCGGGTTCAGGAAGCCCAGCGGCAGAGGTGCCGGCCTGCCCATCACCGGAGATCTCGTCCAGCGAGAGCTCATCCGTGGCGCCGTCGGCGTCGGTGGAGCGGGAGGAGATGACCTTGGCTATGGCGCTCACCGAGTCGCCGCTCCTCAGGTTCATCACCCTGACGCCCTGCGCCGCGCGGCCCTGCCGCGAGACCGAATCGGCGTCCATGCGAATGGTGGTCCCGAAGTTGGAGACGATCATGAGCTCATGTAGCCCAGGGCGGACGACCCGCACGCCGGCGAGTTTGCCGCGTTCTCCGTCGGTCTTCATCGCGATCACTCCCTGGCCGCCGCGTCCCTGCGCCCTGTACTGCGAGAGGGCCGTGCGCTTGCCGAAACCGCGCTCGGTAAGTATGAAAAGGTCGGCCGCGTCGTCTGAGATCACGTCCATACTGAGAACGACGTCGCCTTTCCCGAGCGTGATGCCCTTGACCCCGGCCGTAGCACGTCCCATCGGTCGTGCCTCGGTCTGGGAGAAACGGATACCCTTACCGTTGCGGCTCACGATGACGACCTCGTCGCCCTCGGAGGCGTAACGGACGGAGATCAGCTCGTCATCGTCGGCGAGGTTGATCGCGATGATCCCCTCGTTCTTCAGGGGCGTGTTGTACTCGAGGAACCTCGTCTTCTTGACGACGCCCCTCTTGGTCGCAAACAGCAGGTACTCGGCCTCATCGAACTCCTTGGTCGCGAGGACTGAGGCGATGTGCTCGCCCTGCGCGAGGGGGAGCAAGTTGGCGATGTGCCGCCCCTTGGCCGCCCGGCCCATCCGCGGGAGCTGGTGGACCTTAAGCCTGTACACCTTGCCCTTGTTCGTGAAGAAGAGCATGTAGTGGTGCGTCGTCGTGATAAAGAGGTGGTCGATGTAGTCGCCCTCTTTGAGCTCCATCCCCGCAACGCCGACGCCGCCTCGGCCCTGCTTGCGGAAGGAGTTGACGGGGACGCTCTTGAGGTAACCGCCGTTTGAGATGGAGATCACCATCTCCTCCTCGGCTATGAGGTCCTCTATCTCGAAGTCGACGCCCTCCTCGGCGGTGATCGCCGTCCTGCGCTCGTCGGCGTAGGCCGCCCTGACCTCCTCGAGCTCCTCCTTGACGATCCCGTAGACCTTGGACTCGTCGGCCAGGATGCCCTCGAGGTACTCGATCTTCTCTCGCAGGTCCTTGTGCTCCTGCTCGACCTTCTGACGCTCCATCGCGGTGAGCCTCTGCAGCCTGAGGTCGAGGATCGCCTGCGCCTGGCGCTCGGAGAGCCCGAACTCCTTCATCAGGTTCTTGCGCGCCGTCTCGACGCTGCGTGAGCGGCGGATCGTCGCCACGACCTCGTCGAGGTTCTTCAGCGCGATGAGCAGGCCCTCGAGGATGTGCGCCCGCGCCCTGGCCCGTCCGAGCCCGTAGCGCGTCCTGCGCGTGACCACGTCGAACTGGTGGGCGACGTAGTGCTTTAGGGCCTGCTTGTAGGAGAGCGTCCTCGGCACCCCGTCGACGAGCGCGACCAGGTTCACCCCGAAGCTCTGTTGCATCTGGGTGTGCTTGTATAGGTTGTTCAGGACGACCTTGGGCACGGCCTCGCGCTTGAGTTCGATCACTATGCGCATCCCGTTCCGGTCCGACTCGTCGCGCAGATCGGAGATGTCCTGGAGCTTGCGGTCCTTGACGAGCTCGGCGATCTTCTGGAGCAAATAGCTCTTGTTGACCTGGTAGGGGATCTCCGTGACGACGATCTGGGTCCTGTTGCCCTTGATCTGCTCGGTGTGGGCCCTCGCCTGCACGCGCACGGAGCCCCGGCCGGTCGCGATCGCGTCGCGGATACCGCGGAGGCCCACGATCGCACCCCCCGTCGGGAAATCGGGTCCCATGATGTGCTCGGCTATCCCCTCGTCATCCAACTCCGGGTCGTCGATGAGGGCTATCGTCGCGTCTATGACCTCGCCGAGGTTGTGCGGTGGGATCTTGGTGGCCATTCCAACGGCGATGCCGTCGGCGCCGTTGACGAGCAAATTCGGAAACCGTGCCGGCAAGACCTCGGGCTGGCGCTGGCTCTCGTCGAAGTTCGGTACGAAGTCGACAGTGTCAGACCCGATATCCCTAAGCATCTCGGTCGCCATCCGCGTCAGGCGCGCCTCTGTGTACCTCATGGCGGCCGGTGGATCTCCGTCCACACTCCCGAAGTTACCCTGGCCGTCGACCAGCGGGTAGCGCATCGAGAAGTCCTGGGCGAGCCTGGTTAGCGTGTCGTAGACCGCCGAGTCCCCGTGCGGATGGTACTTTCCGATCACTTCTCCCACTACCGTCGCGCTCTTGCGGTAGGGCCTGTTGGGCTGCAGTCCGAGGTCGTGCATCGCGTAGAGTACCCTGCGGTGTACGGGCTTCAGGCCATCTCTCGCGTCGGGCAGGGCGCGCGAGACGATCACGCTCATCGCGTAGGAGAGGAAAGAGTCCTTTATCTCGTCTTCTATGGAGTGGGGACGTATGTTCCCCGAGAAAGTATCAAGCATCCAGGTTCTTCACCTCTCTGGCGTTCTCCTCAATGAAAGCTTTGCGCGGCTCGACCTTGTCGCCCATGAGCGCCGTGAACAGCTCGTCCGCGACCGCCGCAGACTCGACCGTGACCTGCAGCAGTGTCCTGTTGTGCGGGTCCATCGTTGTCTCCCAGAGCTGAGTCGGGTTCATCTCCCCAAGACCCTTGAAGCGTCCGATGTTGGCGTGGCCGTTGGCGTTCAGGCGCGTCAGGGTCTCCTGCAGCTCGCGCTCGTTGTAGACGTAGTAGTCCTTGCGCTGGTACGTGATCTTGAAGAGCGGTGGCTGCGCTATGTACACGTAGCCTGCCTCGATCAACTCAGGCATGTTACGAAACAGGAAAGTCAGCACGAGAGTTCGTATATGGCTTCCGTCCACGTCGGCGTCGGTCATGATCACGATCTTGTTGTAGCGGGCCTCCTCGACGTCGAAGGACTCCCCCACACCGGCCCCGATGGCTGAGATCATAGCCTGTATCTCGACGTTGGAGAGGACCTTGTTCATGTTGGCCTTCTCGACGTTGAGGATCTTGCCCCGCAAGGGCAATATCGCCTGGAAGTTTCGCTCCCTCCCCTGCTTGGCACTCCCCCCGGCCGAATCGCCCTCGACAATGTAAAGTTCGCTACGAGCGGGGTCCTTGGAGGAGCAGTCGGCGAGCTTGCCAGGCAGCGTCGAGCTCTCCAGGTAGCCCTTGCGGATCTTCTCCCTCACCGTCCTGGCCGCGAGCCGTGCCCGCGCGGCCTGCAACGCCTTGTTGACGATGGCCTTGGCCTCGCCCGGACGCTCCTCCAAAAACTCGGCCAGGTAACGGTTGGTCGCGCTCTCGACGAGTCCCTTGACCTCGGTGTTGCCGAGCTTGGTCTTGGTCTGCCCCTCGAACTGGGGCTCCTGCAGCTTGACCGAGATGACGGCTGCCAGGCCCTCCCTGATGTCGTCGCCGGTGAGGCTCTCCTCTTTCTCCTTGAGGAGGCCCTTCTGCCTAGCGTAAGCGTTGATCGACCTTGAGAGCGCCGACCTGAAACCGGAGAGGTGCGCCCCACCTTCGTGGGTGTTGATGTTGTTGGCGAACGTGAAGACGGAGTCCTGGAAGCCGCTGTTCCACTGCATCGCGACCTCGACGTCCCCCGCCTCCTCCTCGCGCTCGAGGTAGAAGACTGTCTTGTGGACGGGATCCTTCGCCTCGTTGATGTGCTCCACGAAGTCCCTTATGCCGCCCTCGTACTGGTAGGTGACGTCCCTACCTTCTTCCCGCTCGTCCAGGAGCCGGATCTTGAGTCCCTTGTTCAGAAAAGCCGACTCGCGGAAACGGCGGCTCAGCGTGTCGAACGAGAGCTCGATGGTCTCGGTGAAGACCTCGGGGTCGGGCATGAAGCTTATGGTCGTCCCCGTCCCCTCACCCTTCTTGAGCTTGCGAACCTTAGCTAGCTTGCCCTTCGGGAACCCGCGCTCGTAACGCTGGCTCCACAGGTGCCCGTCGCGCCTGACCTCGACCTCGAGCCACTCGGAGAGCGCGTTAACCACCGAGGCGCCCACGCCGTGCAATCCCCCGGAGACCTTGTAGCCCTGGCCGTCGAACTTCCCGCCGGCGTGCAATGTCGTGAGGATCACCTCGGTCGCCGACTTACCGTACTTCTTCATCGTGCCTACGGGCATCCCGCGCCCGTCGTCTGAGACGGAGACGGAGTTGTCGGGGTGGACGACGATGAGAACCTCCGAGCAGTACCCGGCGAGGGCCTCGTCTATCGAGTTGTCGACGATCTCCCATACGAGGTGATGAAGGCCCCTAGGCCCCGTCGAGCCGATGTACATGCCTGGCCGCCTCTTGACGGCTTCGAGACCTTCGAGGACCTGGATCGAACTTGCATCATAAGCGCTCTTGGTATTCTTGGACACGGAGTTAGCCGCCAAAGAACCGGACCCTCCTCTTGGTTAGTCCGGCGAAGGCGCCGGAGACGTTCTTTTCATCGTAACTCTGCACCCGATGATTGTAACACATCCCCCGCGCTTTCCCAATGCCTCTAGGAACCCTTTTGTGGCTTAAATAAGCCGGTTTCGCAGGGTCGCGCTACCTCCTGGCACCATCCGTTGCGGTCTCCAGGATCGAACCACCAGATATGCGTATGATACGAGTTCTTCTCAAGATTTCTTCATCGAAATATTCGAGGTTGGTCGTAGAGATCACGGCCTGCGTGCTCTCCAGAAAATACCCTGCCAAGTACTCTCTGCGCCGCTCGTCGAGCTCGCTCATGACGTCGTCGAAGAGCAGGATCGGATCCTCTCCCACGGCTCCCCGCACGTAGTCCCTCGCCGCGAACTTGAGCGCCAGCGTCGCGATCCGCTGCTGCCCCTGAGATCCGAAGGTGGTCAGGTTTACCCCGCCGAGCAGGATCTCGAAGTCGTCCCTGTGCGGTCCTACCGAGGTCGTCCCGCGCTCGACGTCGGCGCTGTGCGCCTCTCTAAGCGCCTCGGAGTACTCTTCGAGGGTCGCGCTATACCCGTAGCGTATCGCGGCCTTCTCGGGGCCATACAGCGCCCTTAGAGAGTCTTTGAAATGTTCCTCGAGGACCGGCAGAGCCGCCTCGCGGCCGGCGAGGACTATTTTTCCGAGTTCTACGACCTTCTTGTCCCACGTCGAGAGCGTCCTCTTTGAGGAGAACCCGTCCCTTATGCGTCTGAGGAGCTGGTTGCGCTGCTGGACGGCCTTGGCGTACTCGAGTGCGGCGCTGGCGTAAGCGGGGCGCAGTGAGGAGAGGAGGACATCCAGGAACTCCCTACGGTCCGAGGGGGCTCCCTTCACGACCCTTATGTCGTCGGGGAAGAACGTGACGACGCGGGCCCCCGCGCCGCCGGCGGCGTAGTCGGTGAGGGAAGGGGCTGGGACCCCGTCGACGGTGATGCGCTTTTTCTGCCCCGGGGCGTAGCCGATGGCCACAGCGCGTTCGTCCGCAGAGCCGTCGCGTGCTATGCGGGCCTCGGTGCGGGTGAAATCCGCGCCCCACCGGACGACCTCGTTCTCCTTGGGGGTTCGGGGCGAAGAGCCTGTTATGTTGAAAGCTATCGCCTCGAGCAGGTTCGTCTTCCCCTGGGCGTTGTCGCCGACGACCACGTTCAAGCCGGGGGCGAGCAGGGCCGTTGCATCGGCGTAGTTGCGGAAGTTGACCAGCCGCAGGGCCCGCAAGTAGGCGCTCAACCGATCTCCAACCGCTCGTCCCCCACCTCGACCACGTCGCCCTCTTCGAGCCTGCGGCCGCGGCGCGTCTCGACCTCACCGTTCACGCTTACCTCTCCGGCCTGGATCAGGACTTTCGCCTCCCCGCCCGACCCGACGAGGCTGGCCGCCTTCAGCGCTTGGCCCAGCGTCGTGCCAGGTGGGATCCGCAAAGCGCCCTACCGTCAGCCGCGGGACGGGTCGCGCATCGGCATGATCAGGTACAAGAAGTCTGGCTCTTCGCCGTCCCCGTTCTGCTCGGGCACGATCAGCCCAGGCTTGAGCGGTTCGTTGAGCTTGAAGACGACGTTCTCCGAATCTATCGCGGAGACCCCATCGAGCAGGTAGCCGGGGTTGAAGGAGATCAAGAACTCGTCCTCGCTGTCCGCCCGCAGCCGTTCGTGGGCGTCCCCGATCTCACCGTTGCGTACGATCACCTCGACGGTACCCTCGGAGAAGGAGAGGCTCACGGGGACCGGCGGCGTCTGGCGGGCCGCGAAGAGGTTGACCCGCCTCAGGGTGCCGATCAACTCCTCCCGCGAGACGGAGATCTCTCGCTCGAACCCTCCGGGCAAGAGCCGCCTGTACTCGGGGAAGTTGCCGTCTATGAGCCGCGTGCCCAGCACGACGTCGCCGATCCTGAACAGCGCCTGGTTCTCCGAGAGCGCCACCTCGACGTCCTCTTCGTCGGACCCGGAGAAGATCCTGGAGACCTCCTGCATAGCCCTCGCCGGTATTATCGCCTCCCTCGATCCTTCGAAGGAAGTGGTCGCGAGCTCGGTCTCCTTGATGCTCAGGCGGTAGGAGTCGGTCGTGACCATCCTTACTCGCGAGTCCTCGAAGCTGATCAGGATCCCCGTCAACACGGGCCTGGTCTCGTCCCTCGAGTACGACCGCGACACTTTCTCCACGGTCTCGACGAGCGACTCTCCCGACATCCTGAAGGTGCCCTCCTCAGGGAGGACGGGGAGCTGCGGGTAGTCGTCGGCCGCGTAAGCCCGGATGCGGTACTCGTTCTCCCCCGCAACGAGCTTGACCGTCCCCTCCGATTCGTCGTGCTCCAGCGAGAAGCTCCCGCCCGGCAGCGACCGCACGATGTCGTTGAAGATGCGGGCCGGTATCACCACCCGCCCTTCTCCCTCGACCTCGGCCGCCGACGACGTCTGGATCGAGATCTCCATGTCCGTCGCCGATAACCCTAATGAGTCTCCCTTACCTTCGAGTAGTATCCCCCCAAGCAACTGGATGGTCGACCTCGCAGAGACCCCGCGCGAGACCAGCGCCAACTTTTTGCCGAACGTCTCCGTGTTACAAACAGCCCTCATGTAGCCTCCCTTCTCACCTT
>Ga0126307_10000641_pt1 | contig 22726 bp, 18 predicted proteins | sample Plot28_FD_89955 | JGI IMG/M metagenome (GOLD analysis project Ga0126307, IMG submission 89955) | Serpentine soil microbial communities from UC McLaughlin Reserve, CA, USA - Plot28 | ecosystem: Environmental > Terrestrial > Soil > Grasslands | place: USA: UC McLaughlin Reserve, Lake County... | reverse complement strand
GGTGACCGCTGGCAGCAGCTGGCCAACCTGCGGGCGTACCTCGCCTACATGTGGGCGCACCCGGGCAAGCAGCTGTTGTTCATGGGCTCGGAGTTCGCCCAGGACGCCGAGTGGGCCGAGAGCCGGTCGCTGGACTGGTGGCACCTCGACGACCCGGCGCACCGGGGCGTGCTCCAGCTGGTGACCGACCTCAACGGCCGCTACAAGGAGCTGGACGCGCTGTGGTCGCACGACGTCGACCCCGCGGGCTTCCAGTGGATCGACGCGAACGACGCGTCCGGCAACGTCCTGTCGTTCCTCCGGTACGGAAAGCCCGGCGGCGGCACGGGCTCCGCGCTCGCCTGCGTGGCCAACTTCTCGGGCGCGCCGCACCACTCCTACCGGATCGGGCTGCCGCGCGGTGGTCACTGGCGCGAGGTCCTCAACACCGACTTCGAGGGCTACGGCGGCTCGGGCGTCGGCAACCTGGGTGGTGTCGAGGCCGTCGAGGAGCCGTGGCACGGGCAGCCGTTCTCGGCGGTCGTGGCCGCTCCCCCGCTGGGCACCGTCTGGTTCGTGCACGAAGGCTGATCGGGCGCGACCCGTCGTCGAGGGCTCCCCGCGGAGCCTCTCGACCGGGCATTCTGTGCCGGCTCCCGATCGCGCGGCCGCCGCACGCCGTCGGCCCGACCAGACAAGGGGACGGTTCGTCCATGAGGCAGGTCCTCCGGCGCGTACTGCCCACCGCGGTCGTCGCGCTGCTGCTCGCCGGCTGCGCCGCCGACGTCGTCGCCGGCCAGGCCTCGCCCGGGCCCGGCGAGCCCGTCGACGTCGCGGCCGACGCGTTCCCCATCACGGCGGTCAGCGACACCGCGATCGACCAGTTCGCCCGCAACGCCCTCACCGACCTCAACACGTTCTGGTCGGAGGCCTACCCGGAGTTCTACGGGGACGACTTCACGCCGCTGGAGAACGGCTACTTCTCGGTCGACTCCACGGCGATCGACGAGAGCGCCTACCCCGATACCGGCATCGGCTGCGAGGGCTCGCCCACCCCGCCGGACGAGGTCGCCGGCAACGCGTACTACGACCCCTCGTGCGACCTCATCGCCTACGACCGGGCGCTGCTCGAGGAGCTGTCCACCGACTACGGCCGCTTCCTCGTGCCCGTCGTCATGTCGCACGAGTTCGGGCACGCCATGCAGGGCCGCTTCGGCTTCGCCGCGTCCGGCCGGAGCATCCAGGACGAGACCCAGGCCGACTGCTTCGCCGGCGCCTGGACCGGGTGGGTGGCCGACGGTCAGGCCGAGCACGTGTCGTTGCGCACGCCGGAGCTCGACGACGTCATCCGCGGCTTCCTGCTGCTGCGCGACGACGTGGGCAGCGACCCGGACGACACCCAGGCGCACGGGTCCTACTTCGACCGGGTGTCGGCGTTCTACGAGGGGTTCGACGGCGGCGTGGGCTCCTGCCGCGACGACTTCGGCGAGGACCGGCTGTTCACCGCGGCGACGTTCGCCAACGACGTGGAGTACCAGAGCGGGGGCAACGCCGAGTTCGACGACATCGTGACGTGGGTCGGGCAGACCCTGCCGGCCTTCTGGTCCGAGGTGTTCCCCACCGCGTTCGGCAGCGACTTCGAGCCGCCCGCGGTCGAGGGCTTCGAGGGCACGGCGCCCGACTGCGAGGGGATCGAGGACCGCGACCTCGGTTACTGCCCCTCGGACTCGACCGTCTACCTCGACCAGACCGATCTGGCCACGCCCTCGTACACCGAGATCGGCGACTTCGCCCTGGCGACCGCCCTCTCGCTCCCCTACTCGCTGGCCGTCCGCGACCAGGCCGGCCTGTCGACCGACGACGGGGCGGCCACCCGGTCGGCCGTCTGCCTGACCGGCTGGTACGAGGCCCAGTGGTACAACGGCGAGTTCACCGAGGCGACCGGGGCCTCGATCAGCCCCGGGGACATCGACGAGGCGGTGCAGTTCCTGCTCGAGTACGGGGTGCGCAACGAGGTCTTCCCCAACCTCGACGCCTCGGGGTTCGAGCTCGTCGGCGCCTTCCGCACCGGCTTCCTCGAGGGCGGGGACGCCTGCGAGCTGGAGCGCTGAGACCACCGCGGAGATCGCTCCGGTCGGGGGGTGTGCTGGAGCGCGGGGACGGCAATGGTGCACTCATGCGTCGCGCGCCCGCCGTCGTCCCCGCGCTGGCGGCCGTCCTCCTGCTGAGCGGCTGCACGTCGTTCGTCATCGGTCGCGCCGAGTCCGGTCGTTCCGGCTCCACCACCCCGGGCGACGTCACCGTCGTGGGCGCCGCCGACGACCCGGTGGACGACCGCGCCCGCGACGCGCTGGCCGACCTGGAGACGTACTGGGCCGACGTCTTCCCCGACGTCTACGGCCGGCAGTTCCAGCCGCTGCAGGGCGGCTACTTCAGCGTCGACCCCGACGACGTCGACCCCCGCGACTACCCGGACGGCGTGGGCTGCGGTCAGCAGCCGGTGGCCGTGGAGAGCAACGCCTTCTACTGCCAGGCGCCGAACGCGCCGCACTCCGACTCGATCAGCTACGACCGCTCGTTCCTGGCCGAGCTGGCCGACGGCTACGGGCAGTTCATCCCGGCACTGGTGATGGCCCACGAGTTCGGGCACGCGATCCAGGCGCGGGTCGGTGCGCCGTCGGCCTCGATCGCCATCGAGACCCAGGCCGACTGCCTGGCCGGCACGTGGACCCGATGGGTCGCCGAGGGGAAGGCCGAGCACTCGCGCCTGGAGGCTCCCGAGCTGGACGAGCTCCTGCGCGGCTATCTGCTGCTGCGCGACCCCGTGGGCACCGGCACCGCGGCCGAGTCGGCCCACGGCTCGTACTTCGACCGCGTCTCGGCCTTCCAGGAGGGTTTCGACGGCGGCGCCGCGGCCTGCCGGGACGACTTCGGCCCCGGCCGCACGTTCACCCAGGGCGAGTTCACCACCGACACCGACTTCCGCCGGCAGGGCAACGCGCCCTACCAGGAGGTGCGCACGGTCATCGAGGAGTCGCTGCCGGAGTTCTGGCAGCGCGCGTTCGACGAGGTCTTCGGCAAGCCCTTCCGGCCGCCGACGCTCGACGCCTTCCGCGGCACGGCCCCCGACTGCGCCGAGGAGGACCGGGACCTCGTCTACTGCCCCGACGGGGACGTCGTGGGCTACGACGAGACCGACCTGGCCCTGCCGGCGCTCGAGCTCGGCGACTTCGCCGTCCTCACCGCCGTCGCCATCCCGTACGCACTCGCCGCCCGGGACCAGCTGGGCCTCCCGGTGGAGGGCGACGACGCCCTGCGCTCGGCCGTCTGCCTGACCGGCTGGTACTCCGCGCAGGTCTACAACGGGACGCTCGAGAGCGTGGAGATCTCACCGGGCGACCTGGACGAGAGCGTCCAGTTCCTGCTCACCTACGGCCTGGAGCCGCAGGTGCTCGGCGAGGCGGACCTGACCGGTTTCCAGCTGGTCGACCTGTTCCGCGGCGGGTTCGTGGAGGGCGTGGGCCCCTGTGACGTCGGGGCCTGATCAGAACAGGGCGAGGGTCAGCTGCCGGCGGGCCGCCCCGACCCGCCGGTCCTCGTCGCCGACGACCGTGAACAGCTCGACCAGGTGCATGCGGGCCTGGTCGCGGTCCTCGCCCGAGGTGCGCCGTACGACGTCGAGCAGCCGGTCGAACGCCTCCTCGACGTTGCCGGTGCCGAGCAGGAAGTCCGCGGCGCGGGTCTGCGCGGCGACGTCGTCCGGCGCGGCCTCGGCCGCGGCCAGGGCATCGGGGCCGGCCTCCTCGGCACGGCGGAACAACTGCACCTGGCGCAGCGCGAGGCCAGCCTCCGGATGGTCGGGCTCGGCGTCGAGGATCGCCTGGTAGGCGGCCTCCGCGGCCGCCAGGTCCCCGCGCTCCAGGGCAGCCTCCGCGGCGTCCAGGCGGGGGTCGTCGGCGACCTCCTCGGCACCCTCCCCCGGCACGGCGCCCCCGGTGGTCGCCTTGACCAGCTCGGTGACGAACTGCCGGGCCTGCTCCTCGGGGATGGCGCCGGTGAACTCCGCGACCAGCTGTCCCTGCCAGACCGCCTTCACCGCGGGGATGCCCTGCACCCGCAGGCCCTGGGCCAGCGCTGGGTTGGCGTCGACGTCGACCTTGGCCAGCACCCACGAGCCGGCGCCCTCGGCGGCCAGCCGCTCCAGCACCGGGGACAGCTGCTTGCAGGGCCCGCACCACTCGGCCCAGAGGTCGAGGACGACCGGCACCTGGAAGGAGCGGTCGAGCACCTCGGACTGGAAGGTGGCCTCGGTGACGTCGACGACCGCCGCACCCGGAGCACCGTCCGGCCCGCCGGCGCCGGGCGGCGGGGCGTTCTGCGCACGCGCGGCGGCCTCGGAGCGCGCCTTCACCGCCGCGAGGTCGACGGCGCCGGCCATCGCGGCCGCCATCTGGGCCTGCTGGGCCGCCGCCCGCGGATCGGGGCGTCCAGGACGAGTGGGCTGCATGGAACCCATGATCCCACTCGGCTCAGCGCGGCCGGTGACCCCCGGAGTTCACCACCTGCTGGAAGGTCGGGCGGTTCTGCCAGTCGATGGGGCGGACGCCGACCAGCCGGATCTCGGCACCCCTGTGGACGGAGTCCGCGCGAGATATCCCGAGTGGGTCATCGTGCTGCGTGCCTCCAAGCCCCATGCGCCCGCCCGCACTGGTGGGCCGGGTCTTCCGAGGCTCGACCGCGGTCGCGGCCGGTCACCTGACGCGTCACCAGGTGCACAGCTCGGCCTGGCGGCGTCTGTTCCCGGACGTCTACGCGTGCTCCACTCTCGAGCTGACCCACGCGTTGCTCACCTTCGCCGTCACCCGCGTCCTCCTGCCGGGCGCCGTCGCCTCGGGTCGCAGCGCCGCCGGTCTCTGGGGGATCGACCTGGCGGGTCCGGAGGATCCAGTCGAGTGCACGGTCCCGGCCGGCTGCCGGAGGGACGCGGTCGACGGCGTCCGGATCTCTCGTCGTGCACTGCCTCGGGACCGAGTGGTCAGCCGCCGTGGTATCCCGGCGACCGACCCCCTCCGCACAGCTCTCGACCTCGCCCGGATCCGCCCCGCCGACGACGCGGTCGTGGCCCTCGACCGCTTCCTCGCTCCGGGCATCGTCCTCCCCCACGAGCTGCGGGCCGCCGCAGCGACCCTCACCGGCCGGGGCTGCCGGCAGGTGCGCGCCGCGGCCGCGCTCGCCGACGGGCTGGCCGGCTCACCGCAGGAGACCAGGCTCCGGCTGCTGATCCTCCGGGCGGGCCTCCCTGCGCCCATCGCCCAGTACACCGTGCGGCAGGAGGGTCGTTGGCTCGCCCGGGTGGACTTCGCGTGCCCCGACCAGCGAGTCGTGGTCGAGTACGAGGGCCTGTGGCACGGCGAACGTCAGCATGTGGGTGCGGACCGGCGCCGTCTCAACCGGCTCACCGCCCCCGGCTGGACGGTGGTCTTCGTAACGGCGGCGGACCTGCATGATCCCGCGCGGTTCATCGCCCGGCTCAGGAGCGAACTAGGACTACCGACATCCGGCTGAGACCGGTGTCCGGGCACCCGGACACCGGCTCGAGCCGGATCTCGACGACCGGGGGCCGCTGAGCGGTCGTACGACCATCGGCGGATGGTGGCCCCGACGCCGGGTCGCAGAGAGTCCTCGCGCTGCTCCCCGCGGAGACGCGGAGTCGATCCAGGAGGATTCGATGAGGTTCCGGTTCACCTTCGGCGTCCTGATGTCCGCGATGGCGATCCTGTTCCCCCTGCGCCACCATCAACAGCTGGACGCCCACCACGGAGACGATCAACGGCCAGCTCCGGGTCGTCCTGGACGTCGGTGTCTACAACGGCTGCGTCGACGCGGGAACCAGGCCGGACTAGATGCCCGTCGTGGGTCTCACGACTACCGACACGACGACCGGGCAGTACGTGTTCCGCAGCGCCATCATGGCGAGCTACGGCGAGCGCACCTACCGCTTCTACATCGGCGCCCCCACCGCGACGCCGCCGGCGAGGACCCTGACCGCCGACGTGACCAAGCCGAACGGCGGCGTGCAGGACAGCCGCTCAGCGACGCTCGCCGAGGTCATGCAGGCGGCACTGGCGACGTCGGCAGCCGCCTGATCCCCACGCCGCTCGCTCGAGCCCGCCCTGTCAGATCAGGGCGGGCTTGAGCGGTGGGACCTTCCGGACGCCGAACACCTCGCGCAGGGCGACGCGGGCGGCGTTGTCCCCGCACTGGCCGTGGACCGCGGGACCCGGCGGAGTCGCGGCGGAGGCGAGGTAGACCCCGCGCACCGGCGTCTTGTAGGTGTTCCACCGCGGCACGGGGCGGGCGAGCATCTGCCGCAGCGTGGCCTGGCCGTTGGAGATGTCCCCGCCCAGGTAGCTGGGGTTCCACCGCTCCATGGCGACGGCGTCCTTGGTGGAGCGCTCGACGACCGTGTCGCGGAACCCGGGCGCGAACCGCTCGATCTGGTTCTCGATGGCCTCGGTCATGTCCACGTCGGCGCCGTGCGGGACGTGCACGTAGGCCCAGAAGATGTGCCCGCCCTCAGGAGCCCGGGTGGGGTCGGGAACGGTCGGCTGCACGGCCAGCACGTACGGCCGGTCGGTCAGCCGCCCCTCGTTGGGCGCCCGCTCGCCGGCGATCGTGTCGTCCAGGTCGCCCGCGACGTGGATGGTGCCCGCCCTCCGGACGTCGGGATTGGTCCAGGGAACCGGCTCGGACAGGATCCAGTCGATCTTGAAGACGCCGGCGCCGTGCCGGTAGCGCGACACCCAGCGCCGGTACCCCTCGTGCACCCGGTCGCCGGCCATGGCCACGAAGTCCTCGGGCGTGGTGTCCAGGAGGACGCCGGGCACGCCCTCGAACTCCCGCAGGTCGGTGACCCGGTGACCGGTGACCACCTCGCCGCCCTGCTCCTCCAGCGCGGTGACCATCGCATCGGCGAGCTTCTGCGACCCGCCCTCGATCAGCGGCCAGCCGACGTGGTGGCCGAGCATCACCAGCAGCATCCCCAGGGCCGAGGTGAGCGGCTGGGTGAGGTCGAGCATCCCGTGCGCGGCGGCACCGCCCAGCAGGGCCCGCGCCTCCTCGGTGTCGAAGTACCGGTGCGCCAGCCACCGCACGTTCGGCAGCCCGTTCAGCCCGAAGTGGACGATCTGCGGCACGCTGCGGGTGGGCGGCCGGCGCAGCTGCGACGTCAGGAAGAAGTCGACGACGTCGGTGCCGTGCGCGACGAGGGGCTCGAACAGCCGGCGGTAGGCGGCGGCGTCCTCCCCGAGGCGGGCCGCGGTCTCCTCGAGCGACCGGACCGAGACGGCCGCGCGGCCGCCGTCCAGCGGATGGGCGAAGTTGATCTCGGGCAGCACGAGGCGCACGCCGCGGCTCTCGGGGTCGAACTCGCGGAAGAACGGGGCAGCCGCGGCCATCGGCTGCACGATCGAGCAGACGTCGTGGAAGTACCCCGGGCGTATCAGCTCCTCGGTGCGCATCCCGCCGCCGGGCCGGTCCGCGGCCTCCACGACCTGCACCCGGAGACCGGCCGCCGACAGCCGCAGCGCCGCGGCCAGTCCGTTCGGCCCCGCTCCGACGACGACGGCGTCCGGGGTCGCGTTCACCCGCCCATCCTCACCGCACCGGCGCCGGACCGCCCGGTCAGAGCCGGGCGAGCAGCTCGTCGGCGGCGCGGTAGGGGTCGGTCTCCCCCGCGACGACCGACTCGGCGAGCGACCCGAGCGCGGCCGAGCCGTGCACGTCGCCCATCCGCTCCCGCAGGCTCGCCAGCGCGATCGCCTCGATCTCGCGGGCCGCCCGCTCGCACCGCCGGCGGTGCCCCTCGCCCGAGGACTCCAGCCACTGCCGGTGCGCCTCGATCTTCTCCAGCACCGTGTCGATCCCGTTGTCGGTCTCGCGGGAGGCGACCGTCCGGCAGATCGGCGCCCGCCAGTGCCCGGCGCCGGCGTCCCGGTTGCCCAGGGACTGCATGTACCGCAGGTCGCGCACCGTCTGGTCGGCGCCGTCCCGGTCGGCCTTGTTGACGACGAAGACGTCGGCCACCTCGAGGATGCCGGCCTTGGCCGCCTGGATGCCGTCGCCCATGCCGGGCGCCAGCAGCACCAGCGTGGTGTCGGCGAGCGAGGCGATCTCCAGCTCGGACTGACCGACCCCGACGGTCTCGATAAGCACGACGTCGCACCCGGCCGCGTCCAGCACGCGCAGCGCCTGCGGGGTGGCCCAGGCCAGACCGCCGAGGTGCCCCCGGGAGGCCATCGACCGGATGTAGACGCCGTCGTCGCCCGCGTGGTCCTGCATGCGCACCCGGTCGCCGAGCAGCGCCCCGCCGGAGAACGGGGACGACGGGTCGACGGCGAGCACCCCGACCCGCTTCCCCTCGGCGCGGAGCGCCTTCACCAGCGCCGTCGTCGTCGTCGACTTGCCCACCCCCGGCGAGCCCGTCAGCCCGATCACCTGCGCGTTGCCGGTGTGCGGGGCGAGCGCCGCGGCGACCTCGCGCAGAGCGGGGCTGGCGTCCTCGACCAGCGAGATCAGCCGCGCCACCGAGCGCGCCTCACCCGCCCGGGCGCGCTCGACCAGCGCGGGGACGTCGGCCGCCCGCCGGCCCCGCCGCCCGCTGGGGGCGGCGGAGTCGTCGGTCTGGACGGCGATGCCTTCCGAGGTCACCCCTTGGCGGGGACGTGCAGGATCAGGGCGTCGCCCTGACCACCGCCGCCGCACAGGGCTGCGGCCGCGACGCCGCCGCCGCGACGGCCGAGCTCGAGGGCGGCGTGCAGCACGATGCGGGCACCGCTCATGCCGACCGGGTGGCCCAGCGCGATCGCACCCCCGTTGACGTTGACCTTCTCGGGGTCGATGCCCAGCTCGCGGGTGGACACGATGCCGACCGCGGCGAAGGCCTCGTTGAGCTCGACCAGGTCGAGGTCCTTGGGGTCGATGCCCTCGCGCTGGCACGCCTTCTGGATCGCGCGCGACGGCTGGCTCTGCAGCGTGGCGTCCGGTCCGGCGACGACGCCGTGGGCGCCGATCTCGGCGATCGGGGTGAGGCCGAGCTCCGCGGCCTTCTCGGCGCTCATCACGACGACCGCGCAGGCGCCGTCGGAGATCTGCGAGGCGGTGCCGGCCGTGATGGTGCCGTCCTTCGAGAAGGCGGGCTTGAGCTTGGAGAGGCTGTCGACCGTGGTGTCGGCGCGGATGCCCTCGTCGTCCTTGAACTCGATGGGGTCGCCCTTGCGCTGCGGGATGAGCACCGGGGTGATCTCGTCGTCGAACAGGCCGTTCTTGGCCGCGGCGGCCGCCTTCTGGTGCGAGGCGGCGGCGAAGGCGTCCTGCTCCTCACGGGTCAGGTCGTAGCGGCTGTTGGCCTGCTCGGTCAGCACGCCCATGGCGACCTGGTCGAAGGTGTCGGACAGGCCGTCGTGGGCCATCGAGTCGATCAGCTTGGTGTCGCCGTACTTGGTGCCGGTGCGGGAGTTGGCCAGCAGGTGCGGCGCCTGCGTCATCGACTCCATGCCACCGGCGACGACGACCTCGAACTCACCGGCGCGGATGAGCTGGTCGGCCAGGGCGATCGCGTCGATGCCCGAGAGGCAGACCTTGTTCAGCGTGAAGGAGGGCACCGACATGGGGATGCCACCGGCGACCGCGGCCGGCCGCGCGGGGTTCTGTCCGGCGCCGGCCTGGATGACCTGCCCCATGATCACGTAGTCGACCTGGTCGCCGGAGATGCCGGCGCGCTCCAGGGCTGCCTTGATCGCGACGCCGCCCAGGTCGGCCGCCGAGAAGTCCTTCAGCGAGCCGAGCAGGCGGCCCATGGGCGTACGGGCGCCGCTGACGATGACCGAGCGGGACATGGGGCCTCCAGAGCCGGGCCGCCGACGCCGGCGACCGTGTCGAACGGGGCAGACAGGTCGGACTGCCCCCAGTTTAGGACGACGGGTCCAACGAGCCATCGCGCGGAAGAGCCCGTCGCCCGAGGCGTGAACCGCGCCACATCCATGTGACGTCTGAGACGTCTTGACGGCAGGATGCCCGCGTGACCACCGAGACGCAGACCGGGCTGCCCGGCGAGCTGTTCACCACCATCGACCACGTCGGCATCGCCGTCCCCGACCTGGACGAGGCGATCGCGTTCTACGCGCAGGCCTTCGGCGTCCGCTCCGTGCACGAGGAGACCAACGAGGAACAGGGCGTGCGGGAGGCCATGCTGGCAGTGGGCGACGGGGACACCCGCATCCAGCTGCTCGCCCCGCTCACACCCGAGTCGACGATCGCGAAGTTCATCGGCCGCTCCGGCCCCGGCCTCCAGCAGCTCGCCTTCCGGGTGGCCGACGTGGAGGCGGTGAGCGCCACCCTGCGGGAGCGTGGCCTGCGGCTGCTCTACGACGCTCCCAAGCGCGGCACGGCCGGCAGCCGGGTCAACTTCGTCCACCCGAAGGACGCCGGTGGCGTCCTCGTCGAGCTGGTCGAGCCCGCTGCCGGCAGTCACTGATCCGGACTCGCGGTACCGGTTACTGACCGGTAACATCCGTCCACACCGCACCGGGCACCCAGCCCACCCGCCCGACCGTGCACAGCCCCACCCGCCCGCCGACCCTCCGAGCCGACGAAGACCCGGGAGACAGCGTGAACGAGATCAGGGACGCCATCCTCGCCGACCAGCTGGACGCCGTGGGCGGGCTGGAGGTGCCGGAGTCCTACCGCGCCGTGGTGGTCCGCAAGGACGAGCAGGACATGTTCGAGGGGCTGCCCACCAAGGAGAAGGACCCGCGCAAGTCGCTGCACGTCGAGGAGGTGCCCACCCCGGAGCTCGGCCCGGGCGAGGCGATCGTGGCGGTGATGGCGTCGTCGGTGAACTACAACACGGTCTGGACGTCGATCTTCGAGCCGGTCTCCACCTTCGGCTTCCTGGAGCGCTACGGGAAGCTCTCGGAGCTGACCCGCCGGCACGACCTGCCCTACCACGTGGTGGGCTCCGACCTGGCCGGCGTCGTCCTGAAGGTCGGCGCGGGCGTGAACAGGTGGAAGCCCGGCGACGAGGTCGTCGCGCACTGCCTGTCGGTGGAGCTGGAGGACCCGGCCGGCCACGACGACACGATGATGGACCCCCAGCAGCGGATCTGGGGCTTCGAGACCAACTTCGGCGGACTGGCCGAGCTGGCCCTGGTCAAGAGCAACCAGCTGATGCCCAAGCCCGCCCATCTGTCCTGGGAGGAGGCGGCGGCGCCGGGTCTGGTGAACTCCACCGCCTACCGGCAGCTGGTCAGCCACAACGGCGCGAACATGAAGCAGGGCGACGTCGTCCTGATCTGGGGGGCGTCGGGCGGGCTGGGCTCGTACGCGACCCAGATGGCGCTCAACGGCGGCGCCATCCCCGTCTGCGTCGTCTCCAGCCCGGAGAAGGCCGCCATCGTCCGCGCCATGGGCGCCGAGCTGGTCATCGACCGCTCCGCCGAGGACTACCGGTTCTGGAAGGACGAGGACACCCAGGACCCCAAGGAGTGGCAGCGCCTGGGCAAGAAGATCCGGGAACTGACCGGCGGCGACGACGTCGACATCGTGTTCGAGCACCCGGGCCGGGAGACGTTCGGGGCCAGCGTCTACGTGGCCAAGAAGGGCGGCACCATCGTCACCTGCGCCTCGACCACCGGGTACATGCACTCCTACGACAACCGCTACCTCTGGATGAACCTCAAGCGGATCATCGGGTCGCACTTCGCCAACTACAAGGAGGCGTGGGAGGCCAACCGGCTCATCGACAAGGGCCTGGTCCACCCGACCCTGTCCAAGGTGTACCCGATGGCCGACGTCGGCCAGGCGGCCTACGACGTCCACCACAACGCCCACCAGGGCAAGGTCGGGGTGCTGACCCTCGCCCCCGAGGAGGGCCTGGGCATCCGCGACCCCGAGAAGCGCGCCCGGTTCGAGACGCAGATCAACCGCTTCCGCGGGGTCTGAGAGAGGACCCTGCAGGCGGATCGCCGGCCGGGGGATACTCGTTGCGGACGGGGCGGCCGGGACGACAGTGATCCGCCTGCCCCCCCGACACGCCGACGAGCGATTCCCCTTCTGCGAGGATGACCGCATGAGCGACCCGCGCCACGACCCGCTGCAGATGCACGAGGCCCAGCACTCGTTCGACGTGGTCCTGCGGGGATACGACCGCAGTCAGGTCGCCGACACGATCGAGCGGCTCGAGGCCGACTTCCGCATCGCGCTCGCCGACCGCGACGCCGCGGTCGCCCGGTCGTCGGACATGGCCAGCCAGCTCGCGGCGCTGCACGGTGAGATCGAGTCGCTGCGCCGCAAGGCCGCCACGGCGTCCGCTCCCACGTTCGAGAACATCAGCGAGCGCATCCAGCACATGCTGCAGCTCGCCGAGGAGGAGGCCGGGGAGATCCGCCGGGCCGCCGAGCTCGAGGCGCAGGCGGTCCGCGAGCAGACCGCGGCCGAGGAGCGCGCGCTGCTCGAGCGCCACGCCGCCGGCCAGGCCGAGGTGGAGCGCATGCTCGCCGAGGCCCGCCACAACGCCGAGCAGATCGCGCAGAAGGCGCAGCTGCGCGCCGACGAGCTGGTCGCCAAGGCCCAGGACCGGGTGGCACGCCTCGACGCCGAGTCGCAGGCCCGCCGCGCCAAGGTCGAGGAGGACTTCGACATCGCGCAGCGCGCCCGCCGCGCCGAGGCCGCCCGGGCGGAGGAGGAGCGCGAGCGCGTCTCCACCGAGGCCGCCCGGCAGCGGATCGCGGCGGCTGAGCAGCGGGCCGCCCACCTCGTCGCCGAGGCGGAGGCCAAGGCGGAGGCGATCCGGGAGGTGCGCGACGAGCTCACCGGCCGGCTCCTGCAGGCCCGTCAGCTGCTCTCCACCCTCCCCGACCTCAGCGACCGGCCGGAGCAGCCCGCCTCGATGGACCGGACGCAGGCACACGAGCCCGAGCGGCGCCCGCAGCCGACGCCGCAGCCGGTGCAGACGGCCGCTCCGCAGGCGACCGCCACGACGACCCCGTCGTCCGCGGCGCCCGCTCCTCAGACCGCCCCGGCGGCCGGCCAGGGCGAGAGCGAGGCGGCGGCCGCCCGGCAGCCCACCCGCTCGGCCGAGCCGGCCACCCGCCAGCTCCCGATGCCGCCGCGTACCTCCGGCGCCACGGCCACGCCCGTCAACCCGCCGACCCAGGCGATCGACCAGCCGGTCGGGCAGGGGCGTCACTGAAAGAGGAACCCCCTGCCCCGCAGGAGGGCCGGCGCGGGCTGTTCGCCGTCGTCCTGTGCGCGGGCCTCTGGCTGCTGACCGGCGCCCTGGGTGCGCCCGCGGCGTCGGCCGCTGACACCGGGCTGCTGCGGATCGCGCACCTCTCCCCCGACTCCCCGGACGTCGACGTCGCGGTGACCCCGGCCGGCTCCGGCCCGCTGACCCACCCGGGCGCCGACCTGGTCACCGGCCTCGGGTACGGCGACGTCGGCGCCTTCGCCCCGTTGCCCGCCGGCACGTACGCGGTGAGCGTCCGGGCGGCGGGCAGTCCCCCGAGCACGCCTCCGGCGATGTCGGCGCGGGTGGAGGTGACGGCGGGTGCAGCGCGCACCGTGGCGGTCAGCGGTCGGTTCGCCGCCCTCTCGCTGGAGGTCCTCGACGACGACCTGAGCGCTCCCCCGGTGGGCTCGGCACGGGTGCGGGTCCTCGCCGCGGCCGCCGGCGCGGGACCGCTGGACGTCGCCCTCGACGGCGGCCCCTCCCTCGCGACCGGGCTGGCCTTCCCGGCCGCCGCGCCGCCGGTCGTCGTCCCCGCGGGGACGGCGGGCGTGCGGATCGGCACGCAGCCGTCCGTCCCGGTCGAGCTGACCGCGGGATCGGTGGCCACCCTGCTGGTGCTCGACCGCCCCGGTGGGGGTCTCTCGGTCCGGACGGTCCTCGACGCCGCGGGGCCGCAGGTGGTGCCCACCGGGGGCGTGGAGGCGGGGACGGGCGGCACGGCGGTTCCCCCGCACGCACTCGCGGCGGTCGCCCTGGCCGCGGTCGCCGCGGCGGCGCTCGTTCCCGGACGGCGCCGGGGCGCTGTCGCAGTGGTCCTGACCGTCGCCGCCGGCGGGCTGGTCGGTCCGGCGCTGCCCGCTGCCCACGCGAGTGCTCGACTTCCGGCGGGCGACGTCGGGATCTCGGCGGTCGCCTTCGTCCGGCCCGCGGTGGCCGAGCCGGTCCGGCTGCGGGTGCCCTCGGCCGGCATCGACACGACGCTCACCGGGATCGGCCGGGACGGCGCCGGCGCGCTGCTCCCGCCGGCCGAAGGCGCCGGCTGGTACCGCGAGGGTCCAGGGCCCGGCTCCCCGGGTCCGGCCGTGCTGATCGGTCACGTCGACGGCCCCACGGGGCCCGCCGCCTTCTTCGGCCTGCGGCGGGTCGCCGTGGGCGACCCCGTGCAGGTCGACCGCGCCGACGGGACGACGGCGACGTTCACCGTCACCCGCGTCGAGCGCTACCCGAAGTCGGCCTTCCCCTCGGCCGAGGTCTACGGGCCCACCCCGGGGGCGGAGCTCCGGCTGATCACCTGCGGCGGGGCGTTCGACCGCGCGCGCGGCAGCTACGTGGACAACCTCGTCGTGTTCGCCACGGTGACGTGATGGAACGGCCTCCTGCAGGGCCCCGCCGCGAGCCTGCGAGTGGTGGGAGGCAGGAGGTCCTTCATCGGCGGCGCTCGCGGGCCCGCCAGCAGGCCGTGTGCCAGTGCCGCCGCTGGTCGGCGGCCGAGTCGGTGTCCCAGGGGTCGAGGTCGGAGTCGCGGGCGTACGCGGGCCAGCTGACCACGTGCGGCGTCCCCGGCCGGATCTCCTGGTCGCAGCCCGGGCATCGGTAGGTCTTGCCCGTCGCCGACCCGGTGACCGCCCGCACCACCCAGTCGCCGTCGGTGGCCTCCTCGACCCGTTCAGCGCGAGAGGCCGGCCCGCGGTCCGGCGACCGTGAGCCGGCCCCTCGCGGCCGACGTCGGGGCAAGCGTCAGCGGCTCGCGTAGTCGCGGAACCCGCGGCCGGTCTTGCGGCCCAGGTACCCGGCGGTGACCAGGTGCTCGAGCAGCGGGGCCGGCGCGAAGCCCGGCTCGCGGAACTCGGTGTACAGCTCGCGCTCGATGGCGAGGGAGACGTCGAGGCCGACGACGTCCAGCAGCTCGAACGGGCCCATCGGGTAGCCGCAGCCGACCTTCATGGCCGCGTCGATGTCGTCGGCGGTGGCGTAGTGCGCCTCGAGCATCTTCACCGCGTCGTTCAGGTACGGGAACAGCAGCGCGTTGACGATGAACCCGGCCCGGTCGGTGCAGGAGACCGCGTGCTTGCCGAGCTTCGCGCTGACCGCGTGCGCGGTGGCGGCGACGTCGGGGGCCGTGGAGATGGTGGACACCACCTCGACCAGCTTCATGACCTGGGCGGGGTTGAAGAAGTGCATGCCCACGACGTCCTGGGGGCGGCCGCTGGCCTTGGCGCACTCGATGACCGGCAGGCTGGAGGTGGTCGTGGCCAGCACCGCGCCCGGCTTGGCGATCTCGCCCAGCGCGGCGAACAGCGCCTCCTTGACCGGCAGCGACTCGACGACGGCCTCGATGACCAGGTCACGGTCGGCGAGCTCGTCCAGCGACGTGGTGCTGGTGACCCGCGCCAGCACCTCGTCCCGGCCGGCCTCGTCGAGCTTGCCGCGGACGACGGCCTTGTCCAGGGACTTGGTCAGCGCCTTGGTGACCGCCTCGACCTTCTCCGGCGCGCGGGCGACGAAGGTGACGTCGTAGCCGCCCTTGGCGACGACCTCGATGATGCCGGTCGCCATCGTGCCCGAGCCGACGACGCCGACTGTGCGCACCTCCCGCGCACCGGCGCTCGCACCGCCCTCGGCGGGCGTCTGCGCGTCGGCGACCACCTCGGCGGAGTCGCGCTCGGCGTAGCTGTAGAAGCCGCGACCGACCTTCCGGCCGAGCAGGCCCGCGGTCATCATCTGCTTGATGATCGGGCTGGGCGCGTGCAGCCGGTTGCGCGACTGCTTGTACATCGTGTCGAGGATCTCGTAGGCCGTGTCGATGCCGATGAGGTCCATCAGCGCCAGCGGCCCCATGGGCAGTCCGCAGCCGAGCCGCATGGCCGCGTCGATGTCCTCGCGGCTGGCGTAGCGGTTCTCGTACATCGAGACGGCGTGGTTGAGGTAGCCGAACAGCAGGGCGTTGGCGATGAACCCGGCCTTGTCGCCGATGGTGACGTCGACCTTGCCCAGTCGCGCGGCCAGCGCCTCGACGTCGTCGACCACCGACGGCTCGGTGACCACCGTGCGCACGACCTCGACCAGCTTCATGACCGGCGCCGGGTTGAAGAAGTGCATGCCGATGACCTTGCTCGGCCGGCCGGTGGCCACCGACAGCTCGGTCACCGACAGGCTCGAGGTGTTGGTCGCCAGGATGGTGTCCGGCGGGCAGATCTTGTCGAGCTGGGCGAAGATCTCGGTCTTCAGCTCCATGCGCTCGGGAACCGCCTCGATGACCAGCTCGGCGTTCGCCAGATCCTCCAACGACGTGCTGAACCGGATGCGCTCCAGGATCGCGTCGCGGTCGGCGGGCTCGAGCTTTCCGCGGCTGACCGCCCGGTCGGTGGAGTGCTCGACGTGGCCCCGGCCGCGGGCCAGTGCGTCGTCGCTGACCTCGACCGCGGTCACCGACAGGCCCGCCCGGGCGAGCACCTCGGCGATGCCGGCACCCATGGTGCCCAGGCCCACGACCCCGACCTCGTTCAGTTCTCTGGCCACGCTGCCATCTCCTTCGACGTCCGATCGCCGGAAGTCTCTCACCCGGCCGGTTCCGCAGCCTGCCCGGGTTACCGGCCGGTAACCAGGCCGATCAGAACAGTCGCTGGGTCGGGTCGTCGGTGCCCTTGAGGACGGCGTAGTCGACCGTCACGCAGTCGATGCCGCGGTCCTGCGCCAGCACCCGCGCCTGCGGCTTGATCTCCTGCGCCGCGAACACGCCCTTCACCGGGGCCAGCAGCGGGTCGCGGTTGAGGAGGTCCAGGTAGCGGGTGAGCTGCTCGACGCCGTCGATCTCGCCGCGCCGCTTGATCTCCACGGCCACCACCGCTCCCGCGGCGTCCCGGCAGAGCAGGTCGACCGGCCCGATCGCGGTCGGGTACTCGCGGCGCACCAGGGACCACCCCTGTCCGAAGGTCTCCACGTGCAGGGCGAGCAACCGCTGCAGTTCGGCCTCGACGCCGTCCTTCTGCAGACCGGGGTCGACGCCCAGGTCGGCCGAGTGGTCGTGCTCGACGGCCTCGATGCTGATGATCAGCTGCTCACCGGCCTTGTTCGTGACCGTCCAGGTGCCCGAGCCGTCGGTGAGCTCGTCCTTGAGCGTGCAGGGCGGGCTCATCCAGTTCAGCGGCTTGTAGGCGCGGTCGTCGGCGTGGATCGACACCGACCCGTCGGCCTTCACCAGCAGGAGCCGGGTCGCCATGGGCAGGTGGGCGGTGAGCCGCCCGATGTAGTCGACGGAGCAGCGGGCGAGAACCAGACGCACGGGCGCCGACGCTACCGGTCGCCCCAGGCCGGGACGACCAGCCCCGCGAGACGCCCGTGATCGGTGGGATCGGCGGGAAGTCGGTGGAACCCCGCGGTCACCCACGGCGTCCTTCCGGCATGACGATCCCGCGTGCCGCCCGCTCCGCGGCCGCCCTGGCCCTGGTTCTGGGGCTGGCGGCGTGTGCCGAGCACACGGGGAGGGTGGCGGAGCCCCCGGAGGCGGCGCCGTCCTCGGCCGCCGAGCCGCCCGCCGAGCCCGGTGCCCTGGTGCTGCGCGTCGAGTACACCGGCGGTTTCGTGCCGCCGTCCGTGCTCGCCGGCCGGCTGCCGATCATCAGCGTCTACGCCGACGGGCGGGTGCTGTCCGAGGGTCCGGTCGCGGCGATCTACCCCGGCCCGGCGCTGCCCAACGTGCAGGTGCAGCAGCTCGATCCCGCGCAGGTGCGGGACCTGGCCGACCGGGCGGTGGCCGCGGGCGTGACCGAGACCGGCGACCTCGGCTCCCCACCGGTCGCCGACGCCCCGAACACCCGCTTCACCCTCGTCACAGCCGACGGCACGACGGTGCGCGAGGTGTACGCCCTCTGGGAGACCCCGCAGGGCGACGTCGGTGGGGTGACACCCGACCAGGCGGCCGCCCGGGAGCGGCTCAGCGACTTCCTCGGCACGCTGACCGACGCAACGCTCGCCGACCCGCAGCCGGTGCCCTACGTGCCGTCGTCGATCGCGGCCGTGGTCTCCCCCTGGGTCGACCCGGACGACGGGCTGACCCAGGCGGAGCTGCGGTGGCCCGGCCCGGCGCTCCCCGGAGAGCCGGCGGGCCCTGGCGTCGGCTGCGTGACGGCGGACGCCGAGCAGACGCGCGCCCTGCTGGCGGCGGCGGAGTCGGCGAACGCCGCCACCCCGTGGGTCGCCCCCGACGGCACCCGCTGGTCGGTGGTCTTCCGCCCGCTGCTGCCGGACGAGACCGGCTGCGCGGACCTGATCGACTGATCCCGGACGCGGACCGGCCCGGCCCTCCGGACGGAGGACCGGGCCGGTACGCGTGCGGAGGAGGGGATCAGACCGAGACGGGTTCGCGCAGGTCGGCGTCCACGCCGCCGGTCTCCTCGACGGCGGCCAGCGGCTGGGCGGGCCGACCGGACCGGAAGCGCTCGAAGTCGAGGATGCCCTCGCGCTTGGCCACGATCGTCGGCACCAGCGACTGACCGGCCACGTTCACCGCGGTGCGGCCCATGTCGAGGATCGGGTCGATCGCCAGCAGCAGGCCCACACCGGCCAGCGGCAGGCCCAGGGTCGACAGCGTCAGCGTCAGCATGACCACCGCGCCGGTCACGCCGGCAGTCGCCGCCGAGCCGATCACCGAGACCAGCGCGATGAGCAGGTAGTCGGTGATCGAGAGGTCCACCCCGAAGAACTGGGCCACGAAGATTGCGGCCAGCGCCGGGTAGATCGCGGCGCAGCCGTCCATCTTGGTCGTCGCCCCGAGCGGGACGGCGAACGAGGCGTAGGACCGCGGGACGCCCAGGTTCTGCTCGGTGACCCGCTCGGTCACCGGCAGCGTGCCGATCGACGACCGGGACACGAAGGCGAGCTGGATGGCCGGCCAGGCACCGGCGAACCACCGCAGCGGCGAGAGGCCGTGCGCCTTGAGCAGCACCGGGTAGACGACGAACAGCACCAGCGCGAGGCCGGCGTAGACGGCACCCGCGAAGACGCCCAGCGAGCCGAGGGACTCCCAGCCGTAGCTGGCGACCGCGTTGCCGATCAGGCCGAGCGTGCCGAGCGGCGCCAGGAGGATGACCCACCACAGCACCTTCTGGACGATCGCGAGCGCGGACCGGACGAAGCCGAGGAACGGCTCGGCCGGCTCGCCGACCTTGAGCGCCGCGATGCCGATGGCGACGGCGATCACGATCAACTGCAGGACGTTGAACGACAGGCCGACCGCTCCGTCGTCGTGCGGAGCGGCCTGCAGGCCGAAAATGTTGCCGGGCACGAGCCCGTTGAGGAAGTCCCACCACGAGCCCGTGGTGCCGGGGTCGGTCTGCGCCGAGGCGTCGACGGAGCTGTTGCGGCCCGGCTCGGTGAGCAGGCCGAGGCCGATGCCGATCGAGACGGCGATCAGCGCGGTGATCGCGAACCAGAGGAGGGTCTGCCCGGCGAGCCGCGCGGCGTTGGAGACCTGCTTGAGGTTGGCGATGCTGACGATCACGGCGGTGACGATCAGCGGCGGCACCAGGACCTTGAGCAGGGTGACGAAGGTGCCGCCGATCGTGGCCAGGGTGCTGGTCAGCCAGTTCGGGGTGCCGTCGGCGACCGGGCCGATCTCACGGGCGATGAGCCCGAGGGCGACACCGAGGACGAGGGCGAGGAGGACCTGCGCCGCGAACGGGACGCGGCGGAGACGAGCGAGCACGAGAGGAAGGGCCTTTCGGGGGGTCGGACGGGGACGACGAGGGCTGACCGGCGTCAACAGCCGGCGGTCGTCATCCGTCCGAAGTCGAGGGCACGCCGACGCGTGAGGCCCCACAGGTTCTGCACGAAAGGGATCAATGCGGACGGTCGGCGCCCGCAATCCCGGGTGTGGCCAGCCTCACGCCGGCGGTCGGAACCTCTAGTCCGGCCAGACCGGCTTGCGCTTCTCCAGGAACGACGCCATGCCCTCGCGCGCTCCCGGCAGCTGGCTGGCCGCGGCCATCACCTCGATCGCGGTCGTGTAGGCGTCCCGCTCCGGGCGGTCGAGCTGCGCGTACATCGTCTGCTTGCCCCAGGCCTTGCTGGCCCGGGAGCCGCGGGTCGCCCGGACCATCAGGTCGTCGACCGCCTCGTCCAGCTGGTCGTCCGGGACCACCCGGTTCACCAGACCCCAGTCCAGGGCGGTCCGCGCGTCGATCACGTCGCCCGTGAGGGCCAGCTCCATGGCCCGCTTCCGGCCGACGTTGCGGGCGATGGCCACCATCGGGGTGTGGCAGAACCAGCCGCCCTTGCCACCCGGGGCGGCGAAGCCGGCCGACTCCGCCGCGACCGCGAGGTCGCAGGAGGCCACCAGCTGGCAGCCGGCGGCGGTGGCCAGCGCGTGCACGCGCGCGAGCACCACCTGCGGCACGTCCTGGATGGTCTGCATCAGCTCGGTGCACAGCGCCAGCAGGCTGCGCACCTCGGGCAGCGGCTTCCCGGACACGTCGGCGAAGTCGTGGCCGGCGCTGAACACCGGCCCCTCGGCCGCGAGCACGATGCCCGTGGCGTCGCTGTGCCCCACCTCGGTGACGGCGGCCAGCAGCTGCGTCAGGTGCTCGCGCGACAGCGCGTTCCGCTTCGCAGGCCGCGTCATGGTGATGCGGACGACGTCCCCGTCCCGCTCGACCCTCGGTGCGCCGTCCCCGCTCATGCCGGTTCCGGCACCTTCTCCTCGAGGCCGTTGGCCTCGCGGATCACGTCGACGATCTGCCCCATGATGTCGGTCATCCCGAAGTCCTTCGGCGTGAAGACGCGGGCCACGCCCAGTTCGCGCAGCCGCCGGGCGTCGCTGTCGGGGACGATCCCGCCGACCACCACCGGGACGTCGTCCAGGCCGGCCGCCCGCAGCCCCTCGAGGACCGAGGGCACCACCTGCAGGTGGGAGCCGGACAGCACCGAGAGGCCGACCACGTGCACGTCCTCCTCGACCGCGGCCGACACGATCTGCGCCGGCGTGAGCCGGATTCCCTGGTAGACGACCTCGAAACCGGCGTCCCGGGCGCGGACCGCGATCTGCTCGGCGCCGTTGGAGTGCCCGTCGAGGCCCGGCTTGCCGACCAGGAACCGCAGCCGCCCGCCCAGCTCCTCGCCGGTGGCGCGGACCCGCTGCCGGACGTCGGTGAGGGTCTCGTCCGCCTCGCCGCCGCCGGTCGCGGCGGAGACCCCGGTGGGCGCCCGGTACTCGCCGAACACCTCGCGCAGGACGCCGGCCCACTCCCCCGTCGTCACGCCGGCGCGGGCGCACTCGAGGGAGGCCTCCATCAGGTTCTCGTCGGTGCCGGCGGCCGCGCGCAGCCGCTCCAGCGCCTTGCGCACCGGCTCCGGGTCGCGCTCGTCCCGCCACCTGCGCACCGCCTCCTGGGCGGCGTTCTCCACGGCGGGGTCGACCACCATGATCGCGGTGTCGAGGTCGGCGGTGAGCGGGTTGGGCTCGGTGCTCTCGAACTTGTTGACGCCGACGACGACGTCCTCGCCGCTCTCCATCCGCCGCCGCCACTCGGCCAGCGAGGCGACGAGCTGGCCCTTCATGTACCCGGACTCGACGGCGGCGACGGCGCCGCCCATCTCCTGCACCCGGGCGATCTCGGCGCGGGCGCCCTCGAGGATCTCCGCGACCTTCTGCTCGACGACGACCGACCCGGTGAACAGGTCCTCGTACTCGAGCAGGTCGGTCTCGTAGGCGAGCACCTGCTGCAGCCGCAGGGACCACTGCTGGTCCCAGGGCCGGGGCAGGCCGAGCGCCTCGTTCCACGCCGGCAGCTGCACCGCACGCGCACGGGCGTCGCGGGAGAGGGTGACCGCGAGCATCTCCAGCACGATGCGCTGGACGTTGTTCTCCGGCTGTGCCTCGGTCAGGCCGAGCGAGTTGACCTGCACGCCGTAGCGGAAGCGGCGGTGCTTGGGGTCCTCGACGCCGTAGCGCTCCTTCGTCAGCTCGTCCCAGAGCTGGGTGAAGGCGCGCATCTTGCACATCTCCTCGACGAAGCGGACGCCCGCGTTGACGAAGAAGGAGATGCGCGCGACCACCTCGCCGAACTTCTCCTGCGGCACCTGGCCGGAGTCGCGGACCGAGTCCAGGACGGCGATGGCGGTGCTGATGGCGTAGGCGATCTCCTGCTCCGGCGTCGCCCCCGCCTCCTGCAGGTGGTAGCTGCAGATGTTGGTCGGATTCCACTTCGGCATGGCCGTGACCGTGTAGGCGACCATGTCGGTGATCAGCCGCATCGACGGTGCCGGCGGGAAGACGTAGGTCCCCCGCGACAGGTACTCCTTGATGATGTCGTTCTGCGTCGTCCCCGCGAGCTTGCGAACGTCGTGGCCGTGCTCCTCCGCGACCGCCTGGTAGAGCGCGAGCAGCCACATCGCGGTGGCGTTGATCGTCATCGACGTGTTCATCTCGTCGAGCGGGATGCCGTCGAAGAGGGCGCGCATGTC
>Ga0126307_10000639_pt1 | contig 22745 bp, 21 predicted proteins | sample Plot28_FD_89955 | JGI IMG/M metagenome (GOLD analysis project Ga0126307, IMG submission 89955) | Serpentine soil microbial communities from UC McLaughlin Reserve, CA, USA - Plot28 | ecosystem: Environmental > Terrestrial > Soil > Grasslands | place: USA: UC McLaughlin Reserve, Lake County... | reverse complement strand
CTCGACGGGCCGTCAGCGCCTCCTCGGCTTCCGCGACGCGCTCGCGGCCGCGGGCCTACGACTCGACGACGCGCTCGTCGCGACCGGCGAGGCGTTCACGACCCAGGAGGGCGAGCGCCTGTGCCGCGAGCTGCTCGACCGCGGCCCGGCGCCGACCGCGATCGTCGCCGGCAACGACCTCATGGCGCTCGGGTGCCTCGACGTGCTCAGCGAAGCGAACCTCGACTGCCCGCGCGACGTGTCGGTCGTCGGCTACAACGACATGCCGTTCGCGGACCGCTTCGTCCCCCCGCTGACCACGGTGCGCGTTCCGCACTACGAGATCGGCGCCGCCGCGGCGGCGCTGCTGCTGGAGACGCTGACCGCGCCGGGCGCCGAGCCGCGGCAGGTGCAGCTCACGGCGCAGCTCGTTGTGCGATCGTCCACGGCCGCGCCACGCACGTGACGCGACGAGTTCGCGGGTTCGCCGCGGGGTTGACGAACCGGCACCGCGCCGCTAGGTTGCACACGTTTGCAGCAAACGATTGCAACGGGGTCGAGGAGGAGGAGCATGCGAAGGATCCGGTGGCTGGCAGTACCCGTGCTCGCGGTCGCGCTGGTGGCCGGCGGGTGCGGGGGCGACGACGACGGCGGCGGGGGCGGCGGATCGTCGGAGTCGGGCGGTGGTGAGCCGATCAAGGTCGGCGCGTCGCTGCCGCTGACCGGCGAGTTCTCGGAGCCCGGCAAGGCGGCCCAGCAGGGGTACAAGGTCTGGGAGGCGATGGTCAACGAGCAGGGTGGCCTGCTCGGGCGCAAGGTCCAGATGGTCATCAAGGACGACGCCTCCAACCAGAACACGATCGTCGCCGACTACAACGCGCTGATCAGCCGCGACCGCGTGGACATGCTGCTCGGCACGTTCTCCTCGCTGCTGAACCTGCCGGCCTCGGCCGTGGCCGAGCGCAACCGGATGCTCTTCGTCGAGCCCGCCGGCGGCGCGCCGGAGCTGTTCGCGCGCGACTTCAAGTACCTGTTCTTCGCCCAGCAGGCGACGGCGGACCATCAGGGCGACGTGTGGGCGAACTACATCGCGGGCCTGCCCGCCGACGAGAAGCCCAAGACCGCCGCGTACCCGACGCTCGACGACCCGTTCGCCCAGCCGACCTCGGAGGGCATCGAGAAGGTCCTCTCGGCCGCCGGGATCAAGACCGTGTACCGCAAGACTTACACGATCGACAACCCGAACTTCGACTCGATCGCGAACTCGATCAAGGGCGCCGACGCGGACCTCGTGGTCCACGGCGCGACGTTCGAGGACGGCGTCGGGATGGTGCGGGCCCTGCAGAAGGCCAACTACACGCCGGACTGGTTCTACCAGACCACCGCGCCGTCCCTGGGCGACCAGTACGCCAAGGGCATCGGCAAGGAGAACACCGAAGGCATCTTCTACGCGGTGAGCCACTCGGCCGAGGCGACGACGCCCGGCAACGAGGAGTTCGTCGCCAAGTACAAGGAGATGTTCGGCGGCGAGGAGGTCCCCGAGGACGCGGCGGACGCCTACGCCACGGCGGAGGTCATGCAGGCCGCGGTCGAGGCCGTCAAGTCGGTGGAGCGCCAGGACCAGATCAAGGTGGCCGACTGGCTGCGCCAGAACACCGTGCCGACGATCCTCGGCGAGCTCAGCTGGAACGACGACGGCAGCCCGACCGGCGAGTTCCTCGTCGGCCAGTGGCAGAACGGCAAGCCCGAGATCGTCCTGCCCGACGAGGCCGCGACCTCCGACACGATCGTCAACGGTTGGAAGCCCGGGGGCGGCACGTAGACGACGCGGGGGCCGGCGGGTCGCTCGTGGCCCGCCGGCCGGTCGCGTCGCGCGCCAGGCGATGACCGAGTTCCTGCAGACGCTCATCCTCGGGCTGCTGGTCGGCGGCGTCTACGCGCTGCTGGCCTCGGGCCTGACGCTCATCTTCGGCGTCATGCGCGTCATCAACATCGCGCACGGCGCCTTCCTGATCCTCGCCGCGTTCATCACCTGGTCGCTGTGGACGGCCACGGACATCGACCCGCTGCTGCTGATCGTGGCCACGACGCCGGCGATGTTCGCCTTCGGCTGGGTGCTCTACGTCACGACCGTCCGCCACGTCCGCGGGGCGCACATCTCGGCCTCCGTGCTCCTCACCTTCGCCCTCGCGCTCGTCGTCGAGGGCCTGATGGGGATCATCTGGGGCAACACGTCGCATTCGCTGCGGCCGAGCTACGGCAACCAGTCGTTCGCGCTGGGCGAGCTGTTCATCCCCAAGGCGCAGGTCTATGGCTTCCTCGTCGCGGCGGGCGTCCTGCTCGTCCTCTGGGTGATCCTCGCGCGCACCTGGCTCGGCCGCGCGATCCGCGCCAGCTCGGTCAACCCCCAGGGGGCCGCCCTCGTCGGCGTCAACGTGTCGGCCGTGGCGGCGATGACCTTCGCCGTCGGCGTCGCGGCGGCCGGCGCCGGCGGCGCGATCATCGGCACGCTGTACCCCTTCCTGCCCGGCTCGCACTACCAGTGGATCGCCCGCGTGCTGAGCATCATCGTGCTCGGCGGCCTCGGCAGCCTGCCGGGCGCGGCGCTCGGCGCGCTGCTGCTCGGCGTGGCCGAGGCCTTCGCCGCCGACTGGGAGCCCAAGTGGGCGACCGCGGTGCCTTACGTCGTGATCTTCATCGTCCTGCTGCTGCGCCCGCAGGGCCTGCTCGGCGCGCGCCTGCGCGAGGACGTGGCGGCGACGTGAGTGCCGTCCGCTCACATCCCAGCCGGATCCTGGTCGCGCTCGCGTCGCTGGCGCTCCTCGCCTACCCGCTGCTCTCGGACGACCTCTACTACCAGAACATGATCATCCTCTCCCTGGTCTTCGCGATCGGGGCGGTGGGCCTGAACGTCATCTCCGGCTATGGGGGCTACATCTCGCTCGGCCAGGGCGCGTTCCTCGGCCTCGGGGCCTACACGCTGGCCATCCTGTCGACGCGGGCCGAGAGCGTCTCGGTGTGGGTGTGGGTGCCGCTCGCGGGCGTCGTCGCGGGCCTGTTCGCGGCGCTCCTGGGCGTGATCGCCATGCGCACGCGCGGCCCGTCGTTCGTGATCATGACCATCGCGTTCCTGTTCCTGCTCCAGATCGTCGCCACGAACTGGGTGAACCTCACGAACGGGACCGCGGGCCTGACGCTCCCGCTGCCGGAGTGGAGCGTCGAGTACCAGAACTGGCCGTTCTACTACGGGCTGGCCGGCCTGCTCGCGCTCTCGCTGCTGGTCAGCTGGCGGATCCGGCGCACCAAGTTCGGCATGGGCCTGGTCGCCATGCGCGAGGACGAGGACAAGGCCGGGACCGTCGGCGTCAACACGCCGGTCTACAAGCTGCTCGGCTTCGTGGCCAGCGCCGTGTTCGTCGGCATGGCCGGGGCCATCTACGGCTACTACCTCGCCTTCGTCGACCCGCTCGGGATGTTCAACATCCTGCTCAGCGTCCAGATCCTCCTCTCGATGCTGCTCGGCGGCCGCGGGACGCTGTTCGGCCCGGTGCTCGGCGCGTTCATCATCGAGCCGCTGAACGAGTTCACCAACAACGAGCTCGGCGGCGGCAACGCGCGCCTGCTGGTGTTCGGCGGGCTGATGGCGCTGGTGGTGCTCTTCCTGCCGCGCGGGATCATCCCGACGCTGCGCGACCGCATCGCCGAGCGCCGCGCGCGCGGCCGGGCCGGGCTCGTCGGCGCGCGCCTGGAGCTGCGCGAGCGCGACGTCCCGCCGCGGCCCGAGCCGACCGGCCGGACGCTGCTCGAGGTCAAGGGCCTCGAGAAGCGCTTCGGCGGCCTGCGCGCGGTCGACGGCGCGTCGTTCAGCGTGCCCGAGGGCTCGATCACCGCGCTCATCGGGCCGAACGGCTCGGGCAAGACGACCGTGTTCAACCTGATCGGCGGGACCATGGCCGCCGACGCCGGCGAGGTCTGGTTCGACGGCGAGCGCATCGACGGCAAGCGCTCGTGGGAGCATGCTCACGCCGGCCTCGGGCGGACGTTCCAGATCACCCGGCTGTTCCGCGAGATGACCGTGCTCGAGAACGTCGTCGCGCCGCTGCGCGCGTTCCGCTGGGGGCAGCTCAACGCGGACGGCGTCAGCGGCTCCGAGGCCGAGCGCGGCGAGGAGCTCTTGGACTTCGTGGGCATGAAGCGCTTCCGCGACCAGCAGGCGGGCGCGCTCTCCTACGGGCAGCAGAAGCTCGTGGAGCTCGCGCAGGTGCTGATGCTCGACCCGCGGCTGATCATGCTCGACGAGCCGGCGGGCGGCATCAACCCGACGCTGATCGAGCGCATGGGCGACATGATCCGCGAGCTGAATGCCGCCGGCAAGACGTTCCTGATCGTCGAGCACAACATGCCGTTCGTGCTCGCGCTGTGCGACCCGGTGCTCGTGCTCGCGCGCGGGAAGACGATCGCCTCCGGGCATCCGCAGGAGGTCCAGCGCGACCCGAAGGTGCTCGACGCCTACCTGGGCGACGACTTCATCTACGAGGAGCCCGTGGAGGTCGAGGCCTGATGCTCGCCGTGCACGGCGTGACCTGCGGCTATGGCGGCGGCGACGTGCTCCAGGGCGTGGACCTGCGCGTGGAGGAGGGCGCGATCGCCTGCATCGTCGGCCCGAACGGCGCCGGCAAGTCGACGGTGCTCAAGGCGGTGAGCGGGCTGCTGCGCCCGCGCGAGGGCCACGTCGAGCTCGAGGGCCGCTCGCTCGCCGGCATGAAGCCGGGCGAGATCCTCGCCGCCGGCATCGCCCAGGTGCCGCAGTCCGACGCGCTGTTCCCCAACCTCAGCGTGCGCGAGAACGTGCTCATGGGCGCCTACATGATCCGCCGCGACCGGGCACTCGTGAAGCGGCGCTACGACGAGGTGTCCGAGCTCTTCCCGGTCGCGCGCGAGCGGGCCGACGACAAGGCCGGCAACCTCTCCGGCGGCCAGCGCCGGATGATCGAGTTCGCGCGCTCGCTGATGCTCGACCCGAAGGTCGTGCTGCTCGATGAGCCGTCGCTCGGGCTGGACCCGAAGGCGCTCAAGCACGTGCACCAGAGCGTGCTGCGGATGGTGCAGGCGGGCAAGACCGTGCTGCTCGTCGAGCAGAACGTGCGCTTCGGCCTCAAGCTGGCCCATCAGGGGATCGTCATGGAGAGCGGCCGCGTGCTCATGGACGGTCGCGCGCAGGACGTGCTCAACAACCCCGAGATGGCCGACCTGTACTTCGGCGGATCCGTCAAGGCGGCGTGAGCGGCGCGCTCTGGGCCGCGGCGTCCGGCATCGGGTTCGGGCTCTTCCAGAGCGTGAACCGCCGGGCGGTGCTCGACATCGAGGACAACTACGTCTCGACGTTCGTCCAGCTCGTCATCGCCGCCGTCGTCCTGGTGGCCGCGACGCTGGTCACCGAGGACGTCGGCCGGCTGGCCGACGCGCCCGCGTGGTCGCTCGTCGCCTTCGCGGCCGCCGGCGTCGTGCATTTCCTGATCGGCTGGACGTTCCTGAACGTCAGCCAGCGGCGCATCGGGGCGACGCGCACGTCGCCGCTGCTCACGACGGCGCCGGTGTTCGGCCTCGTGCTCGCCTTCGTGCTCATCGACGAGACGCCGAGCGCCCTGGCCCTGGCCGCGATCGTCCCGATGATGGGCGGTGCGTACCTCGTGGCCGGCGGCGGTCAGGAGGCCCGCGGACGCGACGCGCTCCCCGGCCTCGCCTGCGCGTTCATGTGGGGGCTCAGCCCGATCCTCACCGTCGAGGCGCTCGACGGCCTCGACTCGCCGCTGCTCGGCGTGACGCTCGGCATGCTGGCGTCCGTGGCCGCCTACGCGGTGTTCCTCGCCGGCAGGCGCAGGCCGGTGCGGATCGCGAGCAGCGCGCTCGCGTTCAAGCTCACCGCCGGCATGCTCGTCGCGCTGGGGACGTGGTGGCGCTGGCTGGCGCTCGACGGCACGAGCGTCGGCGCCGTGCTCGCGCTCGCGCTGATCTCGGTGCCGGTCGTCCTGTTCCTCTCGCCGCTGCTCGTCGGCCGGCACCTCGAGCGCGTCACGCCGCGCGTCTGGGCCGGCTCGCTGCTCGTTGTCGCCGGCTCCCTCGCCCTGATCGCGGTCGAATGACGGTCGTCGACGCCCACGTCCACGTCATCGTGCCCGAGCTGCTCCGCGCGGCCGCTCCGCAGGAGGCGTGGCGGCCCGACGTGCGCCGGGAGGACGGCGCCCAGGTCGTCGAGCTCGACGGGCGGCCGATCCGCTCCGCCACGGGCGAGTTCGTCGACGTCGACCGCATCCTCGAGGAGAACGGCGCCGACCGCGTGCTGCTCGCGCCGTGGGTTCCGCTGCTGTTCCCGGACGCCGACGCCGCCGACGCGCTGCCGCGCCTGCGGCTCCAGAACGAGGCGCTGGCCGGGATCGTCGGCGAGCGCGTCAGCGGCCTGGGCGCCGTGCCGCTGCAGCAGCCCGAGCTGGCGGCGCAGGAGCTGGCAGATCTGATGGGCGGCCCGCTGTCGGGCGTCGAGGTGCCGGCGCGCGTCGGCGGGCTCTACCTCGGCGACGACCGCTTCGCGCCGTTCTGGGCGGTGGCGGAGGCGACGGGCGCGCTGGTGTTCATCCACCCGAGCACGCGCGGCTTCGCCGGGCCGGGCGAGTACTACCTCTGGAACACGGTCGGCAACCCGCTCGAGACGACGATCACCGCCGCGCACATGGTCATGGCCGGGATCATGGAGCGCCACCCGGGGCTGAAGGTCTTGCTCGCGCACGGCGGCGGGGCGGTGCTCGCGCTCCGCGGCCGCCTGCGCCACGCGCACGCCGCGCTCGCTCCGGCGCAGGCGCGGCTGAGCGACTCGCCGGAGGCGTCGCTGCGGCGCTTCTACTACGACACCGTGACGCACGACGCGACGCTGCTGCGCGCGCTCGTGGAGTTCGCCGGAGCCGAGCAGGTCGTGCTCGGCTCCGACTTCCCCTTCGACATGGCCGACCCGCGGCCGGCGGACACCGTGCGCGCGGCTGGCCTGGGACCCGACGCCGAGGCTGCGATCCTCGGCCGCAACCTGGAGGCACTCTTGTGACGAACACTGCGGACGTCGTCGTCGCCGGAGCGGGGCACAACTCGCTCATCACCGCCGCCTACCTGGCCAAGGCGGGCTACGAGGTGCTGGTCCTCGACGCCCGCGACGTGGCGGGCGGCGGCGCGGCATCGGAGGAGCTGCTGGGGCCGGGCTACATGATCGACTCGTGCTCGACGGGGCACACGCTCATCCAGACGAGCCCGACATTGGTCGACGACGAGCTCGGGCTGCTCTCGAACTACGGGCTCGAGTACCTCGTGCCCGACCCGTTCGCGCACGTCGCCTTCCCCGACGGCGAATACCTGACGGCGTGGATGGACCGGGAGCGCACGGTCGAGGAGTTCGCCCGCCACTCGAAGGCGGACGCCGCGGCCTACGAGCGGCTGCTCGACGGATACGACGAGGTCAAGCACGTCTTCGGCGCGTCGACGTTCACGCCGATCGGCTTCGGCCCGTCGCTGGCCGAGCGGCTGGCCGAGCACCCGCGCGGCCGGGTCTGGCTGCGGCGGCAGGCGATGAGCGCGTGGGACGTCATCCGCCACGAGTTCGAGGACCGCCACACGCAGGCGTTCCTGCTCTGGCAGGCCTACCAGACGCTCGTGCCGATCGACATGCCGGGCTCGGGCGCGCTGGCCTACTCGATCGTCTTCGGGCGCCAGCGGCGCTCGTGGACCCTGCCGCGTGGCGGATCGGGCCAGCTGACGGATGCGCTCGTGCGCTGCATCGGCGACCATGGCGGGGCGGTGCTGTGCGGGCGGCGCGTGACGCGGCTGCTGCTCGAGGACGGCCGCTGCACGGGCGTCGAGACCGCCGATGGCGAACGCCACGTCGCGCGCGAGGCGGTCGTGTCGACGGTCCATGTCAAGCACCTCTTGGAGATGGCGCCCGAGGACGCCTGGGACCCGGACTACCGCTACGGGATCGAGACGTTCGACATCGGCATCCCGGCCATGGCGATCTACATGGGCAGCACCGCGCCGCCGGAGTTCGAGACGCCGGAGGGCCCGCGCAGCGCGGTCTCGGCGGGGCTCGCCGGCTTCCCGGAGGACATCATCGCCCACAACCGGCGCATGCGCGACGGCGTCTACGACGACGACCCGGCGTGGGTCCTCGTGGCCACCCCGACGCTCGCCGACCCGAGCCGGGCGCCCGCGGGCCACCACACCGTCAAGCTGCTGTCGGCCAACGCCTACGGCTTCCCCGACCGCAAGGAGTCGCAGGCCGACCGGCAGCTCGCGCGGCTGCGCGAGGTCGCGCCGGGGTTCACCGACGACGTGATCCTCGCGCGGCTGGTCAAGGCGCCGGAGGACATCGAGGCGATGAACCCGCACATGATCCACGGGACCTTCCACGGCGGCGACCGCACCGTCCCGCAGAGCGGCGCCCTGCGCCCCGCGCCGGGCTGGGCGTCGCACCGCATGCCGATCCCCGGCCTCTACCAGACGGGCGGCACGACGCACCCCGGCGGCTCGATCACCGGCGCGCCCGGCCGCAACGCCGCGACCGTGCTGCTCAGCGACCTCGGCCTCGACATCGGGGAGGTGGTGAGCGGTGGCGGACGCGCGCGTGCAGTCGGCCGTTGAGCACTGGGCGCCGCGGTTCGTCCAGGCGGGAGTCGACTACAACGACTTCGTGCGCACCACCGCGCGGGTGGAGCGCTGGGAGGACTGGCTGGACGCCTGGGTGGCGCTCGGCGACGAGCACGCGGAGGCCGCGCGCGAGGCCGAGGCCGCCAGCCGGCGCGTCACGGCCGGCGACGCGTGGCTGCGCGCCGCCGTCGCGTACCACTTCGGGAAGTTCGTCTGGGTGCTCGACGCCCAGCGCAGCCGCGCGGCGGCCGACCGCGCGGTCGACGCGCTGTACGCGGCGCACCGGCTGCTCGACCCCACGGCCGAGCGCCTCGAGGCGCCGCTTGACGGCCACATCGTCGTCGGCAACCTGCGCCGGCCGCCGCACGAGGGCCGCCCGCCGCTGGTCATCCTGATCCCGGGGCTGGACTCGACCAAGGAGGAGTTCTGGCTGCTCGAGGACGTGTTCCTGCGGCGCGGCATGGCCACGCTCTCGCTCGACGGGCCGGGGCAGGGCGAGAGCGGCTACGAGCTGCCGATCCGCCACGACTACGAGGTGGCGGTCGCGGCGGCGCTCGACCTGCTCGACGGCCGCGAGGACCTCGACCTCGGCCGGGTCGGCGCGATGGGCGTGAGCATGGGCGGCTACTACGCGCCGCGGGCGGCCGCGTTCGAGCCGCGGCTGAAGGCCGTGGCCGCCGTCAGCGGGCCGTACAACTTCGGCGCGATCTGGGACGAGCTCCCCGAGTTGACGCGCGAGACGTTCACCGAGAAGGCGGGCGGCGGTCGCGATCGCGCGCTCGCGCTCGATCTCGGCGGCGTCCTCGGGCAGCTGAACAAGCCGGCGCTGTTCGTCACCGGCAAGCTCGACCGGCTGATCCCGTGGGAGGAGACGGAGCGCCAGGCGCGCGAGGCGCCGCATGGCGAGTTCGTGCTCTACGACGACGGCAACCACGTGTGCGCGAACATCCCGTACCGCGTGCGCCCGATGGTCGCCGACTGGCTCAAGGAGCGCCTGGCCTGACCGCCGCCGGCTGGATCGGGCGCCCGCTCCGCCGGCGGGAGGACGAGCGCGTGCTGCACGGCCGCGCGCGCTACCTCGACGACCTCGAGCGCCCGGGGCTCCTGCACGCCGCCTTCGTCCGCAGCCCGCACGCGCGGGCCCGGGTGGGCGAGGTGCGCGGGGGTATCACCGACATCACGGGCGCGCTGCCGGTGCAGTCGCCGCCGGGCGTCCGGCACGCCGACGCGCCGCACCCGCTGCTCGCCGCGGCTGAGGTGCGCTACGTCGGCCAGCCGGTGGCGCTCATGCTCGCGGACTCGCGCGCGCTCGCCGAGGACGCCGCCGAGGAGGTCGCGGTCGACTACGAGCCGCTGGAGTCGACGCGCGGGGAGGAGCTGCTGCGGTTCGAGCGGGTCGAGGGCGACGTGGACGGCGCGTTCGCGGACGCCGCGCACGTCGTGCGCACGCGGACGCGGATCCCGCGGCTGATCGCCGCGCCGATGGAGCCGCGCGGGGCGCTGGCCGAGTACGACGCGGGCGCGGACCTGCTGACGGTGTGGGTGTCGGCGCAGGACGTCCACCGCCCGCTCGCCGGCCTCGCCCGGGCGTTGCAGCGCCCGCCGGACTCGATCCGCGTGATCGTGCCCGACGTGGGGGGCGCGTTCGGCTCGAAGGGGTCGCTCCCGCCCGAGGTGGCGATCGTCGCCGCGGCGGCGGTCCGGACCGGCCGCCCGGTCAAGTGGGCGGAGGACCGGCTCGAGAACTTCCTGGCGGCCACGCAGGGGCGCGGCGTCGAGGCGGTGGTCGAGCTGGCGCTCGACGCCGGCGGCCGGATGCTCGCCGTCCGCGCCGACATCCGCGCCGACATGGGCGCGTACCTGTACGCCAACAGCGCCGCGCCGCCGCACACCATGGCCATGCTGCTGTGCGGCTGCTACGCGATCCCCGCGGCGGCCGTGACGCTCGTGGGCGAGCGGACCGACAGGGTGCCGACCGGCCCGTACCGCGGGGCGGGGCGGCCCGAGGCGGCGTTCGTGCTCGAGCGCACGGTCGACGCCGCGGCGCGCGAGCTCGGCATCGACCGGCTCGAGCTGCGCCGGCGCAACTTCGTGCGCTCGTTCCCGCACCGCACGCCGCTGGGCTGGACGTATGACTCCGGCGACTACGAGCGCTGCCTGGACCGCGCGGTCGAGCTGGTCGGCGAGCCGCCGCCGGGCGACGACGCGCGGCTCGTGGGGACGGGCTTCGCGATGTACGTCGAGCGCGCCGGCGGCGAGTGGGAGAGCGCTCAGGTCACGGTCGAGCCGACCGGCCGCGTGATCGCGCGCAGCGGCTCGAACCCGCACGGCCAAGGCCACGAGACGACGTTCGCGCAGATCGTCGCCGAGGCGCTGGCCGTCGAGCCGGGCGACGTGGTCCTGCGCTTCGGCGACTCCGCCGTCGTGCCGCGCGGGGTGGGGACGTACGCGAGCCGCTCGACGGCGATGGGCGGCTCGGCCCTGCTCGTCGCGGCGCAGCGCGTGCGCGCGCAGGCCGACGCGCTCGCCGGCGAGCTCGGGCTCGACCCGCGCAACCTGCGCGAGGTGGCCGCGGCGGCCTACGACCCGAAGCGCGTGGCCGAGGTGGGCCTGGAGGCGTCGGCGCGCTTCTCGTCGGACCTCATGTTCTCCGCCGGCTGCTACGGCGTCGTCGTGGAGGTCGAGCGGGCGACCGGCGCCGTGCGGGTCCTGCGCGTCGCCGCCGTCGACGACGCGGGGCGGATCGTCAACCCGCTCCTGGCCGAGGGCCAGGTCGTCGGCGGGACGGTCCAGGGGCTCGGCGCGGTGCTGACCGAGGAGGCCACGCACGACGAGCGCTCGCAGCCGACGGCCGCGTCGTTCCTGGACTACGGGCTGCTCACGGCGGCGGAGGTGCCGCCGATCGCCACCGCGTTCGTCGAGTCCCCGTCGCCGCTGAACCCGCTGGGCGCGAAGGGCATCGGCGAGGGCGGCGCGATCGGGACGCCGGCCGCCGTGGCCAACGCGGTGGCGGACGCGCTCGCGGGAGTGCTGGTGGATCCGCCGTTCACGCCGGAGAAGGTCTGGGGAGCGCTGCAGTCATGAGGCTGAGCAACGAGCTGGTCGTGGCCGAGCCGCTGGACCGCGTGTGGGCGGCGCTGCTCGACGTCCCCCGCGTGGCCGGTGCGCTGCCCGGCGCGACGATCGAGGGCTCGCCGGGCGCGGACGGCCACCGCGGGCGGATGAAGGTCAAGCTCGGCGCCGTCACCGCGGAGTACGCCGGCGTCGTGCGCCTCGAGGAGGTGGACGACGAGGCACGCGTCGCGCGCTTCCGGGCGACGGGGCAGGAGGCGCGCGGGCAGGGCTCGGCGGCGGCGACGATCGCGGTGCGGGCGGTCGCCGAGGGCGGCTCGACGCGCGTGCATGTCGACACCGACCTCGACGTCAGCGGCCGCCAGGCGCAGCTCGGCGCGAGCATGATGCAGCAGGTGGCCGGCGGCGTGCTCGACCGCTTCGCCGAGGGGTTGGAGCGGGAGCTGCGCGGCGAGCCGGCTGGCGAGCGCGGCGAGGCGCTCGACCTCACCGCGGCCGTTGCCGGGCCGCTCGCCGAGCGCGGCCTGCTCGTCCTGGCCGGCCTCGCGCTCGGCTTCGGGGCCGGGTGGCTCGCACGGGGGCGGCGCTGAAGCCCGCGCCCTTCGAGTACTCCGCGCCGTCCTCGCTCGACGAGGCGCTTGCCTTGCTCGACGACGACTCGCGGCCGTTGGCGGGCGGCCAGAGCCTCGTCCCGCTGCTGAACTTCCGGCTGGCCCGTCCCGAGCGCATCGTCGATCTCAACGGCGTGGCCGAGCTGGCGTACATCCGCCGCTCCGGCGGCGTGCTCCGGATCGGGGCGATGACCCGGCAGGCCGCGCTGGAGCGCTCCGCGCTCGTGGCCGAGCACTGGCCGCTGCTGCGGCAGGCGGTGCGCTTCGTCGGCCACGCGCAGATCCGCGCGCGCGGCACCGTCGGCGGCTCCGTCGCGCAGGCCGACCCAAAGGCCGAGCTGCCGGTCGCGCTGGCCGCGCTCGACGCGCGCTTCCACGTCCGCTCGCCGCGCGGCGAGCGGACGCTCGGCGCCGGCGAGCTCTTCGCCGGCCCGCTCATGACCACGCTCGCCCCGGACGAGCTGCTCACCGAGATCGAGGTCCCGCCGCTGCCGCCGGGCGCCCGCACGGCGTTCGCGGAGCATGCCCGCACGCACGGCGACTTCGCGGCCGCCGGCGCCGCCGTCGTGCTCGCGCCCGGGCACGCCGCGGTCGCGCTGCTCGGGCCGGTGCGGGCGCGTGACGCGGAGGCCGCGCTGCGCGGCGGCGCGGCGGCGCCCGAGGCCGCCGCCCTCGCCGGCGCGGAGGTCGCGGAGGGCCACCCGCGCGCGCTGACCGCCGAGCTGGTCCGCCGCGCGATCGAGGCCGCCCGCTCGTGAGGGTCGCGCTGGACATCAACGGCACGCCGTACGAGGCGGACGTCGAGCCGCGCACGCTGCTCTCGGACTTCATCCGCCACGAGGCCGGCCTCACCGGCACGAAGGTCGGCTGCGAGCACGGCGTCTGCGGCGCGTGCACGGTGCAGCTGGACGGCGAGGCGGTGCGCTCGTGCCTGATGCTCGCCGTCCAGGCCCGCGGGCGCGCCGTGCGCACGATCGAGGCGCTCGACCACCCGCTGCAGGCGGCGTTCAACGCCACGCACGCGCTCCAGTGCGGGTTCTGCACGGCGGGCATCCTCATGTCGCTCGAGCCCTTCCTGCGCGACCGGCCCGATGCCGGCGAGGCCGAGGTCCGCCAGGCGCTGGCCGGGAACCTGTGCCGCTGCACGGGTTATGAGGCGATGGTCGAGGCCGTCCGAATCGTCCAACGAGGAGAGGCATGAACGGGGATCGCGATCTGGAGGCGATGTACCGCCTGTTCACCTGGCGGATCACGTCCAACCACGCGCCGCACTGGGACTTCGAGCAGATCACGCGCGAGATCGGCGCGTGGGCCGACTGGTGCGGCGTGTGGCGCCACTGGGCGCGCCGTCACTCGGGGCTGGGGCAGGCCGCGTTCGAGGCGGGCGACGACCGCGCGGCGGGGATGCACTACATCCGCGCGGGCCTGTTCCTGCACTGGGCGAGCTTCCTCTTCCCGCACGAGCGCGACCAGTTCGAGGTCGCCCTGGATGAGATGGCCGACGCGTGGTCGCGCGCCGCGCCGCTGCTCGACCCGCCGATGGAGCTGCTCGAGGTCCCGTTCGACGGCGTCATGCTCCCGGCGTGGCTCCGCCGCCCGGCGGGCGTGTCGCGACCGCCGATCGCCGTGTTGGTGCCGGGCGCCGACTCCACGAAGGAGGAGCTGTTCAACCTCGGTGAGCACATCCTCGGCCAGGGCATCTCCGTCTGCGCGTTCGACGGCCCGGGCCACGGCGCCGTGGCCTTCGAGCGCAAGCTGCGGCCCGACTTCGAGGTCCCGATCGCGGCCGTGATCGACCACCTCGCCGAGCGGGACGACATCGATGCATCGCGCCTTGCGGTCGTCGGCATCTCCTATGGAGGCATGTTCGCCTGCCGCGCCGCCGCGTTCGACGACCGCGTCCGCGCCGCGGTGTCGATGAGCTCCTGGTACACGCCCGCCGGGCGCTATCCCACGATGGATGCGGTCTCTCAGTCCGGACTGCGCTTCTACATGGGCGACGACCCGGGCGCGGTCCAGGACTCCATGACCATGGAGGGCGCGGCTTCGCGGATCACCCTCCCGCTGTTGCAGGTCTACGGCGGCCGCGACCCCGCCTCGCCGCCTGAGCACGCCTACCGCGTCGAGGCCGAGGCGCAGGGCGAGACGACGACCGTCGTGATGCCTGAGGGCGTCCATGTCTGCAACAACCTCTGGTATGAGGCGCGCCCGCTGGTTGCGCGCTGGCTGTCGGAGCGGCTGTAGACGCGCGCGCTCTGGCCGCGGGCGACCGGCGGCCCGCGCCGCCGGTCGCCCCCAAATGCCGGGCTTCGCCCGCTCATGTTCGATGCATTTGGGGTCGACCGGACGTCGCGGACCGCCCGGTTCCGGTCAGCGCGCCAACGTGTGCTCGGTTGCCCGCGGGGCAGCGCACTCCTCGGGCGGCGTCATCGCCCTCTCCTTCGGCCGGCCGGCCCGGATCGCGGTCTGCATTAGACCGCGATCCGTGCGCTATCCAGGGCTCGCTTGCGTGGTAGATCGCCTCGCCCAGCAGAGCACCTCGATCCGCATCCCGTCCGGGTCGAAGACGAAGAACGCGTAGTAACCCTCTTCGTCGCGGTCCTCCTGTGGCGGGAAATGGATCCGCGCGCCGCGTGCCAGGCATCGCTGGTGGGCGGCGTCGACGTCATCCCGGCTCTCGACCTCGAAGGCAAGGTGCTCGATGCCGACGTCGTAGTAGCCGTGGGCGCCGCCGTCGGCCGGGCGCAGGCCCAACCCCCCGTCGGCGACTCCCCGCTGCGCGTGAACCAGGTAGACGACCTCCTCGGTGCCGCGGTACGTCGGATAGCGGATCTCCTCGGTGAACCCGAGCGGCCCCAGGAGGTCGAGGTAGAACGCCAGCGACGCGGTGACGTCGGAGACGGCGAGGTCGACGTGATGGATGCCTCTCGCTGCCACTCCGTGCTCCTTTACGTACGGCGATCTAGCGCGGGACCGGCTCGAGCTCGTACGCGCCGGGCTCGAGCCGAGCGGTCCGGCGGCGATAGGCGGTCCACGTCCAGGGCCACTGGTTCGGGTCGTTGCCGTTCTCGTCGACGTACCAGTTCGTGCAGCCGCTGTGCCAGACGGTGCCGGCCAGGGCGGCCCGCAGCTCGCGGTCGAAATCCTCGGCTGCCCGGCGGCTGACCTCGATCCGGCGGGCGTCGGCGCGGGCCAGTTCGTCGAGCGCCGCGATGACGTGGTTCATCGCCGCCTCGATGACGTAGATGACGGAGCCCGTTCCGCCGTTGGTGTTCGGTCCGTACAGCAGGAACAGGTTCGGGAAGCCGGGCACGCTCACGCCGAGGTACGCGCGCGCCACCCCCGACCACTCCTCGCTGAGCGCGCGCCCGCCCTCGCCGGCCACCTCCATCGGCGTGACGAAGCCGTGGGTCTCGAAGCCGGTGGCGAGGATGAGGACGTCGGCGGGGCGCTCGGTGCCGTTCTCGGTGCGGATCCCGCCCGGGGTCACCTCCGCGATCCGTTCCGTGACGACGTCCACGTTCGGCTTGGTGAGCGTCGGATACCACGCGTCGGTGAGCATGATCCGCTTGCAGCCCATCTCGTCGGCCGGCGTCACCTTCCGACGCAGCTCCGGGTCCTTGATCGCCTTGTTGATCTCCCGGCGGCCGATCGCGCGGAAGGGCCGGCCCAGCCAGCGCCGGCTCGTCAGCGCCAGCGCGCCCAGCTCCATGAAGGCGAAGATCGCCGCGCGGTCGAGCCGCTGGAGCAGCGGGAAGCGCTCGAAGAGGCGCTTCGTGCGTTCCCTGTACGCGAAGTCGCCCTTCGGGATGGTCCAGCCGGGCGAGCGCTGGTACACGTCGACGTGCTCGACGACGGGCTGGATGGCGGGCACGACCTGAATGGCGCTGCAGCCGGTGCCCACGACCGCGACCCGCTTGCCCGCGAGCTCGACGTCGTGGCGCCACCGCGCCGTATGGAACGCCGGGCCGCCGAAGCGCTCGAGTCCCTCGATCGGCGGCACCTTCGGCACCGAGAGCTGGCCGCACGCCGTGATCACGACATCCGCCTCGTCCCGGCCGGCCGTGGTCTCGAGGATCCAGCGGCCACGCTCGCCATCCCAGGTCGCGCGCTCCACCTCCGTGCGGGTGCGGATGCGGTCGAGCACGCCGTAACGCCGGGCGACGTCCTCGAGATACGCCTGGATCTCCGCCTGGGCCGCGAAGCGGCGCGACCAACGCGGGTTCGGCGCGAAGGAGAACTCGTAGAGGTGCGACGGGACGTCACAGGCGGCGCCCGGATACGTGTTGTCGTGCCAGACCCCGCCGATCCCGTCGGCGCGCTCGAACACCGTGACGTCCGCATAGCCGGCGCGGCGCAGCATGACGGCCGCGCCGACGCCGCCGAAGCCGGCGCCGACGACCGCTATCGATCGCCGACGGCCACCTGAGCTCACGCGCGAGACCATACTTCCCGGACGGTTTATGCTCAGCCGCGCGGTGTTCGCCTATCTGGATCCCGGCACTGGGAGCATGCTGGTGCAGCTGCTGGTGGGCGGCGCCGCGGCCGCGGGCGTCGCGCTCAAGTTGTATTGGCACCGGCTCCTGCGGCTCTTCCGGATCCGCAAAGCGGAGCCGGAGCCCGAGCCGGATCGGGAACGCTGACGGCCGAGCCCGGCTCGTTCCGCGACCACGAGAGTCGCGTCTTCACCACGTCCGAAGGCGTGTTCCGCGTGTTGAGCGCGGCGGGCCTGGAGGACTGGCAGGCGCTCGCCGAGTCGCGCCTTTGGCGTGAGCTGCGGGAGGAGGGCCAGGTCGTGGCCACCGAGCCGGCGGACATCGGGGCGGTGCCCGACCTGCTCGCCGGGGAGGCGGCCGGCGTCCTCGCGCACGAGCGGATGCCGTTTCTGTCCTACCCCTACGAGTGGCCGTTCTCGATGCTCAAGGACGCGGCGTTGTTGCAGCTCGAGCTCAACCAGCGCGCGCTCCGCGCCGGCCTCGCGCTCAAGGACGCGACGCCCTACAACGTGCAGTGGCGCGGCAGCCGACCGGTGTTCATCGACATCGGCTCGTTCGAGCGGCTGCGTCCGGGAGAGCCGTGGGCGGGCTACCGGCAGTTCTGCACGCTGTTCCTGTACCCGCTGATGCTCCAGGCCTACAAGGGCCTGCCGTTCCATGCGGCGCTCCGCGGATCGCTCGAGGGCATCGCGCCGAGCGACGCGCGGGCCCTGCTCGCCGGCGAGCGCTTCCGCAAGGGCGTGCTCTCGAACGTGGTCCTGCACGCACGGCTGGAGTCGCGCTATGCCGGCGCCGACGGGCGCGAGGTGAAGCGGGACATGCGGCGCGCGGGCTTCAGCACCGAGTTGCTGGCGGCGAACTTCCGCAAGCTCGAGAAGCTCGTGCGCAGCCTCGAGTGGAAGCCCGGCGAGACGGCGTGGACCGGCTACGGCGAGGAGAACACCTACGACGAGGCCGCGGCCGCGGCGAAGACGGAGTTCGTGCGCGAGGCGGCTGCGCGCCGGCGCTCGCGGCTGACCTGGGACGTCGGCTGCAACGACGGCCGCTACGCGCGCGTGGCGGCCGAATTCGCGGACCTCGTGGTCGCGTTCGACGCCGACCACGCGACGGTCGACGCGCTCTACGGGCGGCTGCGGGACGAGGGGCGGGAGGACATCCTGCCGCTGGTGATGAGCGTGACCGACCCGTCGCCCGACCTCGGCTGGCGGGGGCGCGAGCGCGCTTCGCTGGAGCGTCGCGGAACGCCGGAGCTGCTGCTGTGCCTCGCCGTCGTGCACCACGTCTGCATCACGGGCAACGTTCCCGTGCGCGAGTTCCTCGACTGGCTCCGCTCGCTGGACACCGCGCTCGTGATCGAGTTCCCCGACCGGGCCGACCCGATGGTGCAACGACTGCTCGGCGGCAAGCGCGAGGGCAGCAATCCCGACTACCAGAAGCCGCTGTTCGAGCAGGGGCTCGAGGAGCGGTTCGTCATCGATCGCAGCGCCCCCGTGTCGCCGACGCGAACGTTGTACGCGGCCCGCCCGCGGGCGTGAGCCGCTCGATCGGGTTCGGGCGCGCCGCGCTGCATCTCGCCGGGCTGTGGGCGCTGGCGTTCGCGCAGCCCCTGTTCGACCTGCTCGGGCGCAACGCGGAGTTCTTCGTCGCCCGTGGCAGCACGACGGGCGACATCCTGCTGCTGGCGTTCGGCTACGCGTTGGCGCCGCCGCTCCTCGGCGCCGGATTGGTCTGGGGCCTGGGGAGGATCCGGCCGCAGTTCGGCTGGGGCGCCATGCTCGTCCTCGTGGCGCTCATCGTCGCGGCGTTCCTGCTGCCGCCGGCGGGGGACGTGCTCGGGGGTTCGGCGCTGGCCATACCGGTCGCCCTCCTCGGCGGCGCCGGCGCCGCGGCCCTGTACGCCCGCGCCTCCGGCGTGCGGACGTTCGTGACGGTGCTCACGCCCGCCCCCGTGATCGTGCTGCTCCTGTTCCTCCTCTTCTCGCCCGTGCGCGGCCTGCTGTTCGGAAGTGCGGCCGGCAGCGCGGTGGCAGGACCGTCGCGTTCCACGGTGCCGATCGTGCACGTGGTGCTCGACGAGCTGCCGCAGTCCACGCTCGCCGACGCGGACGGGAGCATCGACGCCGAGCTGTTCCCGAACTTCGCCCGGCTGGCGCGGGAGTCGACGTGGTATCGCAACGCGACGACGGTCAACGACCTCACGGCGGCCGCGGTCCCGGCGCAGCTCACCGGTGAGCAGCCGCGGCCCAACTCGCTGCCGACGACGCGGGACCATCCACGCAGCCTGTTCACGCTCTTCGAGCGCAGCCACGAGCTGACCGTGATCGAGCCGATCACCGCGCTGTGCCCCGAGCGGCTCTGCGGGGACGTCCGGCCGGCGGCGCTGGATCGGCTGCGATCGCTCGAGTCGGACCTCGAGATCGTCGTGGCGCACCTGCTGCTGCCGGCGGACCTGCGGGAGCGGCTGCCCGCCGTCGACCGCGTCTGGGAGGGGTTCGAGGGCGGCTCGGTGACCGATTCCGGCGAGCTCCAGCGGTTCGGGAACCTGAGGAGCGACGTGCTCGCGCGGCTCGCGCGCGACGACGCGACCGCTGGGTTCGAGCGCGCGATCGGTTCGCTCGAGCGGCGCGGCTCGCGGCCGCCGCTGCTGTTCCTCCACTCGACGCTCCCGCACGGGCCGTGGCGCTATCTGCCCGACGGCCGCCGCTACACGACCGACGGCTACGAGTACCCGGGGCTGGGGAGCGAGGGCTGGACGGGACCGCAATGGCAGGTCGACCAGGGGTTCCAGCGGCACGTTCTGCAGGTGCAGTACGTCGACCGGCTGCTGGGTCGGCTGCTGGACGCGCTGCGCGCCCGCGATCTGTTCGACGACGCGGTCATCGTGGTCACCGCCGACCACGGCGTCGCGTTCATGACCGGCCAGCCGCGCCGTCCGGCGAACCGGGCGAACGTCGGCGTCATCGCTCCCGTCCCGTTCTTCGTCAAGCTGCCGGGCCAGCGCGATGGCCGCGTCGACGACCGCGCGGTGCGGACGATCGACGTGCTCCCCACGATCGCCAAGGCGGCCGGTGTGAAGCTGCCGTGGAAGGCCGACGGCATCCCAGCCGACCAGCGCCGAGTCGACCCGGCGGCGGCGATCGACGTCTCGCACATGGGCGAGCTCGTGCTGACGGAGGCGCTCGGCTCCGTGCTGGCGAAGCGGCGCGCCCGCGAGGCGGTGGAGGCCCGGCTGCTGCGGCACGGGGTCTATGCCATCGGGCCGCGGCCGGAGCTGATCGGTCGCCGGATCGCGGTCGGTTCGGGCGAGAAGCAGGTGATGGTCGACGACGCGAGTGTCGTGCTGCCGTCGTTCGTCTCGGGTCGGGTCGAGACCCTCGAGCCGGGCACGGTGCTCGCCGTCGCCGTCAACGGGCGCGTGGAGGCGACGACGCGGGCCTACCGCGACGGCGGACGCTCGGTCTTCGCCGCACTCGTGCCGCCGTCGTCACTGCGCGAGGGGTCCAACGCCGTGACGGTGCTGGAGGTGCTCGCAGGCGGCGAGCTGCGGCCGCTGGGCTGAGGCCGAGCCGCAGCGTCGGCGGCCCGCGCCGCCGGTCGCCCCCAAATGCCGGGCTTCGCCCGCTCATGTTCGATGCATTTGGGGTCGACCGGTCGTCGCGGACCGCCCGGTTCCGGTCAGCGCGCCAACGTGTGCTCCTTCGCGCGCTGCGCAGCGCATTCCTCGGCGGCCTCATCGCCCTCTCCTTCGGCCGGCCGGCCCGGATCGCGGTCTGGATTAGACCGCGATCCGGCCGCTAACGAGGGCTCGCCCTGCGTGACCCGACGCACGACGGCAGGGAAGCGTGGCGGCGTGAGGCGCCGGGGTCGTCAGCCGCTCAGTCATGGCTCCTGCGCGTGGGCACTCGTCGCCCATGCGGGCCCTGGTCGGCGCAATCGCGGCGATGGCGCTGCGCCGGCAGTCGGCCGTTGCGTTTCAGCGCCGTTAGAGTCGCGGTCGGTTGGCCAGATTCGTCCTGATCCACGGTGGTGGAGGAAGCGCGTGGGACTGGCATCTCGTCGTGCCCGAGCTGCACGAGCGCGGGCATGAGGCGATAGCAGTCGATCTTCCCAGCGAAGATCCGTCGGCCGGATGGTCGGCGTACGCGGACGCCGTCGTCGACGCGATCGGCGAGCGTCAGCCCGTCATCGTCGTCGGGCATTCGCTGGGCGGGTTCACGGCGCCGCTGGTCTGCGAGCGTGTGTCCGTCGATCTGATCGTCCTCGTCGCCGCGATGATCCCGTCCTCCGGGGAACGGTTCGACGACTGGTGGAGGAACGTGGGATACGAGGACAGCGGCTCTGACGATGTCTTCTACCACGACGTTGCGCCCGAGCTCGCAGCCGAAGCTCGCCAGCACGAGCGAGACGAGCGAGCGAGGGCGCTGCGTGAGCCGTGGCCGCTGGACGCGTGGCCGCGGATCCCGACCAGGTACCTGCTCTGCCGCGACGACCGCATGTTCACGGCCGCTTGGGCGCGACGGCACGCGCGCGAGCGCCTCGGCGTCGAGGCCGACGAGATCGACGGCGGCCACTACGTCACGCTCAGCCGGCCGCGCGAGTTGGCGGAACGGCTCGACGGATACGCGGCCGGCCTCCGGGACTGACATCCGGACTCGCGAGCCTCCGGGATCACCGGACGACGTGGTCGGCGGTCGTGGCTCACCCCTCGTTGTGGTTGACGACCTCGACGTTGTGGCCGTCCGGGTCGAGCACGAACGCGCCGTAGTAGCCCGGATGGTAGATCGCGCGCTCGCCGGGGGCGCCGTGGTCCTCGTATCCCGCGGCGAGCGCGGCGGCGTGGAACGCGCGCACCGTCGCGTCGTCGGATGCAGCGAACGCGAGGTGGACGTGCTCCGTGAGCGGCCGCTCGTCCCGCACGAGCGAGAAGCTGTAGTCCCGACCGCTGAACTGCGCGCGCTCGGGCGCGTCGTGCGTGAGCCGGAGCCCGGCGTGCGGCGCGATCGTGGCGTAGAAGCGCCGGGAGGCGGCTGGGTCGCGGACCCGGAGCCACAGGTGGTCGACGCAGCCGTCGGGCACGGCGGCCTCGCGGTCGCCGTGGACCGCCTCGACGCTGTTGCCGTCCGGATCGAGCAGGAAGCCGCCGTAGTAGTCCGGTCCGTAGACGGTGCGCGGGCCCGGCGCGCCGTCGTCGCGGTATCCCGAATCGACTCCCGCCTGCCAGAACGCGTCGACGTGCGCGGTGTCCGGCGCGCGGAAGCCGATGTGGAGCCCGCGCGTCACGGGATGCTCGCGGTCCGTCGGCCCGATGTCCCAGTCCTCCCACTCGACGAGCCCGGCGTCCGCGTGGCTTGGCTCGATGCCCAGGGTGGAGAGGACCGTCCGGTAGAAGCGCTCGGAGGCGGCGAGGTCCGAGACGGCGATGCCGACGTGGTCGAACACGCCGTGGAGGCTACGTTGCCCGCATGCTCGATCGCCCCACCGTGACTCCGTGTCGAGAAGCTGTGACCGGCTCCGCTCAACAGGTGAAGGGCCTCGACAGGCGCGGCCCACGACACCAGGAGATCCCGATGCCGAAGTACCTGCTGCTCAAGAACTACCGCGGCGGCCCGGAGCCGCACCGTCCCGTGCCCCCGATCGACCAGTGGGCCCCCGAGGACGTGGAGGCGCATGTGGCCTTCCAGCATCACGTCAGCGAGCTGCTCGAGGAGAACGGCGAGTACGTCGACGCGCGGGCACTCACGCCGGCGCGCACCTGGGTGCGCTACGGCGGCCCGGACGCCGGCCCCGTCACCACCGACGGCCCGCACCCCGAGACCAGCGACCTGGTCGCCGGCTGGTGGATGATCGACGTCGATTCGCACGAGCGTGCGGTCGAGCTCGCGGCCTACGTCTCCTCCGAGCCCGG
>Ga0126307_10000638_pt1 | contig 22767 bp, 19 predicted proteins | sample Plot28_FD_89955 | JGI IMG/M metagenome (GOLD analysis project Ga0126307, IMG submission 89955) | Serpentine soil microbial communities from UC McLaughlin Reserve, CA, USA - Plot28 | ecosystem: Environmental > Terrestrial > Soil > Grasslands | place: USA: UC McLaughlin Reserve, Lake County... | reverse complement strand
GCGACGGGAACGCGAACGCGGGCGCGCGCGGGTGCACCGGCACGCCGAAGTCGGATGCCGCGAGCACCGGCGGCGCGTGCGTCGTGACGACGAACGGCGCCATCGACAGCGGCTCGGGATCGATCCCGAGCGCGAGCTGCGTCATCGTCACGTTGCCGCACAGCGTGATCTCGTAGACCTCGCCGGGGTCGACGCCCGCCTCCGCGCAGACCTCGGCGGCGAGCTGGCGCATGGTTTCCTGCGCGCGCGACTGCAGCGCCTCGAGCGCCTCCGGGTCGAGCATCGTGGCCGAGATGCGCGAGATGACGTCGGCGCCGAACGGCTGCTGGCGGTTGAGCATCGACGCCACGCTCGCGGGCTGCCCCGTCTCGAGGTCGAGCAGCGTGGCCACGACGCTCGTGGTGCCGAGGTCGAAGGCGAGCGCGAACCGCCGGCCGGTGGTGTCGCCCGGCTCGACGTCGATCAGCCGGTCGTCGCAGACGACCGCGGTGACGTCGAACTGCGCGTCGCGCAGCACGCGGCCGAGCTTGCGCACGACCGCCAGGTCGAGGTGGGGCTCGAGGTCGTCGAGCGCGGCGAGCAGCCGCGCGACATCTGAGCGCTGGTCCTCCATCGACGGCTCTTCGAGCACGACGTGGCGTTTCTGGACGGCGGGCCGCAGGATGACGTGGCGCCCGACCCCGACCAGCGCCGCCTTGGGCCGCGTCTGCAGCGGCGGCACGTCGACGACGAGGTCGGCGACCGCGTGTGCGCGGCAGGCGAGCCGCCAGCCGTCGCGCAGCTCGTCCGGGCTGAAGGCGCGCGGGTCGACGTTGCTGATCGGCACCTCGCCCTCGACCACGCGGACCCGGCACTTCTTGCACGTGCCGTGGCCGCCGCACGTGGAGTCGATGGCGACGCCGTTCCAGCTCGCCGCGTCGAAGATCGCCGTGCCCGCCGGCACCCGGACCTCGGCCCCGTCGGGCTCGAAGCGCAGGTGGACCCGGTCGGCGCCGACGACGGCGGTCACACTGCTTGCGCCTGCTTGAGGCGTTCGCGGTGGGCGGCGATCCAGCGCGCGCCCCACGGGTCGTGCCCGAGCAGCAGGTCCGACGCGCGGACGCTCTCCACGCAGACCGGCGCGGTGTTCATGATCGCGCTCGTCAGCCCGGCGGCCATGGCCATCGGCAGGAAGGCCGCGTTGAGGACATGGCGCTGCGGGAGGCCGAACGACACGTTCGACGCGCCCAGGCACATGTTCACGCCGAGGTCGTCGCGGATGAGGCTGATGGCCTCGAGCGTCGTGTTCACGGCGTCGGTGTCGGCGCCCACCGTCATCGCCAGCGGGTCGATGACCACGTCCGCGGGAGCAATGCCGTGGTCGCGCGCCGCCTCCACCACCTTGGTGGCGATCTCGAGCCGCTGCTGCGCCGTCTCCGGGATGCCGGTCTCGTCGTTGGCCAGGCCGATCACGGCGGCGCCGTGTTTGGCGACGATCGGGAGGATCTCCTCCAGGCGCTCGTCCTCGCCCGTGACCGAGTTCACGAGCGCCCGGCCCTCGTAGGCGCTCAGCCCGGCCTCCAGCGCCTCGACCACCGAGCTGTCGATGACCAGCGGCACGTCCGCCGCGTCCTGCGCGGTCCTGAGCATCTTCGCCAGCAGCTCGGCCTCGTCGACGAGCGGGATGCCGGCGTTGACGTCGAGCATGTCGGCGCCCGCCTCGACCTGCGCCTGCGCGTCGGCGGTGACGGTCGCGAGGTCGCCGTTGCGCAGCTGCTCGGCGAACTGCTTGCGCCCGGTCGGGTTGATGCGCTCGCCGATGATGCAGAACGGCTGCCCTGAGCCGATGACGACGGTGCTCGACCTGCCCTTGAGTACGGTGTCCATGGCGGTCAGGCGGGGACGGCCGCGCGGCGCAGGTCGAGCAGCTGCTTGGCCTTCTTGACCGCCGAGGACGCGTCCGGGGAGTAGGCGTCGGCGCCCACCGCGTCGGCGTACTCCTGCGTCACGGGCGCCCCGCCGACCATGATCGCGACCTTGTCGCGGATGCCGGCCTTCTCGAAGGCGTTGATGTTGGCCTTGAACATCGGCATCGTCGTCGTCAGGAACGCCGAGAACCCGACGATGTCGGGCTCGCGCGCGTTGGTCTCCTCGACGAAGCGCTCCGGCGGGACGTTGACGCCGAGGTCGATGACCGTGAAGCCGGCGCCCTCCAGCATGATGTTGCAGAGGTTCTTGCCGATGTCGTGCACGTCGCCCTTGACCGTCCCCATGAGGAACGTGCCGAGCGGCTTGGAGCCGGTCTCGGCGAGCAGCGGGCGCAGGATGTCCAGCGCGCCCTGCATCGCGCGCGCCGCGATCAGCATCTCCGGCACGAAGTAGTCGCCGCGCTCGAAGCGCGCGCCGACCTCCTCGAGCGACGGGATCAGCGCGTCGTAGAGCATCCGCTCCGGGTCCATGCCGTCCTCGAGCCCGTCCTCGACGCCCTGCTTGACCGCCGGCGCATTGCCGACCAGCGTCTCGTCGTAGAGCAGCTTGAGGATCTCGTCGTGCGTCATGCCGCGTGCACTCCCTCGTGACGATGACCGAGCCGCTCCGAGAGCGCCCGGGCCTGCTTGGTGAGGATCGGTCCCAGCTCGGCGATCCGCGTCGGCTGGAGCCGCAGGGTGGGGCCGGAGATGGCGAGCGCGGCGACCGCGCTGCCGGAGGTGTCGAAGACGGGGGAGGCCATCGCGCTCAGGCCCGACTCGAGCTCGTCGACGGCGGTGGCGAGGCGCTCGCGCCGCACCTGCTCGAGCTCGGCGTCGAAGCGCGCCTGGTCGACGACCGTCCGCGACGTCAGCGGCTCGAGCGGGCCGGGCGGGAGCTCGCCGGCGCCGAAGGCGACGAGCACCTTGCCGACCGCCGTGGCGTGGTAGGGGACGCGCCGGCCGACCCACTGGCCCGCGCCCAGGAAGTGCCGGCTGTCGACCTGCGCGAGGTGCTCGACGCCGAGCGGCCCGGCGACGGCGAGGTTGATCGTCTCGCCGCTGGCCTCGGCCAGCGCGTGCAGCGGCTGCTGCGCGAGCTCGACCAGGTTGCGGTCGACGAGGCCGCGGTGCGCGAAGCGCAGGAGCACGGGCCCGGCCCGGAAGCGCCCGCGGGCGCCCTCCTGCTCGACGAGCCCGTGGCGCTCGAGCGCGGTCAGCAGCCGCGAGGCCGTGCTCTTGGGCAACTCGGCGTCGCGCGCGAGGTCGACGACGCCGCGCGACTCCTCGCCCTCGAGCACGAGCACGAGCAGCTGCGCCGCCCGGTCGATGACCGCCGTGCCCGGCGCGGGAGGAGCTTGGAACTCCTGTTCCACGCGGAGTATCGTAGCTCCGCATGTTCGCCAATGCCATGCCCCGCTACGAGATCCTGAGCGAAGAGGCCATGGACGTCCTCGATCGCGGGTGGCGCCGCATCGTGTCGGAGCTCGGAATCGAGTTCCTGCTGCCCGAGGCCGTCGAGCACTTCCGCGCGGCCGGCCAGCGCGTGGAGGGCGACAAGGTCTGGCTCGATCCCGACTTCCTGCTCGAGCAGGCGGCCAAGGCGCCGCGCTCCTTCGAGCTGCAGGCGCGCAACCCGGAGCGCAGCCTGCACATCGGCGGCGACCACATGGCCTTCGCGTCCGTCTACGGCCCGCCGTTCGTGCGCGAGGGCGACGTGCGGCGCGACGCGACGATGGCCGACTTCGAGAACTTCGTCCGCCTGTCGCAGGCCTTTGAGCAGCTCGACTCGCCGGGCGGCACGATCGTCGAGCCGAACGACCGGCCGCTGGACTCGCGGCACCTCGACATGGTCTACGCGCTCCAGACGCTCTCCGACAAGCCGTACATGGGCTCGGTGATCTCGGCCGAGAACGCGCGCGACACGATCGAGATGGGGCGGATCCTGTTCGGCAGCGCCGACGCGCTCGAGCAGGCGCCGGTGTCCATCTCGCTGATCAACTGCAACTCGCCGCTGCGCTGGGACGACCGCATGCTCAGTGCGATGCTCGAGTACAACCGCGCCAACCAGGCGGTGGTGGTCACGCCGTTCCTGCTCATGGGCGCGATGTCGCCGGTGTCGGTGCCCGCGACGCTCGCGCAGCAGATGGCGGAGGCGCTGTCGGGCATCGCGCTGACGCAGCTCGTGCGCCCGGGCTGCCCCGTGGTCTTCGGCTCGTTCCTGTCGAACACCGACATGCAGTCGGGCTCGCCGGCGTTCGGCACGCCGGAGTCGGCGATCGGCCTACTGTGCACCGGCCAGATAGCGCGCCGCTTCGGGCTGCCGTGGCGCAGCGGCGGCGGGCTGAACGCCAGCCAGACGGTGGACGCGCAGGCCGGCTACGAGGCGCTGATGACGATGCTGCCGACGTTCCTCGCCGGCGCGAACTTCGTCATGCACGCGGCGGGCTGGCTCGAGGGCGGCCTCGTCTCCTGCTACGAGAAGTTCATCATGGACATCGAGCTGCTGCGGATGCTCGAGGTCGAGTTCAAGCCGCTCGAGGTGACGGAGGAGAGCCTGGCCTTCGACGCGCACGAGGAGGTGGGCTCCGGCGGCCACTTCCTGGGCGCCGCGCACACGCTCATGAACTTCCGCGAGTGCTTCTACCGGCCGCTGCTGTCCTCGACGGAGAACTTCGACCGCTGGCAGCGCAACGGCGGCGCCGACGCCGCCGAGCGCGCCGGGCGCATCTGGCGCCAGACGCTCGACGACTACGAGCAGCCGCCGGTCGAGGACGGCGTGCGCGAGCAGCTGCGCGAGTACGTCGCCCGGCGCCGGGCGGAGCTCGGCGACGAGCCCATCCCCGCTCCCGCGTTCTGATATATCTCGCCGCATGGCGTCGCACAGCCTGCGGCTCGGGTCCGCTCGCGTCGTCGTGATCGGCGCGGGCATCGTCGGCAACTCGCTGGCCTGCCATCTCGCGCGCCAGGGCTGGACCGACATCCTCCAGCTCGACACCGGCCCGCTGCCCAACCCCGGCGGCTCCACGGGCCACGCGTCGAACTTCATCTTCCCGGTCGACCACTCGAAGGAGATGACGGCGCTCACCGCCGACAGCACCCAGCAGTACCGCGACCTCGGCGTGTTCACCGAGTGCGGCGGCATCGAGGTCGCGCGCACCGAGGAGCGCTTGGAGGAGCTGCGCCGGCGCATGGCCTCGGCGAAGGCGTGGGGCATCGAGCCCGTGTCGCTGGTCGACCCGGCCGAGATCAAGGCGCTCGTGCCGTTCATCGACGAGACCATCCTCCTCGGCGGCTTCTACTCGCCGGGCGTCGGCGTCGTCGACTCGCTGCGCGCCGGCACGCTGATGCGCGAGGAGGCCCAGCAGGCGGGCAGGCTCACCGTGGCGGCGAACACCGGGGTCACCGGCATCCGCGTCGAGGGCGGGCGCGTGCGCGGCGTGAGCACCACCGCGGGGGACGTGGAAGCCGAGACCGTGGCCATCGCCTGCGGCGTCTGGAGCCCGAAGCTCGCACGCATGGCCGGCGCCTCGATCCCGCTCACGCCCGCGATCCACCAGATGATCGACATCGGGCCCGTGCCGCGCTTCGAGCGCTCGCAGAGCTTCATCGAGTTCCCGATCGTCCGCGACATGGACACGAACATGTACGAGCGCCAGGACGGCAGCGGCCTGGAGATCGGCTCGTACGCCCACCGCCCGATCCTCCACGACCACGGCGAGATCCCCTCGATCGAGGAGGCGGCGCTCTCGCCGACGGAGTTCCCGTTCACCGAGGACGACTTCGCGCTGCAGATGGAGCAGGCGCTCGAGCTGATGCCGGAGATCGTCGGCGACGAGTCGGTGGGCATCAAGTACGCGATCAACGGCCTGCTCTCGCTCACGCCCGACGGGCTGCCGCTGCTCGGCGAGACGCCCGAGGTCAAGGGCCTGTGGTCGGTCGCCGCGGTCTGGGTGAAGGAGGGGCCGGGCGTCGGGCGCGCCGTCGCCGAGTGGATGACGCACGGCGAGTCGAAGATCGACCTCCAGTCCTCCGACGTCGCGCGCTTCTACGACTGCCAGAAGACGCGCGCCCACGTGCGCGCGCGTGCCGCCGAGGGCTTCAACAAGACGTACGGGATCGTCCATCCCGGCGAGCAGTGGGCGTCCAACCGCGAGCTGCGGCTGCCGCCGTTCCACGCCCGCCAGCGCGAGCTGGGCGCCGTGTTCTTCGAGGCGGCCGGCTGGGAGCGCCCGCACTGGTACGAGTCCAACGCCCCGCTGCTCGAGGAGTACGCCGACCGGATCAACGGGCGCGACGCCGAATGGGACGCGCGCTGGTGGTCGCCGATCATCAACGCCGAGCACCTCGCCATGCGCGACCGCGTGGCGCTGTTCGACCTCAGCGCGTTCTGCATCTTCGACATCACGGGGCCCGGCGCGCTGGGCGCCGTGCAGCGGGTCTGCATGCGCCAGATGGACGTCGCGGTCGGGCGCGTCGTCTACACGCCGGTGCTCACGCCGAGCGGCGGCTTCCGCTCGGACCTCACGGTCATGCGCCTCGGCGACGAGTGGTTCCGCGTCGTTACCGGCGGCGCGCACGGGCAGGCGGACCGCAAGTGGTTCGCCGACCACCTGCCCGAGGACGGCACCGCGCAGCTGTTCGACCTCACGTCGGCGTGGACGACGGTCGGGCTCTGGGGGCCGCGGGCGCGCAACGTGCTGAGCTCGCTCACGCCCGACGACGTGTCGCACGAGGGCCTGCCGTTCGCGCGCTGTCGCGACATCGACGTCGGCCCGCTGCGCGCGCTCGTGTCGCGCATCTCCTACGTGGGCGACCTGGGGTGGGAGCTCTACGTGCCGATCGAGCAGGGCGCGCGGCTGTGGGAGGAGCTCTGGGAGGCGGGCGAGCCGCACGGCATCGTCCCCGCCGGGATCGGCGTCTACGGCACGACGGGACGGATCGAGAAGGGCTACCGCGCCTTCGGCTTCGAGCTCGACGCCGAGTACGACGTCGTCGAGGCCGACATGGCGTGGGGCAAGGTCAAGGACGACGACTTCGTCGGCCGCGACGCCCACCTGCGCCACCGCGAGTCCGACCCCGCGGCGGTCCTCTGCACGCTCACCGTCGACGACCACACGTCGAAGTCGGGCGTCAAGCGCTACATGCTCGGCCGCGAGCCGGTCGTCGCGCCCGACGGCGAGCCGCTGGTCGACGCGAAGGGCCGGCGCTCGTTCGTCACCACCGCCGGCGCGGCCCCGTCGGTCGGCAAGCACGTGCTGATGAGCTACCTGCCGCCCGAGCACGCCAACGAGGGCGAGCAGCTCGCCGTCGAGTACATGCACGAGCGCTACCCCGCGACCGTCGCCGTCGTGGGCTCGACGCCGATCTTCGACCCCGAGAACACGCGCATCCGGTCGTGAACCTCCTCGTCTGCGTCAAGCGCGTGCCGCTCACCGGCGGGAAGATCGTCCTCACCGAGGACGAGCGGGCGATCGAGACGCGCCACCTCGGCTTCACGGTCAGCCCGCACGAGGAGTGCGGCGTGGAGGAGGCCGTGCGGCTCGTGGAGCGCCACGGCGGCGAGGTCGTCGTGCTCACGCTGGGCCCGCCGGAGGCCGAGGAGCAGCTGCGCGACGCGCTGGCGCTGGGCGCCGACCGCGGCGTGCTGCTCGCCACCGACGGCGGCGACTGGGACCCGGAGGCGACGGCGGCCGCGCTCGTGGACGCCATCCGCGCCGAGCCCGCGGACTTCGACCTGATCGTCTTCGGCAACGAGTCGGCCGACAACGCCAACTACCAGGTCCCGATCCGGATCGCGCACGCGCTCGGGCGGCCGTGCATCTCCGGCCTCAAGGCGCTGGCCGTGGAGGAGGGGCAGTTGCGTGGCGAGCAGGAGGTCGCCGGCGGGCGCGACGTCTACGTGGCCCCGCTGCCCGCCGTCGTGAGCGTGAAGGAGGGCATCAACCTCCCGCGCTACCCGTCGGTGCCGGCGAAGCTGCGCGCGCGCCGCAAGCCGATCGAGCGGCGCACGCCGGAGCCGCGGCCGGCGCGCCTGGAGATGCTGCGGCTGTCGGTGCCGCCGGGGCGCGGGCGCCGCGCGGAGGTGCTGGGCGAGGGGCCGGCGGCGGCGCCGGCCGTGGTCGGAGTGATGCAGGAGCTGGGCGTGCTGTGAGCGTCCTGGTCCTGGTCGAGCCGGACGACCTGTCGCGCCAGGCGCTGACGTTCGCGCGCGGATTGGGCGAGCCGGTCGACGCGCTCGCCGTGGGGGAGCCGGTCGAGCTCGGCGGCGTGCGGACGCTGCATGTCGCCGAGATCGACGGCTATGCGCCGCTGGCCTGGGCGCGCGCGCTCGCCGAGGTCGGCGCCGACACCATCGTGGCCGCGGGCAGCGACCACGGCCACGAGGTGCTCGCCCACGCCGCCGTGCTCACCGGCGGGACGTTCGCGGCCAACGTCACGGCCCTCGAGGGCGACACCGTCACGCGCCTGCGCTGGGGCGGGAGCGTGGTCGAGGAGGCGCGCATCCACGGCGCGCCGCGGCTGCTGACCGTCGCTCCGCACGTGATCGCCGCCGAGGACGCCGACGGGGCCGCGCCGGAGGTCAGGACGTTCACCCCCGCGCTCGCGGACGGCGACCTCGCCGTCCGCGTGGCCGAGCACCTCGACACCTCAACCGGCGGCGTGTCGCTCGCCGACGCGCCGGTCGTGATCTCCGGCGGCCGCGGCGTCGGCTCGGAGGAGGGCTTCACCCCGCTCGAGGAGCTCGCGTCGCTGCTCGGCGGCGTCGTGGGCTGCTCGCGCGCCGTGACGATCGCCGGCTGGCGGCCGCACACCGACCAGGTGGGCCAGACGGGGACGAAGATCGCGCCGGACCTCTACATCGCGGCCGGGATCAGCGGAGCGACGCAGCACATGGCCGGCTGCAAGGGCGCCAAGCGGGTCCTGGCGATCAACGCCGACCCCGACGCGGCGATCCTGGCCAGCGCCGACTATGCCGTGATCGGCGACCTGGCCGAGGTGGTGCCGGCGATCACGGCCGAGGTCCGCCGGGCGCGGGGCTCATGATCGGGGCGATCGCGCTCGTCGCGGCGCTGGCGGTGAGCGCCGCCGTGTTCGCCCGCCGCGTCAGCCTGCTCGTGCGGCTGCTGCGCATGGGCCGGCCGACCGGCATCGACCGCACCGACGACGTGCCGCGTCGGCTCGAGCAGGAGGCCGTCGTCGTGCTCGGCCAGCGCAAGCTGCTGCACCGGCTCCTCCCGGGGCTGATGCACGCGTTCATCTTCTGGGCGTTCATCGTCCTCTTCCCGGCGATCCCGATGGCGATGATCGCGATGGTCGATCCGGATGCGGCGCCGCACTGGGGCTGGTACGAGGCGCTGGCCAACGTCTTCGCCGTGCTCGCGCTGGTCGGCGTCGCGATCGCGCTCGTCATCCGCAAGCTGGTGCGGCCGCGGCGCTTCGAGGGCAGCCATCTCGGCGAGGCCGACCTGATCCTCGCCTGGATCGCCGCCATCGTCGCGACGCTGCTCCTCTGGCACGCGACCGAGGCGCCGGCGTGGGCGTGGGCGCACGTCCTGTTGATCCTCGGCTTCCTCGCCTACCTGCCGCACTCCAAGCACCTGCACATCGTCACCGCGGCGATCAACGTCTACTTCGGCCGCACGCGCTCGCGCGGGCGGCTCGAGCCGCTGCGCTTCGACGAGGACGTGCCCGAGGAGGAGATGCGGTTCGGGATCGGGACCGTCCAGGACCTGACGTGGAAGCAGATGATGGACGCGTTCTCGTGCACCGAGTGCGGCCGCTGCCAGGACGCGTGCCCGGCGTGGGCGACCGGCAAGGTGCTCTCGCCCAAGCTCGTGATCATGGGCGTGCGCGACCACCTCTACGAGGAGGGGCCCAAGGCGCTCGCCGGCGACTACGACGGCCCCCTCGTCGCCGGGCGCGACAGCCTGGAGGAGATGGCGTGGGACTGCGTCACCTGCGGCGCGTGCGTAGAGGCGTGCCCGGTGAACATCGAGCAGGTCGACCACATCCTCGACCTGCGCCGCCACCTGGTCATGGTCGAGTCGCGCTTCCCGGCCGAGGCCGAGCCGATGCTGCGCGACGTCGAGCGCCAGGCCAACCCGTGGGGCAAGCCGCAGGGCGAGCGCGCGGCGTGGGCCGAGGGGCTCGGCGTGCGCGTGCTCGAGCCCGGCGACCCGGCGCCCGAGGTCCTCTACTGGGTCGGCTGCGCGGCCTCGTTCGACGAGCGCGCGCAGGAGTCGGCGCGGGCGGTGGCCAAGCTGCTGAGCGCCGCGGGCGTCGACTTCGCGATCCTCGGGCCGCGCGAAGCCTGCAACGGCGACCCGGCGCGCCGCATCGGCAACGAGTACGTCTTCCAGGCCTATGCCGAGCAGAACATCGCGACGCTCGACGACGCCGGCGTGCGCAAGATCGTCGCCAGCTGCCCGCACTGCTTCAACACCCTCGCCAACGAGTACGGCGACTTCGGCGGGGCCTACGAGGTCGTGCACCACACCGAGCTGCTCGCCGAGCTCGTGCGCGACGGCCGCCTGGCCCCCGCGCCGGGCGAGCAGACGATCACCTACCACGACTCCTGCTACCTCGCGCGCCACAACGACGTGCGCGAGTCGCCGCGCGAGCTCGCCGCGGCCGTCGGCACGCCGGTCGAGATGGAGCGCAACCGCGAGCGCACGTTCTGCTGCGGCGCGGGCGGCTCGCACATGTGGATGGAGGAGCGCGGGCGCGCGATCAACGAGGAGCGCGTGCGCCAGGCGACGGAGACGGGGGCCGAGACGCTGGCGGTCGCCTGCCCGTTCTGCAGCGTCATGCTCGACGACGGCGTGCGCAGCAGCGGAGCGCAGATGCGCGTGGCCGATGTGGCCACACTGCTGTCCGAGGCCGTGGACGGCGACCGCGCGGACTGATATATCGCGCTCGTGACCCTGATCGCGGACCGCGCCTACGAGCAGCTGCGGGACCGGATCGTCACGCTGCGCCTGGCGCCCGGCTCCTCGCTGCGCGAGGACGAGCTGATGCGTGAGCTCGGCATCGGCCGCACGCCGCTGCGCGAGGCCGTCAAGCGCCTCTCGCTCGAGAACCTCGTCGCCGTGCAGCCGCGCCGGCGGACGATCGTGACCGCGGTCGACGCGAGCGACATCGTGCACATCACCGAGGTCCGCGCCGAGCTGGAGGCCCAGGCCGCGGAGCTCGCGGCGGAGCGGCTCGAGTCGCGCGAGCCGGCCGAGGCGCTCCTGGCCGAGCTGCGCGCGACGGGCGACGCGTCACAGGACGCGCTCATGCACATCGACGAGCGCGTCCACCGATTCATCTGGGAGGCGGCGCGCAACCCGTACCTGCTCGAGACGCTCGAGCGCTACTTCGCGCTCTCCATGCGCGTCTGGTACCTCGTCCTGGACCGCGTCCCCCGCCTCGGCGGCGCCGTCCACGACCAGGAGGCGCTGCTCACGGCGGTGATGGCCGGCGACGCCGAGCGCGCCGGCACGATGATGCGCGAGCACGTGCTCGAGTTCCAGCGCGAGATCGCCGCCGCGTTCGACGGCGACCGACGCTAAGCCGGCGCGGCGGCCTGGCCGAGCGCCACCTCGATGCTCGGCGTGTTGGCGAGCAGCTGCTTCGTGTAGTCGGCGCTGGGCGCCGTGAAGATGTCGTTGACCGTCCCCTGCTCGACGATCCGGCCCTGGTTCATGACGGCGACGCGGTCGGCGATCGTCCGGATGAGTGCCAGGTCGTGAGTGATGAAGAGCAGGCTCAGGCCCATGTCCTTGCGCAGCTGCGCGAGCAGCTCGACGATCGCCGCCTGCACGGACACGTCGAGCGCGGAGGTGACCTCGTCGCATACGAGCACCGACGGCTCGGCCGCGAGCGCGCGGGCGATGGCCACGCGCTGGCGCTCGCCGCCCGAGAGCTGGTCCGGGAAGCGCTCGGCGGCGCTCGAGGCCAGCGCCACCCGCTCCAGGCACTCGGAGACGCGCCGGCCCACGTCGGCGCGCGCTCCCGGGTAGAAGAGCTGGAGCTGGCGCGCGATCGACTGGCCGATCGTGCGCCGCGGGTTCAGCGAGGCGTACGGGTTCTGGAAGATGTACTGGACCTGCTTGCGAGCTTCGCGCGTGCGCCGTCGCGCTGCCTGCGGCAGCACGACATCATCGAGGCGCACGGCTCCCGTGTAGTCGCTGTGCAGCCCGGCGATCGAGCGCGCCAGCGTCGTCTTGCCGCTCCCCGACTCGCCGACGAGCGCCAGGCACTCGCGCCGGTGGACGTCGAGATCGATCCGGAACAGCGCGTGGCTGGCGCCGTAGTGGGCGTCGAGGTCGCGCACGGTGAGCACGCGGTCGTCGCCGACCGGTCCGCGGCCGAGCTGCCCCTTGCCCTCGGGCTCGGCGTGGCGGGCAGCCGCCTCGTGGTGGAAGCAGCGCACGGTGTGACCGCCGCCGAGGTCGCTCACCGGCGGGAACTCGGCGCGCGACTTGTCGTCGGCGAACGCGCAGCGCGGGTGAAAGAAGCAGCCCTGCGGCCGGTTCCCCGGAAGCGCCGCGCGGCCCGGGATGCCGACCACCGTGCGCTTGCCCGCGATGTCCGGCACCGCACGCAGCAGCCGCCGCGTGTACGGGTGTCGGGGCCCGGCGAAGATCCGCTCGCGCGGGCCGCTCTCCACGATCCGCCCGGCGTACATCACCGCGACCCGGTCGGCCAGCTCGGCGACGACCGCGAGGTCGTGCGTCACGTACAGCGCCGCCACCTGGTGGGTGCGGCAGAGGTCGCGCACCGTTTCCAGCACCCGGGCCTGCGTGGTCACGTCGAGGCCCGTCGTCGGCTCGTCGCAGACGATCACCTTGGGCCGGTTGGCGAACGCCATCGCGATGGCCACGCGCTGCTGCTGGCCGCCGGAGAGCTGGTGCGGGTAGCGGCGCAGGAACTTGTCGTCGTCGGGCAGCGCGACCTCGGTCAGCGCCTCGCGGACGCGCTTGTCGCGCTCGTCGTCGCTCCAGCTCGCCGCGTGCGCCTCGAGCACCTCGCGCAGCTGCGTGCCGATGCGCAGCGCGGGATTCAGCGAGGTGCCCGGGTCCTGCGGGATGTAGGACACCGTGCCGCCGCGCAGGCGGCGCAGGTCGTCCTCCCCGAGCCCGGCGATGTCGCGCCCGTCGATGACGATCGATCCCCCGCCGACGCGCCCGCCGCCGCGTACGTGGCCGAGCAGGGCCATGCCGATCGTCGTCTTGCCCGAGCCGGACTCGCCGACGAGCCCGAGGACTTCGCCGGCGTGGATCTGCAGCGCGATCTCGTCGACGACGTCCACGCCTGAGCCGACGAGCTCGACACGCAGGTCCGAGACCGCGACGACCGGCGCGCTCATCCGCCGGCCTTGCGGTCGATGCCGGCCAGCGCGCGTGCCAGGCCGTCGGTGACGAGGTTCGTGCCGACGGTGAGCAGGCCGATGGCGATCACCGGCAGCAGGACGGCCCACGGCTGCACCGTGAGCGAGAGCCGGTTCTCGTTGATCATCAGGCCCCAGTCGGCGGTCGGCGGCTGCAGGCCGAAGCCCAGGAAGCTGATGCCGGCGACCAGGCCGATCGAATACGTCATGCGCAGCCCGAGCTCCACGAGCAGCGGGCTCGTGACGTTCGGCAGCAGCTCTCCGAACACGATCCGCCAGCGCTTCTCGCCCACGACCTCGGCGCTCTTGATGAAGTCGCGCTCCACCACCTCCAGCGCGGCGCCGCGCATCACCCGCGCGATGCGCGGCGCGTGCGTGAGACCGACGGTGAGGACGATGATCCACAGCTTCGGGCCGACCGCCGAGACGGCGAGCAGCACGAAGATGATCTGCGGGAAGGCCAGCAGCACGTCGTTGCCGCGCATGAGCACGTCGTCGAGCCAGTTGCGGGAGTAGGCGGCGATCAGGCCGACGATGACGCCGACGACCATGCCGAGCACCGTCGCCGCGGCCGCGAGCCAGAGCACCGTCGCGCCGCCGTGCAGGAACCGGCTCCAGACGTCGCGGCCCAGCGCGTCCGCGCCGAACAGCGCCTCGCCCGACGGCGGGCTGTTGGGGATGGCCACGAACTCGGTCGGCGAGTGCGGCGCGATCAGCGGGCCGCCGAGGGCGACGACGATGACCAGCACGACGATGCCGAGCCCGATCCGCGTGCGAGTGAGCCTCAGCGCGTCGCGCAGGAGGCCGAAGCGGCGCCGGCCGCCCGGGGCGTCGACCGACGGGACGGTCTGCGCGACGACGAGGTCGACGGCGGTGTCGACGGTCTCGCTCACCGGCCCGCCGTCCGCAGCTTCGGGGTGACCAGGATCGTCGCGATGTCCGCGAGCAGGTTGAGCCCTACGTAGATGGTCGCGGCCAGCATCGTCACCGCCTGCACGACCGGCATGTCGCGGTTGCCCACGGCCTCGACCAGCGCCGCGCCGATGCCGGGATAGCCGAAGACGAACTCGACGACCACCACCCCGCCGGCGAGATAGGCGAGCTGCAGCGCGGTCACCTGGATCGCCGGCACGATGGCGTTCGGCACGGCGTGGCGCCAGATGACCACCCGCCGCGACAGGCCCTTCAGGCCGGCCATCGTGACGTACTCGCTCTCCAGCACCTCGATCATCGAGCCGCGCATGATGCGGCTGATGTAGGGAACGACCGCGAGCACGAGGGTCGCAGCGGGCAGCACCACCACCTGCGGGTCGTCCCACGCCTTCTGGCCGGTCCCGAGCAGGGAGACCGCGGGTAAGACCTGGAACACCTCCGTGGCGAAGAGGAGGATGAGCGCGATGCCGATGACGAACTCGGGCAGCGAGGCCAGGACGAGCGACGTCGTGGACGCCACGTGGTCGAACGGCCGGTCGCGCCGCATCGCCATCGCCACCCCGAACAGGATCGAGAGCGGGATGGCGAACGCGGCCGAGACCACGACGAGGAACAGGGAGTTGCCGACGCGATCGGAGATGAGCTGGCCGACCGGCGCCTGCGTGGCCGCCGAGTTGCCGAGGTCGCCGGTGATGATGCCTCCGAGCCACTGGACGTACTGGCTGACGACGGGCTCGTCGAGGTTGAGCTGGTCGCGCAGCGCCGCCAGCCTCTCCGGTGTCGCCTCACGGCCGAGGATCGCCTGCGCCGCGTCACCCGGCAGTGCCAGCGTCGCGGCGAAGATGAGCAGCGACACCAGCCAGAGCGTCAGCAGGCCAAGTGCGAGCCGTCGCAGGACCAGCCGTAGCGACACGCGGCCAGATTCTCATATATCTGAGGGCCGCGCAAGCCGCCCGCGCGCTGTCATCTTCGACTTCAACGGCACGCTGTCAGACGATGAGCCCGTGCTCTGCGCGATCTACGCGGAGCTGTGCGTGCGCGAGGGCCGGCCGCTGACGGGGCGCGACTACTACGCCCACCTGGCGGGCCTCTCCGACGAGGCCGTCTTCGCCACCTGGCTCGGCCCCGGGCACCCCGGCATCGAGCGGCTCGTGGCCGAGCGTATCGCGCTCTACCGCGAGCGGGTCTCCGACGGCTCGACGGTCCACGCCCCGGTGCGCGAGGCCGTCCGCTACGCCGCCCAGCGCGTTCCCGTGGCCGTCGTCTCCGGCGCCGCGCGGGCCGAGATCGAGCCCGTGCTCGAGGCCGCGGGCCTCGCCGGCGCCGTCTCCTTCGTCGTGGCCGCCGACGACGTCCGCGCCGGCAAGCCGGACCCCGAGGGCTACCTGCGCGCGCTTCAGCGCCTCGGCGACGTCGCGCCGGCCGACGTGCTCGTGTTCGAGGACACCGAGGCCGGCGTGGCGTCGGCCAAGGCGGCGGGCATGCGCGTCGTCGCCGTCACGGGCACGCTCGGCCGCGAGCGGCTCTCCGCCGCCGACGAGCTGGCCGAGGCGGTGCAGCCGCCGCTGCTGCGGCGGCTGCTCGCCTGACCTCCTAGGCCTTGTAGCCGACCGCGCGCAGCCGGTAGTTGCCGAGCGTGAAGCCCGACCTGGCCGGCACGATGCCGCCGACCTCGGCGCTGTGCGCGTCGATCGCGTTCGAGAAGTACGGGATGATGTGCCCGCCCTCGTTGTACTCGAGCTCCTGCGCCTGGTGCAGCAGCTCGCACCGCTTGTCGTCGTCGAGCTCGCCCCGGGCCTCGCGGATGAGCTTGTTGAACTCGTCGTTGTTCCAGTGCGTCTCGTTGAACGGCGAGTCCGGCAGGCTGCCCTGCGCGACCTGCGTCAGGTAGGTCCGCGTCGACCAGAAGTCCTGCGCGAACGGCCACTTGAGGTAGTTGTCGCCGTAGAAGGTGCCGGTGTCGACCTTGCGCACCTTGATGTTGACCCCGGCGCCCTTGGCCTGCTCGGCGAACACCTGCGCGGCCTCGATGACCCCGCGGAAGATGTCGCCGGTGACGAGCTCGACGCTCAGCCCTTCGCGGCCGGCCTGCTTGAGCAGGGATTTCGCCTGCTCGAGATCCTGCTTGCGCTGCGGCAGGTCCTTGGCGTAGCACGGGTCGTACGGCGCGTACATGTCGTTGGCCACTCGGCCCTGGCCGCTCAGGACCTGCTGGACCATCTGCTCGCGGTCCGCCATCAGGCGGAAGGCCTGGCGCACGCGGTTGTCGTCGAACGGCGCCGCGTCGACGCGCATGGTGATCGGCTGCCAGGAGCCGGTTTCCGAGATCACCGCGCGGAACTTCGAGTTGCCCTGGATCGTCGAGAGCTGGCTGAACGGCACGTTGTTGATCGCCTGCACCTGGCCGCCGAGCAGCGCGTTCACCTTCGCCGTGGGCTCGGTGAAGTCGATGATGATCAGCTCGTCGACGTAGGGCTCGTTCTCGCGCCAGTAGTTCGCGTGCTTGACGAACGTGCTCTGCTCGCCCGGGTCGAGGCTCTTGTACTTGAACGCGCCGGTGCCGACCGGGTTCTTCGGGTCGTAGTCGGCCGGGACGATGCCGTTGAAGTACTGCCCGATGTCCTCGGGGAACGTGGAGTTCGCGAACTGGAGCGGGATCTCGACCGTGCGGTCGTCGATCTTCTTGAGGCCCTTGGCGTCCACGTAGCCGATCGAGGCCGCGCCGACCTTCGGGTCCTTCGGGTCGAGGATCCGCTGCAACGAGAAGATGACGTCGTCGGCGGTGACCGGCTTGCCGTTGTGGAACTCGATGCCCTCCTTGAGGCGAACGGTCCACAGGTCGGCCTTCTTGGCCTCCAGCGACTCGGCGAGCACCATCTCGAGCTTCGTGAACTCAGGGTTGCGCACCGCGAGCGGCTCGTAGAGCTGCCAGACGCGCATGATGTCCGGGTCCGACGTCGGCTTGTGGGCGTCGACCGTGTCCTCGGCGCCGCCGCCCGTGGCTCCGACCTTCAGGGTGCCGCCCTTGCGCAGGGGCGCGTTGTCCCCCTGCGTGGACGGCTGGCCGCCGTTGTCGTCGCTGCCGCCGCAGGCCGCGAGCAGTCCGCTCGCGCTGACCGCGAGACTGCCCGCGAGGCCGCCACGGATCACCTGCCGCCGGGTCAGCTCTTCATCCAGCCAGACCATCCGCTCCCCCTCTTCGAACGCCGCTCCTGCGGTGATATATCGCAGAACCGGGAGGGGGGCGCAAGGGGTACGGTGCGCCGATGCGGCGCCCGAACCTGCTGCTGATCATGGCCGACCAGCTCGGGGCGCAGTGGCTGCCGGCCTACGGGCACCCCGTGGTCAGGGCGCCGCAGCTCGACGCGCTGGCCGCCCGATCGACCGTGTTCGAGAGCGCTTACTGCCCCTCGCCGCTGTGCGCGCCGTCGCGCGCCGGGCTGCTCACCGGGCTGCCGCCGTCGGCGACCGGCGTGTACGACAACGCGGCCGAGATGCGCGCCTCGCTGCCGACGGTGACGCACCGGCTGCGCGCGCAGGGCTACTACACGGCGCTCGTCGGCAAGATGCACTTCGTCGGGCCCGACCAGCTGCACGGCTTCGAGGAGCGGCTGACGACCGACATCTACCCGGCCGGGCTGGACTGGACGCCGGACTGGCGGCGCCCGCCGACCGACCGCCTGGACTGGTACCACACCATGGAGAGCGTGCTGCGGCCGGGCGTGTGCCCGGCGAGCATGCAGCAGGACTACGACGACGAGGTGGCCTTCCGCGCGGTGCGCAAGCTCCACGACCTGGCGCGCGAGGGGTCCGAGCGGCCGTTCTTCCTCACCGTGTCGTTCACCAATCCGCACGACCCGTGGGAGATCCGGCGCGAGCACTGGGCCCGCTACGACCCCGCGGCGATCGACGTGCCGGCGGTGCCGCCGCTCCCGCGCGCGCAGGCGGACCCGCACAGCCTGCGCCTGCGCGACATGTGCGGGACCGACGAGGTCGAGCTCTCCGGGGACCAGGTGCGGACCGCGCGGCACGGCTACTACGCGGCGATCAGCTACCTCGACGACCGCGTGGGCGAGGTGCTCGGCGCGCTGCGCTCCGCCGGTCTCGAAGGTGACACGGTGGTCGCCTTCACGGCCGATCACGGCGAGATGCTCGGCGAGCGGGGGCTCTGGTACAAGATGGCCTTCTTCGAGCCCGCGGCGCGCGTCCCGCTGTTCCTGCATGTCCCGGGCGAGGCCCCGCGGCGCGTCGCCGAGCCGGTGTCCCTGCTCGACCTCGGGGCGATGCTGCAGGACGGCGACGTGCGCGGCGGCGACGTGGCCGCGGAGTACCTCGCCGAGGGAGCGCGCGCGCCGATGGTGATGCTGCGCCGCGGGCCGTACAAGCTGATCGTGGGTCCAGGCGATCCGGACCAGGTCTACGACGTGGTCGCGGACCCCGATGAGACGGTGAACCTTGCGGGCGGCCCGGATCATGCGGAGCTGCGCGCCGAGGTCGATGAGCGCTGGGACCTCGAGGCGCTGGAGCGCGACGTGCTCGCCAGCCAGGCGGAGCGCCGGTTGGTCGCCGAGGCGCTCGGGCACGGCGCGCACGCCTCCTGGGACTACGCGCCGTCCGTCGACGCCGCGACCGCCTACGTGCGCAGTCGCGCCGACCTGTATGACTTGCAGCGACGCGCACGGCTCGAGGACCGGGCACCGTGATCGACTGCGACGTCCACAACAACTGGACCACCGCCGACGTGCTCCTGGAGCACCTCGCGCCGGCGTTCCGCGACTACCTGGAGCGCGGCGAGCTGCCCGGCGGCCGCGGCTCGTTCCCGCACGCGCACCGGCCGTGGCTGCACCCCGAGGACTTCAAGCGCACCGACGCGGCGCCACCGGACGGCGGCGCGGCCGGCTCGGACCACCGCCTGATGCGCGAGCAGCTCCTCGACCGTTACGACGTCGACTTCGCCGTGCTCACCGGCGAGGAGGCGATCGAGGTGTCCACGCTCGCCAACCCGCACTACGCCCAAGCGCTCGCGGGCGCCTACAACGACTGGCTCGTCACCGAGTGGCTGCCCCTGGACCCGCGGCTGCGCGGGTCGCTGGTCGTCGCGCCCCACGACCCCGAGGGCGCCGCGCGCGAGGTCCGCCGCCTCGGCGGCCGGCCCGACATCGTGCAGGTGCTCGTCTCGACCGGCGCGCAGCGGCCGTACGGCGACCCGTTCTACGACCCGATCTGGGACGCCTGCGCCGAGGTCGGCCTTCCCCTCGCCGCGCACCTCGGCGGCCAGGGCGGCGTGAACGCGAACCCGACGGGCTGCGGCCCGCCGACGTTCTTCTGGGAGGCGCACGCGCTGCTGTGCGAGACCGGGATGGGGCACGTCGCGAGCGTCATCGCCCACGGCGTCTTCGAGCGCTGGCCGGGCGCGCGCCTCGTGCTCATCGAGTGCGGCACGGCGTGGCTGCCCGCGCTGCTGTGGCGTCTGGACGCCGACTACCGCGCGCTGCGCAAGGAGACCCCGTGGCTGAAGCGGCTGCCGAGCGAGTACGCCCGCGACCACGTCCGCCTCACCACCCAGCCGCTCGAGGTGCCGCGGAACCCGGCGGCGCTGTGGCCCGCGCTGGAGGACGTCGGCGCACGCGACATGCTGCTGTTCGCGTCTGACTACCCGCACTGGGACTTCGACGACCCGCGCCTGGTGCCGGTCCCGCGCGACTGGCGCGAGGGCGTGATGGACGGCAACGCGCGCGCGCTGTACGGGCTGGGATGAGCCGGCACGTCGTCTGCGCCGCGGCCGACATCCCGCCCGGCGGGCGGCGCATCGTGGAGGTCGCGGGGCGCAGCGTCGGCGTGTTCAACGTCGGCGGGCGCTTCTACGCGCTCGCGAACCGCTGCCCGCACCGCGGCGGGGCGCTGTGCGAGGGGCCGGTGTGCGGCACGGTCCTGCCGGCGGCGGACCGCACGTTCACATACGGGCGCGAGGGGGAGATCCTGCGCTGCGCGTGGCACGGGTGGGAGTTCGAGATCGCCACGGGGCGCGCGCTGGCCGACCCGAGCGTGCGCGCGCGGACGTTCGCGGTCGCCATCGAGGACGGCGCCGTCGTCATGACGGTGTGACGATCGCCCGGCCGGCCCGCTCGGGGCGCGGCAGGGCGGCGTGGGCGGCGGCGAGCGCCCGCACGTTGCCGAGCACGGGCTCGCGGGCGGCGCTCCCGCGGCCGGCAGCGGTGTCCACGTGCACATACATCTGCTCCGCGGTGGCGAGCAGTGCGTCGTCGGTGGCGCTGCGCAGCCAGTGGAAGGCGTGCAGGCGCCTGTCGTCGGCGCCCAGGACCTGGACGGTCACTTTGACCCGGTCCTCGGCCCTGGTCTCGCGCAGCAGCGAGAGGTGCGTCTCGACCGTGTAGTAGCTGCCGCCGCCGGCGAGGTAGGCCGCGTCGATGCCCAGGTGGCGGAACAGGGCGTCGGCGGCGTCGCCGAAGAGCTGGAGGTAGCGGCTCTCGTGCGCGTGGCCGTTGTAGTCGACCCACTCCGGCAGGACGCGGGCGTCGAGCACGCGCAGCGGGCCGTCGCCGGCTTCCGGCGCGGGCGCCGCCTCGAAGAGCGCGCGCTCGTAGCCGGCGAGCACCGCCCCGGCGCCCACGCCGTGCGTGCGCAGCGCCTGGAGGGTGGAGACGAGGCAGTCGTCGCGCAGCCGCTCGAGCTCGCGCACCGAGCGTCCGGCCGCCTGGGCGTCGGACTGGGCGACGATCCGGTCGACCAGCTCCTCGGTGAGCGCCGGGACGTCGGTCAGGTGCGACCACGGCCACTGCAGCGCAGGCCCGAACTGCTCGATGAAGTGGCGCATCCCGCGGTCGCCGCCGGCGATCCGGTAGGTCAGGAAGGTCCCCATCGCCGCCCACCGCAGCCCCGCGCCGTAGCGGATCGCGTCGTCGATCTCCTCGACCGTCGCGACGTCGTCGGCGACCAGCCACAGCGCCTCGCGCCACAGCGCCTCCAGCAGCCGGTCGGCCACGAACCCGTCGATCTCGCGCCGGACGCGCAGCGGTCGCATGCCGAGCGCGCGGTAGACATCCGCCGCGCGCTCGGCGGCGGCGTCGCGGCCGCAGACCTCGACCAGCGGCAGCAGGTAGACGGGGTTGAACGGATGGCCGACCACGAGCCGCTCCGGATGCTCCATGTCGCCGCACAGGTGCGAGGGCAGCAGCCCCGACGTGGACGACGCGAACACCACGTCCGGGCACGCGGCGCGGCTGGCGGCCGCCAGCAGCGCGCATTTCAGGTCCGTGCGCTCGGGCGCGCTCTCCTGCACGAACGCCGCGCCTTCGGCCGCAGCCTCCGGCGTCGCGACGAGCGTCAGCCGCCCCTCGGCGGGGAGCGGCGCCAGGGTGAGCCGGCGCAGTGCCCGCCGGGCGTTGCCGAGGATGTCGTCGATCTTCCGCGGCGCGCCCGGGTCGGGGTCGTAGAGCCGCACGTCGACGCCGTTCAGCAGGAAGCGCGCCGCCCAGCCGCCGCCGATCACGCCGCCACCGAGCAGGGCCGCGATCACGTCAGCCCGAGCTTGGCGCGCACGGCGTCCGGGCCGAGCACGTTGACGTTCATGGCCTCGAGGATCGTCACGGCGCGCTCGACGAGCGCGCCGTTCGTCGCCGGGACGCCGCGCGCCAGGAACAGGTTGTCCTCGAGCCCCACCCGGACGTTGCCTCCGGCCAGCGCCGCCATGGCCACGTAGGGCAGCTGCATCCGCCCGATCGAGAACGCCGAGAAGACGGCGCCCGGCGGCAGCCGCTCCACCATGGCCAGCAGCGTGCCGGGGTCGTCCGGCGCGCCGTAGGGGATGCCCATGCAGAGCTGGATCAGCACGGGCTCGTCGACATGCCCGTCGCGGATGAGCTCCTTGACGAGCACGAGGTGGCCGGTGTCGAAGACCTCGAGCTCGGGGCGCACGCCGAGCGCCTGCACGCGCCCCGCCATCGCGCGCAGCATGTCAGGCGTGTTGACCATCACGTAGTCGCCGCCGGCCGCGAAGTTCATGCTCCCGCAGTCGAGGGTGCAGATCTCCGGGCGCAGCTCCTCCACGTGGGCCAGGCGCTCCTCCGCCCCGGCCAGGTCGGTGCCCGCCTCGTCGAGCGGCAGCGGCGCCCCGGCGCCGCCGAGCACGAGGTCGCCGCCCATGCCGGCCGTGAGGTTGAGGACCACGTCGACGTCCGCGGCGCGCACCCGCTGCACCACCTCGCGGAAGAGCGCGGGATCGCGGGCGCCGCGGCCGGTCTCCGGGTCGCGGACGTGGATGTGCGCCACGGCCGCGCCCGCCCGCGCCGCCTCGACCGCGGCGCCGGCGATCTCCTCCGGCGTCACCGGCACGTGGTCGCTGCGCTCCGTCGTGGCGCCGGCGCCGGTCACCGCGCACGTGATGAAGACGTCGTGGTTCACCGGGCGATAGCGTCCGGGCGATGCAAGACGACCTCGTGGCGCTCGCGCGCCGGTTTGCGCGCGAGGAGCTGCGGCCGGTCGCGCTCGCCT
>Ga0126307_10000637_pt1 | contig 22771 bp, 23 predicted proteins | sample Plot28_FD_89955 | JGI IMG/M metagenome (GOLD analysis project Ga0126307, IMG submission 89955) | Serpentine soil microbial communities from UC McLaughlin Reserve, CA, USA - Plot28 | ecosystem: Environmental > Terrestrial > Soil > Grasslands | place: USA: UC McLaughlin Reserve, Lake County... | reverse complement strand
GTCGGTGGCGATCGGCAGCACCTCGGCGAGCGGCGTACCCGGCTCCAGGTCGCCGTCGAGGACCATGATCCCGGCGTGCTCGGTGCCGATCGCGACCTCGTCCTCGGCGAGGATCATCCCGTCGGACTCCACGCCGCGCAGCTTGGCCTTCCGCAGCCGCGTGCCGTCGGGCATGACGGCGCCCGGCCCGGCGACGGCGACGATCTGGCCGGCGGCGACGTTCGGCGCGCCGCACACGATCTGGCGCGCGTCGCCGTCGGCGACGTCGACCATGCAGACCGTGAGCCGGTCGGCGTCCGGATGGCGCTCCGCCGACAGCACGCGGCCGACGACGAAGTGCTCGAGCGCGGTGACGCCATGGGCCAGGACGCGGTCGACCTCGGTGCCGGTCATCGCGAGCCGCGTGGCGAGCGCCTGAGCCTCGAGCCCGGGGTCGCAGTAGTCGTGGAGCCAGAGGAGCGGCAGCCTCATCCGAATTGCTCCAGGAACCGCAGGTCGTTGTCGTAGAAGAGCCGCAGGTCGCTGACGCCGTGCTTGAGCATCGCGATGCGCTCGATGCCCATGCCGAACGCGAAGCCCTGGTGGCGCTCGGGGTCATAGCCGCCCTCGCGCACGTACTCGAAGACGTTGGGGTCGACCTCGCCGGCGCCGAGGATCTCGATCCAGGCGGTGCCCTTGCACAGCGGGCAGCGCGAGCCGTCGGGCAGGAAGCCCTGGCGGCAGTTGAAGCACGAGACGTCGCACTCGATGCTCGGCTCGGTGAACGGGAAGAAGTGCGGGCGCAGGCGGACGTCGCGGTCCTCGCCGAACATCGCGCGCGCGAAGGTGAGCAGCGTGCCGCCGAGGTCGGCGAGCGTCACGTCCTCGTCGACGGCGAGCCCTTCGACCTGGTGGAACTGCGGCGTGTGCGTCGCGTCGTTGTCGCGCCGGTAGGTGCGCCCGGGCACGACGATGTACAGCGGCGGCGGGTGCTGCTCCATCGCCCGGATCTGCATCGGCGAGGTGTGCGGGCGCAACAGCACGTCGTCGGACACGTAGAACGTGTCGGTCGGCAGCCGCGTCGGGTGCTGCGCGTTGAAGTTCAGCGCGTCGAAGTTGTAGTAGACGAGCTCGACCTCGGGCCCCTCGACGACGCGGAAGCCGAGGCCCATGAAGATGTCCTCGATCTCGCGCCGGGTGGCGGTGATGAGGTGCAGGCGCCCGACGGCCTCGGCCGGGCTGCCGGGCAGCGTGACGTCGATCACGTCGCGCGCCAGGCGGGCGTCGAGCTCGGCGGCCTCGAGCGCCGCGCGGCGGTCGTCGACCGCGCTCTCCAGGGCCCGCCGCGCGTCGTTGGCCGCGCGCCCGACCTGGCCGCGCTCCGCGGCGGGCAGCTGCGCGACGCCGCGCAGGAGGTTCGGCAGCTCGGCCTTGCGGCCGAGGTAGCGGACGCGGACCTCCTCGAGCGCCTCGCTGTCGGCGGCGTCCGCGATCGCCGCCTCGCCCTCCGCCCGCAGCTGCTCGATGCGGTCGATCATCGGCGCGCCATCCTACGGCCGATCTCGTAGAGCCCGACCGTCGCCGCCATGGCCGCGTTGAGCGACTCGGAGGCGATCGGGATGTGCGCGACGGCGTCGCAGCCGGCGACCACGTCGCCGGGCAGGCCCTCGCGCTCGGCGCCGACGACGAGCGAGACCTCGTCCGGCGGCAGCTCGTGCAGCGGGGCGCCGGCGCGCGCCACCAGCGCCACGCGGCGCCCCGGCAGCTCGTCGACCGAGCGCACGCGCGCAACCGGGACGGAGAACAGCGCGCCCATCGACGCGCGAACGGCCTTCGGCCCGTAGGGATCGGCCGTGCCCGGCCCGAGGGCGACGCTGTCCGCGCCGAAGGCGAGCGCGCCGCGCAGCACCGTGCCGACGTTGCCGGGGTCATTGACGCCCCACAGCGCGACGCACAGCGGCCCGAGCGGCCGCTCGGCCCAGCGCTGGCCGTAGACGCCGAGGGCGCGCGTGCCCGAGCCGAGCTGTGAGACCTGGGCCAGCAGGTGCGGCTGGACCTCCTCGCCGTCGAGCCCGGAGCCCTGGGCGACCAGGCGCGCCTGCGGCTCCCAGCCCGCGGCGTCCGCCGCCGCGAGCAGGTCCTCGCCCTCGGCCACGAACTGGCGCAGCTTGTCGCGCCACTTGCGCCCGGCGAGCTTGCGGACCTCCTTGAGCTGGTCGTTGTGGGGGCTGGTGATGGTCACTTAAACAAAAAGGGCGCCGCTCCGGCTGGAGGGGCGCCCTTGAGACTCGCTGTCGGCGGAGTCAGGCCGCCGAAGCCTCGCGGGCGCGCTCGGCAAATCGGCGGAACGTGTCGGCGTCGCGGACGGCGATGTCCGCGAGCACCTTGCGGTCGAGCTCGATGCCGGCCAGCTTGAGCCCGTGCATGAAGGTCGCGTAGGTCATGCCCTCCTGGCGGGCGGCGGCGTTGATGCGCGCGATCCACAGGCGGCGGAAGTCGCGCTTGCGGTTGCGGCGGTCGCGGTAGGCGTAGGAGTCGGCCTTCATGACCGCCTCCTTGGCCCGCTTGTAGGAGGAGTGCGCCTCGCCGCGGTAGCCCTTGGCCAACGCCAGCGTGGCGCGGCGCTTCTTGCGCGCGTGCACGGAGCGCTTCACGCGCGTCATGAGTGCTTGCCCCCGAGCAGCTGGTTGACCGTCTTGCGATCGGCCTTGGAGATCACCCGGTCCTTCCCGAACGCGCGCTTGCGCTTCGGCGACTTCTTCTCGAGGATGTGGCTCGAGTTCGCGTGACGGGCCCGAAGCTTGCCGCCCGCCGTTCGCTTGAAGCGCTTCTTGGCGCCGGAGTGGGACTTCATCTTGGGCATCGCGAGCGGGGCAGTATAGCCGTGCCATACCCCCCGCCGCGGCTGGCAGACGAGCCCGTTGTTGTACCGGTCCCGGGTCGTAGCCAGGCTGTTCATCGCGACCGTCGACGCCACGGAGGCGGCCGTCGCCAATGGCCAGAGCCTGCTCGCGCCGTGGCCGGCGCGCTGCTCTCCGCCGTCGACGTCACCGGCCGCGAGGGCCGGACGATCCGCGCGCTGGTGCGCGACGCCGTCGAGCGCATCCGGGCCGCCCGCTAGCCTGGCGCGCCCATGCCACTCGACCGACCGCCCCCCGACCGGCGGCCGATCGTCGTCGGGCTCGTCGTCGGGGTGCTGGTCCTCGCGGCCTCCGGCGCCGTCTATGCGCTCAACCCGCCGGTGGAGCCGCCGCCCGAGCCCCGGCTCGACTGGCGCGTCGAGCCCGCGCAGCCGCCGTTCGCCGACCCCTCGGCCGAGGAGCCGAAGGCCAAGCCGCGTGACCCGCTGGACGGGTTCCGCTGGGCGCAGTACGGCTACTCACAGGACCGCAACCGCCACCTGCCGACCCGCGAGCAGCTCCACCCGCCGTTCAAGCGGCACTGGACGTGGGTCGGCCACGTGCTGCTCGAGTTCCCGCCGATCATCGTGGGGAACCGGCTGTTCGTGCTCAAGAACGACGCCAAGCTCGTGGCGCTCAACCGCACGACCGGCAGGAAGGTGTGGAGCCGCCGGGTGGGCCGCCTCGCCGCCTCGTCGCCGGCGTTCGGCGACGGGCGCGTGTACGTGACGGTCCTCGAGCGCGCGGGCGTCTACGCCGGCCGCGTCGCGGCGCTGCGGGCGAAGGACGGCAGGCGGCTGTGGTCGCGCGACCTGCCCGCACGGTCGGAGTCCTCGCCGGTCTACGACGACGGGCGCGTGTACTTCGGCTCCGAGGACGGCGGCGTGTACGCGCTGCGCGCGCGCGACGGGAGCATCGCCTGGCGCTTCCAGGCCGGCGGCGCCGTCAAGGGCGCGCTCGCGCTCGCCGACGGCCGCGTCTACTTCGGCGCCTACGGCGGCAGCGTGTACGCGCTGCGCCAGCGCGGCGGGTCGCTCGTGTGGCGCTCCGGCGCCGGCGGCAACTTCTACTCCAGCCCCGCGGTCGCGTTCGGGCGCGTGTACATCGGCAGCACGAACGGGAGCATGTACGCCTTCTCCGCGGCCGACGGGCATCTGTCGTGGTCGCGCGGCACGGGCTCGTACGTGTACTCGTCGCCCGCGGTCGCGCACGTGCCGGACGGCACGCCGGCCGTCTACTTCGGCTCTTACAGCGGCACGTTCTATGCGCTCGACGCGCGCTCCGGCGCGACGCTGTGGTCGCACGCCGACGGCGGCAAGATCTCCGGCGCCGCGACCGTGGTCGGCGACGTCGTCTACTACTCGAGCTGGGGCAACCGCGACACGACGGCGCTCGGCGCCCGGACCGGGCGGACGCTCTGGCACACCGACCGCGGCGCGTTCAACCCCGTCGTCTCCGACGGGCGGCGGATCTACCTCACGAGCCTGACCGCGATCGCCGCGTACGCGCCGCGGCGCTAGAGGTTTCGGCGAAACGGGCGACGTGACCGGGCCGGTCGTGGACCGAGTCGGGCGCCGCACGTGCCCGAAGGGAATCCTGGCGGGATTTCCGAGAGCCCCGGTAGCGATCCGGCGAAGCGTCCACGGCCGGATCCGGGCACGTCGGTGGTTCGCCGACCCCCTCCTAGATCAGCTCGGGCGGCGTCTCGGCCGGCTGGGCCGACCCCGGCGCGCGCCTCTGCGGCGCGGCGCGCGCCTTCTTCGCGGGCTGCTCGACCTTCGCCGGCGGGGCGCTGTCCTCGGCGCCGAGCGCGCGGGCGGGCGCGAGCATCATCGTCATGTTGCGCCCGTCCTGCTGAGGCCGCTGCTCGACGACCGCCATCTCCTGCAGCTCGTCGGCCAGGCGGTTGAGGATCATCTCGCCGCGCTCGGGGTGGGCCATCTCGCGCCCGCGGAACATGATCGTCACCTTGACCTTGTCGCGGGCTTTGAGGAAGCGCTCGACGTGGCCCTTCTTGGTGTCGTAGTCATGCTGTGCGATCTTCGGCCGGAACTTGATCTCCCGGACGTTGATCTGCTGCTGGTGCTTGCGCGCGGCCTTCTGCTTCTGGACCTGCTCGTACTTGTACTTCGAGTAGTCGAGGATCCGGCAGACGGGCGGCTTGGCGTCGGGCGCGACCTCCACGAGGTCGAGGTCCCGCTCCTGGGCGAGGCGGAGCGCCTCCTGGGTCCGCATGATCCCCACCTGCTGGCCGTTCTCGTCGACGAGACGCACCTCGGGAACGCGTATACGTTCGTTGATGCGGGTGGGGTCACGCTCCGGCGGCTGCCGGTCGAACCGTCTCGGGACCGGCACTAAGTTGGCTGGCGGCGCCTCAAGAAGGGCGCCGCGTTGTCTCGGAACGCGTAATCAACCTCAGGAAGTATAGCTGCGCGCCTCGTCGCCGAGGCGCTGCACGGCCTCCTGCAGGGGCTCCGTGCCCTGGTCGCCCTCGCGGTGCCGGCGCACGGCGACCGCGCGCTCGGACGCCTCGCGGTCGCCGACGACGAACATGTAAGGCACCTTGCGCAGCTCGGCGTCGCGGATCTTGCGGCCGACCGACTCCGGCCGGTCGTCGACCTCGGCGCGCAGCCCGGCGGCGAGCAGCGCGGCGCCGACCTCGCGCGCGTAGTCGAAGTGGCGGTCGGCGATCGGCAGCACCGCGACCTGCTGCGGCGCGAGCCACAGCGGGAACTCGCCGGCGTAGTGCTCGATCAGGATGCCGATGAAGCGCTCGAACGCGCCGAGGAGCGCGCGGTGGATCATCACCGGCCGGTGGTCGGCGTCGTCGGCGCCGGTGTAGTGCAGGTCGAAGCGCTCCGGCATGACGTAGTCGAGCTGCACGGTGCCGAGCTGCCACGAGCGCCCGATCGAGTCGTCCATGTGGAGGTCGATCTTCGGGCCGTAGAAGGCGCCGTCGCCGGGATTCAGCTCGAAGTCGAGCCCGCGCTTGCGCAGGGCGCCGTCGAGCGCGGCCTCGGCGCGGTCCCACATCGCCTCGCTGCCGATGCGCTTGTCCGGGCGGGTCGAGAGCTCGATCCGGGGCTCGAAGCCGAAGCGGTCGTAGATGGCGAACCCGAACTCGAGGCAGCGGATCACCTCGTCGGCGATCTGGTCCTCGGTGCAGAAGATGTGGGCGTCGTCCTGGGTGATGTGGCGGACGCGCAGCAGGCCGTGCAGCGTGCCGCTGGGCTCGTAGCGGTGCACGAGCCCCTGCTCGGAGTAGCGGATCGGCAGGTCGCGGTAGGAGCGGCGCTCGTGCTTGTAGAGCTGGACGTGGGCCGGGCAGTTCATGGGCTTCATCGCCATGGGCTTGTCGGGGTCCTCCGTGAAGTACATGTGCTCGCGGTAGACGTCCCAGTGGCCGGACTGCTTGAAGAGCTCGACGTCGTAGAGGATCGGCGTCTTGACCTCGCGGTAGCCGCGGATCGCGTTCTCCCGCCGCCAGAGGTCGGTGAGCGCGTTCCAGATCGCCATTCCGTTCGGCTGCCAGAACGGCGAGCCGGGCGACAGCTCGCTGAACATGAACAGCCCCAGCTCGCGGCCGAGCTTGCGGTGGTCGCGAGCGCGGGCCTGCTCGAGGCGCTCCAGGTGCTGCTCGAGCTCCTCCTTGGAGTGGAAGGCGGTGCCGTAGATGCGGGTGAGCATCTGGCGGTCGGCCTCACCGCGCCAGTACGCGCCGGCCACGTTGAGGAGCTTGAACGCCTTGATGCGCTTCGTCGAGGGGGCGTGCGGGCCGCGGCAGAGGTCGGTGAACGGGCCGTTGGTGTAGAGCGACACCCTGTCGACGTGCTGGTCGCGGACCAGGTTTTCGATCAGCTCCACCTTGTAGTCCTGGCCTTCGCGGACGAAGCGGTCGAGCGCCTCGCCGGTGCCGACCTCCTCGCGCGTGAACGGCTCGTCGGCCTTGATGTGCTCGCGCATGCGCGCCTCGATGGCCTCGAAGTCGTGCTCGGAGACGCTGACGCCGTCGGGGAACTCGAAGTCGTAGTAGAAACCGCCGTCGATCGGCGGGCCGATCGAGATCTTCGTGCCGGGATAGAGCTCGAGCACGGCGGCGGCCAGCACGTGTGCCGCGTCATGGCGGATCAGCGGCAGCGAGTCCGGATCGCGCTCGGTGACGATCGCCACCTTCGCGCCGTCGGGCAGCGGCGCCCCGAGGTCGCGGACGTCGCCGTCGTCGCCGACCCGGATCGCCAGCGCCGCGCGCGCCAGCCCGGGGCCGATCCCGGCCGCCAGGTCCGCCCCCGTCGCGCCGTCGGGAAGCTCGCGCTCGGAGCCGTCTGGGAGGAACACCCGCATCGGCGGCGGATGCTAGCCCGGAGGCCGCGCCGGACCTGTGCGGCGCTGCGCGCGCGGGCCGTGCGCGGCGGCTCAAGCTTCCGGCATCGAGGGTGGTCCGGATCGCGCGTCAGCGTCCACCGGCTGCGGGCATCGTGGGTTCGTGGGCGTTGACGGCGTATATCGCGGTCGACGTCCACGGCGGGGCGTCGGCCGTCGGCGTTGACTTCCCGCCGCGCCTGCGGACCCGAGCGCGCCCACGCGCGATGAATCGAACGAGTGTTCGGCGGGTAGCTACCGTCCTTGGACTTCAAACGAGCGGCCCGCTCCCCACTCCCGGGCCGATCCAAGGACGTGATATGCGACTCAAGACCACGACCGCGCTGGCCGTGGCCCTGGCGCTTCCCGGTGCGGCTCATGCCGCTTCGCAGGCGACCGAATCCACCGCCCCCGCGCGCGCCACGCTGCGCGCGCCGCTCCCTGGCCACCTGAAGGCCGGACCGACGATGCGCGCCGAGGTGCGCGAACGGATCCGCGACCGCCGCGAGCGCCGACGCGCCGCGCGGCAGCAGCAGTTCACCGCCTCGCCGGCGCTCGAGGCCATCGCCGCGTGCGAGTCCGGCGGCGACCCGACGGCGAACACCGGCAATGGCTTCTTCGGGAAGTACCAGTTCACGCTGGAGACGTGGGCCGCCGTCGGCGGCACCGGGAACCCCGCCGAGGCCTCGGAGGCCGAGCAGGACCGCCGCGCGACCATGCTGTACGCCCAGGCCGGCTCGTCGCCCTGGCCCGTCTGCGGGGGTTAGCTAGCCTCGGGCGCCCCATGGACGCCGCCGCCCTCCGCTCCGAGTTCCCCGTCCTCGAGCGGTTCGCGTACCTGAACGCTGGCACCGACGGGCCGGTGCCGGCCGTGGCGGCCGACGCCGCGCGGGCCGAGCTCGTCGCGGAGGTCGAGGAAGGGCGCTGGACCGCGCACTTCGAGCGGCGCTTCGAGCTCCAGGACGAGCTGCGCGCGTTCTACGCGCGCGTCATGGGCTGCGACACCGGCGACGTCGCGCTGACGACCTCGACGTCGGAGGGGCTCGGGACGGTGCTGGCCGGTCTCGACCTCGGCCCGGGCGACGAGATCGTCACGTCGGACTCCGAGCACCCCGGCCTGATCGGGCCGCTGAAGGCGGCGCGCGATCGCGGCGTCACGGTCAAGGAGGTGCCGTTCTGCGAGCTGGCGGACGCCGTGTCGGCGAGCACGACGCTCGTCGCGTGCTCGCACGTGTCGTGGGTCACCGGCGAGGTCGCGCCCGCGGCGCTGGCCGACGCCGGCGTGCCGGTCGTCCTCGACGGGGCGCAGGGCTCCGGCGCCGTGCCGGTCGACGTGCGCTCGCTGAACTGCGCGGCCTATGCCGCCGCCGGGCAGAAGTGGCTGTGCGGGGCCGACGGCACCGGGATGCTCTACGTCGCGCCCGAGCTGTTCGAGCGGGTCAAGCCCGTCGCCCCGAGCTACACGTGCTTCGCCGAGGTCTCGTCCGGCCTGGACTCCCCGCTGCGCGCCGACGCGCGCCGCTTCGACACGCCGTCGCTGGCACGGGAGGCCGTCGCGCTCTCGGTCGGCGCCGCGCGCGTGCTCGAGGCGCACGGCCTCGACGACGTGCTCGCCCGCGGCCGCGAGCTCGCCGCCCGCCTGTCGGACGAGCTGACCGCGCGCGGCCGGGCCGTCGCCCCGCGCGGCGACACCACGCTCGTCTCCTTCGAGGAAGCCGACCCCCTCGCGACGCGCGAGCGCCTCGCCCGGGCCGGCGTCATCGTCCGCAACCTCCCCGGCCACCCCTACGTCCGGGCGTCGGTCGGCGCCTGGAACGGCGAGGAGGACCTCGACCGCCTGCTCGCAGCGCTCTAGGTGAGCAGGATGATCAGGACGATGACGGCGATGATGAGCGCAATGATCGCGATTGTGCGGGTGTTCATCGCGCGGATGATGCCGTGCGCAGCGGCGGCGTGAGCGCGTCCATGCCGTTCTGCTCGCGCAGCATGCGGTACGGGTAGAGCTCCGGCGGCGGCGCGGGTGCCGCCAGCCGCTCGCGTTCCTCGTCGCCGAGCCTCAGCTCGATGGCGCCCAGCAGGTCCTCCAGGTGTTCCAGGGTGCGTGGGCCGACGATCGGCGCGGCGACCACGTCGACGCCGAGCAGCCACGCGATCGCCACCTGCGGCACGGTCGCGCCGTGCTCGCGCGCGATCGCCTCCGCCGCGTCGAGCACCTGGTAGTTGCGCTCGACCGCCCGGCGGTGCGGCGCCTCCTCGAGGTCGTCGGGCGCCTCGGCCATGCGCGTCCCGGAGGGGGGCGGCTCGCCGCGCCGGTGCTTGCCCGACAGGAAGCCCGCGCCGAGCGGGCCCCACGGCAGCGCCTTCAGGCCCGAGGCGCGGCAGAACGGGAACAGCTCGAGCTCGATCGAGCGCTCGACGAGCGAGTACTGCGACTGCGTGCTCACGAACGGCGACCAGCCGTTGCGGTCCTGGAGCGACACCGCCCACGCCAGCAGCCACGCGGGGTAGTTGGAGGCGCCGAGCGCGCGGACCTTGCCCGCCTGCACGAGCCCGTCGAGCGCTTCGAGCGTCTCCTCCAGCGGCACGTCCGGATCGGGCGCGTGGACCTGGTAGAGGTCGATGACGTCGGTGCCGAGCCGGCGCAGCGACGCGTCGCACGCCGCCCGGATGCGGTCGGGCGCTAGGCCCTCCCCGCCCGGGTCGGAGACGGCGAAGCGGACCTTGGTCGCGAGCACGACGTCGTCACGCCGCCGCGCCAGCCACGGCGCGAGCACCTGCTCGGACACGCCGTCGCCGTAGACGTCCGCCGTGTCGACGAAGTTGCCGCCCGCCTCCAGGAAGCGGTCGAGCATCCGGTGCGCCTCGTCCTCCGGCGTCCCTCCGCCCATGAGCATCGCCCCCAGGCAGAGCCGGCTCACCGTGAGCGGGCCGAGCTCCGTCGTCTCCACGGGCCGGACCCTACCCGGCTAGGGTCCGGCGGATGCGGCTGCGACGGGTGTGCGTCTACGCCGGCTCGAACGCCGGCGCCGACCCGGCGTACCGCGAGGCGGCGGCGGCCCTGGCCGGGGTGCTCGCCGGGCACGGCATCGGGCTCGTCTACGGCGGCGGCCGCGTGGGCCTCATGGGGGTCCTCGCCGACACGATGCTCGCCCGCGGCGGCGAGGCGATCGGCGTCATCCCGCAGGCGCTCGTGGACCGCGAGGTGGGCCACGGCGGCCTCACCGAGCTGCGGATCGTGGCCTCGATGCACGAGCGCAAGGCCGAGATGGCGGAGCTCGCGGACGCCTTCGTCGCCGTCCCGGGCGGGATCGGGACGCTCGAGGAGCTGATCGAGGTCTACACGTGGAGCCAGCTCGGCCTGCACGAGAAGCCGTGCGGCGTCCTCAACGTCAACGGCTACTACGACGGCCTCGTGGCCTGGCTCGACCACGCCGTCACCGAGGGCTTCCTGCGCGCGCCGCACCGGGCGGTCCTCCAGGTCGCGGACACGCCCGCGGAGCTCCTCGACCGGCTGAGCCGGTGGCAGCCCGCGCGCGTGGGCAAGTGGCTCGACCTGGAGGTCTGACTGCGTCGGCAGTTCTGCTGCATGTTCGGGTTGCGGTCGTGGCGCACGGCGTTCCGGGCTCCGATGAAGACGGCATCGGGGTCGGTGTTCGGGAAGTGGAGGATCTCGTCGCCGTTGATGTCGTTCGCCGCGATGCCGAGCTTCCGGCGTCGTCGTGCCGCGACGGGCTGGCCGGGGCGAAGACGGCCTGCGGCACCGAGGTGGTCTGGCCGACGCGACCGACCCCGCGGACGCGGACTGCGAGTCGGTCCGGCGGCTGTAGGCGTTGCCGCGAAGGGCGCCCTCGCGCGGGCGCCCTTCGCGGGGCCGGCCGGCCGTCACGAGCCGGACCCGCGCCCGGCGGGACCTTGCATCGGCGGGCCTGACGCGGCTACGTTCGGCGGAGTCAGCCCCTCACGCAAAGGAATGCGTCCATGCTTCGCAGGCTCCGCCCCCGCTCCGCCTATGACCTGATCGCGCTGTTCGCCCTGTTCGCCGCCGTCGGGACGGGCGGCGCCTACGCCGCGAACACGATCGGCAGCGCCGACGTCATCGACAACTCCCTGCTCTCGCAGGACATCAAGGACGCAGAGGTCAAGGGCGTCGACCTCGCGAACGCCTCGGTGGGCAGCGGCAAGATCATCAACGGCCAGGTCGCCGGCGCCGACCTCGCGGCCAACAGCGTCACGAGCGGCAAGGTCCTCGACGGCACGCTGACGGGTGCCGACATCACGGAGTCGACGCTCGGCCAGGTGCCGACAGCCGGCGATGCCGACAAGCTCGACGGCAAGGACTCGACCGCGTTCCTGCAGGGCAACGGCCGGGTCATCGCCAATCGCGTGGTCGCCGAGACCCAGGGCACGCCGATCCTCGACATCCCGTTCACCGGCGTGCTGAGCGTCGACGGCTGCGACCACATCAACGGCCGGGTGGCCTTCGACACGAAGGGCACCGGCAACGTCTACATCACCACCGAGCGCGCCGGCGCGATCGGCTTCCAGCAGCCGGTATCGACCTGGAGCTCCGCGACCGTCGCGAGCGCCTACTACCACATCCAGCTGGCGCGCGACGTCGGCGCGGCGACCCAGATCACCCAGATCGAGCTGACCTGGAAGGCCGCCGACTGCGTCTTCGCGGCGCAGGCGGTGCAGACGCCCGCGCTCTGAGCGGTCGCCTGGGGCGCGAGGTGGGCGATACTGGGCTCGAACTCCAACCGGGCCGTCGCGCATTGCGCGATCCGGCATGGCCGGCTCGTTGACGTCGGCTTAGGTCAGGCGAGATTCGCTCAGGTTGGCCCCACCGATGGCCCCACCGTCCGATCAAGCGGTGAAGCTTCTGTGCAATGGCGGAGGTCGCCCTCGGCTCGGTAATCGGCATCGTCGCCGCCCTCGTCGGCGCCTACTTCGGCGCCCGCTGGAATGCGCAGCACGTAGAGCGGCTCGAGGGCATTCGGCGCGCCCATGAGCTCGAAGCTGAAGCGCAGCAGCTCAAGGCCGCGGCGCGGCTAGTGCTCGTCGAGCTCAGGACCACCGCCATGGCGGCCGAGAACGCGGTCCAGCAGGGCAACCTCCTGCCGTTGAAGGTGATCAGCACAACGGCCTGGACAACACACGGCGTTCGGTTAGCCCAGGTGCTCCCGGCCGAGGTCTATGACCAGGTTGCGACCGCCGCGGCGAGGGCCATGACGGTGGGTGGGCTGGCAGCCGCTACACCAGTGGAAGATCGCGGCCCGGCAGACCGACGACGTGTCCGACATGGCAGCGCTCGGCACCCTGTGTCGGGAAGCGCAGGAGGCGCTGCGGCACATCGCCTATCCGACCTAGCCACGCGTCGCTTCGATGCTGAGCGCGGTGCCGGCCTCGCTCGAGCCGAACGCCACCGCGATCAGCTCGGCCTCGCGGGTGCTCGGCGCGTAGTCGGCGTACCGCTGCGTCGTCGCGATGTCCCGGTGGCCCATCCACTCCTGCAGCGTCCGCATCGGCACGCCGGCGGCGGCGCACGTGGTGCCGAACGTGTGCCGCAGGTCGTGAATGCGGTGCGTGACGTCGAGCCTCGCCGCGGCGAGCGCCTTGCGGTAACGGCGGTTGTTCGCCGCCTTGCTGAGCGGCCCGCCAGTGTGCGGGTTCGGCGAACACCAGGTCGTCGTCACCCTGCCACCGTGAGCCCTGGTAGAGCCGATCGAGCGCCCCGCCAACCTCACGCGCCATCGGCACGCTGCGAGTTGAGCGACGGCTCTTCGGCGTGCCGTACTCGCCGAGCACGTAGTTCTGCCGCACCCGAACGCGCATGGCCGTCCAGTCAACGTCACGCCAACGGAGAGCGATGAGCTCGCCGTGGCGCAGGCCCGTCATCGCCGCCGTGACGTAAAACGCGCCATCGACCGACTGATAGGGGCCATCGAAGGCTGCGCTGGCGAGCGCTTGCACTTCGACGGGCTCGAGGAAGCGGATGTCCTCGTAGCCCTCGAGCTCGGGAAGGTCGACGTCGTCGCACGGGTTGGCGGTCGCCCACCGGCGCCGCGAATGTGTGGCGAAGTGGTGATCGCGCTGAGGGTGCCGACGTAGTTGCGAATCGTCTTCGTCCCGCACGGCTTCGACCGCCTCCCCGCCCCGCCCAGGTCGGTCGCCGGCCTCCATCCGGACCATGAGGTCCTCGACGTGTTCGCCCCGGATCGCGTCGAGCGTGCGGTCGCCGAGCGCGGGCAGCAGCCAGACCTCGAGGCAGCTGGTGGCCGCGACGATCGTCGAGCGCTTGCGCCCCTTCGCTTCGAGGTGACGCAGGTAGCGCGGCGCGATGTCGGCCAAGGTCAGGCGCTCCCTCGTCGGTCCGCGTCGCCGGCGTCTCGGCGATGAGACGCCGGAGCTTCGCCTCGGCCTGCGTGCGGGTGAGCCCATCCCGCGCGCCCGGGCTACGGACGGGTCCGAGGCAGCGCTTGTGACGGCGACCACCGGCGCGCCACTGGCCGTACCAGGACTGGCGACCGGCGCTGTCGCTGCGGGCGTAGAGCGAGCCGGTGCCGTGGCTGCGCCTGCCGTTACCGTTGGTGCTGCTCATGAGGGGTTCCTCCTCGTGGGCCGGGGGCCGGGTGTTCGCCGCACCGCGGCCCCGCTTGTCGGGGCGACCGTACGCCTGCATCGCAACGTCGTCAACCCGACTCATCGCTGCGGTCCTTGAGCCCGCGCCCGCCACCAGCGCTCGAGCTGTTCCGGGTCGAATCGCACGTACCGGCCAAGCCGCACGTGGGGAATCCGATCTGCGCGCGCCTCCGCCAGCACCCACGACTTCGGCACGCCCAACAACTCGCCGGCCTGCGCTGCGTCGAGGAGCGGCTTCATGACGCCACCCGCGGGCACGGTGGATGTAGGCACATCAGCCGGCCGCCGAACCAGTGGAGCCGCTTCCTGCACGTCGGGCACCGCTGGCTGCCGTTGGGCCGGAAGAGCTCCTCGGTGGAGATCGTCTCCTCGTCGGCGTCGGCGTTGAGGAGGTTGAGCTGCTCGTTCATCGCGCCACCCCCTCGACCGTCCGCGCCCAGCCGTCCTCGAGCTGCTGGACGTCGCCGGCCGCGGCGAGGTCGTCCCTCGCCCGGCGTGCCGTGCCGTGCTTTGGGTCGACCTCCGCGGCGCGCGCCCACGCCGCCCACGACAGCGGGGTGCTGCCGACCGTGGAGAGCAGGCGCTCCCTCATGCCCAGCCGCGGGGCGGCCCTCTCGGGCACGTAGGGCTCCGTGGAATCGATCAGGAGCAGGCCCCGTTCGCGGTCCGCCTCCAAGCGGAGCCAACGGTCCTCGGCCTCCTGCTCGTACCGGCAGGCCGGGTTGCGCAGGCGCCGCCGCCGGCGATCCGGGTCCTCCTCGTGACGGGCGAGCTCGACGATGTTCTCCACGGACGCGCCGACCGCCGACGAGCCGCGGTAGCCGCCGCCCTTGCGCATGTGGTGGATCAGGACAGCGCCGACGTTGTGCTCGCGGATCAGCTCGCGGAGCGGGTCGAGGACGCCTGAGACCTCGCCGCTGTCGTTCTCCTCGCCGCTCCACAAGGAGCGCCACGAGTCGAGGAGGAGGAGGTCCGGCGCGACGTTCACGAGCACGTCCTCGAGCGAGTCGAGGTCGCGAGCGAGGTTGAACCCGCGCGCCTCGAACACCTCGAGCCGGCCCGCCGCTCGGCTGTCGAGGCCGAGCGACCGCACGCGGCGGTGGATCTCGCGGTCGCCGTTCTCGGCGTCGACGATCAGCACCCGGCCGGGCTGGCACGCGATGTCGGCCAGCTCGCCGCCGCCGGTCGCCATGCACGCGGCGAACCCGAGGCCGAGGAGGCTCTTGCCCTCCTTCTCCCGCCCGACGAAGAGCGTGAGCGTGCCGCGGGCGACGACGCCGTGCACAAGCCAGTCGACAGGCTCGGGGTCGCTCGTGAGCATCGTTGAGATGTCGCAGCGCCGGAGCGTGCCAGGTGCCACTTCCCTAGTAGGGCTGGCACCTGGCACCTTGGCCTCGGCGCGCTGCCGCATGAAGTGCAACTTGTGGCCGATCGCCTCCAAGTCGCATCCGTTGGCACACTTGTGGATCACGGCGCCCGTGTCGTCGGCGGTAACGGTGATCTCGCCCGGGCAGACCGGGCAGAGGCCGAGGAAGCCGGGGCCGCGACCGTTGAGGTCGACGGTGGGGATGCCGGCGGCGATGAACTCGGCGCGCGCCTGGTCGAGGGTGAGCGTCATCGCGCACCCCCGAGCTGCTCGAGGAACGCCGCGAGCGCGTGGCTGATGTGGCGCAGTTCGCCGCTGCGCCTCGGCGGCTCATGCTCAGGGTCGCCGGGGTCGCTGCTCGACGTGCTGCTCGAACTCGCCGTGCGACGGGTCGCGCGGGGCTGATGCTCCCGCTCGCGCGGCCGAACGATCCCCACCAGACGTGGCCGCCGCGCGCTGCGCGCAGGCGTGGACTGAATACGGTTGCGGCCGCGAATCCAGTCGTCGAACCGCGGGCACAGCTTCTCGGCGAGCTGCTCCTGCTTCTCCAAGGTCTCGGTGGCGGCCAGCCGTGCGATCAGCCGCTGCGCCTCGCATTGGCGCTTCTCGATCTCCGCGAGATCCTCCCGCGTGAAGCGGGCGCGACTCGCAGGCGAGAGCCGCCGCCCGCTGCTCCGGCGTGAAGGCGCGCACCCGCTCCAGCAGTTCGCGCTGCTCTGGCGGCCACATCTCGCGCTCCGCCTCCGTGAAGGTTATAGTTGTATCTGCAAGTTGCTGCACGAGTTGTCCTCCTCGTGTTCGGGAGCCCCGGTTCCGGCCGGGGCTCTTTTTTTGGTTAGTTCAGCGCCACCGGTTCGGGCGACGGCAGCGTCACCGACGCCGTCGCGGTGGCGTCGAGGTCGGCGAGCACCTCGATCTGACCGTGGGCAACGTGGCCCACCTGACTCGCGTCGCGGCGGATCACCATTAGATCGCCGTTGCGGTCCTCCGCAATCACCCACTCCTCCTTGTAGATCAGAGCGGGTCGCCCATCGCTGAACCGCGCCTCTTCGACCTTCGCGTCAATGAAGCCGGCGGGCATCAGGTGCGCGAGCCTGAGGAACAGGTCGCCGACGGCATCTTCGCGCGCGCGCTCGGCGGTCTTCTTGTGGTGCTTCATCAGCTCGGCGAGCGCCTCGATGGCGGTCGTCACGACCTCCCGCTTGGATGACCAGTCGTACATCTCCGCGAGTTCGTCAATCTTGGCGACGAGCTCTGGATACACACTTAGATTCAACTGGACTTGTTGACCGCCTCGGATTGACATGACCCTGTCCTTTTCGATTCGCTAGTATCAGAACTAGCGCCACTCCCGACACGACGAGGTTAGCATGACCGACCCGCGAATCCCGATGACCGACCAGGAGCGCAACCTGGTTGACATCCTCGGCGCTATGTGGCCGGCCGCCGCCGCGCACCGCATCAACAGCCCCGGCGACCAGCAGTGGCAGAGCGTCACGGAACGGCTGATCGACGCGGACGTGATCAGCCGCGAGGAGCACTACGGCGTCGAACTCCACGGCGAAACGGCCGACGTCGCGTTCTACACGTTGAGCGAGGCCATGGCCCGCAGCGTCGGCGGTACGCGAGGCACCGGACTTGAACTAGCTGCGTGCGGCCTCGGCGTGGCAGCCGTGGCACAGCGTGACGCAGGTCTCCAGCGACGTCGGACCGCCCTTGGCGACCGGGACGATGTGATGGACCTCCAGCCGTTCGGAGCTGCCGCACCGCGTGCAACGGTGGCCGTCCCGCTCGAGCACGCGCTCGCGGACCCTGGCCGCGCCCGGCCGGTGCCATTCCCGGTTCGACGGGCTCTTGAGCGCGTGCCGCTTGCACCGTGAACCCCGCGGGATACGGGTGCGGCAAATCACGCAAAAACTGGTCGGCATCAGAGATACCCGAGGATGCGCGTCGGCTCCGGCGGCGGCGCCGTCCGCGCCTCAAACGCCATCACGAGCGCGATCAGCGCGTCGACGTTCCCCCCGTCCGGCGCCTGGTCGATCCGCCACCCGCGTCGGCCATGCCTGGCGACAGCGTTCGCGACGTGCTCGTTGAGCTTCGGATCGTCCGGGTGGTGGATGACGCCCTTCACGACCGCGTCATGCAAAGCCGCGCTCGCCGGGATCATCCTCGAATCGCTCTGCGCGAACGCGGTCGTCTTGATCCGGTGCTGCTCCGCGATGTTCGCGAGCACCTGCGCTCGCCACGGGTCGTAAGCGAACTCCACGATCCGGTACTTCTGGGCGAGCTCGAGCAACACCGACGGCGCCTCGTTCAGCGCGTCGTCCCCGGACGCGATCCAGCACCCGGCCCGGTAGTTCTCGTCAAGCCACACGAACGCCGTATCGGCCCTGGCGCCGCCGATGTCGGCGCCGATCCAGACCCGCGCGCCCGGCTCGATCGGCGTCGAGCCGTTCGCGCACGCCTGCCACGCCCCAGCCGGCAACCAAGAACCGATCCGGCCCACCCACCGATTCAAGTGGAACCGCTGATAGTCGATCTCGTGCAGCGCCTCCCGCTGCTCCCGCAACCATTGCGGCGTGATCAGCGACAGCGGATTCGCCTGCTTCGCCTTCCCGTAGTCGACGAGGTCGACGTCCTCCGGGACCATCCACTCGAGCATCCGGATGTTCTCGCCCCTGGCGTCCGTCAGGCACCCCTTGACCCGAACGTCCGGCTGCGCCAACGCGCGGGCCGTCAGACGCCCCAGCGGGCTCTCAGCGCCCCAGCCCGCGGTCGTGACCGTGAACATCGTGCTGCCGGGCAGCAGCGCGCTCCTGAGCGCCACGTAGAGCTCGTCGTCCTTCGCCGCGCAGAACTCGTCATAGACCGCGAGCGTCGGCGTCAACCCGAGCGCGCGGCGCGCGTCCGCTGACTTCACCTGCAACGTCGAGCCGTCCGGCCCCCGCAACTCGCGGAACCGCGGCTCGAACTCCGTCTCCACGCTCGGGTGCATCGCGACCTGGCGGGCGTACCGGTCGATGATCTCCGCCTGCTCCTTGCTGTTGGCGACGACGACCGCCTGCGCCTCCGGCGTCCTCAGCAGATGCCACGCCGCGAACGCCCCGATCAGCCGCGACTTGCCGTTCTTCCTCGGGAGCGTGACCACCTTCTCGCGCTCGGAGCCGAGCAGCGCCCCGGCGATCTTCACCTGGAACGGCTCCAAGTGGAATCCCACGGTCTCGCAGAGCTCCCGGAAGTCCTGAAGCTGATCCTGGCGATTCCGATCGGTCTTGGACACGTCAGAGGCCCCCTCAGAGGCTCAGATCCGGCTCCACAACGCCGACCTCGAAGCTGCGCGCGCCCAGCGCGCTACCCGGCGGTCTGAGCCGGTCGCCGTGCCAAAAACCGCGAGATCGCCGGACGCTCGTACCGATCGTTTGACAGCGGTCAGTTGTCCGACCGAGACACCGCACATGCCGATCCGGCTCGGGCGCGCGCGCGTTAACCGCGGCATGGGGCGGCAGGACGTTGCCCTGCATCAGGCGGACACGGGGCGGCAAGGAGGCCGCCTCGGTTCTGCGACACGCCTCGGGGGCGCGTCCCTGCGGCGGAGGTCCGCTTCGCGCAGTCTGGCGTGGCATGGGCTAGAGGATTCGGAGCGCCGCCGGGACCCGCTCGACGGCGTAGCCCGCGTTGCACTCGAGCCGGACGTTCTGCTTGTTCGTGGTGCCGGCGTCGGCCTCGAACGAGCGCAGCTCCATCGGCGAGACGTAGAGCCGGCCGAATGCTTGGCTGTCGAGGATCGCGGTGCCGGCGGTCTTCCACACCCTGACGCGCAGGCCGTACGGGGCCGGGGCGGCGGCACCGGCGTTGAAGACGTACATCTTCTCCGAGCCGCTTGTCTGGAGCAGGTCGAGCGCCTCGGCGCCGGCCGGGTCGATCGCGAGGATGTCGGCGTTGTAGCCCGCGGTGCCGACGACGGTCATGGCGCGGCGGATCTTCTGGAGGATGTCGCCAGTGACTGAGGCGGCCGTGCCCGCGGTGACGACGCCGCGACGGACGAGCTCGTCGAGGCCGTCGTTGATGCCCAGCCGCAGGTCGGCTTCGACGAGACTCTGGAACATCGCCTGCGTCGCGTGAATCCGCGGAATGCCGGTCTGGACCGTCGCGACCTGGTTGAGCTGGAGGGTCTGGTATTCGACGGTGGTCGACGTCTCCGGCTTCGTGCTGGTCGCGTCAAGCGCGCGGATGACGGCGGTGCCCGCGAGCGTCCGGGCAGACTGACGCAGGTACTGGATCGCGGTGGTGGCGGCGTCGACGGCGGTGGTCGGCAGGGCCGGGAAGACCCAGCGGGTGTCGTAGCCGAGCGGGACGCCTTCGCGGCGGACGGCGTTGAGGTCGGTCAGGACGGTGCCGGCGCTCCATGTGAACGACCGGTACTCGTCCCAGGTGACGGACGCGGTGCGGTTCTCGAAGAACCCGCGCTCGGCGTAGAGGTCGGCGAGCGACTGGAACGGCGGCGCGCCGGTGCGCTCTGAGACGCGGAGGCTGCCGGCGTAGTTCGCGCTGCGCTGCTCGTCGCTGGTCGTGGTCTCGGTGGTGGTGGTGTCCTGCTCGGCCTGATCGGCCATGACTGCCTCCTCGGCCTCGGCCGGGTTCGGGTTCGGGTCGGGGTGGCTTCGGTACTCGACGGCGGCGGCTTCGTAGGCGGGGGCGGTGACGATCGAGACGTCGCGCAACTCGGCGATCCGGGTCACGTGCCGGGTGTTGCCGTCCCAGCGGTCCTCTGCGACGCGCATCCGCCAGGAGCCCGCACGCAGGTCGCCGCGCTCGATCGCCTCGCGGAGATCGGCGCGGCTCTCCGGAAGCTCGACGCTCCAGTGCGCGCCGTCGGCGCGGTCCTCGAGCTCCAGCGTGGTCGGGAAGCGCCCGATCGGGATGCCGGCGTGGTCGATGGTCGCGACGAGGTCGTCGAGCCGGGCGCCGTTGAGCGCGCCGCGGTCGATGATCTCGGTCCAGCCGCCTAAGTCGCGCGACTCGGTCGCGTAGGGAATCAGCCCGCGGAGCCGCTTGCCCTCGACGGTCGTGTCGGGCGCGGCGCGCGTCTCGATCTCGTCGGGCTTCGGCCGGTCAGCCATTGCTTGCTCCGTTCGTCTGCATGGCCGCTTGGACGGCCTGGGTCATCACCTGCTGCGGTCTCGGCTCCGGTTCGGGCTCGAGGTCCTCCAGCCGGCGGACCTCTTCTCTGGTCATCCACCCTTGGACGGGGTCCAGCGCGAGCCGGTAGACCTCGGCGCGGGTCTTGGCGTCCGCGCGCAGCAGCGCGTCGGTCTCAAAGCGGACGTACTGGCGCTGGAACGCGAGGTCAGGGTCGTTGCTGATCGCGAGCTCGATCCGGCGCAGCCACGGCTGCAGGCTGTAGCGGACGAAGTCCAGCGACTCCTGCTCCACCGTGGCGTACGTCATCGAGTCGCCGGTCGGCGCGCCGAGCATGTGCGGCGGGATGCGGAACACCCGCGCAATCTCCTGGGCGGCGAGGCGACGCTGCTCGACGAACTGCGAGTCGTCGAGCCTGTGGGCGATCGCGTGGTACTCGGCGTCGCCGCGGACGACCATCACGCCGTGCGGCCGTGCCTCGGCCCGCAGCACCTCCTTGGTCCGCTCCGCCTCGCCGAGCGCGGTGTCGGGGCCGAGGCGAAGCACACCGGCTGGGTGCGGCACGTCCGACTCGAAATACCGCAGCGCGTGCTTGACGAGCTCGTCGCTGAGATTGAGCACGCGGGCGGCCTTAGAGACGGCGGACAGGCCGTTGAGCCCGTCGACGCTCAGGCCCTTGACGTAGACGACGTCCGCGGTGGTGAGCAACTGTTGGCCCCCGGTCCCAGGCGTGTACCGGAACCTGAGCTTGCCGGCGTCGATCTCCGGCCGGACCCGTTCAGGATGCAGCAGCCCGAGCTGGGTGATCTCGCCCTGCTCGCGGTACTTGCCCATGTAGGCGGCGCCGTAGATCGCAAGGTGCGCCATCAGCGAGCTGACGACGTCGGCCTGCGTCGTGGCCGGCGCCGGCTGCTCGAGCAGCTCGACGAGCCGGCCGCTGGTGACACGCTCCCGGCCCGTGCCCGCCTTCCGCTAGACGTGGAGCGGGAGGCTCGACGCAGCGTCGGCGAGCACGCGCACGGCGGCCCACACGTCGGCGATCGCGAGCGCCGCGGCGGGCGTGATGTTCGACGCGGTGTAGCCGCCGTAGAGCGGCAGCTCGTTCTCAGGCCGTGGTAGCGATCGCTGCTCGTCGGTTGTGATGCCGCGGAAGAAGTCGCGGAGGCCCATGCGGGGCTCCTTGGTTGCTTGACGTTCTCCGCGGCGCCTGGTGGCTGACCGCTATGTGGAGTTCCGGCTGACCGCGGTGGCGGCGCCGTTGAACTGGAAGTCTAGACCATCAGGCTGAGGGTTTAGTCCCGGAGCACGCCTCTCGGCATCCAAAGGGCGAACTCCGCTCGGACTGCCGGGCTGCCGGCACGCATGCCTCCCTCGCGATGCGCGATCGCGGTGCGCCCACCACACCGGTCCGCCGCCTCCCTCACAAGCGCGCGAGCGGCCATCTCGTCCTCTGCGCCTCGCTCCTGTAGTAGACGAACGATGGCGCTCGCCTGCATTTGAACCGGGTCGTCGGTTGTGCGGCCCGTCGCGTAGCTACGGGATGTGACGAGCTCGATGGCGTCCGCGATCGTCGGCATGACGCGGACAGTAGCCGCCGGAAAGCATGAGCTTGGTTGCAGGTTCGGTGCACGAGGGCCCGCAAATCGCCGGCGCCTTGGCTCTAAGCGATGCCCCCCGCGAGGGATCGAACCGGGAACCTTCGGATAGCCGACCGCCGGCTTGACCGCTCAGGCGGTAGGAAGGTTCAGGAACTCGAGCCGGACATACAACGCAGGGTCCCCCGTTCCCCCGTTGAGCTCCGGCGCCTCAACCTTGACGGCGGCCTTCGCGGCAAGCACCTCTCCGCGGGGCGCCTTCACCACTCGGACACGGACGCGATCCACCCCGCTCGCTCTGAGCTCGCGAACCCGAGCCGCGGCTGATGCCGGCGCGAGCTCGCGTACCAGCTCGGAGCGCAACCAAAGGTCGACCTCCTCACCGGGGCGCGGCCTGCGAAAGCGACGGCTACTCCGGCGAAGCTCGTGTACCTCCATACCCTTCGAGACGCTCCGGGCGCCGGCAGGTTGGGCAGTGTTGAGCCCTAGGAGGGTCTAGCGAAACGGCTAGCGAAACTCAGGACGAGCACGAGCGCGAACGAATTGGCCCCACATCGGCCCCACGACGCGCCTCTAAGGACGAGAAAACTCTGCGATATGCACGGCTTAGGTGAGGTGGGCGATACTGGGCTCGAACCCGCTGAGCGGCGTCAGCCTAGGTCCGATTCGGCTCTACAGTGCCGCCGCCGTCACCGGAGGTCATCTGAGGTTCGCTCAGAACGGGACCACGAACGGGACCACGGCTAGGCTCACGTCCATGGAGGCGGGCGACTGGGTGGCGGGCTACGCGGCCG
>Ga0126307_10000636_pt1 | contig 22774 bp, 22 predicted proteins | sample Plot28_FD_89955 | JGI IMG/M metagenome (GOLD analysis project Ga0126307, IMG submission 89955) | Serpentine soil microbial communities from UC McLaughlin Reserve, CA, USA - Plot28 | ecosystem: Environmental > Terrestrial > Soil > Grasslands | place: USA: UC McLaughlin Reserve, Lake County... | reverse complement strand
CGGCGGAGATCGACGAACGGACGGAGGAGGAGGGGCGCCGTCGCCTGTCGCGCCGGCTGCTCGAGCGCTGCGGCGACGGACGGTGCGCGCGCTCGACGCCGTCGCCTGTCGCGCCGGCTGCTCGAGCGCGGCGGTGACGGACGGTGCGCGCGCTCGACCCCTCGGGTCCGGGCAGTGGCAGGACTCTCATCCGCCGTCGCGGTGACGACCAGCCCGCGTCGCGCAGCGGGCGCTTCACTTTGTATAGTGCTCGGCTTCGAACTCGGAAGCGAAGGGAGCGCTCGATGAGCACGATCGACGAGCTGGTTCGCAACGCGGACACCTACTCCGAGTCCTTCGACAGAGGCGACCTGCCGCTGCCGCCCGCGAAGCGCGTCCGATCGTCGCCTGCATGGACGCGCGGCTGAACCCTTACGGCCTGCTCGGCCTCAGCGAGGGCGAAGCCCATGTGATCCGCAACGCCGGCGGCGTGATCACCGACGACGAGATTCGCTCGCTCGCGATCTCGCAGCGCCTGCTCGGAACCGAGGAGATCATGCTGATCCACCACACCGACTGCGGCATGCTCACGTTCAGCGACGACGAGTTCCGGCGCCTGGTGCAACAGGACTGCGGCATCAAGCCGCAATGGTCGGCGGAGGCGTTCGACGATCTCGAGGAAGACGTGCGCCAGTCGGTCGGGCGGATCAAAGCGAGCCCGTTCATCCCCCGCAAGGATCAGGTGCGCGGTTTCGTCTACGAGGTCGAGACCGGTCGTCTCCGCGAAGTGACGTAGCCCGCCAGGGCGGGCATCGGCGAGCAGCCGCCCGCGGACGATGCGACGGCTGCTCGCCCTACGTCACGTGCGGTCGACACCGGCGAAGCACAGGCTGTCGGTCGGCGCCGGTTCCCGGCGCCGACTGTCGCGCCATCGTGCTCTGGGAGCTCACGCTGCTGAACCCGTCGAAGTGGCTGTAGATCTTCTCGAGCTGCTCTGTAGTCGTGCGCGTTCGGGTGCGTGGTGTCCTCGTCGGGATTGCTCGCGTTAGCCCAAGCAGGTGTGGAGGTCGGACCGTGTGAGACGCTGGCGCGATGAGCTCGATCCTCGACGCGATCGGCAACACTCCGCTCGTCCGGATCGAGCGCTGCGCGCCCGCGAACGGGGCCGAGCTCTGGCTGAAGCTCGAGTACCGCAATCCGACGGGGTCGATGAAGGACCGGATGGCGCTGGCGATGATCGAGGGCGCGGAGCGGGACGGGCTGATCTCGGAGGGCGACACGATCGTCGAGTACACCGGAGGAAGCACCGGACCCGCGCTCGCGCTGGTTTGCCGGGCGAAGGGCTACCGGCCCCTGATCGTGATCGCCGACTGCTTCACCGAGGAGCGGCTGCTGCTCATGCGCGCGCTCGGCGCAGAGCTCGACATCGTGTCGTCCGTCGAGGGGCCGCCGAAGGTGACGCCCGAGGACATCCAGAACATGGTCGCGCGGGCGCGCGCGCTGTCCGCACGGCCGGGTCACTACGCGACCGACCAGTTCAACAACCCGTACATCATCCCGCACCACCGCGACCATCTCGGCGCGGAGATCTGGGAGCAGACCCGCGGTCGCGTCACCGCGTTCTGCCACGGCCTGGGAACGGCGAGCTCTCTGATCGGCGTGTCCGAGGCACTCCGCCCGCAGGGCGTCTTCATCCAGGCGCACGAGCCTGCGGGATCGGCCGCGATCGGCGGCGGCTCCCCCGGCTCGTTCCTGATCCAGGGCTGGACCGGCGTGCAAATGCCGCACTGGGACCCCGATCGAGTCGACGCGCTGGAGCCGATCGGCGACGACGAGGCACTGGCGATGACGCGGCGGCTCGCGGCCGAGGAGGGAGTCTTCGCCGGGATCTCGACCGGAGCGAACGTCGTGGGCGCGCACCGCCTCGCAGATCGCCTCGGGCCCGCCGCCGTGATCGTCACGCTCGCGGTCGACAGCGGGTTCAAGTACATGAGCGTCGCTCCCTTCGCCGACGTGTAGCGACGCGGGTCGCCGTCCCGAAGCGCGCAAGCCGCTCCGGGACGACGTGCGGTGCGCTTAGCGGAAGCGCTTGGGGAACTGGCCGATCAGCCCGTCCGACAGCAGGTCGGCGAGGTGCAGCGCGTGGCGGTGCACCTTGTCGTAGGCGGCGACATCGGCCCTTCAGTCGCCCTGCAGTCGCGCGACGGCCTCGTCGGTCGTGAGCTTCAGGTGCATGTTCAGCTCGCGCTGCATCGTGGCGAGCTTCCAGTGGCGCGGGTTGACGCTCGTCAGGACGCGAGCGATCTGGTCGCCATTCTTCGCCCACCGCGCCTGCGCGTCAGCGAGCTTCACCGTGTCGCCGGCCTTCGCGGCGGCGATCACGTCTGCGGCGATCAGGATGTGCGTGCGGAGCTGCTTCGTCAGCTCGGCTGCGGCCGCGTTCCCGTAGAAGGGCTTGACGGCGTTTCCGATGTCGGTCTGGTTCTTCAGCAGCCTGCCGACCGTCGCCTCGGTGTCGGGCGAGCCGGTGGTCAGGCTGATGATCGCGAGGCGCGTCCACGTGATGTGGTCCTCCCAGAGGCGCCGCATGTCGGTCCGCAGCGCAAACTGCTTCTGCGTCAGCGTGGGCGCGCTCGCGTGCCCGTGCGCTGTGCCGTGGGCGTGTGCGACATGGCCGTTCGACGCGGCCAGCGCGGCGATTGCGCTGACGAACGCGACGAGCGCCGTCACGTGGAGCGGGATCGACCGCGCGGGTCGCGTAGAGGCGTTCGGCTGGTTCACTTGTCTTTCCTTTCCATCGGGATCTGACGGAGGAGTTGGTATCGCGCGCGGCGGCTTTCTTACGCTTGGGACGCGACGTTGACGAGACTGAGGTTTGCTCCGCCGCGCGTGGGCCAGGAGGGTCGAAATGCGCCGCAGGGTCACGGTCGCCGCACTCCTTCTCGCCGTCGCGGCGCCGGCCACAGACGCGCAGGCCGTCCGGCGCGGCGAGACGGGCCGGACGCCCTCGGCGCCTCTACGCGACGTCGTCCTCGGTCCGAGCGGCGGGGGCTTCGCGGCGTTCCGCGCGCGCGCGGCACAGTGGGGCGGTCGCATCCAGGCGTCGAACGGCGAGGTCGTGACGATCTACTTCTCGAACAGCTACGTCGAGGATCCGGCGGTCGCACGGTCGTGGGCGGACTTCTTGACGAGCCTGCTCCACGGCCCCGAGCTCTCGACGGTCACGATCGCGCTCGCGCCGCTGACGGAGGTGCAGGGGTACTGCGGACGCGAGGCGCTCGCGTGCTACAGCCCCGACGCGCAGGCGATCATCGCGCCGGCGACCGACCCGCAGCCGGGAACCACGGCGAGGGGTGTCCTGATTCACGAGTACGGTCACCACGTCGCGTCGACGCGCCTGAACACGCCGTTCGGCGCCGGCGACTACGGCACCAAGCGCTGGTCGTCGTACGTGAACGTCTGCGCGCGCGCGCACCGCGGGGAGGTGTTCCCGGGCGCGGAGGACGCCGAGCACTACATGCTGAACCCGGGCGAGGGATTCGCCGAGGCGTATCGCATCCTCAACCAGCAGCGGCTCGGGCTGCCGCAGGAGGCGTGGGAGATCGTCTCGCAGACGTTCTTTCCCGACGCGACGGCGCTCGCGCTGCTCGAGCAGGACGTGACTCAGCCGTGGACTGCGAACAAGACGACGACCGTTCGGGCCTTGCTGACCGCGAAGCGGCGGACGAGAGCGCTGACCTTCGCGACGCTGTACGACGGCGCGCTGCTCGTGACCCCGCGACAGAGCACGCGCGCGCGCGTGACGCTCCAGTTGCGGAGTGCCCGCGGCACCACGGCCACGCGGACGTTCGCGACCCGCGCCGCGACGCGCATCACGACGACCGTCTGCGGAGAGCGGCGGATCACGGCGCGGCTCGCGCTTGCAGGACGCGTGGCGAAAACGGCGCGGACGATCGTCTCGGTCACCGTCTCGAAGCCTTAACCGGAACCGGCCAGCGCGAGCTCGGACTCCGCCTGCTCGATCAGCACCGCGTCGTGCGTCGCGCACACGACGGCGGCGCCGGTCTCGGCGGCAAGGCGCGCGAAGAGCAGTGCAACGGCGCGCGCGTTCGCCTCGTCGAGGCTGGCGGTCGGCTCGTCGGCGAGCAGCAGAAGTGGCTGCGCCGCGATCGCACGTGCGAGCGCGACGCGCTGGCGTTCCCCCGTCGAGAGCCGCTCGACGCGCTGACCCGCCAGGTCGGCCAGGCCGACCGCCGCGAGCGCTTCGTCGGCGCTCCCGGCCCGAGCCCGCAGGGTCAGACCGAGCTCGATGTTCTCGCGCGCCGTCAGCACAGGGATCAGTTCCGAGTCCTGCGTCACGACCGCGATCTCCTCTCGCCGAAGGCGCGCACGCTCCTCGTCGTCGACGCGCAGGAGCGAGCTGCCGCGAAGGAGGACGTCGCCCGCCGTCGGAGTCGCCAGCCCCGCGAGGAGGTGGAGGAGCGTCGTCTTGCCCGAGCCTGATGGGCCGGTCACGGCCGTCAGGCGACCTCCGTCGAAGGTCGCGTCGAGATCGACGAGAACGGGGACGCCGCCGTAGTCCTTGGCGACGCGGCGCAGCTCGGCGACGGCCTTGGGCGGGCGGGCTCGCGGCTTCGTCGCTGCCGGCTGACCAACGGGCGCAGGCCTCGCGAGCGAGCCGGCGATCACCACCTGCGTCCCATCGACGCCCGCGATCGCGCGATCGCCGATGCGAGCGCGGCGGAGAAGCTCCTCCGGCACGCGAATCCAGCCGCCGCGGCCGAGGACGATCTCCTCGGCGTGACCCCGCTCGCGCACCGACTCCGCGCTGACGCGGCCGTCCCGCACGTGGACGACGCGACTCCTCGTGGTCAGACGGGAGCACGATCTCGTCGTAGTCGCGCGGCGAGCCGTGGAAGCCCAGGAGCGAGCGGCCCCACCCGAGGTCGATCCTGATGGTCGGCGCGAACGAGCGAATGAACTCGAGCCGCTCCACGCCCAGCTGCGCGAGCGTCCACGCCCGGATCGCCAGGTGCCGCTCGGTGACGGGCTCCTTCGTCGCCTCGCGGTCGAGCAGAAACCCGTCGGAGTTGCCGAGCACGTAGGAGACGGGCATGGGAAGCGCGCGAAGGGCGTCCACGACGCCGGCCGGGTCCGGCCCGCCCTGCGCGACGTCACCGAGACAGACGACGGCGTCGACCCGGTCGCGCGCGACGTCGTCCAGAGCGGCCGCGGTGCCGACGGGATTTGCGTGGAAGTCCGCGACGATCGCTAGCCGCACACCGTTCCCGCGCCCCCCTGTTGAGCAACTGTCGCCGAAGCGCTGATCGTGTGAGTTTGCCGATCTCTCGCGACCGAGAGAGCGCCGCGGTTCTTATCATCGAGCGAATGACGCCGGACGCGTCGCCATGACGCCCACCTCGAAGCACTCGCCGGGCGCCGACGCGCGCGCGGCGGCACGGGCCGGCGCGCCGAGCCCGCGGACGCGGGTGCGGCGCGGCGCGCGACGCGCCGTCTACGACCGCGCCGAGATCGACGCGATCCTCGACTCGACGCTCGTGGCGCACCTCGGGTTCACGCACGAGTCGCAGGTCTTCGTGCTGCCGACGCTGTACGCCCGGATCGGCGGCGAGGTGCTCGTGCACGGCTCGTCGGCGAGCCGCGCGCTTCGCTCCCTCTCGGCGGGCGACCCGGCGTGCATCACCGTCACGCAAATCGACGGCCTCGTGCTGGCGCGCTCCGTCTTCGAGCACAGCGTCAACTACCGATCGGTCGTGCTGCTCGGCGCGCTCCGCCTCGTCGAGGACGAAGAGGAGAAACGGGCGGCGCTGGAGGCGTTCACCGAGCGCCTCTTGCCGGGGCGCTGGCAGGAGGCGCGCCGGCCCACGCGCCAGGAACTCAAGGCGACGAGGATCCTCGCGATGCCGATCTCTGAAGCTTCGGCCAAGGTCCGCACCGGACCGCCCGACGACGGCACGAGCCCAGACGGCGACCTGCCCGTGTGGGCCGGCGTGATCCCGCTCTCGACCACGGCCGGAGAACCGGTTCCGGACCCGCTGCTGCGCGACGGCGTCCCGCTCGACGGCTCGATCCAACGCTTCTTCGACCGCGTACGCGAATGATCGCGGCTTCGGCGGGCGCGGTTGCGAACCTGTTCCGCGCTGTGTCATGCCGCTCGCGGGGGAGGTGGCGGAACTGACGGCAGAGCAGGGACGGCCGATCGTCGGGCGTGAAGCCGAGCTCGCCGCGCTCGACGGCTTCCTCGCCGCGGACGCGCCGCAGGCGCTGCTCCTGACCGGCGGGCCCGGGATCGGGAAGACGACGCTGTGGGAGGCCGGCGCCGCGCTCGCGCGAGATCGCGGCATTCGAGTGCTGTCGGCGCGTGCGAGCGGAGCCGAGACGCAGCTCGCGTTCGCGGCCCTGACGGACCTGCTCGACGCCGTCGGCGACGAGGAGCTTGCAGTCCTGCCGCCGCCGCAGCGGCAGGCGCTCGCGGTCGCGCTGCTCCGCGCGGAGTCCACTGGCACGCCTCCTCCACGCGCGGCGATCAGCGTCGGCTTTCTCAACGCCGTCCGTGCGATCGCCGCGCAGGAGCCGCTGTTGGTCGCGATCGACGACGTGCAGTGGCTCGACCCGGCTTCGGCGGAAGCCGTCGCATTCGCCGCGCCGCGGCTCGGCGGACAGCCCGTCCGCTTCCTGCTCGCGAAGCGGTCGCGGACGGCGTCGGTGCTGGAGCGTGCGCACGGCACGAACGGCCTGGAGCGGCTCGAGGTCCACCCGCTGAGCCTCGGCGCGACGCAGCGGCTCCTCTCCGAACGGCTCGGCCTCAAGCTCCCGCGACACGTCCTGCGCCGTGTGCTGGAGTCGACCCTCGGCAACCCGCTGTTCACACTCGAGCTCGGGCGCACGCTGGCCGAGCGCGGCCCGCTCGGCATCGGCGAGGACGTGCCGCTCCCGGACACCGTCGAGGAGCTGCTCGGGACGCGCGTCACGACGCTGCCGCCCCCCGTGCGCAGGCTCGTGCTCGCGGTCGCGCTCAGCGGCGATCTCCGGACGGCGGGCGTCGCACGGATTGCACCGCCCGGCACACTGGACGAGGCGGTCGAGCGCGGGGTGCTCACCGTCGACGGCGACCGTGTACGGCCTGCGCACCCGCTGTTCGCGACCGCGGCGAAACGGAACGCGCGCGCGAGCGAGCAGCGCGAGCTCCACCTGGCGCTGGCGCCACTCGCGGGAGATCCCGAGTCAACGGCGATGCACCTCGCGCTGGCCGCGGACCAGCCCGACGAGGAGCTCGCAGCGGTGGTCGCGGCCGCCGCCGCCGGCGCGGCAGCGCGCGGCGCGCGCCGCGACGCGGTCGCGCTGGCGGAGCACGCGCTTCGGCTGACGCCCGCGGACTCCCTGGCGCGGGACGAGCGCCTGCTCGCACTCGCCGCGTATTTCGAGGCCGTGGGCGACGGGCAGGGAATCACGAACGTGCTCGCGGGCACGGTCGAGTCGCTGCCGCCGGGGCCGCCGCGCGTCCAGGCGCTGCTCCTGCTGACGAACAGCGTCGTCGAGAGCAACCACGAGATCCGCGGCTACCTCGCCCGGGCGCTCGCCGAGAGCGGAGACGACGCCACATTGCGCGGTTCCGTCCTGCTCGAGATCGCCGAAAACGACGCCGTGATTCGCGTCGAAGGGATCCCGACCGCGGAGGCGCGGGCGCTCGAGGCGCTGCCCGCCGCACGCGCCGGCGATTTCGAGCGCCGCGCGCTGTACGTCCTCGGCTGGCCACGCGCGCTCCGGGGCCGCTCGATCGACGATCTCTGCGAGCAGTTCGAATCGATCTCCGACGCGGCGTGGAACGTGGGCACATCGCCGCACCGGGTCGCGGGGCAGCGGCTCGTCTGGCGGGGCGATGTCGGCCGCGCACGCGTCCTGCTCACGGCGCTGCTCGGCGTTGCAGACCAGCGCGGCGAGTCCTACTCCTACATGCTCCAGCGGCTCCACATGTGCCAGCTCGAACTCCGCGTCGGCGACTGCGAGGCAGTCGCGCAGCTCCTCGACGAATGGGCGCAGTCATCCGAGCGGATGATGTGGCCGATGTACGAGCGCTGCCGCGCGCTGCTCGGCGCTGCTCGCGGCCGGCCCGACGAGTCGGAGCGGTGGGCGGCCGAGGCGCTCGAGCGCGCGGAGGCGACGGGCACCGGCTGGGACCGGCTCGAGGCGCTCCGCGCGCGCGGAACCGGGGCGCTCGCGGCGCACGACCCCGCGCGCGCCGCGGAGACCCTGCGCAAGGTGTGGGAGCACACGCTGCGCGAGGGGGTGGACGAGCCCGGAGTGTTCCCCGTCGCGCCCGATCTGATCGAGGCGCTGGTCGAGCTGGGCGAGCTCGACGAGGCGCGCGCCGTCGTCGAGACACTCCGCAAGCGGGCGCACGAGCAGGAGGCGCATCCCTGGGCGCTGGCGACTGCGAAGCGCGGCGACGCGCTCCTGCGGCTCGCGTCCGACGCCGGCTCTGACGAGGCGGCAACGGACCTCGCCGGCGCCGCGGCCGATTACGGAGCGCTCGGCCTTCGCATCGACCGCGCGCGCTCGCTGCTCAACCTCGGGAGGGCGCAGCGGCGGCAGCGGAAATGGGGCGCGGCGCGCGAGACGTTCGACGAGGCGGCGGCCGCGTTCGACGAGCTCGGCTCCACCGGCTGGGCCGAGCATGCGCGCGCCGAGCGCGGCCAGGTCGGCGGACGAGGGCCGCAGACGACCGGCGAGCTGACCCCGACGGAGCAGCGGGTCGCCGAGCTCGCGGCCGACGGCCTTGGCAACAAGGAGATCGCGCAAAGCCTCCATGTGAGCGTCCGCACGGTCGAGGTCCACCTGAAGCACACCTACGCCAAGCTCGGCGTCCGCTCGCGGTCTCAGCTCGCACGCCGGCTGTCGGAAACGGGTGTCGCGGCGGAGAACCCGGTGTAGCAGCGGCAAAAGACTGTGGGTCTTCGGTATTTCGCCGAAGCGCTCTCCGCCCTAGCGTGGCCGGCATGACCGACTACCTCGTCGAGCTGTACGTGTCGAGAACGAACGGAGCCGCAGTCGCGGTCGAAGGTCGCCGGATTCGTCTCGCAGCCGCGGAACTGACCGCCGAAGGCCGGCCGGTCCGGCTGAGGCAGTCGATCTTCGTCCCCGAGGACGAGACCTGCTTCCTGCTGGTCGAAGCCCCGACCGCCGCCGACGTGCGCGAGGTCGCACGGCGGGCGGCGGTGCCGTACGAGCGCGTTGTCAAGACGGCCCGGCCCGACTCGGCCCCAACGCCGATCGCAGAAGTCTGAGAGCAGCAATCCCTTATGACCCCCACCACTGCTGTCCGCATCCCGCCGCGCGCACTGATACTTGGCGCGCTCGCGGCCACACTCGTCGCTGTCTCGCTCGCGACCGCGGCCCAGGCGAAGGCGGCCTACATGACGAAGCTCGACGGCACGACGCCGAAGGTCACCGGCGACGGGGCGAGCGACACCCTCGTCCTCCGGCTCCAGACGGCGTCGCGGGCGATCGGCATCTCGGTGACCGGCCCACCGGGCGGCGACGTGCATGCCGACAACGTCACCGTCACGGGGTCTCCGGGCGTCGATCGGATCGGCATCGGGTCGACCGCCGGCGACATCCTCGTCTCCGCACTCACTGCCCAGGTCCAGGTCTCCGGCAGCGACGCGCTCGACAGTGGTCGACGCGGTGGTCAGCGTCGGCGCGCCGACGAGTAGCGGCGTTGGCTCGGGGCTTTCCCGACGGAAAGGCCCCGAGCCGCGGCGATTCGACATGACAAGGACGCTCGACAACCACAGGCTTGGAACGGACACGGCGGTGAGCGTCGTGCTCTTCTTGTGCCTGTTCGCTGGGCAGGCGGGCCTGATCGCGATCTCACCGCTCCTCAGCGATGTCGCCCGCGACCTCGACGTCTCGACCGCCGCGGCGGGACAGCTGCGGACGATCGGCGGGATCGGCGCGGCGGTCACCGCTTTGCTGCTCGGCCGCGTGGGGCGCCGCTTCGGCCTCCGCACCCAGCTTCTCGCGGGCTCGGGCTTCGTCGCACTCGCCTCCGTAGCGAGCGCCGCAGCGCCCACGTTTGCGGTCCTCGCCGTCGCGCAGCTTCCGCTCGGAATCGGTATCGCCACGCTGACGACGGCGGGCACGGTTGCGGCAGCGGCATGGGTCCCGGTGGAGCGGCGAAGGCGCGTTCTCTCGTGGGCGCTCGTCGGCAACCCGGCCGCATGGATCGTCGGGATGCCTCTGATCGGCCTCGTCGGCGAGCAGAGCTGGCGGCTCGCGTGGCTCGCGCTGCCGCTCGCGGCCGCGGTGGTCGCCGGCGCGGTCCTCCTCTTGCGCGAAGCCGACCCGCCCGCGCGGACGGCCCCGGCGTCCGTGCTCGACGCCGTCGCCGACCCATGCCTGAAACGATGGCTCGCGGCGGAAACGCTTGCGAACGCCGCCTGGGCCGGAACGCTCGTCTATTCCGGGGCGTTGTTCGTCGAGTCCTACGGCGCGTCCGCCCGGCTGACGGGAACGCTTCTCGCGATCGCCGCAGCCGCGTATGTCGCGGGCAACCTCTCTTTCCGCCGGCTCGAGCACGTCGAGCCGACGCGCCTCCTCCCCCCGCTGCTCCTGGCCCTGGCGACGACGACGGCGCTCTTCGGCGCGCTGCGGCCGTCGGTCTTCACGAGCACGGTCGTCTTCTCGGCGGCGGCGTTCGCCGCGGGCGGCCGGACGCTCCTCTCGAGCGCACTCGGCCTGGCCGCGGCGCCGGAGCTGCGCCCGGCGGCGATGGGCGCCCGCTCGGCCTCCGGGCAGTTCGGCTACTTCGCCGGCTCCCTGGCAGGGGGCGCAGCGCTTGCCGCGGGCGGCTACCCCGCCTTCGGGCTCGTCGTCGGCCTCGCGTTCGTCGCCGCCGCGGCGGCGCTCGCGCCGCTCCCACGCGCGCCGCGGTGCCGGTCGCTCGCCGCGGAGTCGGCGTTGTGAGCGACCGATCGCGAAGGCAATACTTCGACGGTGATCGCACGCGCGACCGAACTGGGCGCGATCGAGCGGTTCGTCGAAGCGAGCGCGGAGCGCTCCGCGGTCCTCGTGCTCGAGGGCGAGCCGGGGATCGGGAAGACGACGCTCTGGGAGGCCGCGATCGACGAGGCGCGCGAGCGCGAGCTCCGGACGCTCGTCGCCCGCGCGAGCGGTGCGGAGGCGGAACTCTGCTTCGCGAGCCTGACCGATCTCCTCGAGAGCGTCGACGACGGCGTCCTCGCGCAGCTGCCTGCACCGCAACGGCTGGCGCTCGAAGTGGCACTGCTTCGGGCCGAGCCGACGGCCGCTCCCCCGGATGCGCGCGCGATCGCGATGGGGCTCCTCGGCGTGCTTCGCACGCTCGCCGAGACCGAACCGCTGCTCGTCGCGGTCGACGACATCCAGTCGCAGGACGCCGCATCCGCGGAGGCGCTCGCGTTCGCGGCGCGACGACTCAACGGCGAGACCGTGAGCTTCCTGCTCGCGCGGCGCTCGGGGAGCGCGACCGATCTCGAGCGCGTCCTGGAGCGCCACGGGCCGGAGCGGCTGCAGGTCGGCCCGCTCGGCGTGACGGCCACGGGCAGGCTGCTGGTCGAGCGGCTCGGGCTCAACGTCCGCCGTCAGCTCCTGCGCCGGATCGTCGAGACGAGTCGCGGCAACCCGCTGTTCGCGCTCGAGCTCGGACGCACGGTCGCGCAGCAGCCTCCGGCGACGGGGGAAGAGATCCCCGTACCGGACGTCGTCGAGGACCTGCTCGGCACCCGCGTTGCGGGGCTGCCCGACCCGGTGCGTCGCCTCCTTCTCGCCGTTGCGCTCAGCGGCGACCTGCATACCTCGCAGGTCGCGACCATCGCCGATGAAGACGCGCTCGAGTACGCGGTCGAGGCGGGACTCGTCGTGTTCGACCGCGACCGTCTGCGCCCCGCGGACCCCCTTGTCGCCGCAGCGGCGAAGCAGGCGTCGACGGCGCGCGAGCGGCGCGAGCTGCACGCGCAGCTCGCAGAGGTCGTCGGGAGCGAGGAGCTGCGCGCGCTGCACCTTGCGCTCGCGACCGAGCTCCCCGACGAGGAGCTCTCGGAAAGCGTCGCCGTCGCGGCCGCTGCCGTCGCCGCGCGCGGCGCCGCGCACGACGCCGTCGTCCTCGCCGAGCACGCGCTGCGACTGACGGGCGACCCTGCAGCGCGAACTCACCGGCTGCTCGCGCTCGGCGAATACCTCAACGTCGCCGGCGAGCAGTCGCGCTTGACGGAGCTGCTCGAACCGCAGCTCGAGTCGCTGCCTCCGGGCGAGGCGCGTGCGAGGGCGTGTCTCCTCCTGAGCAACGGCGTCGTCGGCGGTAACGACGACGTCGTCCGGTACCTCGAGCGCGCACTCGCCGAAAGCGGGGGCGATCGGCGGCTGCGGGCGATCGCCCTCGCCGAGCTCGCCGCCAACGACGTGGTCGCGCGAGTCGCGCGCATCCAGCAGGCCGAGGAGCGTGCACGCGAAGCCGCCGAGACCGGACGCGAAACCGAGCCTGAGGTCGAGCGCGCAGCGCTGTACGCGCTCGCTTGGGCCCGCTGCCTCCGCGGACAAGGCCTCGACGACCTGTGCGATCGCTATCGCGAGGTGTCCGGCGCGGGGGCATACCTGGCGTTCTCGCCGGAGCGCGTCGCGAACCAGCGCCTCGGCTGGCGCGGTCACGTCGCAGAGGCCCGGGAGACGTTGCGGAGACTGCTCGCGGTCGCGGACGAGCGCAGCGAGGGGATCTCGTACGCCCTCCAGCGGCTGCACCTTTGCGAGCTCGAGCTGCGCGCCGGCGAGTGGGACGAAGTCGAGCGGATGCTCGAGGAGTGGGCGCGCGACGGCGAGCTCCTCGGCTGGCCCTGCTACGACCGCTGCCGCGCCCTCGTCGCCGTCGGTCGCGGCTCGACCGCCGAGGCCGGGGATTGGGCGGCGCGCGCGATCGCACGGGCGCAGGACACGGGGATCCACTGGGACGTGCTGGAAGGGATGCGCGCCCGCGGCATCGGCAACCTCCTCGCGGGCGACGCGGCGGCCGCCGCCGAAAGCCTCGCCTTCGTCTGGCAGCACCTGGAGCGCGAGGGCGTCGAGGAACCCGCCGCGTTCCCCGTCGCACCCGAGCTGGTCGAAGCGCTCTGCGAGCTCGGGCAGCTGGACCAGGCACAAGCGATCACCGACCGCCTCCGCGAGCTTTGCGAAAGGCAGGATCATCCGTGGGGCGCGGCGACGACACGACGATGCGCCGCCCTCGTCCAGCTCGCGTCGCAGCTGAACGTCGACCAGGCTTCAACAGACCTCGCGGCTGCTGCGGCCGCGTATGCGGCGCTCGGTCTCGGGTTCGACCGTGCGCGGTCGTTGCTCTGCCTCGGCCGGGCGCAGCGCCGGCTCAGGAAATGGGGCGCCGCCCGGGCGACGCTCGACGAGGCCGCCGCCGCCTTCGAGGAGCTCGGATCGCCCGGTTGGGTCGAGGTCGTACGCGCCGAGCATGCGCAGGTGGGCGGCCGTCGCCCGAAAACGGCGGGCGAGCTGACTCCGGCCGAGCAACGCGTCGCCGACCTGGCCGCCGAAGGGCTCGCGAACAAGGAGATCGCGCAGCGCCTCGTCGTCAGCGTCCGCACGGTCGAGCTGCACCTCAAGCACGCGTACGAGAAGCTCGGGATCCGCTCCCGCGCGCAGCTCGCGCGCCGCCTCGCCGAGCACGCGTAGCCAAAACACTGTGGGTCTCCGGTATTTCGCCGGAGCCACTCCGCGCCTAGCTTGAAGCGCATCAACGAGCTCCCGTTCCCACGTAACCACCTGGAGGTACTCGACATGAAGCGCTTCCTTCGCCTCGACCGCCGGCTGGCCCTCGCAGTCGTCGCCGCGTTCGCGGTCTGGCCCCTGGCCCAGGCCTTTGCCGGACCTACGGCTCCGACGGTTCCGACGACGATCCAGATCGACGCCGGCAACAAGGTCTTCCTCGTCGGCCACGCCGTCGGCGTCCAGATCTACTCGTGCAACGCCGTCGGCGACGGCTTCAAGTGGGGGCTCGTCGCGCCGCGCGCGGACCTCTACGGCGACAACGGCAAGCCGATCGCGACGCACTTCGGGGGCCCGACGTGGCAGGCGCCCGACGGCAGCTACGTCGTCGCCCGCCGCGTGGACGGCGTCACGCCGGACTCGAGCGCTATCGCGTGGCTGAAGCTGGAAGCAACGAACACCGCTGCCGGGGCGGCCGGCGATCGCCTCGAGGGCACGACGTTCATCCAGCGTGTCGCAACGACGGGAGGCCTCGAACCGCCGGCCGCGAGCTGCAACGCAGGCACGCTCGGCACGATCGAGGAGGTCCCGTACACCGCCGACTACTACTTCTGGAAGCGGTCCGAAAGCTGAGGACGGTTTCGTCGAAGCGCCGGCCGGTCCCACGCCGGCCGGCACCCACTCTCAACGAAGGAGATACGTTGACCCAGACCCTGGAAGCCCCCAAGCCCGACCTCGCAGCAGTCAAGCAGCGGCAGCAGCAGACGTGGGCGAGCGGTGACTTCGCCGTCGTCGCGTCGCGGATCGTGATCGTCGCCGAGCAGCTCGTCGACCACGCGGACCTGCACGCCGGCTGGCGCGTGCTCGACATCGCCACCGGCAGCGGCAACGCTGCAATCGCCGCCGCTCGGAACGGCTGCGACGTCGTCGGGATCGACTACGTCCCCGCTCTGCTCGAACGCGGCCGCGAGCGCGCCGCCGTCGAAGGTCTCGAGCTCGAGCTGCTCGAGGGCGATGCCGAGGCGCTGCCGTTCGCGGACGCCTCATTCGACGCCGTCATCTCGGTGTTCGGGACGATGTTCGCGCCGAACCACTCGCAGTCGGCGTCCGAGCTCCTGCGGGTCACCCGCCCCGGCGGGACGATCGGCCTGGTGAGCTGGACCGCGGACGGATTCATCGGCGACCTCTTCCGCACGACCGCGAAGCACGTCCCGCCGCCGGCGGGCGTCCAGTCGCCGCTTCTCTGGGGCACGGAAGCGCACCTGCGCGACCTGCTCGGCGACGGCGTCTCGTCGCTCGAGGTGACGCGGCGGACGTTCACGTGGCGCTTCGAGTCGTCCGAGGAGTTCGTCGCATTCTTCCGGACCTGGTACGGGCCGACGCTGAAGGCGTTCGCGGCGCTCGAGGGCGAAGCTCCCGACGCGCTCCAGCAGGATCTGATCGCGCTCGCACTCCGCTCCAACCGGCTCGACCCCGACGCCGGCGCGATCGCGATTCCATCCACCTACACCGAGGCGGTCGCGATCAGGAACTGACCCACGCGCCTGCGAGGGACCGCGCCTGACGGCGGTCCCTCGCGCGGCGCGGCGTCACATCGTCAGGACGACCTTCGCCCGCGCGTGGCCCTCGCCCAGGTAGGCGAGCGCCTCCGAGGCCTGACGCAGCTCGTAGCGCCGATCGATGACCGACTTCAGCTTTCCGGCCGCGAGCAGGTCCGCCAGCAGCCGGAGATCGTCCTTCTCGATCTTCGAGACGAAGAAGACGACCGTCTCGCTGCGCCCGAGCGAGAGGGCGCGCATGCCTATCACGTGACGGACGGGACCGAGAACGCGACCGCCCCTCGGAGCTCCGACGACGACAATCGTTCCATCGGGCTTGATGACGCGCCGTAGCTTCAGGAACGAACGGTTCCCCGCGACGTCGAGCATCAGGTCGTACCGGCCCGCGCGACGCGTGAAGTCTTCACGCCTGTAGTCGACAACTTCGTCGGCGCCGAGCGACCTCACGAGGTCGACGTTCGGTGTGCTGCAGACGGCGGTCACGTCTGCGCCGAGCTCCTTCGCGAGCTGCACCGCATACGTGCCGACGCCGCCGGAGGCGCCGTTGATCAGCACCTTCTGCCCGCTCTGCACGCGTCCCTTGTCGCGCAGAGCCTGCAGCGCCGTGAGTGCGGCGATCGGCAGCGCGGCTGCCTCCTCGAACGAGACGTTCACCGGCTTCGGCACGAGCCGAACCTCACGCGCCCGTGCGTACTCGGCCCAGGCGCCGCCGCAGGTGCCGAACACCTCATCGCCGACCTCGAGCTCTCTAACGTCCTTGCCGACGGCCTCCACCACGCCCGACACATCGGCTCCGACCGCCGAGTTCTTGGGCCTGCGCAGGCCGTTTCGGAAGCGCCCCACGAGGAGCCCCGAGACCGTGTACCACTCGACCGGATTGACGGAGGACGCTCGCACGCGCAGCAGCACCTGGTCATCGGCGGCCGAAGGCACCTCGACGTCGCGTAGCTCGAGCACGTCCGGGCGTCCGAACCGCTCGTAGCGGATTGCCTTCATCGTCCGCGGGACCGATCCGGTGGATTCCATCTTCTCTCTTCGATTCTCGTTGTTGGCGCCGTTTGCTACGCGGCCCGCAGCGCGAGCGGCGGGGAGTCGAGCCGGTTCGCGACCGAGCGCAGCGACGCGGCAAGAACATGGCGGACGCGTTTGCGGCGGGCAAGACCGTCGACGGTCGCGTCGTCGTGGAGCCGGCGCACCTGCTCGGCGGCAAAGACCTGTGCGTCATGCGGGTGAGTCGTGAACATCATTGGCCTCCCAGTCCCTGTCATACAGCGTAAGCGTACAATGTAAGTGCATGACGCACGTTAGACGTACAACGTAAGCTTGTCAAGGCTGACGTCGCAAATCGGAACCGCACCACGGCGGAGCGGGCGGGTTCGAGCTCGGCCGGGACATGATCCTCGACGGGCTCGAGCGCACCCTCGCCGCCGGCTGACGCATCGCGCCGGCTACCGAGCCTCCGACTCGATGCGATCGACCGAATCCCGCGCCGTTCGCCTCCGCGTCGGCGGATGCCGGGCGACCGGCTGATACCCGACGAAGGAGGACTCGAGCACGCCCTCCCCGCCGGCGAGCCCCGAGAGCTGCCGCTGCAGGTCGTGCGCCCGCGCCGCGGGGAAGACCGCCTCGATCGTGGACACGCCGCCGTGAAGCGCCTGAGCCTCGACGACCGCGCCGATGCGGCCGAGCGCGCCCCTGACCGCACCGATCGAGCCCGGCGGGATCTCGAGCCGGCCTCGGACGACCGGCTCGCAGACGATCGTCCCCGCCTCCGCGAGAGCCTGCATGAGCACGAGCGGCGTGAGCTTTCGGAAGTCGGCCGCCGTGCTCAGCGGTCCGCGCCTCGACGGCGGTCCGTCCGGGACGCTGTAGCTGCACCTGGTCATCGTCACGAGGCAGTCGACGACCTCCCAGCCGAAGAGCCCCTCCCGCAACGTTCGGCGGACGTACTCGTCCATGTGCTCGCCGAAGCTCTCGAGCGTCTTGTAGAGGTACAGCGGCGCCGCACGCGGGTCGACCTCGAGGCGGAAGTGGACGCCCTCCGCGGGCTCGACGCGGAGGCCGATCGTCGCGAGGAACGGATTCGACTCGGCATGCAAGACCTCGACGGCCTCGCCCGCGCGGCTGGGCCGCTCGACGTAGATCGGCGTCGTCTCCCTGAACGAGACCTCGATGCCGAACTCGGCCGCGAGCGTCGCCTCGATCACCTCCTTCTGGACCTCGCCGTAGAGCGAGACCGAAAGCTCCTGACGGCTGTCGTCCTGTCGCACGTCGATCAGCGGGTCCTGCTCGGCGAGCTGCGCGAGCGCGACGCGGAGCCGCTGCCGGTCATTCGCGTCGTTCGGCTCCACCACGGACTCGAGCGTCGGCGGCGCGAACTGCTGTTGTTGCATCCCCGCGCCGGTCGGCTCGCCGATCCGGTCGCCGATCCGAACCTCGCGCAGGCCCCAGACCTTCGCGATCTCGGCGGCCGAGACCGCCGAGCGCTGGACTGCCCCGCCGCGATCGAAGACGCTCACCGCGGTCACCTTCTCCTCCCCGTCGGCGCCGAAGCGCAGGCGGTCGCGCGCGTGCAATCTGCCCGAGAACATCCGGACGTACGCGATCTTCTCGCCGCCTGAGCCGCGCTCGATCTTGAAGATCGTGCCCGCGACGGGACCGTCGGCGTCGCCGACCGCCGACGGCAGCAGCTCGGCGAGCGCCGCCACCAGCGCCTCCGCGCCCGCGCCCGTGATCGCAGACCCGAAGAAGACGGGATGCAGCAACGCCTGCCGGGTTTGCGCCGCGAGCGCTTCGCGCAGCCGTGGATACGGGAGCCCGTCGTCGGAGATGTACGCGGCCAGGAGCGATTCGTCTCTGTCGGCCAGAGCGTCGGCCAATCGCGCTCTGAACTCCGCGTCGTCGGCGTCCCCCGCGACGAACCGCGCACCGCGCGAGCCGATGTGCTCGACGCGTCCCATGGCGACGATCACGGGCGTGAGGCGCTCCGCGATGGCGGCGAGCACGCGCTCGTACCCGGCGCCTGCGCGGTCGATCTTGTTCACGAACAGGAGCGTCGGGATGCGCAGTCGCTGCAACGCGCGCATCAACAGGCGCGTCTGCGGCTGCACGCCCTCGACCGCGGAGATCACGAGCACCGCGCCGTCGAGGACGCTGAGCACGCGCTCCACCTCGGCGATGAAGTCGGGATGCCCCGGCGTGTCGATCAGGTTGACCGTCACCTCGCCGATCTCGAACGACACGACCGCGGCCTTGATCGTGATGCCGCGCTGCCGCTCCAGCTCCAGCGTGTCGGTCTGCGTCGTGCCCCTGTCGACGCTACCGACCTCGTCCGTCACACCGGCCGCGAAGAGCAGCCGCTCCGTCAGTGTGGTCTTACCGGCGTCGACATGCGCCAGGATCCCCAGGTTCAACGTTCTGCGAGTCACGGGTCATACCCTCCGAATAGGTCGTAAAGCCCTTCGTGATGGACATGAATGCGTGACGCATCTCGCCTCCCTGGTCGACCGGCGCTGTCGTTACCGGCCGGAGCTTACGGCTTCGGCTTCCGCGACGGGGTAGCCGCTCGTTCGGACGTTGTGTTCGGCGCGAGCGGCGCGGGAGGCGCGCCGCCGGCTCAACCCTGTCGCTCGCGCAGCTCCTTCACCTGGTCGGCGAGCTGAGAGACCTGCTTCGTCAGACCGGCGACAGCACCGATGATCTGCTCGATCCGCGGGTCGGGGCCCGGTCCCGGGATCCGCTCCTCGAAAACGCCGTCGTTCTCGATCTTCTCGAGCTTGATGTCCTTAAGCTCGCGCTTCTCGAACTTCTCGTTCTTCTCGTGCTTCTCGTCCTTCTCCAGCTTCTCGTTCTTCTCGAACTTCTCCGGCTTCTCCGGCTTCTCGGCCTTCTCGATCTTGATCTCCTTGAGCCAGTCCTTTGCGATCTCCGGGAAGTCCTTGTCGAAGAAGTCCTTCAGCGACGTCTTGCCGACCTCGAAGTTCGGGTTCTTGCCGCCGACGAAGCCGAGGATCGCCGAGAGATCCCGAACGCTCAGCTCCGTCAGGGGCGTGTCCAGGCTGATCTGCACCTGCGGCCGATCCTCTGCAGCGACGAACGGCTCCTTCTCCGAGCTCCCGCTCTCCCCCGACGTCCTCCTCCTGCGAGTACCCGCCATCTCTCCTCCTCCGTGTGTTCGCGACGACCTCGTTCTCTGGGCACGGGTAACCGTGCATTCCTCCCGGACGTGACTGGTTATCGCGGTGGCATCGCCCCCTCTCGTGCCGACGGTCGAACTCCATTTTGAAGCAGGTCGGCAAGCGCTGCGCTGATCGGCTGTCTCGTCTGCTGCTCGTAGTAGAGGAAGCCCGGCGACGGGTTGATCTCGAAGCAGTAGTAGTCGCCGTCCGGCGTGCGCTTGAGGTCGATCCCGGCGAGCAGCAGGTCGAGCCGGCCCGCGAGGTCGAGGCACGCGCACTCGACGTCGGCGGGGAGGGCGGCCGGCTCCATCGCGACCTCATGCCCCTCGCGGCTGCCGTACCGATAGTCGACGGCCTCCGAGTGCACCACGTGGGCGAAGACATGCTCGCCCACCGTGTGCACGCGCACGTTCTCGCCCGGGATGAACGCCTGGAACTGCGCCGGGCCGTGACGCAGGAGCGGCAGCCGCGCGACCTGGTCCGGCTGCAGCCGCCGCACGATCGAGCGGATCCCGCTCAGCGACTTGTAGACGACGTTGCCGTCGAACTCGTCGGCAAAGCCCCGCACGGCCTCGGGGTCGTTCGTCACGAGGGTCGGCGGCGTCAGGAGGCCGCACTCGCGCACGAGCAGCGCCTGGTACGCCTTGCTGCTGTTCGACATCCCGCCCGCGATGCGGTTGACGACCGTGCAGGGCAGGCCGTCGAGCATCGCCATCAGCCCGCTGTCGTACTCGAAGTACATCGCCGGAACCCATTCCGGCGGGACGTCGGGCGGCGCAGCGCGGCCGTCCATCCCGAGGTACCGCGCGTACACGGCGCCGATCTCGTCCACGTCGAGCTTCCAGTCCGGGCCTGCGACGTACCCGCTGACGCTCGAATCGCGCCAGTGGCAGCTGACCTCGAACCCGGCCGGGTAGAAGCCGAGGTCGAGCAGCCGGTACGGGTAGCCGCAGTCGTCGAGCCGCGCGCAGACGAGCTCCGTCACCGTATCCGCGAGCCCCCCGACGACGAGGATCACGGTCGGCTTCCGGTCAGCAGCTCGACGATTCCGTCGACGATCTCCTCCCGTGCGGCTCGGCCGAACTCGTCGAGGCGCGGCTGCGCGTCGACGGCGACGACACACGGCCGGGTCGGCGCCGGCGCGACGATCAGCGCGACGAACGCGAGCTCTGCGTCGCTTGCGAACCGGCGCAGGCCCGGCTCGAGCGCCGTGTGCGCCGCCGCGGGCTCGCCGTCCCAGACCACGTGCTCTCCCACGACGCACGCGCGCTGCGGCGCGCCGTGCGGCGCCGAAAGGCAGATCGGTCCGAGCCGCTGAAGCTCTCTCAGGCCACGCCAGTCCTCCTCGCCCGCGATCAGGTAGCGGGAGTCACCCGTGAGCGGCGCGTAGACGGCGCCGCCGAGTCCGACTCCGTGCAGCCGCCGGCCGAACTCCCGCGCCGCCTCCTCGGCGTTCGTCACCAGCGTCTCCGGTGTGGCGAGACCGGAGCGCGCGAGCATCCCACGCCACGCGAGGAGCGGCGCCTGCGGCCGGTACCAGATCGCGGGGGTGAACCGGTTGACGACCGGGCACCCGAGGCTCCAGAGCCACGCGAGCAGCGCGGACTGGGTCTCGGCCTGCACGTACGGGAGGTCGGTGGGCTGCCACCCCGCGGGGTCGACCCACCCGGAGGTGCGCACGAGCACGCCCGCGATCTCGTCATCCGAGAGCGCCGGGTCGCCGTCGAAGGCGAGGGACGTCAGCGATCGCTCGTTGTCGAGACGCCACGAGAAGCAAGCGGGATCGACGAGTGGATTCGGGACGATCCTCGACTCGGCGCCGCGTTCCTCGAGCGCGTCTCGCACGGCGCTGCAGCACAGATCTCTCTCGTCCCCCAGGAGGAGGTGCACCACGGAAACCTGCGTGGGGCGGCCCGACGTGTCAAGGCACGATGTGACCCTTGACGCAGCCGGTCGCTGGACGGTGTGATGCGCCCACGATGACGCACGTGGCTCCGGAGATGAGCAGCGGCCCTGGCCGCGAGGCGCGGCTCGACGTTGCCGTGGTCGGCGCCGGCCAGGCTGGGTTGGCGATCGGCTATTACCTCGCACGCGCCGGCAAGCGGTTCGTGATCCTCGACCGCGCCGACTCGATCGGTTCCGCGTGGCGCCGCCGCTGGGATTCGCTCGTGCTGTTCACCCCGCGCCGCTACGACGCCCTCCCGGGGCTCCCGTTTGCCGGGGATCCGGACGGCTATCCGACCCGCGACGAGGTCGTCGCGTATCTCGAGCGGTATGCGACCGAGTTCGAGCTGCCGATCGAGCTCGAGAGCGAGGTGCGCTCGCTGACGAAGGAGGACGGCCGTTTCGTCGTCTCCGTCAACGGGCGTGAGCTCGGAGCCGATCAGGTCGTCGTCGCGACCGGGCCGTTCCAGGTGCCCCACGTGCCCGCCGCGGGCGGCGACCTCTCGGGCGAGGTTTTCCAGACGCACAGCACCGGCTACCGGCGGCCGAGCGACGTGCCGTCCGGCACGGTCGTGGTGGTCGGCGGCGGCAACACGGGCTACCAGATCGCGAAGGAGCTCGCGTCGACGCACTCCGTGCAGCTCGCCGTCGGCTCGAAGCAGACGCCGCTGCCGCAGAGGATCCTCGGCCGCGACCTGTTCTGGTGGCTGACGAAGCTCGGCCTGCTCGAGAAGACGATCGAATCCCGGGTCGGGACGCGCGCGAGCGAGCGCGACACCCTGATCGGCTCGAGCGCGCGGCAGCTTCGCCGCCACGGCGTCCAGCAGAAGCCGCGCGTCGTCGGCGCGTCCGGCCGGACGCTTCGCTTCGGCGACGGCAGCGAAGTCGAGGTCGACGCGGTCGTCTGGGCGACCGGATTTCGCTCCGACTACTCGTGGATCGCGCTGCCGATCGTCGACGAGAAGGGCCGCGCACGGCACCGTCGCGGTGTGACCGACGTTCGGGGCCTGTACTTGCTCGGCCTCTCGTGGCAGTACACGCGCGGCTCCGCGCTGCTCGGGTTCGTGAAGGACGACGCGGAGTTCATCGCCGACGAGATCGCGCGGCGCGCCGGCGACATGCCGGGCGCGGACGCGACGACCGAAAACGACCACGGCCGTCTGTCGAATGCGGCAGGCGCGAGGGAAGGAGTGTGAGATGCACCACGAGCACGGCCATCACCACGGCAGCCACGGCGACGACCGGATGGGTGATGACAACTTCCCCACCGCGGCCCTCGACCTGCCGCACGGCCGGACGAGTGAGGTCGTCGACCTCGGCGACGGCGACGACTTCGAGCTGCGGATCGCG
>Ga0126307_10000635_pt1 | contig 22779 bp, 21 predicted proteins | sample Plot28_FD_89955 | JGI IMG/M metagenome (GOLD analysis project Ga0126307, IMG submission 89955) | Serpentine soil microbial communities from UC McLaughlin Reserve, CA, USA - Plot28 | ecosystem: Environmental > Terrestrial > Soil > Grasslands | place: USA: UC McLaughlin Reserve, Lake County... | reverse complement strand
GGGATGCGCGTGATCCCGAACAAGGTCTTCCAGGGCGCCGCGGCGGGCTGCGCCATCGTCACCTCGGACTCCGTTTCCCAGCGGGAAGCGCTCGGGGACGCGGCCCGCTTCGTCGAGCCGGGCGACCCCCAGGCGCTCGCCGACGCGCTGCGCTGGCTGATCGCCGGCCGCGACCGCGTCTGGACTCTGCGCCAGGCCGCCTACCGCCGTGCCGTCGAGGCGTTCGCGCCCGCCGCGGTGGTCGAGCCGCTGCACGCTCGCCTTCAGGCGGGGGTCCGAAACCGCCGATAGCGTTCGCGGAATGCGCATCCTCATCACCGGAGGAGCCGGGTTCATCGGCTCGCATCTCGCCGACCGGCTCCTCGCCGAGGGACACGAGGTGCGCGCGCTGGACGACCTCGACCCGCAGGTGCACGAAAGCGGGGAGCGCCCGGACTATCTCGACCCCGCGGTCGAGCTCGTCGTCGCGGATGTCCGCGACCATGACGCGCTCGGCAAGGCGATGGACGACGCCGACGCCGTCGTCCACTTCGCGGCCGCGGTGGGAGTGGGGCAATCCATGTACGAGATCGAGCGCTACACCGCGATCAACTCCCTCGGCTGCGCCGCTCTCCTCGAGGAGGTGGTCGCGCGCCGTGACCGGATCGGCAAGGTCCTCGTCGCCTCGTCCATGTCCATCTACGGCGAGGGCCAGCACGCGAACCGAGAGACCGGGGAGCACGGCCTCGCGCCAGGCCTTCGGCCCGAGGCGCAGCTCGCGCGCCGTGAGTGGGACGTGCTCGCCGAGGATGGGACGCCGCTCGTCCCCGAGCCGACCTCCGAGGGCAAGCAGCTCCGGCCGACCTCGGTCTACGCCGTCGGCAAGCGCGACCACGAGGAGCTGACGCTTGCAGTCGGGGCCGCCTACGGGATCCCCGCGGTCGCCCTCCGCTTCTTCAACGTCTACGGCGCACGCCAGGCGCTCTCGAACCCGTACACGGGCGTGGCCGCGATCTTCGCCTCGCGGCTGATGAGCGGGGCGGATCCGCTCGTCTTCGAAGACGGAAACCAGACGCGGGACTTCATCGACGTCCGCGACATCACGCGGGCCTGCTCGATCGCGCTTGAGAGCGACAAGGCGGACGGGCGCGCGCTGAACGTCGGCACGGGGAAGCCCGCCTCCGTGCTCGACGTGGCCGATGCGCTGGCCAAGGGCCTCGGCGTCGAGATCAAGCCGCGCATCCTCGGCGAGTTCCGTGCCGGCGACATCCGCCATTGCTACGCGGACACGCGCCACGCCGAGGAGCTCCTCGGGTTCCGCGCCGAGGTCGCCTTCGAGGACGGCATGCGCGACCTCCTCACCTGGCTCGAGACGCAGGAGGCGATCGACCAGGTCGACGCCGCCTACCGCGCCCTCGCCGAGCGCAAGCTCACCCGCTAGAGCTCTCCAACCGCGGAGGCAAGCAGTCGCACGAGACTGCAACGACAGCCAGGCAGAAGAAGCCTAGTAACAGACTGTTACTAGCGCGTTCTGGCTTGAACGCTCCGACCTCGTGTGACGAAACACAACAAGTAACAGTCTGTTACTTGCCTATGAGCCGGTCAGGGCGATACCCGGCGATGGACTTCCGCGCGGGTGCGGGCGTATCTCCGTTCGTGCACGTCCTCGCTCTCTTCGCGGACGGTCTCCACAGCGGCGCGCCGCCGACACCGTCGTTCGGCGAGTCGATTCCGGGGCTGATCGCGACGGTGCTGGGCTTCGCAGCCTTCGCGATTGCACTCCGCCGGGGGCAGCGGTCCCTACGGACGCGGGCCGCGCTAGACGAGCCTCCGGTCGTCGGCGAGAGAGCCGAAGGCGGCGGCGCCCACAACCTCGGGCGCCGCCGCTCGTTGCGCTCCGCTACGCCGCTTGCTCGAAGGCGAGTTCGGGCTCGGCCGCCACCTCGCCCGCGTGCTTCCGGCGCGGGACGAAGAGGGCCGCGATCGCTCCCGCCCCGACGAGCACCGCGCCGACCCAGAGCGCGGGGGTGAGCCCGTCCACGTAGGTCGCGGGCGACTCGTAGCCGCCGTAGTGCGAGAAGATCGAGGCGAGGACGGCGACTCCGAAGACGCCGCCGAGCTCGCGGATGGCGTTGTTGGCGCCGGAGGCCTTCCCCTCCTCCTCGCGGCGGACGCTGGAGAGGACGACGTTCGCCACCGGCGCGAAGAAGAGCGCCATCCCGATCCCCGAGATCACGAACGCGGGCACGAGGCTCGAGTACGCGACGGTCGGGCTCGTGATCGACGCGAGCCAGGCCAGACCAATCGCCTGCAGCCCGAGGCCCGTCGCCATCAACGGCCTCCCGCCGATCCGGTCGGAGAGAGCGCCGGCCAGCGGCGCGATGAAGATCGGCATCGCCGTCCACGGCAGCGTCCTGATTCCGGCGTCCAGCGGGGAGTACCCCTGCACGGTCTGGAGGAACTGCGCGAGCAGGAAGATCGAGCCGAACATCCCGAAAAACATGAAGAGGGATGCGACGTTGGTGGCGGCGAACGTCCTGTTCCGGAAGAACCGCATCGGCAGCATCGGCGACTCCGTGCGGAGCTCCCAGAGGACGAACACCGCGAGGAAGGCCAGCCCGAGGCTGATCGAGCCGAGGATCTCGAAGCTGCCCCAGCCGACCGCGTTCCCGCGGACGACTCCGAGCACGATCCCGAAGAGCCCGATGCTGACGAGGCCGAGACCCGGCAAGTCGAGGCGCGACTCGGGGCCGTAGGATTCCTTCAGGCGGTTCCAGGCCAGCGGCACGAGCACGAGGCCGATGGGGACATTGAGCCAAAAGATCCACTGCCACGAGAGCCCTTCGACGACTGCGCCGCCGATCACCGGGCCGAGCGCGACGCCGAGCCCGCCGATGCCGCCCCACGCGCCGAGCGCGAGCCCGCGCTTCGCGGGCAGCACGGCCGCGGAGAGGATCGTCAGAGTCAGTGGAGTCACGATCGCGCCGCCGAGCCCCTGCACCGCACGCGCGGCGATCAGCGTCTCGACGTTGGGCGCGAGCGCGGCGGCCGCCGAGGCGACGGTGAAGATGCCGAGCCCGATGACGAAGAGCCGCCGCCGGCCGAAGCGGTCGCCGAGTGCGGCCCCGGTGAGGAGCAGCACGGCGAAGGTCAGCGTGTAAGCGTTGACCGTCCATTCGAGGTCCTCGATCGAGGCCCCGAGGTCGAGGCGGATGCTCGGCAGTGCCATCGTGACGACGAGGTTGTCGAGCGTGACCATGAACAGCGCGACCGAAGTGATCACGAAAGTCCAGATGGTTTGAGTCCTTGCGCTCATCTCACCTACCTCCTTGCCTTAGTAAGTAGTCACTCACTACGAGTCGAAAAAAACACAGCTGCTACTGCTCCTGCAGGCAGCCCTTGAGAAAGCTGTGGGCCCACGGCGAGTCGAGGGCGCCGAGGTCCATCGCCGCGGCGACGTTGATCAGCATTCCGGTCTTGAAGAACTCCTGCACCTTCTCGTCGTCCCCGCCCGAGACGCTCTCGACGAACTTGTAGAGGGCGGCGAACTCCTCCCGGACGACCTTGCGCACGTCGGGGTCCTCGCACGCCGCGTAGGCCTGCATCTGGAACATGAGCGTGGCGCGGTCGCGGCGCACATCGCCGTAGGCGTGGCCCATGGAGAGGAAGACGTCGCCTTCGCGGTTCGCCGCTGCGGCCTCCTGGAAGGTCTCGAGCACGTGGCGGAAGCCGCGCCGGACGGTCTCCAGGAAGAGCTCCTTCTTCGTGCCGAAGAGGCGGAAAACATAGGGCTGCGAGACGCCGGCCCGGCGGGCGATGTCCTCGGTGGACGTGCCGTGCAGGCCGCCGATCGCGAACTCGACGCGGGCCGCCTCGACGATCTCGTCGCGGCGGACGTCTGCGCTCTTTCTGGTCTGGGCCTCCGTTGCCACGGGTTGTAAGTTACTACTCACTTACAGACATGTCAAGACCAAAAATGACGCCGCCGAACTAATATGGGAATGGTGAGTACTGCGGTCGTTTCCGGCGGGGCCGGCTTCCTGGGGTCGCACCTCTGCGACCACCTCTTGGAGAAGGGTCACCGCGTCATCTGTGTCGACAACCTCGACACCGGTTCCCTGCAGAACATCGAGCACCTGAACAACGGCGAGGACTTCCTCTTCGTCAACCACGACGTCACCGCGCCCTTTTTCATCGATGAGGGCATCGACTTCGTCTTCCACCTCGCCAGCCCGGCCAGCCCGATCGACTACCTGCGCCTGCCTCTGCACACGCTCAAGGTCGGTTCCTACGGGACGCACAACATGCTCGGCCTGGCAAAATTCAAGCGCTCGCGCTTCCTGATCGCCTCGACGAGCGAGGTCTACGGCGACCCGCAGGTGCATCCCCAGCCCGAGACCTACTGGGGCCACGTGAACCCGATCGGCCCTCGCGGTGTCTACGACGAGGCGAAGCGCTACGCCGAGGCGCTGACGATGGCCTACCACCGCCAGCAGGGCGTGGACACTTGCATTGCCCGGATCTTCAACACCTACGGGCCGCGCATGCGCCCGCACGACGGGCGCGCGATCCCGACCTTCATCCGCCAGGCGCTCGAGAACAAGCCGCTGACCGTCTTCGGCGACGGCTCGCAGACCCGCTCCTTCTGCTATGTGGACGACTTGATCCGTGGCCTCTACGGCCTCGCCACGAGCGGCGAGCACCTTCCGGTCAACATCGGCAACCCGCACGAGATGACCCTGCTCGAGCTCGCGGAGGCGGTCATCCGCGTGACGGGCTCGAAGTCGGAGATCGTCTTCGAGGCGCTGCCCGTGGACGATCCGCAGGTGCGCCAGCCCGACATCACCCGCGCCCAGCAGGTGCTCGGCTGGGAGCCCGAGGTCGGGCTCGACGAGGGCCTCAAGCGCCTCCTCGCCTCCATGGTGCCGGGCTCAACGCCCGGCGGCGTCTCGGTCTAGCGACGCCCATTCGGCATCGTCCATGAGGGACGCGTCACCGCGTTCACTGCGAAACATTCGACTCGATGAGATGATGGCGGGCGTGGACGAGGATCAGTTCGAAGCGGTCAGGAAATGGGGCGAGGGTTTGCAGGGTGATCCTCGTGAAGAGATCAGCGCGGCCGGGAAGGCGATTGTTCTTCTCTCCGCGGAAGTCGAGCGCCTCGAGCGCGAGCTTTGGAGCCTGAAGACTGCCGTCGTCGACCCGGCTTCGGCAAACGACGGCGTGCCCGACGTGAGTCCACCCGATGAAGAGGAGACGGGCACGGTCGACGCGACGTTGCGCGCGCGGGCGCGGCAGTTCGTGGGAGGCCTGTACAGCCGACCAGCCAGGCGTTAGCTTCTTTCGGCCGCCGATGTCGTCCCCTCCGCCGTGATGCCCCCTGGGCCGTCGTCGCCCTGACCTTGGGCAGCGCCGCTGTTGCCGCCGCAGCTGTTCTCATCGCCATGCGGCTCCAGCTTCGGCATGCGGCTCAAGGCCGAAGGGCTGCCGACAAAGCCCGCCAGCGGGAACGCGCAGCGCTTGCGGTCGCCCCTGTCCTGTCCCTGCTCGACGAGATCGAACCACAGCGGCTCACTTCTGTGCCCGACACGCGAACCATGACGATCATGAACGAGCTTTGGGAACGCTGGCGGACGCTCCGCGATCCGGTCCTTGCTTTTGGCGCCGCTCATCCGTCGGGACACGTCGAGCAGCTCTCGCGGGCTCTCGCCACCGACGTCTCGAACGCGCTCACGAGCGTTCACTGGCTTGTCCACGACCTGCCTGAATCGTGGTCTGCCGAGGCGCTCGAAACTGCGAAGAAGGACCATACGGCGGCGCGGAAGCGGGCCGACGAGCTGCTCGCCGCCGTTCGCGACTGATTCGCCAGAATTGCGGCCGCTCGCGGGATCATTCACCCTGAGTTGAACCCTCCATAGAGGGATGTGTGTGGTGAGCAGCGAACTACCCTGAGCTTCATCGAGCGAAGGGCGTGTGTGGCCGCAGCGCACTCCTTCGTAACGATCCCAGCGAAAGGAGGCGGAGGCCGCAACCGCCTCTTTCGCTTTTAACGGGGCCTTGGGGGCTTGACGCCGAGCTGTTTCTGACGACAGTGAGATAGAGGGCGACCGCTGCGGCCACTCCGGGCGCCTTCTTGCGGCAGTGAAAGTCAAAGTCAGCGATCCCAGCCTCATCGAGGCCCTGTCTGAGTCCCTGCGAAGTACGGGCTGCGTCGTCGCGCGCACGGCCTCGGGGACTCTCGAGATTCGCTCCGGCTGGCCGGTTCGAGACGCGGCTTCCGGATACGAGCTCGACGGCTACCTGCGCGTCTGGGAGGCGACGCACTCCGACGTCTTCGCGACCCGGGTGGGGTGAGGAGCGGGGGGCCTTCCCGAGGCTTCTGCGGCTGCCTCGCGGGCCCTCCGTTCGTCGGCCCGCCTGGGTAACCGAGCTAGCATGACGGGGGAATGACGCGCCCCAGGCTCGTCGGACTGAACCACGTCGCCCTCGAGGTCGGCGACGTCGAGGAGGCGCTTGAGTTCTATGGGCTCATCTTCGACCTCGAGCTCCGCGGCCGCTCCGGCCGGATGGCCTTCGTGGACATGGGCGACCAGTTCGTCGCGCTCGCGCAGGGGAGGACGCAGCCGCCCGACGCGCACCGCCACTTCGGGCTCGTCGTGGACGACAAGGAGGCCGCGCGCCGCGCGCTCCATGAGGCAGGCGTCGAAGTCCCGCGCGGCGGCCGCCTCGACTTCCGCGATCCCTGGGGGAACCACGTCGAGGTCGTCGATTACCGCGAGATCCAGTTCACGAAGGCCGAGAACGTCCTTCGTGGCATGGGCCTCGAAGGGCTGGACAAGAGCGAGAAGGCGCTGCAGGAGCTCCGTTCCAAGGGGCTCGCCGACTAGATTCGAGCGCTGCATGGAATGAATGGGCTCGTAAAAACGGGCCGTCCTGGGCTAATGCTCCCTCTCGATGACGTAGACCACGACGGACGTCCCGTCCCGAACCGGCGACTCCAACAGGGTCATGTAGCCGTAGCGGCCGCGTGCCGCGCTCAGACCTCCGCCCTCGGTTTGTCCTTCCGCGGCTTCGACGGAGGGCGGGGGCGAGTCGAGCTTCCAGCCACGGGCCGTCAGTTGCTGCCTGTAGTACGTCGCCACGCGCTCGGCCGCATCTTCCGTTGTAAAGGCGACGTAGCAGCCGTTGCTGCCGCTGTACTCGGGTTCGAGCTGTCGCCCACCGTACTGCGGGAACTCGCGAAACACGCGCATCTCACCCTCGCTACACCCGCCCGTCACGGTGTCGATGGTTTCGCAGGCGATCATGGCGACGAAGGGAAGTACGGCGGCGGCCGCGACTGCGGCGAACGTTATGAGAATGGTCTTGCGCATAGGGATGGGAGCGTGCCGGCACGGCTAGCCCTCCTCACGCCATTATGCGAGGCCGCACGAGACGAAGAAATAGTCCAGTTGCGTCATCGGTAAAGTCGGGTCCTGACTCTCGAAAAACCCCTGCAAATAGGCACCGTCCGAGGACCGCTCTACCCTACGGACCCCGCGTTTTTCGAGGGCCTGGCTACAGATACGATGGAGGGAAGAGATGGCGTCCGCTGCACGCACCGATGAAGTTCCCGCAATCGCCGACGAGGCGCTCCTGAACAACGTCTCAGCGCCCGATCGGCGCCTCGGCGTGCGCCGATATTTCACGATTCCGGGCCGCGATCCGTTCGACGAGATCGAGTGGGAGATCCGCGACGCCTTCATCCCCGGCAAGGACAAGCCCGTCTTCGAGCAGAAGGGCGTCGAGTTCCCGAAGTTCTGGTCGCAAACAGCGACAAATATCGTCGCGCAGAAGTATTTCCGTGGACGCATGTCCTCGCCCGAGCGCGAGTCGAGCGTGCGCCAGATGATCGGCCGGGTCGTCGACACGATCGTCAAGTGGGGGAACGCGGGCGGCTACTTCACCGACGAGGAGGAGTCCGAGACCTTCGAGGCCGAGCTCAAGGCGATCCTCGTCAACCAGCTCGCCGCCTTCAACTCGCCGGTCTGGTTCAACGTCGGCTTTGAGGAGAAGCCGCAGTGCTCGGCCTGCTTCATCCTCTCGATCGACGACTCGATGGACTCGATCCTCGACTGGATCCGGCGCGAGGGCATCATCTTCCGTGGCGGCTCGGGCTCGGGCATCAACCTCTCGCGCCTGCGCTCCTCGCACGAGCAGCTCTCCAAGGGCGGACACGCCTCCGGCCCTGTCAGCTTCATGCGCGGCGCCGACGCCTCCGCCGGCACGATCAAGTCGGGCGGCAAGACGAGGCGCGCGGCCAAGATGGTCATCCTCGACATCGACCACCCAGACGTCGAGGAGTTCATCTGGTGCAAGGCCAACGAAGAGGACAAGGTGCGCGTCCTCGAGGCCGCCGGCTACGACATGTCGCTGAACTCGCCCGACTGGGCGTCGATTCAGTACCAGAACGCGAACAACTCGATCCGCGTCACCGACTCCTTCATGGAGGCCGTCGAGCGTGACGAGGACTGGAACCTGACCGCGCGCACCGACGGCGCCGTAGTCGCGACGCTTCCCGCGCGCGACCTCCTGAAGCAGGCCGCCGAGGCAGCGTGGCGCTGCGCGGATCCGGGCGTCCAGTACGACACGACGATCAACAAGTGGCACACCCTTCCGAACACGGGCCGCATCAACGCGTCCAACCCGTGCTCCGAGTACATGTCCATCGACGACAGTGCGTGCAACCTCGCCTCGCTGAACCTGATGAAGTTCCGTCGCGAGGACGGCGAGCTCGACGTCGAGGCCTTCGAGCACGCGGTCGACACGGTCTTTCTCGCGCAGGAGATCCTCGTCGGCTACTCGAGCTATCCGACGCCCGAGATCGAGAAGAACGCGAAGGCCTACCGCCAGCTCGGCCTCGGCTACGCGAACCTCGGTGCGCTTCTCATGGCGCGCGGGCTTCCCTACGACTCCGACGAGGGCCGTTCCTATGCAGCCGCGATCACCGCGCTCATGACCGGCCGCGCGTACCGAAAGTCGTCCGAGATCGCCGCCCGCATGGGTGCCTTCGCCGGCTACCAGCCCAACGCCGGCGCGATGATCGGCGTCATCGCCCAGCACCGGGCCGCGGTCGGGAACATCGAGAACTCCGACATCGTGCCGACCGACCTGCTCACGGCCGCGCGCCAGTCCTGGGACGACGCGCTCGACCTGGGCGAGGTGGCCGGCTACCGAAACGCACAGGCGACCGTGCTCGCGCCCACCGGGACGATCAGCTTCATGATGGATTGCGACACGACCGGGGTCGAGCCCGACTTCTCGCTGGTCAAGTCGAAGAAGCTCGTCGGCGGCGGCGAGATCACGATCGTGAACAAGACCGTCCCGATGGCGCTCGACAAGCTCGGCTACTCGCCGGATGAAATCGATCAGATGGTGGCGTTCATCGACGAGCGCAACACCGTCCTCGGCGCGCCGTCCATGAAGGGCGAGCACTATCCGGTCTTCGACTGTGCGATCGGCGACCGCGCGATCCACTACATGGGTCACGTGAAGATGATGGGCGCCGTCCAGCCCTTCATCTCGGGTGCGATCTCGAAGACGGTCAACCTGCCCGAGACGGCGACAGTGGAGGAAGTCTCCGGCCTCTTCGCCGACGCCTGGAAGCTCGGCGTCAAGGCAATCGCCATCTACCGCGACAACTGCAAGGTCGCCCAGCCGCTCTCGAAGAAGGGCGGCGCGGCCGTCGCGGCGCCTCCGCCCGCTCCGAAGGAAGAGCGCCGGCGCCTGCCCGACGACCGCACTGAGATCGGCCGAAAGTTCAAGGTCGGCGACTACGAGGGCTACATCCACGTCGGCCTCTACGACGACGGGACGCCCGGCGACATCTTCGTCGACATCGCCAAGGAGGGCACGACCCTGGCCGGCCTCATGAACTCGTTCATGATCGCGGTCTCGCTCGGGCTCCAGTACGGCGTGCCGCTCGAGGTCTACGTCTCCAAGTTCGCGCACATGCGCTTCGAGCCGTCGGGCATCACGAACGACGCCGACATCCGCGTCGCCAAGTCGATCGTGGACTACGTCTTCCGCTGGATGGGGAAGCGCTTCCTCGACACCGACAAGCAGGCCGAGCTCGGGATCATGAGCCCGGAGGTCAAAGCGCGCCTCGCGCAGGCCCACTCGGTGCTGGAGGGGAACGGCGACCTCGCCGAGGCCGACGACGCGCCCGCCTCACCGCCAGGCCAGACGGCCCTCTTCAACTCCTGGGAGGACGCGATCGAGTGCGCCAAGTGCGGCGGCCGCATGGTGCGGACGGGCAGCTGCTACACCTGCCGCGACTGCGGCCAGAACACTGGGTGTAGTTAGCGGACGAGGGCAGGTCAGCGCGACTCCTCGTTGAGGATGCCGATCGAGCCGCGTCCTCAAGATGTCTGGTGGGCGGCCTCGCAAGCCAGCTTCTCACAGTGCAAATCCTGGCTGACGGATTCGTCGAAAAGGCGGGCTCGCGAGCCCCCGACGTCACGAGTCTGTCTACTCGCTGAATCCCTCGACGACGTACGCAGCCCGATCGCGCGCATCGATCTTCAGTTCGTTGTTTTGATACTTAAACGCGTTGTCTGCGTCGTAGACGCTGTAGGCGTGGGTTAAGTGAGCCCGCTCTCGCTCGCCGCCTGGCGAGTCGATTCGGCGTTCGATCACTTCCCATTGCCAGACGTGGCGAACCTCATGTCCAACAAGGCCCACGGCTTCTGCAGGCCCAAGTCCAGCGAGTTCACCCCGTGCAAGCTTCAACTCGCCGGTGGTCTCGTCGAAACCTTGCTCCTCCGAGCTATTTGTCCAAACGACCGCCAAGGGTCGGCGAACACCTGCTGCACCCGCAAAAGGGGGAGATTCGCCTCGCCAGCCGAGCCCGGATGGTCGCCCACGCGCTCCCGTGAACTCATCAACGCCGCTCCGATCGCTAGCGTGTCGGCTGTGGCGGATAAGGCCGAACACCTGACACGTGAGCAAAAGGCTCAGCTGGAGGCCGAGCTCGCGACCCTTGAAGGGCCGAAGCGGGCCGAGATAGTCGAAGCGATCGCAACGGCCAGAGGCTTCGGCGACCTCTCCGAGAACTTCGAGTACCACGCCGCCAAGAACGAGCAGGGACTGCTCGAGCGCCGGATCACGATCCTGCGAGACCGCTTGCAGCGAGCCGTCCTCGTCGACGAAGAAGCGGCTGCGGCGAGCGCCGTGGTCGCCGTCGGCTCGCGTGTCTCCATCGAGCTCGACGACGGCGAGACGATGGAGGTCGAGATCTCGAGTGTCGGCGGCGTCTCTCCCGACTCGCCGCTCGGCAAGGCTTTGCTCGGGGCGAAGGTCGGCGACAAGATCGTGGTTGCAGCGCCGCAGGGCAAGTGGCGCGCGAAGGTCACCGCCGTCGGTCGCTGATCCCGGTCGTCAGCCTTCCAGAGCTTCGCGAAGCGCTTCCTCCGGCTCGATCGCATTCCCCGCGATGCGAGAGGTCTCGAACTCCTCGCCCGCGACCGGGCCGAGGTGACGATCCAGCCACGCCCGGTCGAAGTCGCTGCGGTCGATCCCCGCCGCTTCGCGCACAGCGTCCGCGGCTCCTGCGAGCCGACCGGCCCGAGCCGCCTGGTTTTCGACCGCGGCGAGAATCGCAGCCTTTTCGAGCCCGAACGCGATCAGCTCCTGGTCTCGCACGCGCTGGGCGGAAGCGAGCATCTCGCGGTTGAGCTCGTGTGCACGCTCGTGGTCCCTGCGTTCGATCGCGACCGCGACGAGGCTGTCCAGCGCCGCGCACGCTCCCCACTCGTTTCCGAGCATCCGGTCGAGCTCGAGTTCCTCGAGGAAGCGGGACTCCGCGTCGTCGAGGTCTCCGCGCTCGAACGCGAGGACGCCCAGGTTCCCGAGCGACGACGCCGCGCCGGCCTCGTCGCCGAGCCCACGGCGGATGGCCAGGCCCTCCTCGAGGAGAGCACGGGCCGAATCGAGGTCACCCAACGCGCGCTTGATCGACCCGAGGCTGTTCAGCGCTGCGCCCACGCGCTCGCGATCGCCCTGCTCGCGAAAGACTGCCAGGCTCTGCTCGACCAGCCTGGCCGCCCGCTCCGGCTCTCCACGCTGATCGACGAGGACGCCGAGGGCGTACATGGGGCGAGCGCGAAGCGCCTCCGGCGCGCCCTCGGTCGCTCCCAGCAGTTCGGTCAGCCGGTTGCAGCCCTCCAGCGCGTGGCCATGCGTGTACCAGAACCACCCGAGCGCGCCGCCGAGGCGAAGCGCCGTCTCGGCATCCCCGGAGCCGAGGGACGAGTCGAGCGCGGCGCGTAGGTTCTCGTGCTCCGTCTCCAGACGCTCGAACCAGAGGAGCTGATCGTCGCGCCGCAGACCGGCATCGGCTTCCTCTGCGAGGTGCGCGAAGTCGAGCGCGTGGCGATGGAGCAGCTGCTTCTCCTCGCCCGCCTGCGCGAGCTGCTCGCGCGCGAACTCGCGGATCGTCTCGAGCATCGAGAACCGCGGCTCGCCGCCGGCTTCCTCGGCCTCGCGGAGCAGACTGCGGTCGACCAGCGAGGCGACGCCCTGCAGCACGTCGAGCTCGCCCGCGCCGACGACTCGCTCGGCCGCTTCGAGGGTGAATCCGCCCATGAACACCGACAGGCGGAAATGGAGGCGACGCTCCTCGTCGCCGAGCAGGTCGTAGCTCCAGGCGATCGCCTCGCGCAGGGTGCTCTGCCGCGCGGGGACCTCGCGCCCTCTCGCGGCCGGGAGCTCCAGCCGACGCTCGAGCCGGCGAAGCAGAGAAGCGGATGGAAGAACCTTCGCCCAGGCCGCCGCGAGCTCGATGGCGAGCGGCAGCCCGTCGAGGCGTGCGCAGATCTCGGTGACGATGGTTCGCGTCTCGTCGTCCAGCTCGAAGTCCGCGCGCACGGCGCGGGCGCGTTCGACGAAGAGGAGCACAGCTTCCGAGTCCGCCAGCGGAGGCACCGGATACTGGCGCTCGGCTGCGATTCGCAACGGCTCACGGCTCGTCACCAGCATCTTGAGCCGCTGGCACGCGCCCAAGAGGACGGCAAGAAGCTCCGCTGCTGCGCCGACGTGCTCGAAGTTGTCGAAGACGATGAGCACGCGGCGGTTTCGAAGCTCGGCTTTGAGTGCCTCGACGAGTGAGACCGACGAGCTCTCCTCGACGCCGAGCACCCGCGCCAGCTCGAGCGGAACGAGGTCCGGGTCGCTGATGGGCGCGAGCAGGACGCCGTACACGCCGTCGGGAAACTCGCCGACCAGGTCGGCGGCGACCTGCAGAGCCAGCCGGGTCTTGCCGGTCCCGCCTGGCCCCGTGAGGGTGACCATGCGCGTGTTCTCGTCCATGAGCAGCGTGCGCACGGCTTCGAGCTCCGCCTCCCGGCCGACCAGCGGGTTGGCTGCGCCGGGAGGTTCGTCACGCGGCCCTCGATCGTCCGCGGGGGCGGGAACTCGGCGGCGAGCCCCTCGCCGCAGAGCTGGTACAGGCGCTGTGGCCCGGAGAGGTCCTTCAGCCGGTGGTCCCCGAGGTCGCGGAACGTGAGGCCGTCGAGGTTCTCCGGGAGGAGATCGCGCGTCGTCTGAGAGAGCAGGACCTGCCCGCCGTGGCCCGCCGCCGTCACGCGCGCGGCGCGATGCATGTCGATCCCGACGTATCCGTCCGGAGTCGGGGTCGGCTCACCGGTGTGAAGCCCCATACGGACCCGGATGGCCGCACCGTCGGGCCAGGCGTGCCCGGCGAGCGCGCGCTGCGCGGCCGCGGCAGCGGCGGCCGCGCCTCCGGCTGCGGTGAACGCGACAAAAAACGCGTCACCTTCGATGCCGAGCTCGGTTCCGCTGTGGGCTGCGAAGGCAGTGCGCAGGATCCTGTTGTGGTCGGCGAGGAGGTCGGGCCAGCGCTCGTCGAGCCGTTCGGCAAGGACCGTCGAGCCCTCGATATCCGTGAACAGGAGGGTGACAGTGCCACGTGGCGGTTGCACGTCCGCAGAGCCTAATCGTGAAATCGCGTAGCGGCTGGCGCTCGCTTACTGCTCGAATGTCTCCAGGGCGGCCAGGCGCTCCGTAGCCAACGCAACGCCCACGACCGACCCCTTGCGCGCGGCGGCGTCGGCGGCCTTGGTGAGTGCCGCCTTCGCGTCCTCCGGCCGTCCGGCCAGCTCGAGCACCTCCGCCTGCCACATGAGCAGGTCGGGCATGTTGAGCAATTCTTGCGTGCCCTCGATGAGCGCAACTGCCTCCGCAGCGAGGCGAACCGCCTCCTCGAGCTCACCGCGACGGGCAAGGACGCGGGCCGTGGAAATCTTCAGCGAGGAGAGGCCGCTCACATCGACTTCCGGGATGGTCTCCCGCGACACTCCGAGGTACTCGTCAGCCTCCTCCAGGCGACCCTGCTCGGCGAGGATGCCGGCCAGCAGGGCGGCGAGGTGTCCGGCGCGCGCCCGCTCACCCGTTCCCTCCAGGATCTCCAGCCCGGCGCGCACCTCGCGTTCCGCCGCTTCCGGATTGCCCGCCCGGAGCTCGAGCGGTGCCATCGAGAACGGGTGGACTGCGAGCGCCTCGTGTGGCCCAAATCGGCGAACATGGCTCGAGCCTCCTCCAACAGCTCTCGCCCCGCGCTCTCATCCCCTTGCAACGCGATGAGAGACCCCATCACCCGGTTCGTCCAAGCCTGGATTTCCAGGCTGTCCGGATGCTGCTCACGGATCTCGCGTGTCTCGACGATGCCCTCTGCGGCGGGCGTGCTGCCGAAGAGAATCGTTCTGAGGACCATGCCGAACACGTCGCGCTCGATGCTCTTGTTGCCGGCCCGCCGAGCGTGCTCGATTGACCGGATCAAGGGCTCGCGCATCGAATCCCACATTGCCCCGGCCCACCCGATGAGCCCGACCGCGAACCACGCCCGGGAGAGACCCTCCTCGTCGCCTACGCGCTCGAGCACCTCGATTGCTCGCCGCGAAAGCGCTTCGTACTCATCCGGGTTGAAGTCGGGAGTGGCGAGCATTTCGTAGAACGAGAGCTCGATTTGGGCGCGAACCAGAAGATCCTCGCGCTCAAGGGCCTCGGCCCCCGCTAGGGCGCGTTCGAGCGCGCTGCGCGAACCCTCGTAGTCGTGTCCTGCCTCGAGGAGGACGCGTCCGATGTCGGTGAGGGCGCGTACGCGCTCCGGGGCGTCCTCTGGAAAGAGCTGAACCGCTCGGTCGAGCAGGTTCGCCGCCGCCCGCCGGTCGCCTCGTTCGAGCGCTTTCCGCCCAGCACGCGCAAGGAGCTCGCCGGCATGACCCCCTGTCGTCCGGTCGCTCTTCGTGAGAGGGCCGAGCTCGCCCCTGTACCTGAACGCCTGTTCCAGGTGGTAGCCGACGATCTCGTCGAGCTCGACCAGCTCCACGCCCCGCGTCTCGAGCCAGGCTGCGAACCGCTCGTGGAGCTCTGCGCGGGTCGCCTTGGGCAGCGCCTCGTAAGCCGCATCCCGGATCAGGAGGTGACGGAAGCGGTAGCCGTCCTCGCCCGCCAGCTGGCCCAGCTCCGGCCTGACGAGATCCTTTCGCACGAGCGCGACGAGCCGGCCGTCGACAGCCGTCTCGTCCTGGACGAGCGCTGCCACGCCGCCGCGGTGGAAGACCTCTCCCTCGACCGAGCCGCGCTCGAGCACGTGGCGCTCCGATGGATCGAGCTGGTCGAGGCGCGCAGCCAGGAGTGCCTGGATCGTCGGGGGAATCTCGATCTCGCCGCCGTTCGGCGACCGGCCGACGAAGGCGAGCATCTCCTCGAGGTAGAGCGGGTTGCCGCCGGCCGCGCGGCGGATCCTCGTCTGCAGGCCCTCCTCGAGAGCGGATCCCTCGAGCAGTCCGACGATCAGCTCGTCCGTTTCGTCCTCCGAGAGCGGCTCGAGAGAAACGGTGGTCGCGTTCAGCTTGCCTCCGGCCCAGGCCGGCCGGCGATCGAGCAGCTCCGGACGCGCCATGCAGAGGAGAAGGATGGGAGCGCCGCGCGAGAGATCGGCGACGTGCTCGATCAGCTCGAGGAAGGTCTCCTCGCCCCACTGGATGTCGTCGAAGATGCAGAGCAGAGGTTCCTGCGCGGCTTTCGCCTCGAGGAGCTTCCGGAAGGCCCACGCGATCTCGTCGGGCGTGGCCGTCCCGTCTCCCTCTCCCAGCATCGCCTCGAGGGCGTTCCAGGCGGCGGGCTCGACGAGGGTGTTCGCGTCAGGGATCTGCTTGACGACCTCGACGACCGGCCAGTAGGTGATCCCGTCGCCGTAGGAGAGGCAGCGGCCGCGCACGACCGTCGCGCCGTCGATCGTCGTCAGGAACTCCGAGACCAGCCGCGACTTCCCGACGCCGGCCGGGCCCAGCACGGTGAAGAGGTCGCAGGAGTGCTCGCTGGCGACGTTGTCGAAGGCGTCGTGGAGGAGGTTCAGCTGGCGGTCTCGGCCGACCATGGGGACGTCCCCTCGGCGCACGAACGCGGGCGCCTCCGTATCCAGCGAGAGCAGACGGTACGCAGGTAGGGGCTCCGATTTCCCCTTCGCGTCCAGCGGAGGAACAGCTTCGACCGTGACGGCGTCTCGAACGAGCCCGACCGTTTCCGCGCCGAGGAGGATCTCCCCGGGCTGGGCGGCCTGCTCCAGGCGCGCGGCAACGTTGACCGCATCTCCCGTCGCGAGGCGCTCCTCGGTGCCGGTCACGACCTCGCCCGTGTTCACCCCGATGCGCACGGAGAGACTCGTCGCGTAGTCGCGCTCGAGCTCGGCGTTCAACGCCTCGAGTGCCTCACGCAGCTCCGCCGCCGCGCGCACCGCGCGCAGGGCGTCGTCCTCGTGCACCTGCGGGACGCCGAACACGGCCATGACGGCGTCGCCGATGAACTTCTCGACGACTCCGCCGTGGCGTTCGACGACCTGGCTCGCGAGCTCGAAGTAGCGCGCGAGCACCCGGCGGAGACTCTCGGGGTCGAGGCGCTCCCCGAGCGCCGTCGATCCGGTCACATCCGAGAAGACGACGGTCACGACCTTGCGCTGCTCGGTCGCGTGAGCGCCAGCAGCCAGCGACCCGCCGCATTCGCTGCAGAACCTTGCGCCTGCAGGGTTTTCGTGACCGCAGCTCGGACAGATCATCACGGGCAGAGGCTAGAGCGGAGGAGGGGCGAGCACAACGGACCGAGGCTGCGACGCGGTCCTACTTGCCTTCGCTCGCGCGCGCGAGGCTCGGGCAAGGCTCTGGCGTGCCGGTTCGCAGGCCCAGCACAAGATAGGTCGTCATAGGCCCCTTGCCCTTGACGTCGACCGCGTCCCGCTGCTCGAGCTCGAAGCGATCGGCGAGAAGATCCCGCGTGCGCTCGGTCACCTGGATCGTTCCGGGCAACGCGTGCGACTCCATGCGGCTCGCCGTGTTCACCATGTCGCCCCACAGGTCGTAGCCGAACCGGCTTCGGCCGATCACCCCGGCGACCACGGGTCCCGTGTCGATCCCGATGCGCAGACCGAGGGTGGAACCGGACGAGCGCGCACCGACCGCATGCTGCATTGCGAGCGCGAGGTCGGCGATCCGCTCGGCGTGATCCTGGACGAACACCGGAATGCCGCCGGCGGCCATGTACCCGTCGCCCATCGTCTTGATCTTCTCCAGGCCGTACCTGGCAACGAGCCTGTCGAACTCGGAGAAGATCCCGTCGAGGAGGCTGACGACCTCTTCCGGAGGTAGGCGCTCGGCGGTCGGCGTGAACCCGGCCAGCTCGGCGAAGAGCACCGAGACCTCGGGGCAGCGGTCGGCGATGATGCCGCTCTCCCGCTTCAGCCGCTCGGCGATCGGGGCGGGGAGCACGTTGAGGAGGAGCCGCTCCGAGCGCTCGCGCTCCGCTGCCAGGCCGCGCACGAAGTACTGGAGGAGCAGGAAGGCGGTGAACGACACCGCGCCGACGTTGAGGAAGAAGAACAGCCTGACGAGCCACGACGGGATGTCCGCGGGCGTGAGCGAGCTGTCGATCGCCGCCGACACGCCGAGGAGACCGAGAAACCCGAGGAACCACGGCACCGAGGCGCGTGCTCCCTGGAACGTAAGCGCACCGAAAGGCGCGGTCACCGCCCAGAGCCCGACGGCGCTCGACGCCGCGAACCCGCCGAGGCTCCACTGGAGGAGAAACGGCAGCACGAGCATGAAGCAGAGCTGGGTGCGACGGAAAGCCGCGTGCCGGCCTCTGCGCGCCAGGAACAGGAAGCCGCCGACCGTGCAGACTTGGTACACGAGTGGGATTGCCGCGGAGACTCAGAGGCCGAGCGCGGCGTAGGTGGCCACCCAGACGCAGGCGAGCACACCGATCAGAAGCGCCGAGAGGTTGACTGCCTCCTTCTAGATGCGCTCGTCGGCGTGTCCGCGTCCGAGGCGCCGACCTGGGCGATGCGGGCTACTCGCTGCCGCCAGCGGGAAAGCATGCCAAGACTGTAAGCGCTCTCGTGCTGGCAGCAGGGGTCGCGGTGCGGGGCGGGCGTTAGAAGCTCTGGATCCGCCAGATGCGGAAGCGCACCACGTCGACCGTCTCCGGCCGCTGCGTGAGAGGCTCGACTCCGCGAACCGGAAGGAGCACGCGCGGCTTCGAGTCCGGCAGGCCGTCCCAGATACCGAGCCATTCCGGCTGTCCCGTCTTCTCGTCGCGGAAGACGAGGTCGAGGTAGCCGACCTTCTCCCCGTCCGAGGCCACCACCTCGTGGCCGCCGAGCCCTTTCAGCTGCTCGTAGTCGTATGTCTCCAGCACGGCGCCTCCTTTCGAGGATCTCTGGCAGTGATCCCCGCTGTCGGGCCTCGGTAACTGCCGTGGGGGACGCAGGTCTGAAGGCGAGAGGGGCGGCGGGAGCCGCCCCTCTCGGCGGAATCGAAGCGGTGTCGTCCTGGTTTTGCCGGCCCGAGCCGCTAGCGGGCGCAGCCGACGGGCGCGTCGAAGCCACCGTCTCCGACGGTCAGCGATGAGTTCCCGACGTCCTGCGGGATGAGACCTGTGATGGGATCCCCTTGCGCACGGTTTGCGCCCGTGTTGGCGAGGCTGGTCACACCGCACTCGTTCGCGATGGTCAAGAGCGGCGTGATTCCGTGTACGTGCGCGGATCCTGTCGACGGTGCGAGCGCGGCAACGGCGGCTACCACGGCACCGATCATGGCGATGCGTCGCATGATGTGATCCTCCCCTCGTGGACTCCCTGTACTACGCAGGCCGAAGGTGAACGGATTCGCCCGCGGCCCGCGCGGCTGACGGCCGGCCTCCGGGTAGACTCGACACCGTGGCGATACCGGTCCGGGACGCGCCTGAGATCACCGTCCCGCCGTCGACCCCGCTCGACGACGTGCTCCGCCGCGTGAACCGGATCCGCACGGATCGCGGCGCCGATCCTCTCTACTCGCTCCCCTCCGCGTGCACGGCCTGGGACGGCGGCGGCTGCGTCCTCGAGCGCGCCTTCGATCATCTCGGCGTGCTCGTGGTCGACTACCGGCAGGCGCACGGCCGCGGTTTTTCGTTCGACCACGGTCTCGGTGACTTCGTCCGCGAGTTCGACGCCGGCCGCTATCCCGGCCTCGTCGCGGAGAAGTGACGGCGCTCTTCGTCGCCACCGGCGACGCCGTCGTGCGGGTCGCCGACGGGCGGGCAGAGATCCTCCTGGAGGAGGCAGGCGCGCAGTGCGTCGCCGGCGACCCGCGCAACCCCGAGCGCGTCCTCGCCGGTTGCCGCGGAGGTGGGGTGTTCGAGAGCGAGGACGACGGGGCGACCTGGCGAGATGCCGGCCTCCCCACAACAGACATCTTCTCGGTCGCCTACAGCCCCGCCGACGGCGCTGCCTACGCGGGCTGCGAGCCGAGCGCGCTCTGGGTTCGTCGCAACGGCGACTGGGAGGAGCTCTCCGCTCTTCGAGAGCTTCCGTCCGCTCCGACCTGGAGCTTTCCCCCGCGCCCGTGGACGTCGCACGTGCGCTGGATTGCACCGAGTCCGCACGAGGCCGAGGTCGTCCTCGCCGGCATCGAGTTAGGCGGCCTCATGCGCACCTCCGACGGCGGTACGACCTGGGAAGACCATCGCCCCGGAGCCCAGCGCGATGTCCATTCGCTCGCCTGGCACCCGACGGAGCCGGGGCGCGCCTACGAGGCCGCGGGCGGCGGATCGGCCTGGAGCCGCGACAACGGTGAAAGCTGGGAGGGAATGGACGACGGCCGCGACCGCCAGTACACGTGGGCTCTGGCAGTCGACCCGGCCGATCCCGACTGCTGGTTCGTTTCGGCCGCGCCCGGCCCCTTCCACGCGCACGGCGCTCGCCCGTCTGCCGAGGCCGGGCTGTATCGCTGGCGCGGTCAAGGCCCGTGGGAGGAGCTCGACCTCGGGCTTCCGCGTCCGCTCGAGACGATGCCCTACGCGCTTGCGGCGACCGATGAGGGCCTCATCGCGGCGCTGCGCGACGGCCGTCTCTTCCGGAGCGGCGATCAGGGCGACAGCTGGCGCCCGCTCGAGGCCGGCGGCCTCACGAACGTCGTCGCCATGGCGGCCGCGTAGTCGTCGTGGGGAGCGACGGCAGAGGGGCGCCCTCGGACGCCCCTCTTGCAAACGACTCTCGCGCCGTCGCTACGCGCTCGCGACGGCCGGCTCGGGGAGGCCGAGCGCCTGCTCCGTATCGACCTCGAACCACAGATTCTCGCTCGAGTCCCCGAGCGTCGCGTCGACGTACTCCCGGACCTCGTCGAGGGAGTTCCCCTCCCAGAGGCAGATGACTGCCGACTGGTCCGTGCTCGGATAGAACTTGCGCACCCGCACGCCCGCGGGCGCGCCGCGACCTTCGAGCAGGTTCTGCCCGCGTGCGAATGCCACCTGGGCGTCCAGGATCGTGTGCTCCACGACGACGAACATGACGTACCTCCTTAGGCTCGTTCGACTTTCGAACGACGGTACGGCGCCGGATAGCAAGGGGCATCGGGCGCATTGACCAACTTGCGCGGCCGTCGCGGATGGTCAATTCACGCCACGCGTCAGGTCAGAGCAGGCCGTGTTCCGAGGCGAAGACGCTCGCAGCAGCTCGTGAGCACAGGCGGAGCTTGGCGAAGATGTTCTGGACATGCCGTGCGACGGTGCGCTCGCTGATGACGAGCTCGGTCGCGATGTCTCGGTTGCTCATGCCGCTCGCGACGAGGCGCAGGACCTGAACCTCACGCGCGCTCAGCCCGTGGGCGTCCGGCGGAGTGCGGCCGGCGAGCTCATCGACACGCGCGATTTCAGGCGCGGCGCCGAGCTTCTCGAAAGCGTCGCGGGCGGCCTCGAGCTCCACCGCCTTGGTGTCGTCGTCGCCGAGCTCAGCGCAGGCGAGTCCGAGTAGGACACGCGAGCGCGCGGCCTCGTAGGGTGCCTCGAGCTCCTGCCACATTCTCCAGGCGCTCCGGAGCGCGGCGACGGCGCCGTCGGCGTTCCCCTCAGCAAGCGCGAGCGCGCCCCTCGCGTGCGCGGCCGTCGCGGCGAGCAACTCGCTCGGTTGCCGCGCCGCGATCTCTTCGAGCTCGCCGCAGGAGGCTCGTGCCCCTTCGAGGTCTCCGACCGCAAGGGCGATCTCCACCCAGGCGGGAAGTAATGCCGCCCGCCGGAGCGGCAGCACCGTCTCGTCGAGGGCGCGACGAATGGCTGCGGCCGCCGCCTCTCCCTTTCCCTGGGCCAGACGGAGCAGCGCGAGCCCCGGCAGCGGCTCGCGGCCGAAGCGGGCCGCCTCCTTGTAGGCGGTCTCGACTTCGCGAAACGCGCCCTGGAAACGATGGACCTCGCCTTCGCGGTACGCCGCGTGCCCGAGGGCGCGCTGGTTCAGCACGCCTCGCCTGAAGCGCTCGCCGACCTGCCGAAGCTCCTCGAGCGCGGCGGTCCAGGCGCCGCCGATGGTCATGAGCTCGGCCCTGTGCACGAGGCAGAGGCCGTTGTGCGCAACCATCTCGGGCTGCTCCTCGCACCACCGCGTCAACGCCGCCGTCCACTCGCGGGCGCGACGAACTTCGTAGACGTCGCGGCAGAAGGCGATCGTGTTGCAGTAGACGATGCCCGCGACGATCGGCGAGAGCTGCCCGGCGCTGACCGCGGCCATGGACTCGTCGACGAGGCGCAGGCCCTCCTCGGCTTTTCCTTGGCGGACGAGGGCATGGCCCTGCTCCATGACTCCCATGGCGGCCAGGTCTTGGTCGCCGAAGCGTTCCCCGGTTTCCGCCGTCTCGGTCGCGGTCGCGTGGGCGGCCTCGAACTCGCCTCGAGACGTGTGCTCCAGGACCACGGGGATGAGGAGATATCCGCGCTCGGCGCAGTCGGAGTCCTCCGGCTCGAGCAGCCTGTTGCCGCGCGCGAACCAGCCGAGCGCGGGGCTGAGCTGCCCTCGGAACAGCATGCTGTGGCCGACCCAGAAGGCGCAGCGGACGGCGGGCCGGACGTCGCCCGTAGCCAGATGGGCGCTGTGTGCCCGCTCGAGCCCGTCGACGTAGTCCTCGTCCAGGCCCAGCATGTAGGCCGACCGCGCGAGCAGCTCGAGGTCCGCGGCCGAAAGCGCGAGCTCCTTGTCGGCTGCGGCGAGCGCTTCGTAGGCATCGCCCCACGCCCGGCTCGCGTAGGCGTTGCGGGCCCGCTCGAGCTCGCTCTCGGCATTCATGCCACGCCATTGTCGACGTCGGCGCGACGCCGGTCTAGCGAGACGCTCTAGCGTTTGCGGACGTGAGCACGTTTGCGCTGATCCACGGCGGCGGCAGCAGTGCCTGGGACTGGCACCTGGTCGCTCCCGAGCTCGCAGAGGGCGGGCACGACCCGGTTCCC
>Ga0126307_10000634_pt1 | contig 22806 bp, 28 predicted proteins | sample Plot28_FD_89955 | JGI IMG/M metagenome (GOLD analysis project Ga0126307, IMG submission 89955) | Serpentine soil microbial communities from UC McLaughlin Reserve, CA, USA - Plot28 | ecosystem: Environmental > Terrestrial > Soil > Grasslands | place: USA: UC McLaughlin Reserve, Lake County... | reverse complement strand
GGGTGCGCGACTTTGGCGGCGAGGCCAGGATGCTCACTTGGGTGATCCGGCCGTAACGATTCAAGCGTAATATCTCACAGGCAGAAGGGCCGAGGCTGCTCTAAGACTCGGCCCTTCCTCTTACCCTTATTCACCCAACGTCGTAGAAGGTGAATTCTCCGAATTTCGTATACAGGAGCCTGCATCAACCTGCCCCCAGCACTGCAGATACTTGCTGGTCTCCCCCTAGACGCCACACAGGCGATCACAAGATATTGGGGCACTGGATAAAGATGCAGATCTCTGGTTATTCACGAACCCACTCTCAGGTAACTGCCCTGACCCGGAAGCCTTGTATGATCCCCGAAGCGTTGGTATTTTTCCCACGAGGGCGGGTGACCCCCCAACGCGCCCCTCCACGAAGTTGGCCATCCTGCCCCCGAACTAACTGCGCTCTCCGTTTTGTAGCAAACCTAGCAACCAATGGGAAGGCGCTTTTTGGATTGGGCAGTTCCAAGGTGGGCTATCCTTTGCCCTATTCTGCATCCCGTACGCTACTCACGTGGCGAAGATTCCTAAGAACCGACAATTGATATCCGTCCTCTCAGTCCATGGCCTTCCGGTAGCCTGCCGCTCGGGCAGCGGCTTCCGTGGAGAAGCATTCCTCAGGGTAGGTCACATCGTAGGTTGCGCTGCTCCGCGTGTGGTAGATCAATTCCCCGGACGACGATTCATTGCCCTTGATCGGGGCGCTAGGCGGGCAGTCCTGTTCTGAGATCGGAGGCACTCCTCCTGATGGTTCAGCGCTAGCGCTAGCCGAGGCTGTGGCAGTCGCTGATGTGGTAGCGCTGGATGTCGCAGAGGCCGATGCGTCTGCTGCGTCCTCGCAACCTGCAGAACCCTCGCCTATACCGTTGCCGTGGTTGGCAAGTTGACACTGCTCTTCCAATGAGAGTTCCCAGATACCCAGGCCGCTCGCTCTCGCTTCCTGTTGAGCCTCCTCAAACTTGTCGGCGTACTCGGTATTCGGCTCATAGGGGTAGGCCTGAGCGTAGCCTTGCTTGATGAGCTCCTCGTTGAACATCTGCCCGTCGATGAAGACGTAGGCCAACAGACGGTCGTAGTCGTCGAACTTCTCCTGACCGAACTCAAGATCTACTCTCTCGCCCTCTAGTGCAGAGGTGGCGAAGTCAGAGGCTTCAGGACCGTAGGGCTCGACTTCCTCCTCAGGATCTACCGTCTCTGGGGTGTCCACGCCGATCAGACGGACATCCTCAGTGCCGCCAATAGAGGGTGAGATCTCGACCGTGTCTCCATCAACGACCCGGCTTACCGTCACGGTGGCGTCGTAGTTCCCGCCAGACGTTGGGCTGGCAGAAGCAGAGGCGCTGGCTGAAGATTTCTGTGCGCTGATGAAAGACGCCACCTGCTCGCCGCGCATTACCACACGCCAGGTACCGTCTTGACGCACCAATTGCTGGGTTATCTGGTAGTGGTCGTCACCTGCCGAACTGGAAACACTAAGGTCGGCTCTCACGGTCGCCGAATCACCGTTTATGTTCACGGAATTGAACGAGTAGTGGTCGATCGAGTAGGGAGAGTTGCCCTTGAAGTAGGCTTTGTACTGTTCAAGCGAGACGATCTGGTGGCTCTGCGTGTCGAAAAGGGCGTAAGCCGCCTTGTAGTCGCCCGCGTTGATGTGTTGAAACTGGGAGGCCAATACCGCCTTGGACGATTTTTCCTGAGGAGGGGTAGTTTCTTGTCTTGAAGCTGAACCCTCTCCTTCTCCATCCTCCTTCACCGACTGCTTCTCGGCCTTCTTCTCGGTACTCTTCTTATGTGGTTGCTCAGAGGGGGTGCTCGTTTCTTCAGAGCAACCGACAAATAGAAACAGCACCATCGCTAACAATATCCAGGGCCGCACGTGTTTCCCTTTCTTGGCAAGTGCGAGCATATCCACAGCCTAGTGCCACTTTCAGTCTCGCGCTACCCTTTCCTACGCAAGCATGTTCCTAGGAGACGAAGATATGTCCTACGCTGATGTGCCCCCGTCAGAGATTGACTCCCGCCTGAAAGCCATCGAGAGACGCCTGTAAGCCATTCTGAGGCCTGCGCGGGCTAGTCCAGGTAGCGGGCTCTTGAACGAGGGGCGAGAAAATTGAGACGCTGGTATCATGCCGCGCATATTGTGGAGGATGGTTGTACTCGTGGCGCTCTTGCTCGTCGGCGGCTTAGTGGTGCGCGTAGTGTGGGAGCCGTCGTTCGACGAACCTGCGTTTGCACAGGACGTACTGAACTGCGACCAATTTAACTCCCAAGCGGATGCACAGGCGTTTCTAAGGAGACACCCAAGCGACCCGAGCCGGTTAGACGAGGACGACGGACAAGACGACGGCATCGCGTGCGAAGTTACGGATTACCCCGATTCGACTAGGGACGAGAGACCCGTCCTCCCTGGAACTACGACAGGCGGTACGACTACAGGCGGTACTACCACTGGAGGCACAACAACAGGCGGTACCACCGGAGGAACGACTACAGGCGGTACTACGACAGGCGGGACTCCTATCGACCACGGGCCGGGGAACCTCTTTAACTCCGGCGGATCTCCGCACGGCCCCGTCCCGCTGATGCCTGACGGCGGGTGCCCGGTCGAGTACCCGATCGAGCGGGGCAACCTCTGCTACCGATAGCATCGTTCCGCCCACTGCTCCGATCCGCTACGGGTAAGGCTCACTGATGGCCGAGGATTACCCGCTACTCACGGACGGACAGAAGATGCTCCGCTACTTCTTCGATGCGTTAGAGACGGCCCAAGAGCAGGGGGAGCCGGATTTGGTGTTGCTTATCGCAAGGGTCCCCGGAGAGGCCGGAGTGTACATCATGCCCTCGATGTTCGGTGAGCGTAGAGACGTGGCGGAGGAGCTAGGGCTGGGCAGCGGGGCAAGGGTAGTCAGCCTGCTCAGGAGGCTGGACGACGAGGGGTATCTACGCCTTCGCTACGGTAGCAGCGGCCCCGACACGGACCAGCCCACCGCCACCATGGAGTACATCCCTGACAGGGGACTGATCGAGATAGGCCGACTCCCCCATCCGGACGAGCGGTTGGCGGCGGTCCTACAACGCACGCGGGACGCCGTGGAGCAAAGCGACAGGCCGGACAAAGGGTCTGTGTTGGAGGCCCTAGACAAAACGATCACCGCGCTCAGGACGGCGCAAGGGTTGGGGGATCTCATCCAAAACGCCTGGAGTTCTTGGGGAGGCTTGGGCTTCTAGCCGCCCGGACCGGGGTTAGGGCTCCTATGCACCGAACTTCGGCCAAGAGTGTGCCCCCGTTACTTCTCATATGTTCACGTCTTGTTCATGTTATAATGGTCCCATGAGGGCAACGATAAAGGTGAACACGGGGAGATTGAGGCACTTGAGGCGGGAGCGGGCACTCTCGCAGCGCGATCTCGCCCGTGCCGCTGGCGTCGGCCTCGATGCGGTGAACAGGATTGAGACGGGGAGGCGGGACGCGCTGCCCTCGACGCTCCGCAAGCTGGCCGATGCATTAGGGGTTGAGCCTCGTGAGCTAATGAAGGGAGAAGAAGATGGCTAGGGTCAAGAGCAGGGCGAACGGCGACGGGGACGTGTTCCCGCGCAAGAACAAGGCGGGCAGGATCACCAGCTACCGGGGTGCCTACGTCGGGCTGGACAGCAAGCGCCGGTACGTCTCCGGCAAGACCAAGACCGAGGCGCGCGAAGCGCTGGCCGCGGCGCGTGCCGACGCCGCCGGGGGCGTGGTCCTCGACGCCGGGAAACTCACCGTCGCGGAGTATCTGGAGCGGTGGCTATTAGATTGCCTGACACCGCTCGTTGATAGCGGCAAAATGGAGCACTCGACCTACGTTCGGTATGCCGGGATCGTAGACAGGCACCTCTCCCCCACCCTCGGACGTAAGAAGCTGCGGGACCTTACCCGTACCGAAGTGCGGGCGCTCTACGCCGTGAAGGGCACGGAACTGTCTAGTCGCTCCGTTGACTATATCCACGTCACGCTCCAGAAGGCACTCTCGCAGGCCGTGAGAGACGATCTAGTGCCCCGCAACGTGGCTGCTGGCGAGCGCCCGCGTAGCAGCCGCAGCCGTCGGGAGATCAAGGCCCTGGACCGCGAGCAGGCGCGAGCGCTCTTGGAGGCCGCTAGAGGTCAGCGCAACGAGGCGCTGTACGTCGTGGCGCTCCATACGGGTCTCCGGCAAGGCGAGCTACTCGGGCTCAAGTGGTCCGACCTCGATCTCGCCGGGCGCAGGTTGTCCGTCCGCCGGGCGCTCAAGTCGACGGATCACGGCCTGGATTTCGGCCCTCCCAAGAACAGGGCGAGCCGACGGTCCGTACCCCTAAGCAAGACCGCCGTGGCCGCTCTAAGGGCTCACAGAACCCGCCAGAACGAAGAGAGGCTCGGGCTCGGGGAACTCTGGCAGGATCACGACCTCGTGTTCCCCAACCGCGTCGGCAAGCCGCTCGACCACGGCAACCTCTACTACCGCGAGTACAAGCCCTTGCTAGAGAGGGCCGGGCTTGGCAACGAGGGGTTCACCTTCCACAGCCTACGCCACACCTTCGCGACCGAACTCTTCGACCAGCACAAGCGCCCGAAGATCATACAGTCCTTGCTCGGGCACTCCTCCATAACGCAAACAATGGATACTTATTCGCACCTGCTCGGTGACGTTGACGACGACGAGATCGGGGGGCTCGACGAGGCTTTCGGCTAATGACCAATCTGCCGGTCGAGGGTACCAGCCATCTCCCAGAGACGTTCGGTGACGGTCTGATAATCGTTGTAGCCGCGAGGCCGTCCATATAACCTGTTGAACTCGGAATCCCTGACATTGTAGGAGGCGAGAGCGGCCCGAACTGGGGCCAATTTCGGCAGGAAGATGTTCTGATACTGGCGTTGCGTTTCGTCACTATAGTTATTGTAGGCTGCTTCAATAACTTGATATTCAGGAGTGCCCATTTCTGGGAAATCTCCCTCGCGTCCGGAGCGAGAGAACGGATCATCAAGCCGTCGTTCGTTTATCCACTCATTTAGCTCAGTAGCTACCTGTCTCGCCTCATCACGGATGCGAGCACGAGAGTCCTGGTCGGGCTGCGTTGTCCACTCTGCGTCTGTGGCGTGGTGACGCTCTTGTGACTCACCGATTGGCTTTGTGCTCTGAACCGCAGAATTGCCATGCTCCGCTCCCCGTATCATTTGGCGGATCTCCGGCCCAAAAAGTACAGCCAAGATGGTAAAGAGACCAGCGAGCACGCTGACGATGCGCTCGCCCTTCTCCCCAACTAGGTAGGCTACGAAGCCACGGATAGCATCCCCAATGCTCGGAAAGACAAGGACCAATACCAACAGCACTACAAGGATTATGGTACTGAGTCTGCGCTGGTACATTTCAGACAATCTCCATAGGCTGTAACTTCCTCCCGATGCTAAGTTGCAATACTCCCTACCGGTATTGCTGCCGCATTGCTGCCATTAGCAGCCAACAATGAAACTGGCGACGTTACTATCACCTTGTATTACGCTTATCTATGCGGAATATGAGAGGGTGACCGACGGGACTCGAACCCGCGACCTTCGGAGCCACAATCCGATGCTCTACCAACTGAGCTACGGCCACCACGCGCAGGTGGATTCTACCAATGAAAGGGCGGGTAGCAAACGGGATGCGCGCCGCTTGTGCGCGTGTTCAGTCTCCCCAGCCCAGGAACTCGGTTTTCTTGTCGTCGCGCTTGCCTTCGTCGACTATCCGGAAAAGCCTGGAGGGGCTCGGGGTCTTGATGATCACGACGTTGCCGTGCGAGTCGTAGACCTGGAGAGAGACGCAGAGGTAGTCTCCGGGTTCATGCTCGTCTGCTACTTTGCGCGTTACCTCCACGGTGGCCTGCTGCTGACCATTGCCGTTGCCACGCAACTCGATGGTGTCGTTCGGGTCAAGACCCCTCGGACCAAGTTCTCCGGCGTACCTAAGACGCCGGAAGACTGCCCTGACGTGGGCCACTCCGTCCTCGTCGCGCAGCACTACAGGGACACGGATCACATCGCCCATAGAGTAAGTTTCAAGCTCTACCCTGTCTGGCGGCATCGCAACCTCCTGTAATGATTACGCAAGAGAGTATGCCTCAATCTTCGCCCTTAGAAACACCGCGTACGTCGCGGCCAGGGTCTCCGAGGCATGGGCTGTCTTAGAGAGCGGTTCGTATGCGGGCGTTTCGTCTGCGGGCGGTTCGCAAACCGCCCCTACAAGCCGCGGCATGTATGAGACCCCGGGCGCCAGGCATCGAGGGTCTGGATTCGGATCGGCAGGCGATGGGTACTAATTTGATGGTACGACCGATTCGAAGGGTGCTGTAAATGGGGAAGTCGTACATGGACGATTTCGGTGGGACGGCCGGCGTAACCTTGTACTCTCCTCGTTCATCTAAGAGATACAGAGAGCCTATGAAGCCAGCAAGGAACCGGTAGCGGCTGTTCGGGGACGTCGGAGTCTCACGCGAGGCCTTGCCAGAAGGGAGTAGACGAAATGGCGCAAAAACCCGCTGTACACATCGAGCTTCGGGAGGAGGGGTGGGCTGTGGTCCGCGAGGGGAACAAGCGGGCGACGTCGACCCACGCGACCCAGTCGGAGGCGGCCGAGAGCGGTAGGGATCTCGCCCGCCGGGATAGGACCGAGTTTTTCCTCCATGGCCAGGACGGCCACATCAGGGAACACCGTGATTACAGCGAAGGGCAAACCTCAGCGGACGAGGGGATCGTGGACACGGTGGCGGAGACGGTGGGGACGGTCACCGATCTGGTCGGCGGGGCAGCCGGTGCGGCGACGCAGGCCACGGGTGGTGCGAGACAGGAGACAGAGACGGAGGCTGAGACGGACAAAGAAACAGGACAGAGCGCCAGAGTCGATGACACTGCTTCGAGCAGCGAGAGTTCAAGCCGGGGGATCGGCGATGAGGTGAGCGGGTTGACCGGGGCAGGGCGCGGGGAGCCGTTGGCGACACCAGAAGAACGGTATGCGGAATACGGTATCTATGACCAGTACGGAGAGAGGATCGGGGCGCTCAACGATCTGTTCGTCGACGAGAGCGATGAGCCCGAGTATGTCGGGGTTGGGAGGGGTTTGCTCGAGAACCGCTCGGTGCTCATCCCTGCGGAGACGATCACCGTCGACGACCGGCTGCGGCGTATGGTGGTCTCACACCCCCGGAGCGTGGTGGAGACGGCTCCGACCCTGGGCTACGATGAGGAGGTCACGCCCGAGTTCGAGCGGCAGGTCCGTACCCACTATGGCCTCGATATCGTAGACAGGGCCGGTTACGGGGCCTACTACACCGGCGAAGCCGAACCAACGGAGACAAGGAGCGCCGAGCCGGCGCCACCTTTGCCCGGCCGAGAGGACGACGAACTCAGGGTGCGACGCTCGGAGGAGGAGATCCGGGTCGAAACCCGGGAGCGCCAGGCCGGAGAGATGCGGGTGCGCAAGCGGGTGCGTACCGAAAGAGAGCACCTCACCGTGCCCAAGAAGCGCGTCGAGGTAACCGTGGAGCGTGTGCCGGTCGACGAAGCAGGTCCTTCCGAGGAGGAAAGGGCCACCGCGCCGCAGATCGGGGAAGAGGAGATCGTGGTTCCCGTGGTGGAGGAAGAGGTCGTGGTCGAGAAGCGGCCCGTGGTAAAGGAGGAGATCCGGATCCGCAAGGAGGTCGTCGAGGACGTCGAGGTCGTCGAGGAAGACGTCCGTAGGGAGGAGGTCGAGATAGTCGACGAGACCGACCGCGACGCAGGCTCGATGGAGGGTACGGAGGACGACAGGTAGTTACGGTATCAGGCAACAGCCTTCAGGGTCTTAGAACTTCCGGGCACGGAGGTGGGCCGGGCGGAGGTCCCGCGGGAATGACGTGGGGGTGGGCCTCCGTGTGCCAGCGCCCCCGAATGCACTCCCGTTAAACGGACCCAATTTGAAAGGCAGCGTAGAGGTGTTGGGGTTGGTCAGGGCCAGATCGGGTTGCTCCAGGCCCGTCTGCCTTCGGAGTCGACGACGGTGACGCGGCAGTAGGAACCGCGGAAGGGGGTGAGATCGAAGTCCGCTTCCCTGAGCGGCTTGCCGTTCTCGGCCGTGCGCTCCTGGCCGCTCTGCCACCGGTCGCCGCCACCGGTAAGTGTGATCGCGTATGCTTCGCTCGTCTCCACCCGCAGCCGTTCGCCGTCCCGGAGCAGCTCGCGAAAGGAAGGCTCCTGCGTCGAGTAGTAACGGCCGGCCTTCAACGACCGCAGCAAGGCATCCGGGTCGAGCCTGGCGCAGTGTACCTCCACCCAGCCCCCGAATCGGTCTTTCGGGTCGTCGAAATGCGCGTCGTCCCCGGCGTTCACCAGCAGCCAGCGACCGCCCTCGAGCAGGCCGTCGAGCATGTAGGCGCCGTATGCCCCATCGGGGTTGGTGACGGTCGCCAGGTGGTGGTTGTAGATCTCGACAGCGTGCACGGCGTCCAGCGAGGGCAAGCTGTCCGCCACAGCGAGAGGTAGGTTGTTGAGCCCCGGGTGCAGCATGATCACGAAAGCTCCTAGCGCCGCGGCACGCCGGATCGCCTCGGCGTGGTCACTCTCCGGGGGCGCCTCGAAGTCCAGGGGCATGCCTGCAGCCGTGACCCAGTAGCATTCGCGCTCCTCCCACGAAGCGGAGCTGAGCTCTGCGCCCAGGATCGTGGTGAAGCTCTCGTCGCGCAAGGGGCGAGTGTCCGTAACTTGCCAACCGTAATCGACCTCGAAGTGGTCGGAGAGGCAGATAAAATCGTAGCCGGCATCGCGGTAGGCACCCGCCACAGCCTCGGGCTCGCGCAAGCCATCCGAACGGTTCGAGTGGCAGTGGAGGTTGCCGCGGAAGAAGCGGCCGTCTTCTCCGTTCTTGAGGAGATCCCTTACCACGGCCGTATTCTACTGCACGCATCGCCGCCAGATACGTCGTACCGAGTTAGGGGGAATTTCGACGGCACGACGGAGCCAGCCATCGCCCACGGGCCTCCTCCTGGTAGTGGATTCCCGCTTGCGCGGGAATGACGTAAAGGAGGGGCTCGGCGTTCCCGCAACCCGAGCACGGTCCCCTTCAAACGGTCGCGGTATCAATTGTCGGCTATCCGGTTTTTGCACTACTATCTCAAGATGGAAGGAGATGTGATGAACGGGAAGGTCATACTGGCGCTCGGATGGCCGGCAGGGAAGGTGATCGGGCTCGGATTGGCAGCGGCCCGCGCCCTTGAATCCCGCGGCCTCTCCAAGGAGGAGGTGCTCGCGCGACTGGAAGACGTCCGGAAGGACCCTGGCGGCACGCTGGAGCGTGAGTCCGATGGGCCCATGGCCGAGCTCGCCCGCGAGTGGGTGCGCATCGGGGCGGCCGAGGCAAGCGCCTCGGAAGAGGAGCTGCGGTCCGAGCCGTTAACCTACCACGCGTGGGGGGAGGCCGGCGTTGACGATGCCACCAGGCTGCAGATGGAGACGGCACTCAGGCTGCCGGTCGCGGCCGGTGGCGCCCTTATGGCCGACGCCCATGTGGGCTACGGGTTGCTCATAGGCGGCGTGCTCGCGGTGCGAGACGCGGTGATCCCGTGGGCCGTCGGCCTGGACATCGCATGCAGGCTCCGCCTCAGTGTCTTCGAGCTCTCTGCCCACGTGCTCGGCCAGAGGAGAAACGACCTTAAGCGCGCCCTCGTCGAGGAGACGTTCTTCGGCGCGGGCGTTCGCCACGACGGACGCTCCTCCCACGACGTCCTCGACGATCCCGCGTGGGGCGCGACCGGCTTTCTCGGCGGTCTCAAGGACACGGCGCGTGTGCAGCTCGGGACCTCGGGTAGCGGCAACCACTTTGTCGAGTTCGGGGCCTTCACGGTGCCCGAGGATCTGGACGCAGAGAAAGCGCGCCTACTCGCGCCGCTGGAGGCGGGGCGCTCCTACCTGGCCCTCCTCCCCACTCGGGGAGCAGGGGCGTCGGCAACAAGATAGCCACCCGCTACTCCAAGATCGCCGAGGAGCGTCGAGGGAGCCTCGAAGGGGAGGCGAAGAAGCTGGCGTGGCTTGAGCTCTCTTCAGAGGAGGGTCAGGAATACTGGCTCTCGATGCGCCTGGCGGGCCGGTTTGCCGCGGCGAATCATGCGGTCATCCACGATCGCATCGCCAGTAGGATCGGGGCTGATGCCGCGTTCGTGACCGAGCACCACCACAACTTCGCCTTCACCGAAGAGTGGCACGGGGAGCAGATGATCGTGCACCGCAAGGGCGCCACCCCCGCCGGGAGAGGCGATCTGGGGATCGTTCCCGGGACGATGGCCGACTCGGGCTACGTCACCCTGGGTCTCGGCGTCGAGGACTCGGTGAACAGCGCCTCCCACGGGGCCGGCCGGCGTATGAGCCGGACGCGGGCGTTCAAGGAGCTCGACACGACCGCCTGGCAGGAGGACCTCAGGAAGAAGGGGATCACACTTCTCGGAGGAGCCCTCGACGAGGCGCCCGCCGCCTACAAGGACATAGGCGAGGTCATGGCCGCCCAGGCCGACCTTGTAGAGGCCGTTGGAGAATTCTCGCCCAGGATCGTGCGCATGGACGTCGGCTCGAAGAGGAATCGGCACAGAGGTTTCCGGAAGCGTCAATGCTTCCGGAAACCTCGCTGGTCAGCTTGTCAGCAGGTCAGCATTTCAGCCAAAACAAGAAAGCTGACTTGCTGAAGAGTTAATGGCTCGTCTTGCGTAAGGCTCAAGCTTTATGCGCGGTGATGGAAGCGATGACAACGGCATAGAGCGCCAGAGCGGGGATTATTTGAGACCCCGCCGATACACGCCTTCGCTATCGAACTGGCCAAGTCCGCTCCCAGCACCGATGTGCCTACCGTTGTCTTGTAGGTAAGGCGAGTACTCACCGTAGTGGTTGCCGGCCTGGGGGGAGGGCTGATGCCGGAGCAGCTACGACGGCCGTCGCGCCGAACATCATCGCAAGCGCGAGCAGGATCGAGAGTCTTCTCTTCAAAGCTTCACTCCTTCATTTCGGTACCTTGGTCATGGGAACAATAGCATGCATGAGGATCGGCTGCATACCTTAGTTGGATTGGGATGGAGCCTTCCAGTGGAATCACCGAACAGGACGAAGCGCAGAGGTTGCCTTCCATCCACTGTTGTAACATGCTGGACGGGGCGGCGGTAATGGCGGAAGAGTACGTCTATAGGGCTGCCTGGCAAGGAGGTGCTGTGTCAGCGGAAGAAAATTTGGCTCTGGTACGGCGTTTCTTCGAGGCGCAAGGCGAAGGGGATCTGGACGCGCTTGATGGGATATTGGCCGAAGACTTCGTCGACCGCAGCCTGCTTCCGAGCGAGGATCCGGACCGCGAGGGTTACAAGAGGTCGGTAGCCGAGGATCACGCCGCCTTCTCCGAGCTCCGCTACATCATCGAAGACCAGGTAGCGACAGACGACAAGGTTGTGAGCCGCCTCACCATAAGGCGTGTGCACGACCGAGGGGAATTCGTGGGCATAGCGCCGACCGGTGAGGAGTACGAGGCGACGGGCATCGTCATCCATCGGATAATGGGTGGCAAGATCGCCGAGGAGTGGAGCGAGGGGAGCGGAATCCTGGGGCTGACCCAACAGCGCCTGGAGGAAGAGATACGCGAGCGTGAGCGGGTCGAGCAAGAGCTTCTGGTGGCGAAGCGCATCCAACAAGCCTCGCTCCCGAAGGAAGTGCCGACACTGGAAGGCTGGGAGATCTCACCCCACTACCACCCTGCACGCGAGGTTGGTGGCGAATTCTACGACTTCTTCGAGCTGGAAGACGGCCGGTTTGGCCTCGCAGTAGGGGACGCAACGGGCAAGGGCATGCCTGCAGCCCTCGTAATGGCCACGACCTGCGGCATGCTTCGCGCCGTCGCCCAGTCTTCGAATTCGCCGGGCGAGGTACTCGGACGGGTCAACGAGGCGTTGAGCGCCCGCATCCCACCCAACATGTTCGTGACCTGCTTCTACGCTCTCCTGGAGCCGGAGAGCGGACGCCTCAGTTACGCCAACGCAGGACACGACCTGCCCTACGTGCGGCGTGATAAGGATGCAGAGCAGCTCAGGGCGAGGGGAATGCCTTTGGGCCTGATGTCCAGCGTGACCTACGAGGAGGGCCACGCCTTCTTGCGAGAAGGGGATGGCATCCTGTTTTACAGCGACGGGCTGGTGGAGGCCCACAACCCGCATCGCGAGATGTTCGGCTCCCCGAGACTCCGGCGACTGATCATGGAACACGGTGAAGCGGGATCACTGGGCGACATCCTCCTGGAGGAACTTTACTCCTTCACCGGGGGGGTTGGGAGCAGGAGGATGACATCACCCTCCTCATGCTCCGATCTTCGGCTGCCCGGATCGATGCGATAGAAGATAAGAGCGAATTCAATCTGAAATCCGGCGGATAGTGTGGCGCAACGGTCGTGTCAGGCGTTCCCCAGGCGCCGTACCGTGCCGAGAACTTCATCCATGGGGGCGAGTTTGTCTATTATCGCGTCGGCATCAGCGGCTCTCTCCACACTTGTGGCGTCGAGGTTGGCGCTCAAGATCAGCACCCCGACATCGGGATTAGCCCGACGTAGATCGTCGATCAGATCCAGCCCACTCCCGTCGGGCAGCCCCAGATCCAGTACCGCCACGTCGAATTCGGACCTCGCGACGTGGGCACAGGCCTCGACGAGCGATCCGGCCTGCGCCACCACCTTGATGTCCGACTGGCTATTTAGCAGAATCTCCATGAGATCTCTCATGTCGGCATGATCCTCGACATGCATGACACGGATTCGCTCTGTCCCGGCTTCCTCGGTCATTCCAGGACCCGCCGTGAGAGAGGTACCCGTAACCGCACGCTCGTGCCCCGCTCTGCTTCGCTCTCGATCTGCAGCTCGCCACCGATGAGGACGGCCCGTTCGCGCATGCTACCCAACCCCACGCCAGGCGGGGTCTCGGGCCCGAACCCAAGGCCATCGTCAGATACTTCGGCGAGTAGATCGTCCCCGTCCATGATGAGGCTCACCGAAACTTTATCCGCTCCGGAGTGCCTGCGGGCATTAGTGAGTGCCTCCTGGATTATGCGTGAGACTTGCGTTCCGGTCTCTCCTAACGGCTCTGAGGGAACCTGTTCTCCCACCTCCAGGCTTATCTCGATGCCCCGGGCCATCGTCCGGTTGCGTCTCACCACGGACTCGACTATCTCCGTGAGGGGCCGCCCTTCTTCATTTTCGATGCGCAGGTCGTCTACCACCTCGCGGAGGCCCTGCGCGCCGCGGCGGACGGCGTCGACCGCCGCCTGTAGCTGCTCCTTCAGCCCCGCGTCTTCTGCCCGCAGCATGATCAGACCGATAGCCGCCGCGGTGTATGAGAGGTCTTGCAGGACGCCGTCGTGAAGGTCGCGCGCTATCCGCTTGCGCTCTGTGTCCGTCACCCGCCTTAAGGACTCCTCCTCCCGCTTGCTTGCGGTGATGTCTCCGAAGATGTTGACCGCCATCCGGACCGTTCCTTGCTCCCCGAAGATGGGCATCGCCTTGACTTTGGTCCACCGCTCTTCTCCGGTGGCAAGGGCGCGAAAGCGCACTACCTCCTCGGCCCCTTCCTCGCCCGCGAGGGCCCTGCGCCCCGGAAGCCTGTCGGCGGGGAACGGGTGCCCCTCTTCATCCAAAAGCTCGAACCTGGCCACCAGCTCGCCGGGCGGCGACTCAACCACCTCCTGCACAGAAGAAAAGCCGGTCAGCCGGGCTGCCATCTCGTTGGCGTAGATTACCCGTCCGCTCGGGTCCTGGGCGGTAATGCCCTCGGCAGCCCCCCGCAAGATGGCCTCGAGTTGATCCCTGGAGCCCCGCAGTTCCTCCTCGGCCCACCGTTGCTCGGTGACGTCCCTCTGCGTCCCCCAGGCTCGCACCAGGAGACCATCCTCCACGATGCCGGTAAGATTGTTGAGGAAGCGCTTGGGTTTTCCCTCGCGATCCACCTCTTCTGACTCGGCGTCGGTAAGCTGGAAGCCGAATCTGACGAACGTCCGCAAGTACTCTAGGTTCTCCGGGGTGGAGCGAGGCAGGAATGCCTCCAGGCGTGTCCCCACGATCTCCTCCGCGCGGGTGAACCCGTACATCCTTGCCAGCACGTCGTTGCACTCGGCCAGGTACGCGTGACGATAGAAATGCGCTACCTGCTCCTCCTCGGGCAGATCCGTGGGTAGACTCTCCCCGAGCTCGAAGCGCCAGATACCCTCGGTGGACTGCTCGACGAAGCTCCGGTAGCGTTCCTCGCTCTGCCTTATCTCTTCCTCAGCGCGCTTTCGTTCGGTTACGTCCTGGAAGTACACCGAAAGCCCTTCCCGAGAAGGGTAGGCCCGCCCCGCCACCCATGCGCCGAAGACCGCTGATACGGTCTCGAACTCGGTGGTGATACCTTCCTCCATGGTCCGCTTTATTTGCCGGTACGACTCGGAGTCCACCGCCTGGGGGAACTCCTCCCAGATATTCGTGCCCAGCAATTTTTCCCTTGAGCGGCCCCAGAGCTCCTCCGCCTTGCCGTTGACGTAGGTGAAGCGCCATTCCTCATCGACGGCGAAGAAAGCGTCGCTGATGCTTTCGAGTATGTCGGTGGCCCGCTCTCTGGCTGCTTGTTCACGGACCAGCAGGCGTTCGCGTACTTCGGCCTCCTTGCGCTCGGTTATGTCCCTCGTCACCTTGACGAAGCCGCGGAGGTCTCCAGTCTCGTCCGTAAGGGCCGTGATGACCACGTCCGCCCAGAAAGTCGAGCCGTCCTTGCGAACCCTGATTCCTTCCTCCTCGTAGCGGCCGTCAGCGGCCGCCAGCCATAACACCTCTCCAGGGTGCCCGCGCTCGACATCCTCACGGGTGTAGAAGATCGAGAAGTGCTCACCGATGATCTCCTCGGACTCGTAGCCCTTGATGCGCTCAGCCCCCAGATTCCAGGTCGTGACGCGTCCCTCGACGTCGAGCATGAAGATGGCGTAGTCCTTGACGCCATCGACCAGGAGGCGGAAGCGCTCCTCGCTCTCCCGGAGAATCTCCTGGGTCCGCCTGGACGAGTCGCCGAATTCGGATGGTTGCATTGGCACTATCGCACTACCTCCAACACCAGAGGTGATATTGTCGCACAAGGAAAGCCTGACGCGCAGCACCTCGTGTAGTCACCGACCTGAAGCCGAAAATCGACATATCCGCCTGGTGATCCTGGATGCGCGCCCGGCAGGATTCGAACCTGCGACCGGCGGATTAGAAGTACAAAGCATTGTATTCTAGTGCGTACTGGTGCGTCCGAGCATATGGCTGTTTTGCAGGATTTTTCTGGATTCTTCGTCGAACGTTTGTCCGTTGCGTACCGGCTTGTACTGGCCCGGTTGCAGTACGCTCGCTGTTCTCACTCGGTACTGGAGACGAGATTGCCGACGTCGGCGAGGTAGTGCGTAGGGCGAGCTAAGGACGTGCTGCGGAACACTTGGAGGAGCCTATCCTCGGCGGTAACAACCATGCCAGCCTCCTGGCGAGGTCCGCGACTACCTCTTCTGGCGCGACCGAACAGACAGGGAGATGAACACGAGGTCTCAACCCTCTCGCCCGTGTTCCTCGAGCAGCTTCCACGACCGGCAACCTGGGAGTTCGTTTGGGCGACGACGTCGTTGACGACGACCAAACCGACCAGCTACCCGATGGCGATCGCGGTGAGGCCGCCGCCTGCGACGAGGAGGAGCGAACGGATCAAGTTCGACCGATCGGCGCGCGCGACCGAGAGCATGGTGCCGAGGATCGGGGTCATCAGGGGCGCAACGATCATGGCCCCGATGACGGTCGCTGTGGAGTCCGCGGCGATGATCGACGCCAGCACGATAAGGATCCAGAACCGGCTCGACCGCTGACGGACGTCAGGCCCTTCGAAGAACACCGCATCGCGCATGTGCTGCACGTCGTTCATTTTTGCGGTTCCCGTACGGAAATCTCCGGCGCCAAGGCTACAGTCAGAAACGTCGCGGTTCCACGCTCGGGAAGAAGGCCCCAGGCACGTAGCAGGGCACGACCGTGATCGCGCGGAGGTGCCTCTCCATCCACGTCCGAAACGGCCTCGCCGGCTCCCGCGCCAGAGGCGCTTCGGGGCCGGCGAGCGGTGGGCTCCTCGTTGAATTGGGGCCGGCCAGCAGTCGCTGCGTCCTCCAGGATGACCAATTCCCGCTCCTTCTTCAAGACCGCCGAGCCCGCAGCGTCCGCAGCGGCCGCGCGCTTTGGCGGGTCGCGCAGCCGGTCGTTGCCTGTGCCCGGTGTTCGGCAATGTACCCCCACGGGGACAAGCACTTCATCGCCCAGCGGGGCGTTTCCCCTAGGGGATTTCTCGAACGCGGACGCCGATCCGAGGAGACGCCCAGGGCAGCGATGACGCGGGTCGAATCCGTCCACCGCAAGCCAGGGGTGCCCTCCCGCGGGTAAGCCGCAAGCGAAGTCCATGTCACGGATCTCACCCGGATCCCAGAGGCTAGAAATCCCCTAGGGGACGCGTCCTGTCGGGTGATGACGGACGCTCCCGCCGTGCATTAGTCTTGGCGAACATCATGGAGAGCGGCAGAAAACACGGGACCCACGCGACGGGGAGCACAGGGAAGATGGTCGGCGAACTCCGCGCGTTCGGGTCTCTCGGTTAGCATGCGCGCGGAACCTGCTCGCCTGAACTCCGCCATCGCCTGGCTTTTCGTGCTCGGCGCGACCTGCTTCGCCTTGGGTACGATCCCCGCGTACGTAGATGCGGTCGGAGCTGCCGCGGACGCTATGACTTTCTTCGTCGGGTCGATCTTCTTCACCTCGGCGTCGTACTTCCAACTGGTACAAGCGCAAAGCCCGGGGATGACAGGTGTCGACGAACAGCGCCAGCATGCCCGCGTACGGGCCCGGCCGTGGGCATGGCTGCCCCACGACAAGGGCTGGCTGGCGGCGGCCACGCAGTTCCCCGGAACGCTCTTCTTCAACCACAGCACGTTCGCGGCGCTCGCGCTCAACCTCAGTGCGTCAGAGGCCGACAAGCACGTCTGGCGGCCCGACTTCTTCGGCTCCGTTCTGTTCCTCGTCTCCAGCGCCTACGAGATCGCGGCCCTGGGGGGGCGGACTCTGGCGCCCGCGGTTGCGGGATTTGCCCTGGTGGATCGCTTGGCTCAACATGCTGGGCTCGGTGGCCTTCATGGCGTCGGCGATCGCGAGTTACGTACTGCCGAGCACAGATGCCGTGATCGACGTTCCGCTGTCCAACGCGGGAACGTTCCTCGGGGCGGTGTGCTTCCTCGTCGGGGCGTCGCTCATGCTGCCCGCCTGGCGTGCCGAGGTAAGGTCTCGCAGCAGGCATCCCGCAAAACGACCACCTTAGCACCGTGGCGTCCGAGATCGATGGGTTGTTCCGGTCGGTGGCGACGAGACCTCGTCGTGCCGGTGAGATGCCAGAGCGCCTCAATGGGGCGGTCTGGCGCGTCGGCTATGGAGAGCGCTTTGTCTTGATCCCTCTTCCCGGCACGTAATGGGCGGGGCTATTGGGAGCGGGGTCGCCTCGGCCGTTGCGGCCCCGAGTCGAACACAGTCGGGGCTGGTAGGGAGCTGCTGAGGACTAGCGGTGAAAATCACCCGTCTTTCGGTTACAAACGTAACACCATGCAATCGGGTTGCGTAAAGGATGACTTACCATGGCCAAGCTGATCTACTCTGCGATCGCCTCGCTCGACGGCTACGTGGCGGACGAGGACGGCAATTTCGACTGGGCCGTCCCGGACGAGGAGGTGCATACCTTCATCAACAACCTCGCTCGGCCGGTCGGCACTTACCTGTACGGGCGCCGGATGTACGAAACGATGGTCGGCTGGGAGACAGATCCCACACTCGCAGACCAGTCGCCCCTGATGGAGGACTTCGCGCAGATCTGGCGGGCCGCCGACAAGATCGTGTACTCCAAGACGCTTGAGGCGGTATCTACCACCAGGACACGGATCGAACGAGACTTCGACTCCGAAGCGGTCAGGAGGATGAAGGTCCTGGCGGCACGTGATCTCATCGTGGGCGGGCCTGAGCTCGCCGCACAGGCGTTCGAGGCCGGGTTGGTCGACGAGTGCCACCTGTTCATCGCACCGATGGTGGTGGGAGGCGGTAAGCGGTCCTTGCCCGACAACGTCCGCCTGAAGCTCGAGCTGCTGGACGAACGCCGTTTCTCCAGCGGCATGGTTTATCTCTACTATCGCACCAGGAGGACGCGATGAGGTGCCTCAGCGACGCGGGGAGGAGGCAGCTCTGCACCGGCTCCGAGCCGAGGAAGCTACGCATGCCGCCCTCCTCGAAGCCCGCGATCCACCGCTAAAGGCTCCTCTCGGAAGCCCCGGTCTGCTCCGCGCGATCGACCACCGCCCAGCTCGTCGGAGAGGACCAGCGACCTGATCCTCTCGTCTACGATCTGCTCGTAGTGGACGCAAAGGAGCTCTTGCTGCTCCCACTCCTCGGTGCGTTCCACCCGCCTCCTCTCCCTTTCCATGCTTCCCCCGTCCAGTGAACGTTCTGTAGGATGGGAAGGATGCTGCGTCCAACGCTCTCCGGCAAGCCGGGAGTTCGGGACCCAGCATTGGTTCTGCCACGGCAGGCTTCAGCCAAAGACTGCGCTGTTGCTGGCCTGGTTTGCGCTCACCAGACCCCTATCACCGAGCTCGGACGCGACGGGTTGCAGTACGGTTGCAGTAAATTGCCTCTGCCACAGGGTACAGCCATAAACGTGCTCCTGTGATTTACCTGCAAATACCATACTTTTTGATGCGCGCCCGGCAGGATTCGAACCTGCGACCGGCGGATTAGAAGTCCGCTGCTCTGTCCCCTGAGCTACGGGCGCATGCGGCTTATTTAAGGGGAAAACCCGTCGTCGGGGTCAAGCCGTAAACCCCGATGGCAGCAATGCGGCAGCAATAGATCCTCACAGTGCTTCGTCCATAGCGTCCGCCAGCCTGCCGTCCATCCCCTCGATTACGCACGAGTACGCGTCGAGCGTGATGTTTTTGTGCTGCGGGGCTTTAGAAGCTCCTGGACGAAATTGGGGTGCTTGCGTGCCACGACGAGTATTGTAGCGCAAGTGTGCCGGAGGTCGTGAAGCCCGATGGTGGGCAGTTCCGCCCGCCTACAAATAGACTTGAAGTGAAGACCCGGGAGGTTCGTCACCCTCATGGTGGTGCCGACACCCTCGCTGAGTTGGGTTCCCATGTGGGGCTCCAGGAAGCGTTGCCTTTCGGCAACGGTGGCCGTGGGGCAGAACTGCACTTCCTTTCGAGGAGCTCCCTCGGTACTCTAACCTACCTTCAGCGGCCATCCGCCTCCATTCTTGGCACAAGAGACTCTCCCCAACGAGCGGTTCTGGTGTAGCGCTTCGCGGAGGAGAGGCTGATGCCGAAGAGGCGGGCGATCCCGGACAGGACACCAACGCCCGCTAGCCTGATAGGACTTGCGGAGGCCGGTAGACACCAGCTCGACCCGTACGTATCATTGAGAACCAATTCGTCTCCGGAAAGGAGGACACCATATGCTGACAAAAGAAAACAAGGCAACCGAAAACAAGGCAATCGTCCGCCGCTACCTGGAGGAGGTCTGGACCAAAAGGAATCCAGAGGCGCTTGAAGAATTCTATCCTAGCTATGACCTCGTCGAGCAAGAAGGTCCCGCGGAGCAGGGGCTTCCCAGTCTCGACGATGCCATAGAATACGTGCGCCGAGTCCAAGCCGCCTTTCCGGACCTCAGCGTTACTATCGAGGACATGATTGCTGAGGAAGACAGGGTTGCCGTTCGCACCACTTGGCGGGGCACGTACGAAGGAGAGCCTATCGGGGGCATAGACCCCACCAACGAGACAGTAACGGTCTCAGGAAACGTGATCTGGCGCATAGTCGAGGGCAAAGTTGTACGCATATGGGGCACTCAGGACGAAGTGCTCTACGAGTTAGGTGTAATTCCTTATCTCGAAGTGCCTGGAGCCGTGTTCTTCAAGTTCCCTTTTTGGAGGTGTTAGAGCGGCAAGGGTTCTAGCAAGCATGGCGCCCCCTCTTGAAAGCACATTCCACTAGAGTGCGGCCTACCCCAAACCGTACCCAACCCCAAACCTCCACGACCCTGCATGGACGCTGGCTCACCCTCGCGCGGGTGGCGTGGACGACGTTGACCTTACTAGCCGTAACGCTTTTCTCTGTCAGTCTGCCGGCATTCTACAATGCGTTTCGCACGCTGTACGGTGACGATGAGTACCGCGTCCTACGCTCCAATTTGGCCGAGCTCGGGCTCTCCATCGATATCTATGCCTTGTACTTTTTCGCGCTCGGTGTCGTCGTGGCGGTAGCGTGCTTCGCGCTCGCCGTCATCATCTTTTACCGCAAATCGAACGACCTGATGGCGCTGTTCACCGCGATGATGCTCATTTTGCTGGGAGCAACCCTTTGGGGCACCGCCGACATCCTGGCGACTATCCACCCGACACTGGGGTTCCTGGGCAACGTCTTATTTGTCCTAAGTCTTGCGTCCCTGTTCCTGTTCCTCTACCTCTTCCCCGATGGACGATTCGTGCCGCGCTGGACGTTCTGGTTGGCTATCGTGCTAGTCACGGTTATGGCACCCATAGCTCTTTTCCCGGGGCCGCCCTTCGACATGAAGAAATGGTCTCCCCTAGTTTTTGCACTATTTCTGTTATGCTGGGTCTTCCCCGGCGTGATTGCGCAAATCTACCGCTACAGGCACGTTTCAGATCCTATACAACGGCAGCAGACCAAGTGGGTCGTCTTTGGTTTATCCGCGGCATTAACAGGGTTGGCGGGAGTGATCATTCTTCTTGCCACCGTCCCCTCACTCAAGCCAGGATCAGTCGCTGCGGACTTCATCGGCGGCACGGCCACAGCGGGCTTCGCTCTACTCATCCCGCTCTCTCTCACAATCGCCATTCTCTGGCACCACCTCTACGACATAGACATCCTCATAAACCGTACCCTCGTATACGGAGTCCTCACGGCAATGCTGGCGGTAGTGTACTTCGGGGGCGTGACGGCGTCCCAGGCGACCTTCCACACCCTCACCGGCCAAGAGCGCCAACCACAACTAGTCATAGTCATCTCCACCCTGATCATTGCTGCGCTCTTCAACCCCTTAAGGCGACGTATCCAGTCGTTCACGGATAGGCGCTTCTACCGCAAAAAGTACGATGCTAGAAAGACCCTAGAAGCCTTCTCTGCCAAGATACGCGACGAGACGGACCTGGACGCCTTAAGCGACGACTTGGTGGGGGTGGTGAGGGAGACCATGCAACCTGCCCATGTCTCCTTGTGGTTGCGCCCTGATACTCCCCCAAAGGGCGAGCAGGCAGATCAGTAGCGCTTTAGCCACCCGACTGCCTAGTAGGCGAAGTCTCGGGAAATTGCTTGGCTGGGGTGTTCTTCGAAGTTCGCAGGCACCTCTAGGAGGCAGTGGCGTCCTCCCCGAACACCTCCTCGTTGCTGACGCCGATCGAGGCGTGGGCATGGACGAGTTTCCACTCACCGCCCTCCTGAAGGAAGACGGTGCTATTACGGAATGGCACCTCCGTGCCATTGGGTAGCTGGAAAGTGTCGCGGTCGATCACCCAGCCGACCCTGCCCTCACGGTAAGCTTGGATTTGTTCAGGCACGATTTGCGGCCCGTCACCCTCTATCGCCTCCTCTTGGGCCCGCATCGCCTCCACGAAGGCCTCATAGCCCTCCCACCATTCGTTGGGGTCGGTGCCGACGAACACCGCTCGTTGGTCGCGCGAAACATGACGCTCGACGAAGGAAAGGTCGCCGGCGTTTACCGCCTCGTAAAAACGCACCGCGAGATCCCTGAGTTCGTCAGACTGCTCCATCGTGCCCCTTTCTCTTGCGATCGATCCTATTATAGCGAACCTCTGCTGCAGCACTTTATGTGAGTTGGCCAAGGCGTAGCAGCTAACGGCCCGCGACACGACATACCTGTTGTTGTCTCGTCTTGATACAAGGCGTGAACCCGAGAGCGGTGAGCCTCCAACGTACTACGGAGCAAGGTATGTCCCGGCAGCGCTCCTGGCCAAACGCAAGGCAGCACGAAGCGACCAGATTCTAGTCGATGCTGCCTAGCAAAATGGCAGAAGTAGGGCGACAGTAGCTTCTCAAAGAGCCTCGTCCATAGCGTCGGCCAGCCCGCCATCCATCCCTTCGATGACGTGGCTGTAAGTGTCGAGGGTGATGCTTATGCTTGCATGGCCCAGGAGCTCCTGGACGTACTTCGGGTGCTTGCCTGCCATGAGGAGTATTGTAGCGCAGGTGTGCCTGAGATCGTGCAGCCTGATAGCGGGTAGCTCTGCCCGCTTCAGCAGCGGCTTGAAGTGCCGGCCTGTAAGGTTCGTGCCGCTCTTGGTGGTCCCCGTCATGGTCGGGAACACGAGGCCCTTATCCTGCCACAGTGATCCTACCCTTAATCTTTCCTCTCCCTGACGAGCGCGGTGGCTTCTGACAGAACTCGAACTGCGGTCGAAGATAGCTCTATAAGTCCACTTTGCGAGGTGCGGTGACAGAACAGCTGGCGAACGCAATAGAACCGTGGCACCGTGCTGTGATTCTTACCACGATTATTTGCGCAGCGCACACTGGAGCATAGCAGCCTCTGCAAGCGATTTGCGGTGAATCAGGTGCTTGCTGCTATTAATGCCGAAGCGTCTTCGCTGGGAAGGGGCTGAGAGATGTAGTTGCCTTGAGCCAGTTCACATCCCAGCTCTTGC
>Ga0126307_10000633_pt1 | contig 22807 bp, 15 predicted proteins | sample Plot28_FD_89955 | JGI IMG/M metagenome (GOLD analysis project Ga0126307, IMG submission 89955) | Serpentine soil microbial communities from UC McLaughlin Reserve, CA, USA - Plot28 | ecosystem: Environmental > Terrestrial > Soil > Grasslands | place: USA: UC McLaughlin Reserve, Lake County... | reverse complement strand
GGTGGCGGCGAGGAGGGCGTAGAGGGTCGGCATGTCGCCCTCCGCCTTGAGCCGGCCCTGCATGTAGGCCACGGCCGGGGTCACGTCCCCGACGTCGAGCTCGGACGCCACCGCGTACGTGGTCGTCAGCGTCAGCTCCGCGCCCGGCAGCTCCGCGCCCGGCAGCTCCGCCCCGGGAGCGCCGGGCCCGCCGGGGACGGACCCGTCGGTGCCCGGCACCACGGACTCGAACGTCAGGTCGCCCTCCGGCCCGCCGGTCACCAGCCGCCGGACCCGCATGGCCGGCGCCTTCTCGTCCCCCCGGCCGGCGCCGAGGTCGAGCCCGTCCAGCCACTCGTCGCTCAGGAACCCGGCCATCCGCACACCCTCATCGTCGTCGTCCCGCTCGTCATCGTTCGTCGTGTCCTCGTCGGTCGGTCGATCGCGGTTGGCCGGCCAGGGCGAGGCCCGGGCCACCACCGGCATGGGCGTCGGCCGGGGACAGCGTCCGCCCCAGGGGTTCGCCTTCCGCGACCGTCGCGCCGTGCGAGCGCATCGCCCGGCGCACCAGGTCGGTGGCGGCGGTCGCCGTCGCCATCGGGTGGTCCCCGGTGTTGTACACGTACCACCACTGCCCGTTGAGCAGGCGGATGAGGTCGCCCCGGCCGGGCGGGCCACCGAGCCGGCGCCCTGGACGTCCAGCGGGACGACGACGTCACCTACGAGGAGGAGGTGGGGGTGGGCCGGTGCCGTCCCGGGATAGGCGAACGGGTGGCGCCGCGGGGCGGGCCACGTCGACGCCGGCAGGGCCTCGGGACGGGCGGCCACCACGTCACGCAGGCCCACGGAACGCCCGGTCCCCGCGCCGACCGCACGGCCGACCGACCGCCCGGCCGGCCGGCGTTCCGGGGCTCGCACGAACGACCGAGCGCTCAGGTCCTGACCGCGTTGGTCACGCCGGCGAACAGGTCGGTCTCGGGGACCTCGGTGCCCACCAGCGAGCGGGCCAGCTCGTAGTCGTCGTAGGGGTAGACCCGGATGCTCTCGTCGCGCGGGAGGGCGAACCAGAACGGCGACTCGGGGTCGATCTGGGTCTCGTGGGCGAGGAGGGCGTCGAGGCGCACCTCGCCGAAAGCGCTCACGTCGACGGTGGTGGTGATGCGCTCGTCCTGGGAGGGACGCTCCAGCCACTTCTCGTCGTACGGCGACTCGAGGCCCAGGTCCAGGAGCCGCTTGTGGGTCAGCTCGACCCGCTTGCGGGACCAGACCGAGTAGTAGAGCTTCGACGGCTGCCACGGCTCGCCGGTGCCCGGGTAGGCGTCGGGGTCGCCGGCCCGCTCGAACGCCGGCACGGTGATGTCGTGGACCCGCAGGTGGTCGGGGTGGGGGTAGACGCTCTGGTCCTCGCCGTAGGTGATGACGACCTGCGGCCGTTCCCGCCGGATGACCGCCACGAGCCGCCCGATGGCCTCGTCGAGTTCCGCGTTGGCGAACGCCTCGGGATGGGCGTTCTCGGGCATGTCCGGCATGCCGGAGTCGCGGTACCCCAGCAGCTCGACCACGTCGTAGCCGATGACCTCGGCCGCCCTGGCGAGCTCGCGCATGCGAACGGCGGGGAGGTCGGCTCTGACCTCCGGCCGATCCATCGCCGGGTTCAGGATGTCGCCCGCCTCGCCACCCGTACAGGTCACGAGCACGGTTCGCACGCCCGCAGCGTGATAGCGGGCCACCGTCGCGGCGCCCTTGGACGCCTCGTCGTCGGGATGGGCGTGCACGGAGAGGAGGCAGAGGTGCTGGTCGGCCACGGCGAAACGCTACCGGCGAGCACGCTCGTCCCGCGCGCTCCCGGATGTGTGCCGGTCGCGTGTCCGATCGCCGCGACGCCCCTCGTTAAGGGCGTGACCGGAACTACCCTGGGACCTGGACGTGGCGGCGTCGTCACCACGGCGGGAGAGGAAGCCACATGAACGACCCCGAATCCTGGCGCTGGCTCTGGCTGCTCCTCGCGTTCGTCTTCGCCGTCGGCGAGATCCTGACACCGGGGTCCTTCATCCTTCTCCCCTTTGCCATCGGCGCAGCGTTGGCCACTCTGGGCGCGTTCCTGGGTCTTCCCGTCGTCTGGGAATGCCTCCTGTTCGTCGTGGTCTCCGTCGCCGGCCTGTTCGCGTTCCGGCCCCTCGCCCGTCACCTCGACAGGGAGGCCCAGGACAACGGCGTCGGCTCGCTCCGACTCGTCGGCCAGACGGCGACGGTGCTGCGCGAGATCCCCGGCGGGGGCGAGCTGGGAATGGTCCGGGTCGGCCGCGAACAGTGGCGGGCCCAGTCGATCAACGACACGCCCATCGCGGCGGGCGCGACCGTGCGTGTCGCCGACGTGCAGGGCACCCATGTCGTCGTGGCGGCAAGTGAAACCCTCCAACCGGGTGACGAAGCGCGAAGATGAGGTGCGGCCACCCGGCCGAGGTTCGACCAAGGAGCGCATCGGTTGGTTGGGTTCATCGTCGTACTGGTGATCGTCGCCATATTCCTGATCGTCTATGCCGCCGCGGCCGTGCGGATCGTGCGGCCCTATCAGCGGGGCATCGTCGAGCAGTTGGGCAAGTACAAGCAGACGGTCGACCCCGGTCTGCGGATGATCATCCCCTTCATCCAGACCATGCGGCTGGTCGACATGCGCGAGCAGGTTGTCGACGTCCCTCCGCAGGAGGTCATCACCTCCGACAACGTCGTGGTCTCCGTCGACGCGGTCATCTATTACGAGCCGACCGACCCGCAGCGACTCGTCTACAACATCGCCAACTTCATGATGGCCGTGATCAAGCTGGCACAGACGAACCTGCGGAACGTCATCGGCGACATGCAGCTGGACGAGGCGCTGACGTCCCGCGACAAGATCAACACCGAGCTGCGCGAAATCCTCGACGACGCCACCGACAACTGGGGCGTGCGCGTCGGCCGGGTCGAGATCCAGCGCATCGACCCGCCGCCCGACGTCATGGCCGCCATGCACGAGCAGATGAAGGCCGAGCGCACCCGACGGGCGACGGTCACAAGCGCCGACGGTGAGCGCCAGGCCGCCGTCACCCGCGCCGAGGGCGACCGGCAGGCCGCCGTGCTCCGGGCCGAGGGCGACAAGCAGCAGCGCATCCTGCGGGCCGAGGGCGAGTCCGAGGCGATGCAGCGGGTGGCCGAGGCCGAGCGCTTCCGCCAGGAGACCGTGGCCCTCGGCGAGGCCCAGGCCATCAACTCGGTCTACGGGGCGATCAACGACAACCACCCCGACCCGTCGCTGCTCACCATCAAGTACCTCGAGACGCTGCAGGCCATGGCCGACGGCCAGGCGACCAAGATCGTCGTCCCCACCGAGCTGGCCGGGCTCGCCGGGGGGCTCACCGCGGTCACGGAGCTGCTCGGCAACGGCGGCGGCCCCAAGCCCCCCAAGGAGGAGCCGCGGCCGATCACGACGGCCCCGGCCGGCGCCACCGTCCGCTCGATCCCGCCCGGTGGCTCGACGACCCGTTCCATCCCGCCGTACCCGCAGGACGACACGGCCAACGGCTGATCGCCTCGCCCCTGCGGGCCCGTCCGCCGGGCCCCGCCGGTCGTTCATCGCTCGTCGTCGGTGGCGCTCCCCCGGGGGCGCCATCGGCGCGTCCGGGGCCGTTTGTACACGGACGAGTGGTCGCCGTGTCCGTGCGGCACCACCTGCGTGGTTCGCCTGATTGCGGACGCCACCACCGGCCAGCCGCGCAACTCGGGTGCGGCGGAGCGCGGGCGACAGCACGCCTGTGTGATCCCGCCGGAGGCGGCAATCACACTCCACCACACAGGCCGGCATCCACCCGACGAGCGAGCGGCTACCTGATCGGCTCCAGCCGCTCCATCCCCGTGTCCTCGTCCTCCTCGAGCCGCCATCCCAACCGCAGCGCCAGCAACGGATGCCCCTCGTCCGGGCCACTGGCGATGAGCTCGTCGCCCGCCCGAAGCTCGACGTGACCCCGTGGCCGGTACAGGTACCGCCCACCCCGGCGGACCGCCAGGACGTGGAACCCCGGGTCGACGTCGAGCTGCAGCTCGGCCAGGCGGGCGCCCTCGGCCGGCGACCCCTCGGCGACCGGGACCCGCACCACCACCTCGTCGCTCTCGCCGAGGGCGATGGCGAGGATCGGGTGCATCTCCTCGCGCTTCTCCACGAGCCAGACCATCTGCTGGGCGGCGTCGCCGAGGTCCTCGGCCGCCTGGGCGACGCGCAACAGGCCCCGCAGCGGCGACGGGTCGACGTTCGCCGACCCCGCCCGCAGGACCCACACCTCGAGGCGGTCCTTCATCTCGTCCAGGCGGTCCTCGAGGTGGCGGACCTCGGCGGCGAGGCCGAGGTCGCGCAGCACGAGCGCCGAGTAGGCCAACCCGACCGCCGTCTCGGACACGTTCTTCATCTCGACCAGCACGTCGATGGCCCGGTCGAGGTCGGTGAGCTGGGCGTCCTCGGGGAACTGCGGCGGCTCCCACGCGGGGGCCGCGGCCAGCTCGCGCAGCCGGGGGATGCCGGCGGGCGACCCACGCAGGAACAGGACGTCCGACGGCATGAGGATCTCCTCGCCCTCGACGTCGGTGATCCAGTCCCGGTCGCGGCGGATGGCCACGATCCGCATGCCGGTCTGCACCGGCAGCTCGAGGTCGGCCAGGGGCCGGCGGGCGAGGTGGGACCCGTCCCGCACGAGCACCCGGTGGGACACCTCGTCGGCGGCGGACAGGTCGGCCACCAGCTCCCGGGGGATGCCGAGCCGGTGGGTCACGATGCGGGCGATGTCGACGGCCGAGTTGGCGATGCGCTCGATCGCCGAGATGACCCCGAGGACCGAGGCCATGGCGTCCGCCTCGCGGGGCCCACGGGCCGCCAGCACGCACACCGACCGCATGCCGTGGACGAGCGCTTCCATGCGCTCCTCCAACTCGCTCACCTCCTCGGCCATGTCGGGGTCGCCGAAGTAGAGGGCGGCATAGGCCAGGTCGACCATCAGCTCCGAGAGGTCCTTGCCTTCGGAGAGCATCTCACGGAGGTTGCGTCTGTCGTCCATGCGCTGGGCCATCACGATAGGCGAGGCGCACGGGCGCGGCGCTCGGCCGACTCCTCGGTGCCCGACGACCGTGCCGTTCCGTAGGACCGGGCCTCCGGCGGCCGGACCGGCCCGGACCGGCGCAGCCGCCGGCCGCTCGGGGTCGGACGCGGGCGGGGAGCGTCCGGCGGGGGGTGGCCTCACGAGCCAGCGGACGGATTCGCCGGGGGCCCGGCTCCAGAGCCTCGCTCGCTGAGGTCCCGGAGGGTGATCACGACCGTGAGCGGCCCAGGCAGCAGGTGATCAGGCCAGGCCGAGGAGGGCGATCGCCCAGACGAGCGTGAAGGCGCCGACGAAGTCGACCGAGGAGCTCACCACGGGGATGCCGTAGGTGTCGGGGTCGACGCCGGTCCGGTAGGCCGCGATCGTGCCGTAGTAGGCGACCGTCACGACGAAGGCCATGGCCAGCGCCCCGCCCATGAGCGACGCGAGGACCATCGGGCCGAGGCCCGGACTCTCCTGGCCGAGGGCGCGGGCGAGGGCGTGCGCGCCGACCCCGTTGGCCAGGTAGACCGGCAGGGCCAGGAGGAACGTGAGGGCGATGTCGCGGCGGGCCTCGCGGTTCGGACTGGCGGTTGGGTCCACGAGGCCGAGGAACAGCTTGGACGACAGGCGCCCGGACAGGATCCCGCCCAGCGCCCCGGCGCTCGACAGGTGGGCGGGCACGAGGACAAGCAGGGCGGGCAGGGCCGCGAACCGCTCGAACGAGGTCTCCAGCGCCACACCGGCCCCGGCGCTCACGCACCCGGCGACGACCAGCACGGGGACGGACTCGTGGACGATCCGGCGCAGGCCCTCGGACGAGGTCCGCCAGCCCCGCACCAGCCCGAACACCGACAGGACGACGAGGACGGCCCCGATCGCCGTGCTCACGATCCCCCTCCCCAGCAACAGCGTCGACAGGTACAGGGCGGGCAGGGTGAGTACGTCGCCGAGCGTGGAGACGAGCGGCGCGGTCACGTTGTCGAGGTCCCACCCGGCGCGTACGGCCGCCGCGGTCAGGCCGAGCGAGGCGGCGAGGACGACGAACGACCCGAGGATCCCGCCCAGGATCGACACCGTCGCCATCGACAGGAGGCCGATCGACCCCTCGAGCCCCAAGGCGAGGGCGATGGACTTGGCGATGACGGCCAGCGCCAGGGACACCGCCATCGTGAGCAGCATCGAGGCGAGGACGTTCTGCCCGAGCACCGCCTCGCGGCGCAGCGACCAGCGGAACGTACCGGCGTGGATCGCCGTCGACAGCCGGTTGCCGAAGGATCCGAAGATGTTCCCCCGCAGGCCGATGGCGGCCGGGACCAGGACGAGGAGGCCCGGGTACCGCTCGAACGTCCCCGTGAGGGCGCCGAGGAAGGCACCCGCCACGAGGCTCGTCGTCGAGTTGAGGGCGAGCGCGACGAAGCTCTGCCGGACGCCGGCGACGTCCGGCCCCAGGAGTGCGCGCAGTCGCGCCACCAGCGTCGGGTGCCATCGCATCGGTTGGGGGTTCGGCCCGATCGGCCGTTTCGGTTGCGCCCGGTCGGCCGCGCCGCTCGGGAACGGCGACGGACGGCGGCCCGGTGCCGTGTGCCCGGCCGACGCCGTCCGGAGTCACCCGAGGGGCTGCGCCACCCGGGAGAGCTGCGCCAGTCTGCAACACTCGCCCGATGGCGCCTGACATCGCCGGGGATCCGGACGCCGCCCCCGTTCCCGCCACGCCCCGCCGTGGCCATGGCCCGACCGAACGTGGCCACGGGGGTCCCGAACCGGTCGCCGGACGGGCGGCCCGGGTGGGCCGGGTTCGCCGCCCGGCCGCCGGGCGGAGCCGCCTCCTGAGGCGCGCGGCCGCCGGACGGGCCCGTCGGACCGGGCGGCGAGTGGCCGGACGCGGCGTGGCCGCCGGGCTGGCCGCTTTGCTGCTCGTGGCCGCGTGCGCGGACGACGGACGGGCGCTGGCCGAGCCCGGGCCCGACCAGACGACCACGACCGACCCGACCGGCGTCGGCGCCGGCGGCACCGCCGACTCGTCGGGCACGACGGCGGCCGTGAACCTCAGCAGCCCCAGCGTCGGCGACGGCCAGGAGATCCCGGCCGAGTTCACGTGTACCGGCGGCAACATCACGCCGGCGCTGACGTGGTCCAACATCCCGATGGGCACCGCCGAGCTGGCGATCGTGCTGCGCAACGTCGACGACGGCGGCTTCCTGCACTGGATCGTGGCGAACCTGCCGGCCCAGTCAGGCGGCGTCGCCGAGGGGACCGTGCCCGCCGAGGCGGTCCAGGCGCTCAACGAAACCGGCACCACGGGCTACGCCGGCCCGTGCCCCGAGGGTTCCACCGAGCACTACGAGTTCACGCTGTATGCGCTGGCCCAGCCCATCGGCCTCGCCCCGGACACCCCGGCCCGCCAGGCCCTGGAGCAGATCGAGTCGGCCTCCCAGGTCGCCTCGGCCGTCCTCAGCGTCACCGCCAGCCCCTGACACCAGGCTCCTGGTAGCCGGGGCCTCGGCCCAGCGCCGTGGCCCCGCCCCTCGACGTCTGGCCAGGCCCAGGCCGAGTGCCGCCGCCGTCGACCGGTGAGCGGCGCCTACGCGCCTCACCACGACACGTCCGGCTTTCGCTGACCCAACCCCGGCCCGAGCGGGTGGGAGGCGGCGCCGCAGGCGTGGGGGCCGCACACGCCGCCGGGTTGGGGCCGGCGGCGCGGTTCACGGGTTAGCGGTGCGCGGGCGGATCGTCGTCGTCGTCCGCCTCGGCCTCGCGGCGGAGCTCCTCCTCCAGCTCGGCGAGGATGTCGTCGGCGTCGTGGTCGGACGTGTCGCCGACGTCGGCGGCCGGCGCGGCGTCGCCGTTCGTCGGGGGCGGCGTCACCTCGGGCTGCACGACCTCCGGCTCGACGACAGGCGTGGTGTCGGCCTCGACGGTCCCGCCGGGCGCCGGCTCGCTGCGGCGGCCACGGCGGCGCAGGCCGCCACGCGAGCGGCCGTTCGTCGGGCGGTCCTCGGCCGGCTCGTCGGGGATCGTGGGCTCATCCACCACCTCGGCGTCGACGACGTCGGCCTCGAGCACATCAGGTGCGGCGTCCTTGACGCCGGTCTCGGGGTCGTAGACGTCGCCGTCCTCGTAGGTCTCGGCGGGCTCGTCGTCGGTGGGCGCCGGGGCGGCCGCCCGGCGCGAGCGTGACCCCGACCGCCGGCTGCGAGTGCTGGGGGCCGGCGGAACGGCCTCGGGCTCGTCGTCGATGTCGACGTCGTCGTCGACCTCGTCGACGTCGATGGCGCCCCGCCGCCCGGCACCGCGCCCCTGGCGGGGCTGGGTCGGGCGGGTCGGCATCTCGAGCTTGCGGACCTGGAAGCTGGCGACCGCCAGGGCGATCAGCGCCGGCATGTAGTAGAAGCCGAACGTCCCGGTCAGCACCACCACGCCGGCCAGGCCGAGCAGGGCGAAGGTGAGGAGGCGGCCGCGCTGCTCCCAGCGGCGGGACAGGACGAACACGACGGCCACGACCAGCAGCGGGACCGCCATGAGGGCGACGACGCCGGCGCCGTAGTAGCTGACGACGTTCTCGCTCTCGTCGACGACGGGCCCGTCGGTGAGGGCGGCCCGGGCCTCCATCGCCACGCCGCTGAAGGTTGCCGGGAGCGCTTCGCCCCGGTCGTCGACCGGGATGTCGGTGTTGAGCAGCAGGACGAAGGCCGCCAGCGCCAGGCCCAGGGCGACGATCAGCGCCAGGTCGCCCGGTCGGCGACCGCCCCTGCCGAGGAGAGTACGCCCCCGGGCGGCGCCACTCCCCGCGGCACCGGATGCCGTGCTCGTGGTGGTGGCCGAGGTGCTCGACGAGGCCGGCCGGGTGGTGGCCACGCCGGCGTTCTGGCGGCGGGCGGCGAGGGCGTCGCGTTGGGCTCGGTTACGGGCAGCTCGGCGCTGTTTCGAGGTCTGGCGCTTGTCGGGCACAACGCAACGCTACGTGGCCGGCGACCCCTGCATCGACCGGGCTCGCGTTCGCCTTTGCAGCACGTGGACGGCGCTGTCAACGGGCTCCACCCGCTCATCCGAACCTGCCCACGGGCGGCGTTCCCGACGCCGCTGTCCGGCGCCGTCGACGCCGGTCGAGCGCGACGTCACCCGCCTTGCTCCCGGGCCGGGCGAACGGGCCAGCCGGCGGTGTCGAACAGGGCGTCGCGCGCCCGGGAGCGGCGCTGCGCCCGTCATCGATGCCTGGCGGGAACTCGCGCTCCCGACGGCCGCCGGCACGCAGGCTCTGATGGGCTGGACGAGATCTCCTTAAGGGAGCAGGGCGTGGAAGGCCGCCCGAGCCGGGACCCGAGGGAACGCATGTGCTCGCCCCGCCGAGCGAGCGGGGACCACCAGCGAGACCGCTCGCCCGGCTGCCGGGTCGCCGGGCGGTGCGACGACGCGGCCGCTTCGCTGGGTCGCGGACGTCGACGCCCCCGTCCTGCGAGGCTGGCGGCATGGCCGGTGCCGTTCGTGCCCTCGCCGAAGGGACGGCGTGGGCCGTCGGCGGGGTGCTGGCGTGGACGCTGGCGGAGTACCTTCTGCACCGGTTCGACATGCACGCCCGGCGCAGTCGCGGCACCACCAGTCGTGAGCACCGGCGTCACCACGCCGCGGTGGACGTCCCCGTGATCACCGCTGGGACGTGGGTCGGCCCCGCCCTCGCGTCGGTGTTCCTGGCGTGGGCCGTCCACCTGGCCGCCGGCGCCGGCGGCATGGCGGCCTACGTCGCCTACGAGCTGCTCCACCGGCACATCCACGCCCGCGGCTGGGCGGACGGCGAGTGCCCGGCCCCGGAACCCGGGCCGCTCGGACGGTACGGGCGCTGGGCGCGGGCGCATCACGTCCACCACCACCGTGTGGATGCCCGGTCGAACTTCGGCATCACCACACCCCTGTGGGACGTCGTGTTCCGCACGCGGCGTCGGAACCCCCGCACCACCCGACCCTAGGTTGGCGGGAGTGCCCTCCATGGGCCCCGACCGCATCCGCCTCGGGACCTCGACCCGGAGTTCACCGAGCTGTTCGGTCGCGCCATCGACGCGACGGCCTGGGCCAGGTGGCGCCCGGAAACGGTGGCGGCGGCGGGCTGAGGGTCGGGCGGCTTCGGGTCAGGACCCCGGGGCGATGGCGAGGGTGAGCGGGTGGACCGGGCCGCTGCCGGCCTGGCGGAGGGCGACGCCGACCGTCGTGAGCGTCCACCCCGAGCCGACCCGGTCGTCGACCAGGAGGAGCGGGCCGGGCGGCACCGGGCCGGACACCTCGAAGGCGTCGATGACGTTGCGGAGCTGCTGGGCGCTGTTGGCCATCGCGTCCTGCGGGGGCGCCGGCACGACCCGCCGCACCACGTCGAGGAACGGCACGCCCAGTGCCTGGGCCAGGCCGGTGGCCAGCGTGTCGACCAGCTCGGCGACGGTCGTGGACGGCACCCGGGTGACCCAGGCCGGCGCCGGGTCGGGCGTCCACTGCCGGTAGAGGTCGACGGCGGCGGCCAGCAGCTCGTCGGGCACGGGCCCACCGTCGCGCAGCGCCCGGCGGACCGCCGGCGCCCAGCCGCCATCGCCCGGGACGCTCAACGCCCGGCCGGGCTCGAGGCGGGCCTCGGCCGGGATGCGCCCACGCCACTGCCCGAACCCCGGCGGCCACTGACGCCGCGGCTCGATCATGAACGCCCGGCCCCGCAGGTGGGCCATCGCCCGGCGGGCGAGGGCCGGGTCGACCGGGACCCGCCACCCCTCGTCGGCGCAGGTGTCGCACCGCCCGCACGGCTCGCCGGCCGGGTCGTCGAGCTGGCCGCGGAGGAACGCCATGCGGCAACCGGGGGTGACGGCGTACTCGACCATCGCCCGCTGCTCGGCCCGGCGCAGCTCGGTGACCCGCTCGACCCGGTCGCCGTCGTAGGACCACGGCTCGCCGGTCGTCACCCAGCCGCCCGAGGCCCGCTCGACGGCCCCCTCGACCTCGAGGACCTTGAGCATCGCCTCGATGCGCGTGCGCCGGGCGTTGACCTCGTACTCGAGGTGGCTGACCGGCACGGGCGCCGGGCTCTCGGCGACGAGGCCGACGATGTGCTCGGCCTGGTCCTTCGGCGGGAAGGCCGTACGGATGAAGTGGTCCTGGATGTCGGCGTCCTCCCGGCCCCGCAGCAGGATGCCGACCGCCTCGTCGGCAGCGCGGCCGGCCCGGCCCACCTGTTGGTAGTAGGCGATGGGCGAGCCGGGGCTCTGGTAGTGGACGACGAAGCCGAGGTCGGGCTTGTCGAAGCCCATGCCGAGCGCCGAGGTGGCCACGACGACCTTGACCTCGTTGGCGAGCAGCGCTTCCTCGCAGCGGATGCGCGCCTCGTCGTCGCTCTGGCCCGTGTAGCTGAGGGCGTCGATGCCCTCGGACACCAGCCACTCGGCCACCCGCTCGGCGTCGGCGACGGTGAGGCAGTAGACGATGCCGGACCCCGGCAGCCGGGGCACGACCGTGGCCAGCCAGGCCAGGCGGTCGGCCGGCTCGGGCAGGTCGACGACGGCCAGTGCCAGGCTCTCGCGGTCGAGCGGGCCGCGCACGACCTCGAGGTCGTCGCCCAGTTGCTCGACGATGTCGTCGACGACCCGGTCGTTGGCGGTCGCCGTCGTGCAGAGGACCGGGACGCCCGGCGGCACCTCGTGCAGGACCCGGGCGATGCGTCGGTAGTCGGGCCTGAAGTCGTGGCCCCAATCGCTGATGCAGTGGGCCTCGTCGACCACGAGCAGGCCCATCGAGCGGACGAGGTCGGGCAGCACGTCGGCCCGGAAGCGGGGGTTGTTGAGGCGCTCGGGCGAGATGAGGAGCAGGTCGACGGCGCCGGAACGGACGTCGTCCTCGATGGAGGCCCACTCGTCGCGGTTGCCGCTGTTGATCGTGCGGGCGTGGACGCCGGCCCGCTCGGCCATGAGGACCTGGTTACGCATGAGGGCCAACAGGGGCGAGATGAGCACGGTCGGCCCGGCGCCCCGGTCGCGCAGCAGGCGCGTGGCCACGAAGTAGACGGCGCTCTTGCCCCAGCCGGTGCGCTGGACGACGAGCGCGCGCCCGCGGCCCTCGACCAGCCGCTCGATGGCCTCGTACTGCCCCGGTCGGAAGGTGGCCCCCGATCGGCCCGTGGACCGGGCGAGGAGGTCTTCCGCAGCGGTACGCATGCTCATGGGCGCCGAGCGTAGGCACGGGGTGTGACATCGGAGGGGCAACGCGTAGCGCTCGGCCGGGAAGCTGCACCCTGAGCTGGGTGGGGAGGGGCGTAGAAATCATCGGAAGTCGCGCGACTTCAGGGCCGTGCGGACCGGGAGGGGGTCGATGCGCTCGGCGATGACGTTGAGGACGTCGTCGACGCGCTCGAGCCGGCCCCGCACGAGCAGGGCGGCGCACGTGCGGACCACCCGCCGGTGGTGCACCCAGCAGCCCCGGGACACGACCACGTTGACCAGGCCCGTCTCGTCCTCGAGGTTGACGAACATGGTGCCGCCCGCGGTCGCCGGTCGCTGCCGGTGCGTGACCACGCCGCCGACCAGCACGCGCGCCCCGTCCTCCCGCTCCCGCAGGCCCGTGGCCGTGACCACGCCGAGCCGGTCGAGCGTGTCGCGCACGAAGCGGGTGGGGTGGCCCTCGGGGCTGACGCCGGTGGCCCACAGGTCGGCCCGGGCCTCGTCGGCCGGCGACATGCCCGGCAGCGACGGGGCGTGGGCGCCGGTGAGGATGCCGTCGAGCCGCCCGGGCGCCACGTCTGCCACGGCGCCCGCCACCCACAGGGCCCGGCGGCGGTCGAGCCCGAAGCGGGCGAACGCCCCCGACGTGGCCAGGGCCTCGAGCTGGGCGGCAGTGAGCCCGGGGACCCGCCGGGCCAGGTCGTGGGGGTCGGCGTAGGGGCCGTTGGCCGTGCGCTCGTCCACGATCCGCCGGGCGTTCTCCTCCCCCAGCGACCGCACGCCACCGAGCCCGAGGCGGACCGCGGGGCCGCCGTGGCCCCACGCCTCCGGCTCGGCGTGGCGCGGCGCGGCCCCGGCCGCCACGGCCGGCGGGTCGGGGACGCCCGTCCTCGGGGCGTCGGGCGGCGGGGCGTGGTCCCACTCGAGCGTGGCGCCCACCCCCGAGGCGTTGAGGTCAGGCGTGCGGGCCTCGACGCCGTGGCGGCGGGCGTCCTGCGTGAGCGTGTGGGGCGAGTAGAAGCCCATGGGCTGGGCGTTCAGCAACCCGGCGCAGAACGCCGCCGGGTAGAAGCGCTTGAGCCAGGACGAGGCGTAGACCAGGTAGGCGAAGCTCACCGAGTGGCTCTCGGGGAAGCCGTAGCTGGCGAAGGCCGAGAGCTTCTCCCAGATGCGGTCGGCCACGTCGCCGGTGATGTCGTGGGTGGCCGCCATGCCGTCGTACAGGCGCTGGCGCATCGCCTCCATCCGCTCGTGGCTGCGCTTGGCCGCCATGGCCTGGCGCAGCTGGTCGGCCTCGGCCGGCGTGAACCCGGCGGCGGTGATGGCCATCTGCATGAGCTGCTCCTGGAACAGGGGCACGCCCAGCGTCTTGCGCAGCGCCGGCTCGAACACCGGGTGGAGGTAGGTGACCGGCTCGAGGTCCTTCCGGCGGCGGATGTAGGGGTGCACCGACCCGCCCTGGATCGGCCCCGGCCGGATCAGCGCCACCTCGACGACGAGGTCGTAGAACTTGCGGGGCCGCAGCCGCGGCAGCGTCGCCATCTGGGCGCGCGACTCGACCTGGAACACCCCCACCGAGTCGGCGCGGCACAGCATGTCGTAGACGGCGTCGTCCTGCGGGAGGGTGGCGAGGTCGACCTCGACCCCGTGGGTGGCCCGCACGAAGTCGATGGTGTTGTGCAGGACCGCCAGCATCCCCAGGCCCAGCAGGTCGAACTTGACCAGGCCGACGGCGGCGCAGTCGTCCTTGTCCCACTGCAGGACGCTGCGGTCGGCCATGCGCCCCCACTCGACCGGGCACACCTCGACCACCGGCCGGTCGCAGATGACCATGCCACCCGAGTGGATGCCGAGGTGGCGGGGCATGTGCTCGACCTCGGCGGCCAGCTCGAGCACCGGGGCCGGGATCTCGTGGCCGCCGCCCTCGGCCGTCGAGGCGACGTTGCCCCACATGTCCATCTGCTTGGACCAGGCGTCCTGCTGGCCGGTGGAGTAGCCCAGCGCCTTGGCCATGTCGCGCACCGCCGAGCGGGCCCGGTAGCTGATGACGTTGGCGACCTGCGCGGCGTGGCGGCGACCGTGCTTGCGGTAGACGTGCTGGATGACCTCCTCGCGCCGGTCGCCGCTCTCGATGTCGATGTCGATGTCGGGCGGGCCGTCGCGCTCGGTCGACAGGAACCGCTCGAACAGCAGGCCCAGGCCCACCGCGTCGACCTTTGTGATGCCGAGGGCGTAACAGACCGCCGAGTTGGCGGCCGAGCCGCGGCCCTGGCAGTAGATGTCGTGCTTGCGGCAGTACTCGACGATGTCCCACACCACGAGGAAGTAGCCCGGGAAGCCCAGGGCGGCGATGACGCCCAGCTCGTGGTCGATCTTGGGCCAGGCCTCGCGGTTGCGCTCGGCCCGCTCGCCGGTGAGCCCGGCCCCGTCACGGGGGCCGTAGAGCCGGGTCGCCCCCTCCTCGACCAGCTGGCGCAGGTAGCCCATCTCGTCGAGGCCGGGCGGCGTCTCGAACGGCGGCAGCTGCGGCGCCACCAGCGACAGGTCGAAGGCGCAGGCCAGGCCGAGCTCGGCGGCCTGCTCGACCGCCCCGGGCCAGCGGGCGAAGCGCCGGGCCTGCTCGTCGCCCGAGCGCAGGTGGGCGGACCCGGGCCCCGGCAGCCACCCGTCGGCCTCGTCGAGGCTGCGTCGCGCCCGGACCGCCGCCAGCGCCGAGGCCAGGTGGCGCCGGGCAGGCGTGGCGTAGTGGACGTTGTTGGTGGCCACGTAGGGCAGGCCCGACCGGACCGCCAGCCGGGCCAGCTCGTCGTTGCGGGCCGAGTCGAGCGGGTCGCCGTGGTCGCACAGCTCGACGGCCACGTTGTCGGCCCCGAACGTGTCGGCCAGGCGGCCCAGCTCGGCGGCGGCCGCGGCCGGCCCGTCCCGCAAAAGCGCCCGGGGCACGTCGCCCTTGCGGCAGCCGGTGAGCACCAGCCAGTGGCCGCCGGCGGCCGCGCCCAGGTCGATGCCGGAGTAGTCGGGCCGGCCCTTCTCGCCGCCGTCGTGGTGGGCGGTGCTCATGGCGGAGGACAGCCGGGCGTAGCCCACGGGGTCGCGGGCGAGGACCAGCAGGTGGGAGCCCTCGGGGTCGGCCTCGCCGTTCTGCGGCTTGGTCAGCCCGAGCGACAGCTCGGCGCCGAACACCGTGGGGACGCCCACCGCCCGGGCCGCCTCGGCGAAACGGACGACCCCGTAGAACCCGTCGTGATCGGTCAGCGCCAGGGCCTCGAGGCCGAGCCGGGCGGCCTCCTCGGCCAGCTCCTCCGGGTGGCTCGCCCCGTCGAGGAAGCTGAAGTTGGAGTGGCAGTGCAGCTCGGCGTAGGGCGTGGTGCCCCGGCGCCGCTCGATCCGGGCGGGCGGCTCGTAGTCGGGGCGGTGGGAGGACCAGGCCGGGCTGTCGCCCCCGTCGGCGCCCGGGGGCACGTGTGAGCGTCGGCCGGGCACGCCGGCGGCGTCGGACAGCGCCCGCTCGAGGTCGCGCCAGGGGACCTTCGGGTTCTGGAAGCCCACCGCGGCCAGTGTAACGAACACATGTTCGTACGTCGTGACCTGGGCGGGAATCACACGCGTGGGATTTGCACGTACACATGTTCGCCTCGCGGGGTCGGGGTGGCATAGCCTGGGGCCTCGCACCCCCACGTCCCCCGTGTCCTCCGACCGACGGAGATGCGCCCGTGGCCCCTGATCCCTCCTCCCACACCGAGACCCTCGCCCGCTTCGACGCCGTCGCCCGCTACCTCGCCTACCTCGACCGTCGTTTCGACGACACCAACCATCGGCTCACGCGGGCCGAGCGCTCCCTCGTCACGGCGGTCGACGACGTGGGCGCCCAGGTCGACACCGCCCTCGCCCGGGCCACGCGTCACCACGTGACCGCGCTCGTGTGTGCCCAGCTCGGTCAGTTCGCCCTTGTGGCGGCCCTCGTGGCCGTCTCCCACCTGTGGCCATGACCGGCGGCCCCGCTCCGGGGCGCGCCGGGCGGTCAGCCGACCCGCTCGTCGGTGCCGGCCGTCGCCCCCGGGGGCGCGGCCGGCGCCGCGGCCGGCCCGTCCGTCGTCCGGGCCGTGGTGACGGCGGCCTCGAGCCCGTCCACGGCGGCGCGCTCGCCCTTCAGGTAGGTCATCCCCCAGTCCGCCACCAGGGCGGCGTTGTGGAAGTCGCGGTCGGCCTCCAAGCCGGCGCGCACCTCCTCCAGCTCGGCCAGCACCCGGTCGCACCAGGCCCGGTGGGCCTCGATGGCCCGACGCAGGTCGGCGGGGGCCAGCAGGTGGCCGAAGAAGACGCGCAGCGCCACCGGGTGCTTGAGCACGGGCGGCTCGGGCAACTCGGCCAACCAGGCACGCACGGCCGCCTCGCCCCGCGCGGTGAGCGAGTACACCGTGGTCTCCCGGGTGCCGTCGCGCACGACCGGGCGCTGGGCGACGAAGCCGGCGACGGCGAGCCGCTGCACCTCCCGGTACACCTGGCTCATCGCCGGGGCCGCCCAGAAGAAGCGCAGGTTCTCGCTCCACTGCTTGAGCTCGTAGCCCGACAGCTCGCGGCCGAACGACAGCAGCCCCAACAGGGTGTAACCCGTCGGGGTCGGCACGATCGGCGGCGTGGGCGGGCCCGCCATGGCCGCAACCCTACGATCCCGCTGGTCGCTAGCCTGACCCTGACCCTTTCCGTGGGAGGTCACGATGGTCGCACCCCTGGGCGCTCGCCCCGTCGCATCGCTCGACGAGTCGACGCGCTCGACGTTCATCATCCGGGTGTACCAGCACCTGTTCGCCGCCATCGTCGCCTTCGTGGCGTTCGAGGTGCTCCTCTTCAACCTCGGCATCGCCGAGGCCATCTGGGACCTCGTGAGCGGCAGCAGCGGCGCCTGGCTGCTGGTCCTCGGCGGCTTCATGGTCGTCAGCTGGCTGGCCACGAGCGCCGCCAACGACATCCTCAACCCGTCCCGGCAATACCTGGGCCTGTTCGGCCTGGCGGCGGCCGAGGCGCTGATCTTCGCCCCGTTCCTGTACTACTTCTTCAACGTGCGGCCCAGTGGCGACGCCGACGTGTGGGCCGCGGCCGTGATCACCGGTTTCGGCTTCGCCGGACTGACGGCCGTCGCCTTCACGACCCGGCGCGACCTCAGCTTCATCCGGCCGCTGATGATCTGGGGCGGCGTGTGCGCCCTGGTCCTGATCGCCGCCGCGCTGCTCTTCGGCTTCGAGCTCGGCATCTGGTTCTCGGTGGCGATGATCGGCCTGGCCGGTGCCTCGATCCTCTACCAGACGCAGACGATCATCCGGCGGTACCCGTCCGAGGCCTACGTGGGCGCCTCGGTGCAGCTCTTCGCCTCGGTGATGTTGCTGTTCTGGTACGTCCTGCGCCTGCTGGGCCAGGTGCGCAGCTAGTCGCTCGTCGCGTCGCCGCAGGCCGGCTGCCCCGGGGCGGTCGCCCGGGCGGGCGGCGCGGCACCCGCACCTCGTCGGGGTCGCGGGCCCACGCCATCGAGGCGAGGGTCACGGCGACGAGGGCTACGCCCCATGTCGCGACGACGAGGCGCCGGCGGGGGACCATCAGGCGAAGCGGGCGAGCATCACGCCGCCTCCGGCCGGGCCAGCTCGGCGAGGGCGGCGTCGGTCAGGCGGGCGTGGCTGCGGCGGGTCAGCCGCCACAGCACCTTCAGGGGCAGCGGGGCGCCGGCCAGCATCTCGGCCCGGCGCTCGTCGTCGACCCAGTGCATGACGAACGGGACGGTGAAGGCGGCCTGCTTGCCGACGCCGAGGTCCTTGACCGCGGCCTCGTCGAGCGCCTTGTACTCGGCGGCCGTGAAGTGCCGCTCGAACAGGGGGAGGATGTCCTCGTCCTCGAAGTCGAGATGGGCTTCCATGTGCTCGGCCAGGTCGGCGAGCAGAGGCGCGACCGGCGCCTTGTCGCCCCCGGCGGCCCAGTCCGCCAGGGCGGCGTCGATCTCCTCCATGAGGTGGTCGAGGTGGTCGTGGTCCTTGTCGGCCCGGCCGATGAGTTCGGCGGCCACCGGCACCCGCTCCACCAGCGCCGGGAAGAAGCTCGCGTCCTCGATCGTGTGGTGGGCCAGTACCTCGCCGGCGTAGCCCTTCCAGTAGCGGGAGAGGGCCTCGGCCCGGCGCAGGTCCCCCGGGCCGGCCGAGGCAGCGGCGCCGGCCATGCGGTGGGCCGCGATCCGCAGGCAGTGGTGGATCGTGCGGAAGGAGGTCAGGTCGGGCGTGCGGGCGTCGTTCGTCGTCGTCATGCGAGGACCGTCGCACCGCCCGGTTGCACCCCACCCGCTGCCGGCTTGGATCGGGCTTGGACGCCATCTTCTCGCGCCTCACTGCCTGCTCATGCTCGCCTCGGCCCGCTCTCCCCGATCGAGCGGCGGGCTCGTCGCCGGCCCGGCGGGCGGGCGGCCGCCAAGCTCAAGGCAGGCGGCCGGCCAGCAAGACGAGGCCGAGGCGGTCGACCAGGGCCGCGGCCCGCTCACGGTCGGCGGCCGCCTGCTCCGGGGCCGACACCTCGGCTCGCAGCAGCAGTGCCCGGACCAGATCCGGCCCACTGCCCGCCCCGGTCAGCGTCGCCACCGAGGCGTCGACGTGGTCGCGTACGGCGTCCTCGTCCCCGACCAGCCGGGCCGCCATGGCGAGTCCCAGGTCGATGTCGCCGAAGATGTCGCCCGTCCCGGCCGCGCACATGCGCCCCCGGTAGGGCCGCAGCTCGTCGGCCAGCCGGGCGGTCGCCGCCTGGTCGCCGAGGGCGGCCCGCACCCGCAGCGCAGCGCCCACGACGCCGAGGAAGAGCCAGCAGTCGACGAGCGGCGGGAGGACGTCGCCGACCAGGTCGGCGGCGTCGTCGAACCGGGCGTTCTCCACCAGGGCGAGGGCGTAGGCCTCGCGAAGCCAGGGGCTGTAGTCGCTGTCCAGCATCGCCGGGGCCATCCGGTCGATGTCGGCCATGCGCCCCTGCTCGAGGTAGACGGGCAGCAGCAGCGCGGCGTGGAGGGCGTCGGCCTCCCACCGTCGGGTCCGCCGGTACAGCTCGTAGGCCCGATCGGCGAGCGCCTCGGCCTCGGCCAGGCGCCCGGTGAAGGCGGCGATCGAGCTGCGGAAGTAGTCGAGCTGCGTCATGAGGGCCGGCGAGCCGATCTCGCCGGCGATCGCCCGGGCGCGGTCGACCTCGGCCTCGGCGCGCGCGACCTCGCCGACCTCCCAGTCCACGCTGGCGGTGCCGAAGCGGGCCACGGCCTCCAGTGCCGGCGGCACCTCGTGCTCCTCGGCCAGCGCGGCCAGCTCGACGACGGCCTCCCGCCGGGCGTCGAGGGTGGCCGCTCGCCAGAGGGCCTGGGCCCGCTTCTGGAGCGCCCGGCCCAACACGACAGGGTTGCCGACCCGGCGCGCGATGGCCACCGCCTCGGCGGTGACGGCGTCGAGGCGGTCCGACGAGTACAGCCAGTAGGCGTTGTCGCTCAGCGCCCCGAGGGCCAACGCCCGCTCGGCCGTCGGGGCGTCGGGGAGGGCGGCGAGCGCCCGTTCGAGCACCCCCACCATCTCGACCGACGTGTGCGTGACCTCGCCCGACTGCCACAGGCCCTCGACGTTGGCCGTCGCCGCCGCCTGGGCCACGAGCTGCGGGTCTCCGAGGCTCAGGGCCAGGTCGAGCGCCGCCATGAGCGTCCGGTAGCCGGCGGCGATGTCGTCCACCCGGATCCAGGCGCGGGCCTGCTCCAGCAACGCCTCGTACCGGGCCCGGCTGTCGGCAGGCCGGCTCTGGCCGCGACGGGCCAGCTCCAGTGCCCGGACCGCTCGCCCCCAGTGCTCGGCGGCGTCCTCGTGGGCGAGGTGCTCGGCCGCCTGCTGCGCCGCCCGGACCGACCACTCGTACGCCGCCTCCGCCGTACCGGCGGCGGCGCCGGCCAGGGCGTGATGGGCGAGCTCGGCCAGGTGGGCGTCCACGGCGGCGGCCCGCAGGTCGGCGAGGGCGGAGGCCGTGGCGGCGTGGGCCCTGGCCCGGCGCGCCGGGCTCAGCTCCGCCACCAGCGTCTCCGCCACGAGGGCGTGCGAGAACTGGAAGCGCCCCGGGACGTCCGCCTCCACCACCAGCTCGGCCACCAGCGCCGGGTCGAGCCGGTCGAGGACGTCGAGCGGCGGCGCCCCCGCCACGGCCCCGAGGACGTCCACGTCGAACGCCCGCCCGACCACGCTGGCCGTGGCCAGCAACTGCTGGGTCGAAACGGGCAGGCGGCTGACCCGCCGTCGGACAACGTCCTGCACGGCCGCCGGCACCGCCGGCCCCCGCCGGGCGGCGTCCACGTCGGCCAGACGCCCGTCGCTCGCCAGCAACTCGACCAGCTCGCCGACGAAGAACGGGTTGCCGGCCGTCCGCCCGTGGACGAGCGTCGTCACCTCGGGGTCGACCCGCCCCTCGCCGCGGGCGACCAGCCAGCGGTGGACGTCGTCGTGCCCCAGGCCGGTGAGGTCGATGCGGACCGCTCCCGGCTGCCGCGCCAGCTCGCCCAGGCTCTCGACCAGGGCCGCCGGGGCGTCCGGCGTCACGGGACGGACCGTCACGACGAGCAGGACGGGCAGCTCCCGCAGCGCCCCGGCCACGAACTCGATGGTCCGCAGGCTGGCCGGGTCCGCCCACTGCAGGTCGTCGATGACGAGGACGAGCGGGCGCGTGGCGCTCGCCAGCGCCTGCGCCACCGACACGTGGAGGGCGAGGCGGTCGGCGCTCGCGTCGTCGGTCCGGGGCGTGTCGTCGCTCGGCAGGAGGGCGCCCACGAGATCGGCGTCGAGGGCGTCGGCGCCCTCCAGCTGGCGACCGATCTGGATGCACGGCCAGTACGCCGCCGACGCCGCGCTCTCGGGGCAGCGGCCCCAGGCGACGGTGGTATCCGCCGGGAGCCGGGCCAGCAGCTCCTCGACCAGGCGGGTCTTGCCGATCCCGGGCTCGCCGCTGATGACGACGGGCCGTCCCGCCGTCCGGGCACCGCCGGCCAAGGCGAGCAGCACGCCGAGCTCGCCGTCCCGGCCGACGAACGTCGACTCCCCCAGGTCCGCCCCAGCCGACACCGTCAGGTGCGCCCGGGTGAAACGCCCGTCGACGGCCGGCCGGAACCCCGCCCCGGGCACGGCGGCGTTCCGGGCGCCGGTGGCAGTGCCATCGGCGACGCCGGACGAGTCGTTCGCGCCACCGCCCGCCGGCACACCAGGCGCTCGGCCCGTGACGGCATCGGCGGTGGACCGGTCGTCGCCCGCCGGCATGGGGCCGCGCGCTGCGGGCGCGGCCGTCCGCACGTGGTCTGTCGGGTCGGTGCCCATGGACGGGGCGGACGTCTCGGCCGTCCCCGGGCTCGCGACTGTGGGCGCCGTCTCGGCTGTCCCGGGGCTCGCGACTGTGGTCGGAGACTCACCGGTGCCGCGAGCGGCCACCGCTGTCCCAACTCCGTCGACGCCGGTACCGACCGCGCTCGCATGCTCCGGGCCGGCCACCGTGCTGGCGGGGTCGGCGGTGGCTGTGGCGGGCCGCGTGGGGGCCGAGGTCGGCGCACCGGGCGCGGCGGATGTGTGCGTGTCGTGCCTGTCCGCCCGGCCGGGAGCCGGGCGAGGCGTCGGGGACGGCGGGGGGTCGAGGGACGGGGACTGGGCGAGGATGTCCGACTCCAGCCGGCGCAGCTCGGGGCCGGGCTCGATGCCGACCTCCTCGACCAGCATGGTCCGGGCGTCCGCCAGGGCGGCGAGGGCGTCGCGCTGGCGACCGCAGCGGTACAGCGCCAGCGCCAGGTGGGCCCGCAGCCGCTCCCGGAAGGGGTGGGAAGCCACCGCCCGCTCCAGGGCGGCGACCAGGGCCCGGTGCTCGCCGAGGGCGAGGCCGGCCTCGAAGCGGGACTCCAGCCCCTCGGCGTGCAGCGCCTCCAGGCGGGCGACGGCGTCGTCGACCCACCGCTCCCCCACCATCTCCGGCAGCGGCGGCCCGGCCCACAGCGCGATGGCCTCGTCCAGCACCGCGGCCGCCCGCGCCGGGTCGGACCGCGCCAGCGCGTCGTGCCCGCCCGCCACCAGGTCCTCGAAGCGCATGACGTCCACGTCCGCCCGGTCCGCCACCAGGGCGTAGCCGGCGGGCCGGGTCACGAGGACCCGGGGCGCCTCCCGCGGCTTGCGCCCCGGCTCCAGCGCCCGGCGCAGGTTCGACACGTAGGCCTGGAGGGAGGCCTCGGGCTGGGCGGGCGGGTCGTCGCCCCAGACGTCGTCCTGGAGGCGCCCGGGCGACACCGGCCGGCCGAGGTGGAACAGGAGCGCCGCCAGGACGGCCCGCTGCTTGCGTCCGCCCAGATCGACCGGACGGTCACCGTCCGTGACGGCAAGGCCGCCGAGCATCCTGTACTGCATCCCGTCCGGCCGCCTTCGACTGGCCTGCAGCCCGTTTCCGGCGCTGCTCCCGGCTCCGAAGATACCGCCACCAGGCCAGGGAGTTCCCGACGGACCGGCCCGCCCGTCCCACCGCCGTCGGTGGCGC
>Ga0126307_10000632_pt1 | contig 22812 bp, 23 predicted proteins | sample Plot28_FD_89955 | JGI IMG/M metagenome (GOLD analysis project Ga0126307, IMG submission 89955) | Serpentine soil microbial communities from UC McLaughlin Reserve, CA, USA - Plot28 | ecosystem: Environmental > Terrestrial > Soil > Grasslands | place: USA: UC McLaughlin Reserve, Lake County... | reverse complement strand
CCGCCGGTCGCCGAGGCCCTCGAGGCGGTGGCCGGCCACGTCGAGGCGGTGCGCGTCCTCGGCTCGTATCCGGGGGTTTCGACGGTGGGCGACCGCTAAGATGCCCGCCGTGGCGGCCAGCACGCCGACCGTTCTACCGGGGCAGAGGACGGGCTCGACAGGGCGCGTGCTCGTCCTGAACGCGTCGTATGAGCCGATCAACGTGTGCACCGTGCGCCGCGCCGCGGTGCTGGTCCTCAAGCAGCGCGCGGAGATGCTCGAGCACAGCACCACGACGCTGCGCGCCGAGCGCATGTCGATGCCGCGGCCCGTGGTGATCCGCCTCGTCACCTACGTGCGCATCCCGCGCGACGCGCACCGCCGCAGGATCACCCGCCGGGCGGTCTTCGCCCGCGACCGCTGGACCTGCCAGTACTGCGGCCACGAGCGCGGCACCCTCACCGTCGACCACGTGGTGCCCCGCTCCAAAGGCGGCGGGTCGGGCTGGGAGAACATCGTCACCTGCTGTGCGCCGTGCAACCGGCGCAAGGGCGACCGGTTGCCGCTGCAGGCCAACATGACCCTGCGCCACCCGCCGCGCGCGCCCAGCTCCACCGTTTTCATCCACGTGGCGGCTCCCAGCATCCCCAGCGAATGGGAGCGCTACCTGGGCGCGGCGGCCTAGCGCGTGGCGCGACCTCCGGGAGAGCCCCCGCCGCAACCCCCGCCGGGAGGGCCGGGGCAGCCGGCGCCCGGGCAGCCGGCGCCCGGGCAGGAGGCCCTGCCCCCCGAACTGCCCGACGACGAGCGCCCCGCGTCGGTCGAGGACGTCAAGGCCGTCCGTCGCTGGGCCATCGTGGCGGGGGTGTGGGCGGTCGTCGCCACCGCGCTCGCGGTCATCGCGCTCATCAAGCCGGCGAACGATGAGGATCCGGAGACAGCCGCGGCGGCCAACCGCTCCATCAACCGGCTCCAGGACCGCCTCGACGACCGCTTCGAGCAGCTGGAGCAGCGCGTCGACCGCCTGCCGCAGTCCTCTGACCTGCAGAAGCTGGAGGACCGCGTGTCGCGCGTCGAGGACGACGTCCAGCAGGCCACCGGCGACGCGAAGGCGGCCCGGGACTCGATCGGGAGACTCCAGGACCGGGTCGAGAAGGTCGAGCGAACCCAGGCCGAGCAGAGCAACTCGTCGGGCGGTGGCGGCGGCGGCAGCTCGCCCGACTCCTCCGGCGGGCAGCCCGGGAACTAGAGAGGGCGCCTCGCGGCGCCCTCTCGTCATTCGTTAGCTGGACGTATCGGCTTCGGTCGCTCGGGTCGCTCTGCGACCCGGGCCGGCGGAACGACTCCCGGCCTCCGATGCCGACGGTGTCTCGGGCGGACTCCGCAGGACGGGGCCCAGCTCCGGTCTAGCGGCCGGACACCTCCAGGGTCCCGGAAAGACTGTCACTCAAGTTCGGACCACCCCCTTTCTCTGGTGAGGCCCATTGAAGCAGGTCCCGCGGATCCCGTCGCGCCCAGCTTCACGGTGGCCCCCAGACCTCCCTGCGGGAACCACCCCAGGCTCCTCAGCCGGGGACACCCGGGGACACCGGGGCCCCCTCGGGTCCACCGTCGGCGCCGGGCGGAGGCCCGGGCATCAGGAAGTCGCCGCCCCGGCGCTCGCCTCCCGGCGGGCCGCCGCCGGGCGGAGGCGGTCCTGCCGGGCCGCCGAAGCCGGGGCCGCCGCGGCCGTGGAAGCGCATGCGCATCGGACCCTTCTCGGCTCGCTTCTTGATCTGGTCGGCCTGCTTCTGGGTCAGCTTGCCCTCCTTGACCGCCTCGGCCAGCTCGGCGTTCAGCCGGTCCTTGCGGATGTCCTCGAGCGCCTTCTTGACCTCGTCGGTGCTCTTGTCGAGCTCCTCGGCGATCGCCTTCACGAACGAGTCGCGCCCGACCCCCGGGCGGAACTGCCGGCGGTTGCGCTGGGACTCGAACTGCTTGCGAAGCGCCTCACGGCCCTTGCCCAGTGCACGCTCGGCGTCCTCCTCGGAGACGCCGAGGCGCTTGGCCAGCTGCTTGGCCTTCTCGGCCTGGTGCTCTTGGCGGCGCTTCTCGCCCACGCGGTCGATCGCCCTGCGCACCCGGTCCGCGGGCAGCTTCAGCTCCTTGGCCAGGTCGCGCGCCTGCTCGGCGCGGCGCTCCTGCGGGCTGGGGCCGAACACCCCACCCAGCGGGCCGTCGCCGCTCGGGGCCGCCACGGCGGTGGCGCCGACTCCCAGTGCCAGCACCGCCGCGGCGCCGGTCGCTGCCTTCTTGTGTCTCATGCCCGACCTCCTTCGTTCCTCGTCAGATGAAGGGCACTGTGAAGGTCGAAGTTGTGAACAGCGTAAGAGAACCTTGGCGGTTCTCTGCGAGCTATCCGGCCGGCAGCTACTCGGCCGACAGCTCGGCGGGCCCCCCGGCGGCGTCCTCGGTTGCCGGGGCGTCCTCCACCACGAGCGCGACGGCGCTCACCACGTCGTCGTCCTTCATGTTCATCACCTTCACGCCCTGGGCGGGCCGGCCCTGCTGCGAGATGCCGCGCACCCCGGTGCGCTGGACCATCCCGCTCTGGGAGATGAACACGAGATCCTGGTGCTCGCGCACGATCAGCGCGCCGGCGACGCCGCCCTTCTTCTCGGTGAGGCCGATCGTCTTCACGCCCATCGCGCCGCGGCCCTTGACCGGATAGTCCTCGATCGGCGTGCGCTTGCCGAAGCCGTTGTCGGTGACCACCAGCAACTCGGTGTCGGGGCGCACCACGTCCATCGCGAGCACGTGGTTGTTCCCGCGCGAGACGTTCATCCCGCGCACGCCGCTGGTGTCGCGCCCCATCGGCCGCGCGTCGGACTCGTTGAAGCGCGCGGCCTGGCCCGAGTGGGAAACCATGATGATGTCGTCGTCCCCGCTGGTCCGCCGGACGGCGACGAGCTCGTCGTCATCGCGGATGTTGATGGCGATGATGCCGTCGGCCTTGATCGGCGTGTTGTAGGCCGTGAACTCGGTCTTCTTGATGATCCCCTGGCGGGTGGCGAAGACCAGGTACTGGCCCTCGGAGAAGTCACGCGTCGCGAGTACGGCCTGGATGCGCTCTCCCTCGCGCAGGGGCAGGACGTTTACCAGCGCCCGGCCCTTGGCGGTGCGCGAGGCCTCGGGCAGCTCGTAGACCTTCTGCCGGTAGACCTTCCCGCGATTGGAGAAGAACAGCAGGTAGTCGTGCGACGAGCACACGAAGAGGTGCTCGATGTAGTCGTCGTCCTTCATGTCCATGCCCATGACGCCCTTGCCGCCCCGGTGCTGCTGGCGGTAGGTGGCCAGGGGGAGTGACTTGATGTAACCGGACTTGGTGATCGAGATGACCATCTGCTGGTCGGCGATCAGGTCCTCGATGTCGATCTCGTCCTCGGAGGCGGTGATCTCGGTGCGGCGCTCGTCGCCGTAGCGCTCCCTGATCTCGAGCAGCTCCTCCTTGATGAGGGACTTCACCTTCTCCTCGTCGCCCAGCAGCGCGCGCAGCTCCCGGATGCGCTCGAGCGTGTCGGCGTGATCCTGCTTGATCTTGTCCGCCTCGAGCGCGGTCAGCCGCTGCAGGCGCAGGTCGAGGATCGCCTGGGCCTGCACCCGGGTGAGCTCGAAGCGGTCCATCAGGCCCTGCCGCGCTTCGTCGGGATCGGGCGAGTTACGGATCAGCGCGATCACGGCGTCCAGGTCGGTGAGCGCGACCAGCAGGCCCTCGAGGATGTGCAGCCGGCTCTCCGCGCCGCGCAGCTCGTACTTGGTGCGTCGCACCACCACGTCGCGCTGGTGATCGACGTAGTTCTTGATGATCGGCAGCAGCCCGAGCGACCGCGGCACGTTGTCGACCAGCGCGACCATGTTCACGCCGAAGGTCGTCTGCAGCGGTGTGTGCTTGTAGAGCTTGTTGAGCGCGACCTTGGGGATGGCGTCGCGCTTGAGCTCGATCACCAGTCGTATGCCCGACTTGTCGGACTCGTCACGGAGGTCGGAGACCTCCTTGACCTTCCCGTTCTGCACGACCTCGGCGATCTTCTTGATCAGGCCCGAGCCGTCGTTGCGCCCGTCCCCCTTGGGGACCTGGTAGGGCATCTCGGTGACGATGATCGCCTCCTTGCCCTGGCGCAGCGGCTCGATATGCGCGCGGGCCTTGATCACCACGCGCCCGCGTCCGGTCTCGTAGGCCTCCCTTATCCCCTGCCGGCCGGTGATGATCCCGCCCGTCGGGAAGTCAGGGCCCTTCAGGTGCTTCATCAGGCCGCCGACGTCGATCGAGGGGTCGTCGATGTATGCCACCGTCGCGTCGATCGACTCGCGCAGGTTGTGCGGTGGGATGTTGGTGGCCATGCCCACCGCGATCCCCGACGCGCCGTTGACCAGCAGATTGGGAAACCGCGACGGGAGCACGAGCGGCTCCAGCTGCGAGTCGTCGTAATTGGGGCCGAAGTCGACCGTGTCCTGGTCGATGTCGCGCAGCATCTCCGTGGCGAGACGCGACAGGCGGGCCTCCGTGTAACGCATGGCCGCCGCCGGGTCGTTGTCGATCGAGCCGAAGTTGCCCTGCGGGTCGATGAGCGGGTTGCGCATGGCGAAATCCTGGCCGAGCCGGACCAGCGTGTCGTAGATCGCGCTGTCGCCGTGGGGGTGGAAGGTCCCCATCACCTCGCCGACCACGAAGGCGCACTTGCGGTACGGGCGGTTGGGCTGGAGGCCCGACTGGTGCATCGCGTAGAGCACGCGGCGGTGCACCGGCTTGAGGCCGTCGCGGACGTCGGGCAGCGCCCGGCCCACAATCACGCTCATGGCGTAGTCGAGATACGACGACCGCATCTCCTCCTCGAGCCCGCGGGGCTCGATGTTTCCGCCGGACAGCTGGTCGACGCTCATGGTCAGACGTCCAGGTTCGTCACGTCACGGGCGAAGGTCTCGATGAACTCCCTCCGCGGCTCGACCTTGTCGCCCATCAGCATCGAGAAGATCTGGTCGGCGGCGCTCGCGTCGTCGATCGTCACCTGCATCAGGGTGCGGGTCTCGGCGTCCATGGTGGTGTCGAAGAGCTGGTCGGCGTTCATCTCGCCCAGGCCCTTGAAGCGCTGCAGCGGGACGCCCTCGCTGGCCACCTCGAGCACCTGCTTTCGCAGCTCCTCGAAGGAGAGTGCGGTCTTGTCCTTCTTTCCCAGGGCCACGTGGAAGGGCGGCGTGCCGGACAGCGCCTCCAGCTCGCGGTGGACCTTCACGAACTCGAGGTAGTCGGAGCGCTGGAACATCTCCTTGCGCAGGCGGTAGCTGGCCGCGGAGCCGGTGAGCTTCTCCACGACGCGCACGATCAGCTCCTCGTCGCTGTCCTCGATGAGCTCCGTCGAGTGAGGCTCCTCCTCGGGAGCCTCACGCTTGAGCAGCTCCAGCACCTCTTCGGGCGAGGAGGCCCCGGAGTCGAGGATCTGCGACTCCTCGAGGAAGGTGATCGTGTCGTGGCCGAACTCGGCCCGCAGGGCGGAGGCCCAGCCCTCGTAGCGCTTGAGGAGGCGGCCGTACTTCTGCCAGCGCGCGTGGGTCAGCTTGAAGTCGTGCCCGGCGCGGTCGGTGACCTCCATACGCTCGAGCTTGTCTCGCAGGAGGACCTCCTCGAGCTCGGACTCCTTCTCGATGTAGATCTCCTGGCTTCCGTTCTTCATCTTGTAGAGCGGCGGCTTGGCGAGGTAGACGTAGCCCTTCTCGATCAGGTCGGGCATCTCGCGGAACAGGAAGGTCAGGACGAGGGTGCGGATGTGCGCGCCGTCCACGTCGGCATCGCACATGACGACGACCTTGTGGTAGCGGGCCTTCTCGATGTCGAACTCGTCGCGGATGCCGGTGCCGATCGCGGTGATCAGGGCCTGGATCTCGTTGTTCGACAGGACCTTGTCGATGCGGTTCTTCTCGACGTTGATTATCTTGCCGCGCAGGGGCAGGACCGCCTGCGTGTTGCGGTCACGGCCCTGCTTGGCCGAGCCGCCCGCGGAATCGCCCTCGACCACGAAGAGCTCCGCAAGGGCGGGGTCGCGGATCGAGCAGTCGGCGAGCTTGCCGGGCAGCGTGGAGTTCTCCAGCGCCGACTTGCGCCGCGTGAGGTCGCGGGCCTTGCGGGCCGCTTCCCGCGCGCGTGAGGCCTGAACGGCCTTGCGGATGATCGACTTGGCGTCGGCAGGGCTCTCCTCGAGGAACTCCGAGAGGCCCTTGTTCACCGCCGCCTGAACGAAGCCCTCGACCGGCGGGTTGCCGAGCTTGGTCTTGGTCTGGCCCTCGAACTGGGGGTCCTGGATCTTCACGGAGATGATCGCCGTGAGGCCCTCGCGCACGTCCTCGCCCTGCAGGTTGGGGTCCTTCTCCTTCAGCTCCCCGATCTGGCGCGCGTAGGCGTTGATCGTGCGGGTCAGCGCCGAGCGGAAGCCCGACAGGTGGGTCCCGCCCTCGTGAGTGTTGATGTTGTTGGCGAAGGAGAGGAGCGACTCCTGGAACGAGTTGTTCCACTGCATCGCGACCTCGACCTCGCCCGTCTCGTTGTCGTCGGAGAGGTAGACGACCTTCTTGTGCTCGGGGTCGCGCGTGCCCTGCGCATGCAGGTGGTGCACGAAGTCGACGATGCCGCCGTCGTACTTGAAGGTGTCGGAGAAGCCCTCGCCGCGCTCGTCGGCGAAGTCGATGCGCAGGCCGCGCGTGAGGAAGGCCATCTCCCGGAAGCGCTGCTCGAGTACCCCGCGGTCGTAGTCCAGGCCGTCGAAGATCTCGAGGTCGGGCAGGAAGGTGATCTCCGTGCCGCGCTTGTCGGTCTTCTCGCCCTTCCTCAGCTCGTCCGTGGGCGACCCCCGCTCGTACGACTGCGTCCAGACGTGCCCGTCGCGCCACACGGTCAGGTCGAGCTTCTCCGACAGGGCGTTGACCACCGAGACGCCGACGCCGTGCAGGCCGCCCGAGACCTTGTAGCCGCCGCCCTCTCCGAATTTGCCGCCGGCGTGAAGGACGGTGAGCACCACCTCGGCCGCCGGGCGCCCCTCCTTCTCGTGCATGTCGACCGGGATGCCGCGTCCGTTGTCGGACACCGTGACCGAGTTGTCGGGATGAATGGTGATCGTGACGTGGTCGCACTCGCCGGCCAGCGCCTCGTCGACCGAGTTGTCCATGACCTCGTAGATGAGGTGATGTAGGCCGCGGGCGCCGGTCGACCCGATGTACATCCCCGGCCGCTTGCGGACCGCCTCCAGGCCTTCGAGGACCTGGATGTTCTCCGCTCCGTAGGAGCCGTTGCCTTCGCCGCCGGGCTTGCCCGCCACGCGTTCCTCTCGTCTACGTCTCTACACGAAGAAGCCCCGACGGACGAGTGCCCGCAGACACCGGTCGGGGCCCTTCAAACAGTGCAGTAGAGACTAGCAGGCGGACCCCCGGAAAAAGCGGAAAGCTGTGCTACAAAACCCCCGCAAATCGGGACAAAAGTAGGCGGTCTGGAAGGTCGAGCGTTTGCTTTCGTTACGGCGCGGTCACGAAGTGCAACCGAGACACCGGCGAGGCCGGCTCGCCGGAGCCCAGTTCGGCGTTCAGGGAGGCCACCAGATCGGTCCCCATCAACTGCAGCTCCGACGCCCACAGCGCCGACGTACAGCGCACCGTCACGGCGCCCTCGCGTTCGCTCGCCGGCTGGGTCTCGGCCGCCACAACCTCTCCCACCGCCGCGGGCCACGCGGTCTGCACACTGGCCAGCAGCGAGGGGCGCGCGGCGGCTCCCACCGCCTCCTCCAGCGCTCTGGCCAGGGGACGGGGGGCCAGCCGCCTCATGCGGCCGCCTCCGCGCCCGGCGAGCGCACCGACCCGGGTGCCACCTGCAGCCGTGTGACCTGCTGGTCCCCCGCTCCGGGCACGTGGCCGGGGTCGGTCGCCGTGAGCACCGCTTGGCCGCCGGCGCGCAAGCGCTCGGCGAGCCGCTCGCGCCGGGCCTCGTCCAGCTCGGACATGACGTCGTCGAGCAGGACGAGCGGCACGCTTCCCCGGCGCTCGGCCAGCAGTTCGCGCTCGGCGAACAGCAGCGCCAGCAACGCCGTTCGCTGCTGGCCCTGCGACCCGTAGGAACGCAGCAGGACGCCGCCGTGGCTGAGGCTGACATCGTCGCGGTGCGGCCCGTGGGCCGTGAAGCCGCGCTCGAGGTCGGCGGAGCGGCGCTCGAGGAGCTCGGCGGCGAGCTCCTCCGCATCCTCGGCCTGCGAGCGCGGGCGGTAGGCGAGGCGGGCGGGCTCGGGCAGGCCGAGCTCGAAGGCCATTCCCTCGAAGCTGGGCGCCAGCGCGTCCGTCGCCTCGCGCCGGTCGGCCATGAGCTCCTCCCCGCGGCGTGCCAGCTCGGCGTCCCAGGCGTCGAGTCCCTCCGGCGAAGCCCTGCCCGCCCGGATGCGCGCGACGAGGGCGTTGCGCTGTGCCAGGGCGCGCGAATAGGCCGCGCGCGTGGCGGCGCGGGCCGGCCACAACGCCGCCACGAGCTGGTCCAGGTGGCCGCGCCGCAGCGACGGAGCGCCCTTCACGAGCTCGAGCCGGTCGGGCAGGAACACGACCACGGCCGGCCGCGCCTCCTGCGGGGCCCTCTCCACCGCGGCGCCATCCACGCGGATCCGCTTGGGCTCGCCCGGAGCGAATGCGACCTCGAGCGCGTGCGGCTCTTCGCCGCCCTCCACGTCGGCTTCCACGCGGGTGACCGACGCTCCGCGGCGCACCAGCTCCCGCTCGTTGGAGGTCCGCGGCGAGCGCGCGGTCAGCCCGAAGTACGCCGCCTCCAGGAGGTTGGTCTTGCCGGCGCCGTTGGGCCCGCTGACCACGGTGAGCCCCTCGCCCAGCTCGACCTCGGCGCGCTCGTATGAGCGAAAGTCGCGGAGGCGGAGGCGGGCGAGCCGCAAAACCGGCGCCCTCAGACGTTCAGGCGGATGGGCATGACGAGGTAGAGAAAACCGCCCTCGTCGCCCGACTGGATCAGGCCCGGCCGCAGAGGGCTGATCAGCTTCAGCACGAGCTCCTCGGACTCGGCGCTCTCCAGCCCGTCGCGGAAGAACTCGGGGTTGAAGCCGATCTCGAATGGTTCGCCCTTGAACGGAACCGGCAGCGACTCGCTTGCCTCGCCCACGTCCGGCGTCTGCGCCGAGACCTCCAGCGCGCCCTCGGAGAAGGCCAGCCGCAGCGGCGCGTTCTTCTGCGCCAGCAGGCTCATTCGCCGCACGACCTCGAGGATCTCCGCGCGCTCGATCCGCAGCTCGTGCTCGTAGGACTCGGGCAGGAGCTGCTGGTAGTTGGGAAAACGACCCTCGACGAGCCGAGAGCTCAGCACGGTGTCCCCCACCCCGAAGACCACCTGGTTCTCCCGGGCCGCCACGCGGATCTCCTCCACGTCCGCCGCGGCCGCCACCCGGGCCAGCTCCTGGAGGGTGCGGGCCGGCACGTTGGCCTCCAGCGAGCCGTTGAGGGCTTCGTCCAGGGTGGTCTCCTTCACGCTCAGGCGGTAGGAGTCGGTCGCCACCATCCGCAGCTGAGAGCCGTCGACGGTCACGAGCACGCCGGTCAGGTGCGGCCGGGTCTCGTCACGCGAGGCCGAGCGGGCCACCCGGCCGACCGTCTCCACGAAGGCGCCCGCCGGCACCTTGAGCGAGTCGTCCGGCGGCGGGTCGGGCAGCTTGGGGAAGTCCTCTGGCGGCAGCGTGCGCAGGTGGAACACGGCACCGCCGGAGACGACCTCCACGTCCTGCTGCGAGGAGCGGTACTCGAGCGAGAGGTCGTCGCGGGGCAGGGAGCGCACGACGTCGAGCAGGAGTCGGCCGGGGATGACCACGGCGCCGTCGGTGGTGTCGCCGGCCTCCAGCGAAACCCGCACGCCCAGCTCCATGTCGGTGGCCTCGAGCTGGAGGGTCCCGCCGGATACCCGAAGGTGCACGCCGGCCAGGGTCTGAATGGCGCTGCGGGTCGAGACTCCGCGAACGGCGACGCCGAGCTTGGCGAGGAACGTTTCACGGGAAACGGAGAGCTTCAACTGGTCCTGCCTTCTAGAGGTAGATGCACTTTGGTGCTGTTGATAGGTGGAAAAGGGAGTGGTTTCCCGCTCGGGGACTGAAGTTGGGCCTGTGTGCGGGGGCGGGAGGGGGCTGTTGATTCTTACAGGGGACCCGGTCACGACCGCGAACCGCCCAGCCTTGTCAGCAGGTTGCCCACAGCGGAACGGGTGCCCTGGTCGCGCTCGATCTCCCGCTCGACGTGGCGCACTGCGTGGAGCACGGTGGTGTGGTTTCTCCCCCCGAAGGCACGGCCGATGTCGGGGAGGCTGGCGCCGGTCAGCTCACGCGCGAGGTACATCGCCAGGTGGCGAGCCCAGACCACGGGGGGCCGGCGGCTGCGGGCCCTCAGGTCCCGGCTGCTGACCCCCAACTCCGCGGCGGCCGCGCTCATCACGTCCTCGAAGCCGACCTGGCGCGGGGCCCTGGAGGCGGCCGCGCCGCCCAACAGCCTGCGCACCGACTCGGGGCTCGGGGCCTCGCCTCGCACCGAGGCGTGGGCCACCACCTGGATCAGGCTTCCCTCGAGGGCCCGGACGGAGCTGGTGACCTGCTCGGCTATCTCGTCCAGCACCTCCGGAGCGACGCCGACCCCGTCGAGCCCGGCGCGCTTCTGGAGTATGACCCGGCGGACCTCCGGCTCAGGTGGCTCGAGCTCCACGACAAGCCCGGAACGGAACCGCTCCGACAGGCGGTCCTCGAGATCCACCAGCTCGTCGGGGTCGCGGTCGGAGGTGAGCACGAGCTGCCGGCCAGAGTCTTGGAGCGCGTTGAAGGTGTGGAAGAACTCCTCGCGGGTGCGCTCCTTGCGCGCGAGGAACTGCACGTCGTCGATCAGCACGACATCCGTGCCGCGGAAGCGGTCCTTGAAGTCACGGGTTCGCCGGTCGCGGACGGCCTCCACGAAGTCGGTCGTGAACTCCTCCACTGTGGCGTAGCGGACGCTCAGGCCGGACCCGTAGCGCTGCACGTAGTTGCCGATCGCGTGCAGCAGGTGGGTCTTGCCCAGCCCGGGCCGGCCGTGGATCAGCAGCGGGTTGTAAGCCTGGCCTGGCATCTCGGCCACTGCGAGGGCAGCCGCGTGCGCGAGGCGGCTGCCTTCGCCGATGACGAACTGCTCGAAGGTGTACTTGGGATTGAGGCGCTGCTGGCCGGCTCGGGGCCCGGGCGCTTCGGCGTCCTCCGGCGGCGACCAGCCCTCCCCCACGATCTCGACCGAGGCGCCGGGACCGACCACGGCGACCGCCGCGTCGCGTACCAGGGGCAGGTAGCGCTCGCCGACCCAGGAGCGGATGTGCTCGGGCGCACGCACGTAGAACGTGCCGCCCCGGTGGCCGGCCAGCTCGAGCGGCTCGAGCCAGGTCCGGTACTTGAACTCGGGAGCACGCCGCTGAAGCTCGGCGCGTACGGCATCCCAAGTCTGATCCGGCTCCGCGGACACGGACGAGCGACCCTCCCAGGGCGATCTCTACTCAGCGTCGAAGGGAGGACCCCCTTCCGACCTCGCGGCCGGCCCCTCCAGGCACGAGCAGTCTAGGTCGTGCCTTCTCGCCCCGGCGCACGCCGCGGGAGGGAACTGCGCAAAGCGCGGGCAAAACGGCGGCGGCCACTACACTGCCCCTCGGCCCATGAAGCGCACCTATCAGCCCAAGAAGCGCAAGCGCGCCCGTACCCACGGATTCCGCGCGCGCATGAGCACGAAGGCGGGCCGGCGCGTGCTCAGGCACCGCCGCTCCAAGGGCCGGCGCCGCCTCACCGTCTAGGTCATGGCCTCGCGCCGCCGCCGGCGCCGCCTCTCTCGCTCGGGCGAGTTCGAGCGCGTATACCGCGAGGGACGCTCGTATGCCAACCGCTACCTGGTCGTCTACGCGTTTCCCCGCTCCGAGCAGGGCGGAGAGCCGCGGCTGGGCATCTCGGTGGGCCGCAAGCTCGGCGGCGCGGTGGAGCGCAACCGGGTCAAGCGGCTGCTTCGCGACGCGTTCTGGAACACGGCCGCTGAACTCGAAGGCGGCCACGACTTCGTGATCGTCGGTCGCCCTGACGCCCGTGCGCTCGCCGAGGAGGAGGGCGAGCAGGGGATCGAGCGCGCGCTTCGAGAGGTGCTCGCCGAGGCGGGTCTGACGACACCGCGGGCGAGCGGCTGAGGACCCTGTGCGGACCCTGTTTACAACGCCGATCCGCTTCTACCAGCGGGTGATCTCGCCGGCGATCCCCGCGCGCTGCCGCTACTACCCGACCTGCTCGCAGTACGCCGTCCAGGCCATCCGCCGCTACGGTGTCCTGCGAGGCCTCGTGCTCGCCGGGTGGCGCCTGCTGCGATGCAACCCCTGGAGCCACGGGGGCGTGGACCACCCCGAGGACCAGACGCTTTTCCGGACGACCACCTAGCGCATGTTGATCGCGAACTTCATCTCGGACTTCCTGAGCCCGCTGATCGATGCGTCGGACGCGATCCTGCGCTTCTGGCACGGCCTGCTCGGGTCATGGGGCCTGTCGATCATCTTCCTGACCTTCACGATCCGCCTGGCGATCCTGCCGCTGGCCTTCAAGGGCGTGAAGGGGATGAACCGCCTGCAGTACCTGCAGCCGGAGATGAAGCGCATCCAGGAGCGCTACAAGGACGACAAGCAGCGCCAGCAGCAGGAGCTGATGAAGTTCTACAAGGAGCAGAAGGTCAACCCGCTCGGCTCCTGCCTTCCGCTCCTCCTCCAGATCCCGTTCTTCATGGCGCTCTTCTACCTGCTGGGCCCCAGCGGGAACGGAGAGTTCGCGCGCGAGCTGCACAGCGGCGGAGACCCGGGGTTCCTGTTCATCCCGGACCTCGCCGAGAAGCTCACCAGCAATCCGCCGGTGTTGGCGATCATGGTGGTGCTCTACATCGGCACCCAGATGATCTCGACCGCCGTCAGCACCGTGAGCGCCGACCCCACCCAGCGCAAGATCATGTTCGCGCTGCCCTTCGTCTTCACGCTGTTCGTCATCAACTTCCCGGCGGGGCTGCTCCTCTACTGGATCACGACGAACACCTGGACCATCGGGCAGCAGCTGCTGGTGCGAAAGCTGTACCCCAAGCCGGAGCGCCTCGAGCCGTCCGACGACGACAAACCTGCACCCGCGCGCGGGAAGCCGCCGGCCGAGAAGAAGGCCGATCCCGAGGACGGGAAGAAGGACGGTGGCAAGCCCAAGCAGCCCGCCACCCGCAAGCGCGCCGCCGCGGCCAAGGCCAGCGCCGGCGGCAACGGAGCGGGTGATAACGGCGCGAAGACCCCGAAGACCTCGAAGACCTCGAAGCCGCCGGCCTCTCCGCGCAAGAAGCGCAGGCGGTCGGGCCGCCGCCGCTAGTGGAGGCCTCGGCCGGGCCGCCCCAGGAGCCCGCGGAGCGGATCCGCGACTTGGTCAGCACGGTATGCGACGGCATCGGCCTGGACGAGGCTCACGTCGAAGTCCACGAGGACGACGAGGAGCTGCGGGTCACTGTCGACGGCGAGGACCTCGGGCTGCTGATCGGAAAGCACGGCGCGACGATCGACGCCCTTCAGCACCTCGCCCTGCGGGCGGCGTTCCAGGGCAAGCCCGACCAGCGCCGCGTGGTGGTCGACGCCGCCGGCTACCGCGACCGTCGGGAGGCCGCCCTTCATCGCGCCGCCGACCGCGCGGTCACGGAGGCCCTTGACTTCGGCCGGGCCGTGGAGCTCGAGCCGATGCGTCCCGCCGAGCGCAAGGTGGTCCACCTCTACCTGCGCGAGCGCAGCGAGGTCGAGACGCACAGCGAGGGCGACGAGCCCGAGCGGCGGCTGGTCGTCACCCCGCTTCGGCGCGGCGACTGAGCGTTTCACGGGAAACGGTCGCGCGGCTCGAGGAGCTGGCCGCCCGTCATGGTCTTCCCGACGGCTCCGCCGAGCGACTTGCCTCGTTGCTGGCGGCGCTCGCCGCCGAGCCCGATCCGCCCACCACCATCCGCGACCCCTCGCGGGCGGCCGACGAGCACGTCGCCGACAGCCTCTCGGGGCTCGAGGTGCCTGAGCTTCGCGCCGCCTCCCGCGTGGCGGACCTGGGCTCCGGCGCCGGCTTTCCCGGGCTGCCCCTCGCCGTGGCACTGCCCGGGGCCCGGGTGGACCTCGTCGAGGCCACCGGGCGCAAGTGCGAGGTGATCGCCCGTCTGGCCGCGGCCGCGGCCATCGGCAACGCCCGACCGCTGGCCTTCCGAGTCGAGGAGCTGGGCCGTGCCGCCTATGACGTCGTCACCGCGCGTGCACTGGCTCCGCTCACGGTGCTCGCCGAGTATGCGGCGCCCCTGTTGGGCGGGCGGGGCGTGCTTGTCGCGTGGAAGGGGGACCTCGATGCCGCTGAGCAGGACGCGGGTGTCCGCGCGGGCGCGCGGGTGGGAATGGCCGTCGAGTCGGTGCTCGGAGTGGAGCCGTTTCCCGGTGCTCGTTCGCGGCGCCTCGTCGTCCTGCGCAAGGTCGGGCCGACGCCGCCCGAGCTACCACGCCGCCCGGGCATGGCGCGCAAGCGGCCGCTGGGCTGAGCCCGCGTGGATGGCGTACACCTCTCGGATAAACGCTCAGCCTGCTGAGCGATTTTTTCCGGCTATGCCACATCGGCGGGAGGAATCGCCCCGTTCGGCGGCGAACAGTTGGGGATTCCGACCGATCGCAGCCGTAGCTTCGCTGGCGTGGGCGCCGTTTACGCAATCGCCAACCAGAAGGGCGGGGTGGGCAAGACCACCACGGCCGTGAACGTCGCCGCCTCGATCGCCGAGGCCGGCCACCAGACCCTGCTCGCCGACCTGGACCCGCAGTGCAACGCCACGGTGGCGCTCGGACTCCGGAAGGACCTCAGCCCCTCCACCTACGACTGCCTCTCGGGCGGACCGCCGCTCGAGGAGGCCGCCGTCGACACCGCCTTCGAGGGCCTCAGGGCGGTGCCCGCCACCCCGGACCTGGCGGGGGCCAGCGTCGAGCTTCCGCGGGTCCCCGGCTCGGAGACCCGCCTGCGCGAGGCGATGGGCGGCATCCGCGAGCGCTATCTGTTCACCATCCTCGACTGCCCGCCGGCGCTCGGGCCGCTCACCGTGAACGCGCTGGTGGCGGCCGACCGCGTCATCGTTCCCGTCCAGACCGAGTACTTCGCCCTCGAGGGGCTCGCCGGCCTGCTGGACACGCTGTCGCTGGTCCAGCGTGAGCTCAACCCGCACCTGACAATCGCCGGGATGATCCTCACCATGCACGACAGCCGAACGCGACTCGCGCAGGACGTCGAGAAGGAGGTGCGCGAGCACTTTCCCGAGCTGGTCTTCGACACCGTCATTCCGCGCAACGTGCGCGTGGGCGAGGCGCCCAGCTTCGGATGTCCCGTCACGCGTCACGCCCCGGCGAGCGCCGGCTCGGCCGCCTACCTCAAGCTCGCGAAGGAGATGGCCTCCCGTGCCTAGGCGGCCACTCCCTCGCCTCGGCCGCGCACGAGGCGAGGTTCACTCGTGACCGAGCCCGCCAGGGGCATGGGCCGCGGTCTCTCGGCGATCCTGCCCCGCTCGGCCCGCGACGAGCAGGGCCTGCGAGACGTCGCGGTCGAGCTGATCGCTCCCAACCCCAACCAGCCCCGTCGCCACTTCGACGAGGACGCGCTGGCCGCCCTGTCGCAGTCGATCCGGGCCCGGGGCCTCCTGCAGCCGGTCGTGGTACGCCCGCTCGCGGGGGGCACCTACGAGCTGGTCGCCGGCGAGCGGCGGCTGCGGGCGGCCCGGCTCGCCGGGCTGGAGACCCTGCCAGCGCTCGTCCGGGACACCGAGGAGGGCGAGCGCCTTGAGCTGGCCCTCGCCGAGAACATGGCCCGCGAGGACCTCAACCCGATCGAGGAGGCTCGTGCCTGCGCGACGCTGGTGGAGGACCTCGGCCTGACCAAGGAGGATGTCGGCCGCCGGGTGGGCCGCAGCCGCGTTGCGGTGTCCAACCTGATCCGCCTGCTCGACCTGCCCGACGAGGTGCTCGAGCTGGTCGAGGCCGGCGAGCTGACCGAAGGCCACGGCCGCGCGTTGCTCACCTGCCGCGACCATGACACCCGCCGCAGCCTGGCCCTCGCCGCGCGCGACGAGGGCTGGTCGGTGCGCGAGACCGAGCGCCGGGCCCGCGGGGCGGGAGAGCCGCTGGCCGCGCGCGAGCCGGTGGTGCTCCATCCCGATCTGGCTCAGGCCCTGGGCGCCGCTGAGGACGCGCTCACCGCCGCCCTCGGGCACGAGGCCAAGGCCAAGCCACGCGGCGGCGGCTGCCGGATCCAGCTCGACTTCGACTCGCCCGCCGAGGCGGTCGAGCTCGCCGAGAAGCTCCTCGGCGCGCAGCGCTAGACTCGGCCGTTCTCCGGGCGATTAGCTCAGCTGGTTAGAGCGCGTCTCTGATAAGGACGAGGTCCCTGGTTCGAGTCCAGGATCGCCCATCTCGCGCGGGGGAAGTCGGGGCTAGACTCTGGCCTCCATGCAGGAGATGGTGATCTACGGCGTCAGCTTCGACATGGTCGGCAAGCAGCCGATCGTCCTGCTCAAGACGCGCGACGGGAACAAGTTCCTGCCCATCTGGATCGGCCATCCCGAGGCCGCGGCCATCCTCATGAAGCTGCAGGGGGCCAACACGCCGCGGCCCATGACGCACGATCTGATCTCGGACGTGCTCTCCGAGCTCGAGGTCGCCTGCACCCGGGTGGCGGTCACCGAGCTGCGCGAGAACACCTTCTACGCGGCGATCACGCTGGCCATGAACGGGCGCGACGTGGAGATCGACTCCCGCCCCTCCGACGCGCTGGCCCTCGCCGTGCGCACCGGTGCGCCGATCTTCGCCGCCGAGGACGTGATCACGGAGTCCGCGATCGAGTTCGAGCACGAGGTCGAGGACCAGGAAGAGGTCGTCGAGAAGTTCAAGGACTTCCTCGACAACGTGACGCCGGAAGATTTTGCCGAAGGCGAGGACCCGGCTAGCTGAGCTCGAGCAGCCGCTCCACCAGGGAGTCGAACCCGATGCCGGCCGCCTCCGCCGCCTGGGGTAGCAGGCTCGTCTCCGTCAGCCCCGGGATCGGGTTGGCCTCCAGCACGTAGGGCTCGCTATCGGCGTCGAGCATGAGGTCGACGCGCCCAAAACCCGCGAGGCCGAGGAGCTCGTAGGTCGCCACCGCCAGTTCCTGCACCCGCTCCGTGACCGTCTCGGGCAGCTCGGCGGGGCAGACGAAGTCGGTGGCGCCTATGTCGTAGCGGGACTCGAAGTCGTAGAAGCGGTCCTCCTGTGGGACAGCCTCCACCACCGGCAGCGGCCGCCCGTCGAGCAGGGAGACCGCGAGCTCGCGCCCGGCGACATGGCGCTCGAGCAGCACCTTCGAGTCGTACGAGAAGGCCGCCACCAGCGCCGCCGGGACGTCGGCCGCCGTGGCCGCGAACTTGATCCCGAGTGCAGAGCCCTGGCTCGAGGGCTTGACGACGATGGGGAACGACAGGCGCTCCTCGATAGCGGGCAGCGCGTCGGCCGCACCGAGGTCGCGGAACGCCGTCTCGCTGAAGGCGAAGAACTCCGGAGTCGGGATGCCCGAGTCCACCATGAGGTGCTTGGCCAGAACCTTGTCCATGGCGCGCGCGCAGGCCAGGACGCCCGAGCCGGTGTAGGGCACGTCGAGGATCTCAAGCAGCTCCTGCACCGTCCCGTCCTCGCCGTCGCGGCCGTGCAGCGCCACGAAGGCCACCTCGGGCTGAGCCTCTCGCAACCTCTGGATGAGATCGAGGCCCACGTCGACCGACACCACGTCGTGCCCGAGTCGGCCGAGCGCCGCCTCGACCCGCCCGCCGGAGCGCAGCGACACCTGCCGCTCCAGCGACCGGCCGCCCTTGACGACCGCGACCCGGGTCACTGGCCGCCGGCCCGGCGGCCGTCCTCGCGGCGGCGGGGCAGCGGCAGCACCCGGGCGCGCGGCGTGTCCGCGTCGACCTCGGGCTGGGATGGGGAGGCCGCGGCCGTCTTGCCCGTCAGCGTGCCGAAGAGCGCGACCTGCTCCTCGATGACCTTGCCGACGCGACGGATGCCCTCACGGATCTCGTCCTCGTCGGAGTTGGAGAAGTTGAGCCGCATGGAGGAGTGCCCGCGGTCGTCCAGGTAGGCGGCGTTGCCCGGCACGAAGGCGACGTTGTCGCGCAGGGCCCGAGCGAGCAGGTCGGTCGTGTCTATGAAGTCGGGCAGGGTGGCCCAGATGAACAGCCCTCCGCCGGGACGTGTCCACTCGGCCTGGGGCGGGAAGTGGTCCTCGAGGGCGGCGAGCATCGCGTCCCGTCGCCGCCGATAGATCTCGGTCAGCGAGTCCACGTACTGCTCCCAGCGCCCCTGCTCGAAGTACGCCTGGACCATCAGCTGGGAGAGGGTGGACGTGCACAGGTCGACGGCCTGCTTGCCGACCTTGATCTTCTCGAGAACCGGGGGCGGCGCGGCGACCCAGCCCAGCCGGATGCCGGGCGAGAGGATCTTGGAGAAGGTCCCGAGGTACATCACGTAGACCCCCCCGTCGAGCTGGTAGAGCGGGGGCGGCGCCTCGCCCTCGTAGCGCAGCAGGCCGTAGGGGTTGTCCTCGAGCACCAGTAGCTCGCGCTCGCGCGCGATCTCTACGAGGCGCCGCCGCCGAGCTGTCGAGAGCGTCACCCCGCCCGGGTTGTGGAAGCTCGGCACGGTGTATACGAACTTCGGGCGCCGCCCCTCGCGCTCGAGGCGGTCCAGCGTCTCCTCGAGGACGTCGACGCGCATGCCGTCGGAGTCCATGTCGATCTGGACCACGTCGGCCTGATAGGCGGAGAAGGTAGGGATCGCCCCCGGGTAGGTGGGCCCCTCGGCGATGATCACGTCGCCGGGGTCGATCAGCGTCTTGCAGACGAGGTCGATCACCTGCTGGCCGCCGGTGGTCACGACGAGGTCGGCGGGATCCACGGTCATCCCCTCGGCCCCCATCACCTCGGCGATGCAGGCCTTCGTCTCGTCGAGGCCCTCGGTCGGCCCGTACTGGAGCGCCTTGGCGCACGACTCGGCGGCGATGCGGTTGGTGACCGCGGCGAAGGTGGCCGGCGGGAAGCTGGAGGTGTCGGGGAGGCCGCCGGCCAGCGAGATCACCTCCGGCCGCGCGGTGATCGCCATCAGGTCGCGCATCGCCGACGAGGTCATGACGCGGGTGCGGGAGGCGAACAGCCCGGCGTAGCGCTCGAGGTCGCGGTGTGTGGATCGTGGCGGCGGAGTGGCCATGAAGAGGGGTTCGGCGCTAGCTAGCGTAGCCCTCGTGGCGCTGGCCATGGACATCGGGCAGGGGGCGGGGCTTGCCTCGGCGAGCGGCGTCCGGCCGTTCCTGCCGCCCCTGCTGGCCGGCGCTCTGGCGCGCGGCGACATAGGCGTCGACTTCGACAACACAGACTGGAAGTTCCTGGAATCGCCGGGTTTTCTGCTGGCCATCCTGGCCCTGGCCATCCTCTCGTACGGGGCCGAACGTTCGGAGCTGGACCGAAAGCCCTTGCGCTTCGCGACGGCGGCGCTGGGCGTGGTACTGGGGGCGATGCTGTTCGCCGGCTCGCTTGCCGAGGGCGACACGGTCTCCTGGCCGGGCCTGATCGCCGGCGCCGCGGCGGCCCTCCTGGGCTTCGCAGCGGTGGGAGGCCTCCTGGAGCGAGCGCGTGGACGGCTCGACGAGGGGGCGGCCGGTCTGCTCAACGCCTACGCCGACGCGGCGGCGCTGACCCTGGCCGCGATCGCGATCTTCGTTCCCCCTGTGTCCTTCCTGGCCCTGGTCGCCCTGGCCTTCCTCCTCGCGCGCGGGCGCCAGGAGGACGAGCGCAAGTACGCCGGGCTGCGGATCCTCAGGTAGGGCTCGCGAGGTGGCGAAGAAGCTCGTGCTCGCGGTCATCGACTCGCTGAAGCCCGAGCAGCTCGACCGCGCCGTGGCGGCCGGGCAGGCCCCGGTCCTCGCGCGCCTCCTGGAGGATGGGACCTACGTGCGCGACTGCGTCTCGGTCTACCCGTCGGTGACCCCCGTCGCCGCCGCGGCCATCACCACCGGCGTGGGTCCAGCCGAGCACCGGATCCCGTCGATGAACTGGTACCACCGCGGCGAGGAGCGTTACGTCGAGTACGGCTCGTCCTTCCCGGCGACGCGCGCGCACGGCGTCTTCCGCTCCCTGTTCGACACGGTCTACAACATGAACATGGCTCACCTCTCGCCCGAGGTGAAGACCGTCTTCGAGCACCTCGACGACGCCGGGCTGCGTACGGCGGGCACCACCTACCTGATCTGGCGCGGTCGGCACCGGCACGAGCCCAGCGGCGTGTCGATGTACCGCCGCGTGGCCGAGGCCGCCCAGTTTCGTCACCCGGTCTGGGGCCCGCGGGAGTTCTTCTACGCCGACCTTTTCGACTCGCAGGACACCGGTTGCACCGCGGCGCTGGGCATGCCGGGCCAGCGCGACCGCCACAGCGGCTGCGTGGGCGAGCAGCTCGTTCAGAACGACCTGTTCGACTTCCTGCTCTTCTCCCTGCCGGACAACGACGCCTTCTCGCACCGCTACGGGCCGGCCGAGCAGGTGCGCTCCATCGCCGAGGCCGACCGAGCGCTGGCTCAGCTCATGGAGCCCGCGGGGGGGCCGGACCCCTTCCTCGAAGACCACGCCGTGGTCGTCATGTCAGACCACTCGCAGATCCCGGTCGAGGCGAGGGTCAACCTCGCCGACGTGCTCTCGCCCTGGCGCCTGCTGGCACCGGCCGACGTGGCGCCCGACGAGGCCGAGGTCGCGATCTGCCCCGCGGCGCGCTCGGCGATGGTCTACGCCCTCGACGAGGAGACGCGCGAGCAGGCCACCTCCGACTTGGTCGACGATCTCACCGACGTCGACGGCATCGACCTGGTGAGCCGCCGGCTGAACGGCGAGGGGGCGGTCCGCTCGACAAGGGGAGAGCTGCGCTTCGCCCCCGGGGGAGACCTGGCCGACGACCGCGGCCGCACTTGGAGCGTCGAGGGCGAGACCGCCGTGCTCGGGCTGCGCACCGACGACGGCCGGGTCACCAGCGGCTCCTACCCGGATCCCCTCGGGCGCCTGTGGTCCGCGCTCACGTGCGTCCAGTCGGGCGACGTCCTGCTGTCGGGCACGCCGGGCTACGAGTTCGTCGACTGGGGCGGCTCGGACCACGTGGGCGGCGGCAGCCACGGCTCGCTGCACGCCAGCGACTCTGAAGGGGCGTTGATCATGCACGGCATCGGCCCCGATTCGGCCGAGGAGCGGCCGAGCTGGTCGTTGCGCGACGTCGCGCCCATGGTGCTCGAGCATTTCGGGGTACCGTCGTAACAGATGCGGGCGCACACGAGGGTCCGCCACGGGATGCGCCGCCAGCACAACTGGGTCCAGCTGGTGAAGTTCTGCGCCGTCGGCGCCTCGGGCTACGCGGTCAATCTCGCCGTGTTCACGCTCGCGGTGAAGATGTTCGACCTGCACCACCTGGTCGCGGCGACGCTGGCCTTCGTGGTGGCGGTGACCAACAACTTCATGTGGAACCGCCACTGGACCTTCGCCGCCCGCAGCGGCCGCGCCGGGTTCCAGGCGGCCCGCTTCTTTACGGTGAGCGTGGCGGCGTTCCTCTTCGCGGCCGCGCTGCTCGAGCTGCTGGTGAGCGGCTTGGGGCTGCCCGAGATCCCCTCGCAGGCGCTCTCCATCGCCGCGGCCACGCCGCTCAGCTTCATCGGGAACAAGATGTGGAGCTTCGCGCTCGACCCCTCGCCTGGCTGACGCTGCTCCTCGCGGCCTGCGCGCTGGTCGCTCCGGCGGGCGCCGTCGCGGCCGACGCCAAGCTGCCCGCCTCGCAGTCGGTGGCGCCCAAGGGCTACCGGCTGAGCGCCGACGACGCCAAGCGGATCGCCGACCGCGCCGCCAAGGTGCGAAGTGCCCGGGCCCGCGGCCGCCGGCTCCAGCCCACGGGGTACACGAAGGGCCCGGGCCGCTGGCAGGTGAGCTACTTCGACGGCCGCCGCGAGGCCCTCCAGGTTCAGGTCGACGACCACAGCCGGGCGATTCTCGAGGAGTGGAGCGGCTTCCAGGTGGCCTGGACGATGGCCCGCGGCTACGAGGGCCAGTTCGGCCGCAGCCTCAACGCCCCCTGGCTCTGGATCCCGCTCTGCCTCCTGTTCCTCGCGCCCTTCGTCGACCCGCGCCGCCCCTTCCGATTGCTCCACCTGGACCTCCTGGTGCTGCTGGCCTTCGGGGTCTCGCACTTCTTCTTCAACCGTGGCGAGCTCGGGGTGTCGGTGCCGCTGGTGGCCCCGGTGCTCCTGTACCTGCTGGTGCGCCTGGCCGTCGCCGGCTTCCGCGGCCGCGAGCGCCGTGCACCGCTTATCCCGCTCGCCAGTCGCAAGTGGCTGGTGATCGGCCTGGTCTTCCTCGTCGCGCTGCGCATCGGGCTGAACGTTGTCGACTCCGAGGTGATCGATGTGGGCTACGCGGGTGTGATCGGCGCCGATCGCATCGCCGACGGCGACCCGCTGTACGGGCCCGGCTTCAGCGCGGAGGTGGGCAAGGGGGACACCTACGGGCCGGTGAACTACCTCGCCTACCTGCCCTTCGAGCAGGTGATGCCGTGGAGCGGCAGCTGGGACGGACTCCCCGCCGCGCACGGGGCGGCGATCGCCTTCGACCTGCTGACGCTCGGAGGGCTGCTCCTGCTAGGGCGCCGGATGCGCCCGGGCCAGGAGGGGCGGACGCTGG
>Ga0126307_10000631_pt1 | contig 22813 bp, 28 predicted proteins | sample Plot28_FD_89955 | JGI IMG/M metagenome (GOLD analysis project Ga0126307, IMG submission 89955) | Serpentine soil microbial communities from UC McLaughlin Reserve, CA, USA - Plot28 | ecosystem: Environmental > Terrestrial > Soil > Grasslands | place: USA: UC McLaughlin Reserve, Lake County... | reverse complement strand
TGCCGCGATGAAGTCCCCCAGGATGCTGGGCCAGGTGGGGCAGCTCGGCACGAAGGCAAAGAAGCGCGGATGATCGTGATGACCCGCGAACGGGAGCACGTCCTCGACCAGACGCTCGAGCAGACGCCCCTCGTCATCGGGGCCTGCCGGCGGAGGCTCGCGCAACCGCTCTTCCAGCTCCGCCCGGTCGGCACCGTGCCAGGCCGGGCCGTGGTCGAGCCCGACGAGACGATCGACGAGGAGGTCGACGGCCCGGTACCCGAGCCGCCGCATGGCCTCGGGCTCGAGCTCGAGCGGGTCGTGCGTGTCCGGGCTCATTCGGTCTCGAGCTTTTCTGCGATCTGAAAGAAGTCGTCGAAGGGCTCGAAGGGCACGCCCCGCTCGGTGAGATAAGCGGCGAGCCCACGCCGCGCGAAGACCAGGTCGGCATCTTCGGCGGCGCAACGGTCGGAGTAGCCGTCGCCGACGTAGACGACCTCCCCGCCGTCGACGACGGAGCGTACCGTCATCCGCTTACACGCCTCACCGCAGATCTCGCACCTGGACTCGTCGAAGAAGGTGATGCGCCAGCCCTCCGGATCCGGGTCGACCTCGTTCGAGACCAGCTCGAGGCCCTCGATGCCGGCCCGCTCGAGCACCGGCTCGATCAGCTGGCGAAAGCCGGACGAGACGACCACGAGCCGCCAGCCGCGCTCGCGGGCGAGCTCCACCAGCTCGAAGAAGCCGGGACGGATGCTCGCATTCGCGTGGATCCACTCGACGACTTCACCGAGGGGCGCCCGCACCGGCTCGAACTCGCGGCGGAGCACCTCGTGAAGCGTGATGCCGTTCCGATCGAGCGCCTCGTCAACCTCGCGGTAGACCTCGTCGTCGCCGAACCTCCGGGCGATCTCGTCGAGGACGTCCTGCTCCGTGATGGTGCCGTCAAAGTCGACGACGAGCGTGCGCTGGCTCAAGGCGTACTCACGCTAGATGATTGATCGGTAACTCGCATGTCGTTTAGTCGATGTTCGCGGCCGGGGGCGGCGTGAGGCGTGCGAGGACGATGCCGGCGCCGATCACGAGGCCGCCCGCCACCTGGAGGGGCCCGAACGCCTCCTCGAGGATGAGGAGCGCGAAGACGGCGCCGAGGAACGGTTGCAGATTTGCGTAGAGCGAGGCCCTTGTCGCCCCGACGCGGCTGATCGCCGTGAACCACATGACATTGGTGAGAACGAGCGAGAAGACCAGGCCGTAGAGAAGCCCGCCCCACGCCAGCGCATTTGGCTCACCCCAGTCCTGGTCGGCGATCTGCCTGGCGGCCGAGGCGAAGAGCGGCAGGCAGCCCGCGAGGAGCACGATCGCGCTGATCCGGTAGGGCGAGTAGCTTCGCATGAGCGGTGCGATCGCGACCGAGTACGCGGCCCACGTGGCGGCCCCGGCCAGCCCGAGGAGGATGCCGCCGAGCTCCCCGGAGATCTGGCCGCCGCTCCCGACCGCGACCAGCGCGACCCCGGCGAACGAGACGAGCGCGGCCAGGTAGTGGCGTAGGAGCAACCGCTCGTGGCCCACGAGGTGGGAGAAGAACGCAACGAAGATCGGAAGCGTCCCGAACATGAGGGCGACGGTGGCCGCGGTGGTCAGGCGGATCGCGTACGTGAAGCTGACCTGGTTCAGCCAGATACCGAGGACCGCCGCCCCGAGCGCCAGTGCGACGTCGCCGCGCCGGAGCCGGAGCGAGCGCTCGCGCCCGAAGGTGACCGCGGAGAACAGAACGGCCCCCAGCCCGAAGCGCAGGGCCGAGTAGGCGAGTGGGGCGAACCCATGCGTGAGCGCATACTTCGCAGCCGTGAAGTTGAAGCTCCAGAAGAGGACGGTGACGAGCAGAAGAGCGTCCGCAGGAACCCGGTGCCGCATGGCGGCCGAGCATAGGCGCTAAGCTCGCGCCCGTGATGGAGCCGACCATCGACGACATCGACGCGCTCGTCGGCCCGGCGACCCCCCACTTCGCCTACCAGATCCGCGCCCGCGTCAAGGCCCTCACCGAGAGCCTCCCGCCGGGTCATCCGGTGCGCAGCTACGGCGAGGAAAAGATGGTATTGCTCGACCGGCTCGGGCATGCCTCGTCGAAGGCGGAGGAAGGTCCGCTCGAGCCGTCCGACCGGCTGGGCTGGGAGACGTTGCCAAGCCACCGGGCAGTCACCCGCGACCGGTGACGTTCGCGGGCAAGTCGGTCCTCGTCACCGGGGGCTCGCGTGGAATCGGAAAGGGGATCGCGCTTCGCTTCAGTGAGCTCGGCGCCTCTCGCGTGGCGATCAGCTACCTGCGAAACGACAAGGCGGCCGAAGAGACGGCGGAGGAGCTTCGCGCGCTCGGGGCGGAGCCCGTCCTCCTCCGTGGCAACCTCGGCGATCCCGAGAAGGCGATTCGGATTGCCGAGGAGGCAGGCCCACTCGACGTGCTCGTCTCCAATGCGGCATCCGGCGTGATTCGCCCGGCGCTCGAGCTCGACGAGAAGCACTGGGACTGGACGATGAACGCGAACGCGCGCGCCCTGCTCACGCTCGCCCGTACCGCCGCTCCGTCGATGGCGCCCGGCAGCTCGATCATCGCGATCTCGAGCCTGGGGTCGACCCGAGTGCTCGAGGACTACATCCTCGTCGGGACGTCGAAGGCTGCCATCGAGGCGCTCGTCCGGTATCTCGCCGTCGAGCTCGCCCCGCACGACATCCGGGTCAACGCCGTCTCAGCCGGGCTGGTCGAGACTGCTGCGCTAGAGCACTTTCCGAAGCGGGACACGATGCTCTCTTTTTACCGCGAGCGAACGCCGGCAGGGAGGCTCGTCGAGCCACGGGACGTCGCGGACGCTGTGTGCTTCCTCGCCTCCCCGGAGGCAGCAATGGTGCGCGGCCAGACGCTCGTCGTCGACGGCGGGTACTCGGTCATGGCGTAGAACGGGGCAGTTCCCCGCCTCAGAGACCCCGGCGCAGGAGGAACTGGTCGCTGAGGAAGACGGGCTCGTAAGCACCCGCGTCCGTGACGAGGAAGCGGTCGACCGCCCGGCGCACCCCGTCATGCCACCAACCGGCAGCGCCGTAGTCATCTCCTGCGAGCAGGCCGCCCGGCCTCACCTTCGGGGCGAAGAGCTCCAGATCCGCCCACACATACTCGTACAGGTGGTTGCCGTCCACGTAGACCCAGTCGAGCGAGGCGTCCTCGAACCGGGCCGCGGCCTCGGCGGACGGCGAGCGGTGGATGACAACGACGCCGTCCGCGATCTCAGTCTCGAAGCGCTGCAGTACGCGCTCGTAGACCTCGTCCATCTCCGCCTGCCCGCCCGCCCGGGCGCCTCCGTACCAGGCCTGCTGATAGCCCTCGTCGGGCGCGAAGGCCCAGGGATCCACGAGGTGCAGCCGAGTGGGCCGGACGGCCCGGAGAATCGAAGCCGAGAGGTCACCGGCCCAGACGCCGATCTCGACGCCCACCGAGCGCTTCGGCAAGCGCCGAAGGAGGCGAGCTCGCTCCAGGCAGTGGCGAGTCTGGCGCAGGCGATCCCCCAGCCGGGGCATCGGCGGAGCCTAACGCGCCGGACGCGCCTCGATCGGTTGGGTCCTATATACTTTCGTTACGTAACGAATGAATGATCGAACTGTTTATCCACTCGGCAGGCGGCGAACCCTGATCGTGTTCGCCGGGCTCTTGCTCGGCATGCTCGTCGCGGCACTGAACCAGACCATCGTCTCGACGGCTCTCCCGACGATCGTCGGCGATCTCGGCGGACTGCAGCACTACTCCTGGGTCTTCTCCGCGTACATGCTCGGACTCACGGTCACGGTGCCGCTCTACGGCCGGCTCTCCGACTTCTACGGCCGCAGACCGTTCTTCGCGCTAGGGATCGTCCTCTTTTCGGCAGGATCGATCGTCGCCGGGCTCGCGCCCTCGATGGAGGTGCTGATCGCGGGCCGCGCCATCCAGGGTCTCGGCGCCGGCGGGTTGATCCCACTCGGCATCGCCGTGATCGGCGACATGATTCCGCCTCGACAGCGCGGGAAGTGGCAGGGCCTGATGGGCGTCGTCTTTGGAGTGTCCTCCGTGGTCGGCCCCGCGACCGGCGGTTGGATCGCCGACAACACGTCCTGGCGCTGGGCGTTCTTCGTCAGCCTTCCTCTCGCCGCGCTCGCGCTGATCGTGGTGTGGATCGGCTTCGACGCGAGGCAGGTCAAGGAACGGCACCGGATCGACTACCTCGGCGCCGCCCTGCTCACCGCGGCCATCTCCACCGGCCTGCTCGGATCTGTCTGGGGCGGCGTCGACTATCCCTGGGCCTCGCCGGTCATCGTGGGCCTCTTCGCCGCCTGCGCACTGCTGACGGTCGCGTTCGTACTACAGGAGCGGCGCGCGGCCGAGCCGATCCTCCCGCTCGACCTCTTTCGGAACCGCACCTTCGCCGTCACCCAGATCGCTCTCTTCGGGATCGGCGCGGCCATCTTCGGCACGATCATGTTCGTCCCGCTCTTCGTCCAGCAGGTGCTGGGCGAGAGCGCGACGAGCTCGGGCGCAGTCCTGACTCCGCTCATGCTGGGGTGGATCGGGTCGAGCGCCGCTTCGGGCCAAATCGTCTCGCGGACGGGCCACTACCGTCCGGTGCTCCTCGCCGGCCCCCCGATAATGGCGGCCGGGCTCTACCTGCTCGCCGGCATGGGACCCGACTCGACTGCATTCGAGGCGACCCGGAACGTGGTCATCGTCGGCATCGGGACCGGGCTCCTGATGCAGAACTTCACAGTCGTCGTCCAGAACGCCGTTCCGCGGTCGCTCATGGGTACGGCGACCGCATCGACCCAGTTCTTCCGGTCGATCGGAGCCACGGTCGGCGTCACGGCGATGGGCGCGATCATGCTCGCCCGGCTGGGCGCATCCGAGGCGTCGAGTGCGGGCCCTGCTGAGCTCGCGAACGCCCTCAATCCGGCCTTCGCGCTGGGGATCTTGCTGTGCGCCCTGGCTTTCGTGGCGACGCTCTTCCTGCCCCACACCGAGCTTCGCAACACGATGGAGGAGCCGGTGGCGGAGACCGCGCAGGCACAAAGGCAGGCAGCATGACCCACGAGGCCGAGAGCGAGCGGCTGGCCGAGGGGATCATCCGTCTCTGGGGCGAGCTGCAGCGGCGCAAGACCACCACCGGAGAGGAGCTCTCGACGGCCGAGCTGACCACGCCGCAGGCGATCGCGCTCCGCGTCGTCGTCCGCGAAGGCCCCTGCCGGATGGGGGCGCTCGCCGAGGCGCTTGGTGTCACGGTCGCGACCGCGAGCCGAACCGTCGACGCCCTGGCCGCTCGGAAGCTCGTCCGGCGCGAGCGCGATCCTGCCGACGCGAGGGCCGTGCAAGTCGTTGCGACGGCGACCGGAAAGCGCGAGCATCTCGTCCGCCGGAAGCGCTTCGTGGCCGCGCTGGGCCGGCTTGCGGACGACCTCTCCGAGCACGAGCGGCGCCAGCTCGTCGAGTCGCTGGAGACGCTCGGGCGGCTGTTCGCCCGCTCGGAAGAGCCGCCCGGCGATGCTAGGCGTTACGCAAGAGTGCGCGCGGGCTCAGCCTGAGGTTGCGGTCGAACGCGTCGAGTCCTTCGCGCCGCTTAAGCCCGTTCACGACGACGTAGGTGAGCGGCGTGGCGGCAATCTCCCAGCCGACTTTCACCACCCACGTCGTCACGATCGTCTCAACGAGGGGGGCCCCGGTGCCGGCGAAGGCGAGCAGGACAAAGATCGACGAGTCGAGGCCCTGGCCGACGACCGAAGAACTGATCGTGCGCGTCCAGAGAAACCGCCCCGCGGTCGCCACCTTTAGACGAGCGAGCACGAACGAGTTCGATAGCTCGCCAACGAGGTAGGCAGCGAGGGAGGCGCCGAACAGGCGAAGCGACGTCCCGAGCACGGACGAGTACGCCTCTTGGTTCGGCTGCCAGAAGTCGGCCGCTGGAAGCGCGATGGCGAGCTGAATCGCTCCGACCGCGAGGAGGTTGCACGCGAACCCGAGCAGGATCACGCGGCGCGCAGTCCGGAAGCCGTACACCTCCGTGAGCACGTCCCCGAGCAGGTAGGCGAGTGGGAAGAGTATGTTGCCCGCGTCGAGGACGTGGCTGCCGGCCTCGGTCAGCTTGACCGCGATGATGTTCGAGACGACGAGCGCCGTCACGAAAACAGCGGCGATCGCGACGAGGTATCCGGAGTAAGTCCCTCCGGTCGGCTCGCGGTTCACGCCGCCGCGCCGCGTCCGCGACCGTTGCGACCCGGGAGGAAGCGGCGGGCCGTCGCCTTCGCGATCGCGGTCGCCATCGCCGGGTTCTCCTGGAGCCTTCGTACCGAGTACTCGTACCAGCGGCGGCCGAACGGCACGTACACACGGAGCCGGTGGCCCTCGCGAACGAGCTGGTGGCCGAGCTCGTCACGGACCCCTAGCAGCATCTGGAACTCGTACTCGTCGCGTTTCTTGCCGTGCTTCTCGAGCAGCTCCTTCGCGCGGTCGATCACCCAGGCGTCGTGAGTCGCGACCGCGACGTAGGCGCCGGCTTCGAGCAGGTCGTCCACAGCCTTGACGAAGTTCGCGCGGATCGCCTGTGCTCCCTGGTACGCGATCTCAGGCGGTTCGAGGTAGATCCCCTTGCACACCCTGACGTTCGGATGGAGGTCGGCCAGGGCGGAGATGTCGTCCAGCGTCCGGCGCAGGCGCGCCTGGAGCACGACGCCGACGCTCGTCAGCCCCTCCGCCCGCAGCCATCGGTAGACCTCGAGCGTGTCGGAGGTCGTCGACGCGTCTTCCATGTCGATCCGGACGAAATTGTTCCGCTCCTCGGCACAGCGGACGAGGTCGGCCAGGTTCTGCCCGCAAAAATCCGTGTCGATGCTCAGGCCGAGCCCTGTCGGCTTGACGCTGACGTTCGAGTCGAGCTCCTCGCGGCGGATGGTCTCGAAGACGTCTCGGTAGGCCTCCACGAGCGTGAGGGCCTCCTCGCGCGTCGTCACCTCTTCACCGAGCACGTCGAGCGTGGCGAGCTTCCCGGCCTCGTTCAGCCGCTTGACCACCCTGCACGCCTCCGGGAGCGCCTCCCCGGCGATGTACCGGCGGGAGAGCCGCTTGACCACCGGCCGCGGCACGGCCGGCAGCACGCGAACGATCGCGCGGTCGACGACGGTCATCTAACGCTCGCGCATGAAGCCCTGGCGCGCGGCGGAGACCAGCGCAACCGCCTCAGGAAAGAGCACGCGCATCGCATCGCGAAGGGCGATCGCCTGCTCGTCGGCGGGTCCCTGGACGTCGATCCGTTTCAGGGCTGCGCCGGTCAACTCGACCGCTGTGTTCAGCGTCAATGTCGCAAACTGCTCGCGCTGCGACTCCTGCACTGCCTCCGATTGCTGTTCGGCAAACTCGCGGAGCCCTCGCATGAGCTCCTCCGGATCGCCTCCGAATGGGAACCCGAACCCACCTTCCATGTCGCTCCTTTCGGCTCGCCTAGATAGTTGATCGGTAATTGCCTTGCATCTAAGCGAGCGCCAGTTTGTACGTGCCTTCGACCCTACGGGCCAGCTCGTCGGCCGCGCCGACCCCGACCTTCATCGCCTCCGCGAACGGGGAACTTCCGACATCCCCGAGGGTCTGCTCCAGTCGAGCCGCGGCCAAACCAACCGCGTCCAGATAAGCGAGGTTGGCGATCCGTGGAGCTTCGAGAAGAGTCCCGGCCAGCGCTTGCGCAGCCGCTTCCGCCTCGTCGATTCCCTCGGGGTTCTCGGTGGCACGGAGCTCAGCGAGCGTCGCACGGAGGGCTTCAAGGTCGCCTCCGCCCGCACTCTCCTCGGCGAGCTCGCACATGGCTGCGATCGAAGCTGCTTCGTGGACGAGTTCCCGCTCGCGAACGGGCTCGCCGGCGGCATCGAGTGCGAGCCACCGCTCTTCCCCGCCCGATCCGGCGAACGCGCAGAGGAAGACGAGCCGGCCGGCTGAGGTCTCCGCCGGGACGACACCCACGACCTTTTCCTCGTCCGATGCAAAGGTGGTCGCGGCCCCCCGAGCGCCGACGATCTGATCCTCGAGCGTCACCGCAAGCAACAATAGCCGGGTGGAACAAGCGCTCGGCGACTCCACACGAGCGGCGCAGAGCCTTTTCGCGCCCCTCGGCCCGACCTACGACCGCTATGCGCGCGTCCTTTCCTTCGGGCAGGACCCGCGCTGGCGGAGCTTCCTCGTCTCTCGGGTCGAAGCGGGTCCTGACCAAAGCGTCCTCGACGTCGCAACCGGGACAGGGGCGGTGGCGATCGAGCTCGCGCACCGCTACGGGTGCTCCGTGGTCGGCGTAGACCAGAGTGCCGAGATGCTGGCTGTAGGCTGGCGCCGCGTCGCCACAGCCGGTGTCGGAGCGCTCGTGCGACTCGAGCAAGGTCGGGCCGAGTCGCTTCCGTTCGAGGACGCAAGCTTCGACGCCGTCACGTTCACCTACCTGCTCCGGTACGTGGATGACCCCGCCGCAACGTTGCGCGAGCTCGCCAGGGTGCTTCGTCCCGGTGGAAGACTCGCTTCGCTCGAGTTCTTCTTGCCTTCCAATCCCATGGCTAGAGCCGCCTGGGAGCTGTATGTGCGCGTGGGGCTCCCGCTCGCTGGCAGCGTGGTCTCGCCCGAATGGGGGCGCGTCGGGCGGTTCCTCGGGCCGAGCATCCGGAGCTTTTATGCGCACCGACCGCTCCCGAAGCTCCTTGAGCTCTGGCGCGCCGCGGGTATCCCGGAGCCGCGCTTCCGCCCACTCAGCCTGGGCGGCGGCATCGTGGTCTGGGGTGACCGTGAGCGCTGAGGCACCGCGGCCGGCCTTCTATGCGCTCGCACCCGGGAGCTGGCGTGACTATGCGACCCTCCTCCACCCTCCCTACACGGCGTGGCACCTGAGCTACGTGGCGATCGGCGCCGCCCTCGCACCAGACTTCCGGCTCTCGCGACTCCTACCGACGCTCGCAGCCTTCTTCCTGGCGGTCGGAATCGGAGCGCACGCGCTGGACGAGCTGCACAGCCGGCCGCTCCGCACAGAGCTTGGGTCCGGAACGCTTGCCCTGCTGGCAGTCCTCTCGATTGCCAGCGCCGTCGCGATCGGGTTCTACACGGCGTTCGCCTGGAGCCCTTGGATCGCCGTCTTCGCAGCCCTCGGCGCCTTCATCGTCTGCGCCTACAACCTGGAGCTCCTCGGTGGACGCTTCCACACGGATGCCTGGTTTGCGCTCTCGTGGGGAGCGTTCCCGCTCGTGACGGGGTTCTTCGCCGTCGCGGAAACGATCACACCGGCTGCGATCGCGGCCGGTGCCTTCGCCTTCGCGTTCAGCCTGGCGCAGCGCCGGCTCTCGACCCAGGTCCGTCACGTGCGCAGGCACGTCAGCGAGGTGCGCGGGACGATCCTCCGGCACGACGGATCGAGCGAGGAGGTTAGCGTCGAGACCCTGATCGGAGCCGACGAGCGTGCGCTCAAGCTCCTCACCGCCGCCATCGTGCTACTCGCGCTCTCACTGGTCATGATGAGACTTGCATGATCGCGATTCCGATCCCGGAGCCGGCACTCCTTCGTCCGGCACCGCCCGCCCTTCTCGCGCCCGCGCCGAGACAGGTCTCGTTCGGGCTCGTGGCCGGAAGCGTCAACGCCGGCACCGTTCGAATCGCAGTCTTCGTCGACGACGCCGAGGTGGCCAACCGGTGGACGCCGGGAGGGCGATTTCGTCTCCGCGTCACCCTTCCCACGCACGACGTCACCGTCAAGGTGGTTGCGTACGGTCCCGGTGGAAGATCTTCCGCGACCACGGTCAGCTCGGTCTTCGGGCTTCCGCAAGCGGCCCTTCCGACGGCGACCCGGGCCCGGCTCGACCTCGTGCTCCAACGGCGTCTGAGAGCACGCAGCAGCGCCTTTCCGGGAATCACGGCCTTCTACGTCCAAAACCTCCGTACGGGCGCTGGCGCGGCCCGGAACGCCCGCGCACGGTTTCCGGCCGCCTCGACTGTAAAGCTCGGGATTGCGATCGAGGTGATGCGAACGCTGTCCCGCCTGCCCGCGCAAGGCACCGAGATCGACCGGCTACTTCGCTCGATGCTCCAGGTGTCGAGCAACCAGGCGGCGAACGCGCTCCTCGTCTGGCTGAGCGGCTCTACCGGAGCCGGCGCCTCCCGCGTCAGCGCCACCTTGCGCCAGGCCGGGATCACGGACACCGAGCTCTTCGGCGGCTACATCGTCGGGACGGGGCTTGCAGCAGGAAGGCCGATCCCTCTCAACGTCGTCGAGTCGCCCTCGTTCGGCGGGAAGTACACGACCTCATGGGATATGGCCCGGATGTTCAAGTACCTCCATCTGGCCACAGCCGGTCGCGGACCGCTCGTCGACCGCCTGCGCGGGTTCACGCCTGCCGATGCCAGGCGCCTGCTCTATTTGCTCGCGCACTCGCAGGACCATGGAAAGCTGGACCGCTTCGTGCGCGGTCCAGGTGTCGCGGTCCCGCACAAGGCCGGCTGGATCCTGACCGCCCGTCATGACACGGGCCTCGTCTACTCGAGCGACGGCGTGTTCGTGGCCGCGGTCATGACGTGGAACGGCTTGGGCATCAGCATGTCTGCGGACGCGCTGGCCGGGCGAATCGCGAAGGTCGCGCTCGACCGCTTCCACGCGACTGCCACGGCCACCTCGAGCCGTGCGACCTTCCTCTCGCTTCGCCTCTAGACTCCGAAGAGCCCTGCTAGGCCTACGATTGGGCCGTGGCAGGCGCTTTCGAGATTGCGTTCGCGGCCGGGCTCGCTCTCGTTGGAGTCTCCTTTGGCGCGGTCGTCCTCGACCGCGTCTCCGAGAAGTTCCTCATCGCGGCGACCGCCCTCCTTACGCTCGGATCCCTTGTCGCCTGGGTTGCCCTAGGGATCAACCTCTCCCGCGACTTCGTCGAGACGCCTCCCCTCCTCCTCGCCGCAGGGGGATTGCTCGCCTCGGCGGTCGCGGAAGCCGGCCTCCTGCTGTTCGTCCGCGCCCTCCGGCGTCTGCGGGACCTCGACCGGACAAGCCAGGCGGGCCAGCAGCGCGTTCGGGCGTTCCTGGAACAGGAAGCCAACGCGCGTGCAGCGGAGCAGGATCTTGTGCTCGCCCGCGAGCGCTCGACCACAAGCCAGCTCCTCGGCGAGCAGGAACGCAAACTCGCCCAGGAGCGCCGCGACCTGGTCGTACGCCAGGCTGAGCAGGCGCGCGTCGAGCTGACGGAGGCGGTCGCCCAGGTGCAGGAGCGCCTGGAGCGGAGGCTCGCCGCCTGGGCGGCCGACCTCGACCGTGGGCAGCGCGCGCTCGAGACGCGCCTGACGGAGCTCGGTCAGCGGCAGGCCGATGCCGCCGCGTCGCACGAGGCCCGTCTGAGCTCCGATGCCGAGCAGCTGGGCGCGGCGGCCGACGAGCAGCGTGCGCTTCTCTCCCGCCTTCGCGAGGAGCTGAAGCAGGGCGCCAGGGAGGTCCTCGACGAGGGGCGCGAGGAGCTCGAGGAGCACTCGGTCGAGCGCAGGAAGGCGCTCCAGGAGCTGGCGCAGCAAGTCCGTGACCGCGAGCGCGAGCTCCGCGAGCTCGTAGACCGGGAGGTCGCGGAGGCGCAGACGAGGCTCAAGAACGACTACGCCGACGCGACCCGACGCCAGCTCGAAAACCTCGAGCGCTCGCTCGAGCGGTCGGCGAGCCGGCTCGCCGAGGACGCAGAGAGGCGGTTTGACGTCCAGATCAAGCAGTCGAGGGAAAAATCGGCCGAACGTCTCTCGCACGAGCTCGACCGCGCCATCGAGGAGTTCACGCGCCAGGCGGAGAAGGAGATCGCCGATCGAATCGCGCTCGCAGCGCAGTCGACCGCGGAGCGGCTCCAGAAGCGCACCGAGGACACGGCGCGGGCCGCGGAGTCGCAATACGAGGTGGCCGCCGAACGCCTTCGCCTCATTTCGGACCGCCTCGACGAGGCCCTGGCGGATGCGGAGCGGCGCATTCACGAGTTCGAGACGAAGATCGAGTTCGAGGTGAGCACGAAGCTCGAAGAGCTCGCGCGGGCAATCCGGGCAACACAGAACTAGGCCAGGAGGGCTCCCTCCTATCAATGGGGCAGCAGGGATCGTGGGCGCGAGGCCGAAACAGCGCCACGTGGACGAGCAGCTGACGATGATCGAGCCGGGAATCGACGAGCGCGCCAAAGTCGAGAGCTGGCGCCTGCATGTCCTGATCGAGGCGGGCTATCCGCTGCCGTACGCGGAGCGCATCGCGCAGTCCCAGGCCGACCTCCACGAAGCCGTGTCACTCATCAGGCACGGTGGCTGCACGCCCGAGGTCGCGGCCCAGATCCTCCTCTGACATAAGAGGCCCTTTCAGCCGTCGCGCGCCGAACGGGCCGCCGTGTACGGTCAGGCCCGTGAAGCTCGAGCCGCTCGTCTATGGCGACCGCAAGGTCTACACGGTCTCCAACTTCAACCGGGGGGTCTCGCTGTGGCTCCGGCGCCTGCCCACCCTCTGGGTCGAGGGCGAAGTGACGGAGCTGCGCCGTCAGGAAGGCTGGCAGAGCGTCTTCTTCACGCTCAAGGACCCCACGGACGGCGCGTGCGTCTCAGTGACCATGCCCCGGGCCGGCTTCGACGGCCTCCGTCTAGCTCTCACGGACGGCGACCGGGTCCACGTCTACGGGCGGCCCGACTTCTACGCGGCCCGAGGCGTCTTCCAGCTCCGCGCGCTCTCGATCGAGCCCGTTGGCCTCGGCGACGTTCTGGCGCGGATCGAAAGGCTAAAACGCACGCTCGCCGCCGAGGGCTTGTTCGAGCCCGGGCGTAAGCGCCCACTACCGCACTTCCCGCGGTGGATCGGGTTGCTAACCGGCAGCGAAGCTGCAGCGAAGCGGGACTTCGTGGCCGCCGTGACGGCGCGGTTTCCGGCCGTGAACGTGCTGGTGGCGGAGACATATGTCCAGGGCCCGCAGGCGCCGGCCCGGATCGTGGCGACCCTGACTGAGCTCGCCGGCCAGCCCGGCGTCGACGTCATCGTCGTCACGCGCGGCGGAGGGAGCTTCGAGGACCTGCTTCCGTGGAGCGACGAGCGCGTCGTACGTGCACTCGCCGGCTGCCGCGTCCCGGTGGTGAGCGCGGTCGGCCACGAGCAGGACACGCCGCTCTGCGACCTCGCGGCGGATGTGCGCGCCTCCACCCCGACCGCCGCGGCGCGGCTCGTCGTGCAGGACCGGAGCGAGCTTCGCGGCCGGCTGGACGCCCTCCGTACGGCGCTCGAGCGCGACACGCGGCGCGGCCTAGCCCGCTCCCGCGAGCGTGTGGACTCCGATGCGGCCAGGCTTGCACGTGCCCCGGTTCTCTTCCTCGAGCGGAAGCGGAGCGCTCTCGACACCGTCGCCGGACGGCTGCGGGCGCTGTCGCCCGACGCGACGCTCGGACGCGGGTACGCGATCGTTCGAAGCAGCGGCAACCTGGTTCGGTCCGCGTCGACGCTGAAAAGCGGTGAGCTCGTCGATGTCCGTGTGTCCAAGGGCCGATTCTCGGCCCGGGTCGAGGAGGTCGAATCATGAGCTCGGAGCTGTCGTTCGAGGAGGCGAGGCAGGAGCTCGAGCGGATCGTCGCGCAGCTCGAGAGCGGCCAGGCGAGCCTCGAGGACTCCGTCGCACTGTGGGAACGTGGCGAGGAGCTCTACCGGGTCTGCGTCAAGAAGCTCGATGCTGCTCAAGGGAAGATCGAGGAGCTCGGCCGGCGCGCAGGCGGGGCTCGCCCGCAGAGGGAGACGTCAGACGCGATCCAGCGTCGGGACAGGACTCCGTCGGACGGCTGACGGGCGCGCGACCAGAATCTCCTCGAAGTATTCGCCGTTCCTGCGTCCAGTTCGACGGTTTACGTGCCGGACGACACGATCCTCGAGCCGGAGGCCGGCCTCGCTGAGGATGCTCCCGTAGAGCTGGCGGCGGTCGTTCACGACGATGACGATGCGCCCTCCGGGGCGGAGGGCTTCAGCGGCCCGTTCGAGCACTGCCGCGACGCTCTCGCAGTACCCGCGCATGCCACGCCCTATCTCGGCCTCGTCCCTGCGCTCGAGCCCCAGCAGCTCGAAGGCGTACGCATGTTGCTCGTGATAGTCGATCAGCCCGGGATACGGAGGGGACGTCAGCACGAGGTCGACCTGCTCAGGAGGATCGAGCACCCGGGCATCGCCATGGAGCACCAGCGTCGATGTCTCCGCCCGGAGCTCCGCGTAGGCGTGGACGCGCTGGGCGGCGTCGCGGACATACCGGCGGAGGAACTTCGCCGCCTCGCCGACGGGCCGGCACGTCTTCCGGTGCTTGTGGCAGAAGTACTCGGCGGTGACGGGGCCCCGCGGAAAGTCGAGATCGTCGTGCCGCGTGCGCCGGGCCGAGCGCGCTGCCCGCGAGAGGACGACGCTCCAAAGCCCGGGGTACGTCGTGCCTGCCACGTGCGCACGAAAGGCGAGCAGCTCCCTGACCGTGCGAGCGGCAAACCACCGTTTCAGGTACGGAGAGGCGCTCTGCACTACTGGCACGCCCTCTGCCTGCTCAAGGTGAACGACGTCCGCGAGCAGCGCCTCCGGGTCGTATACCGCGGTCTTGGCCTCGGAGAGCATGCAATTGAATGCCGAGACGTCACAGCCCGCAGCCCGCATCCCTAGGGCGTTCGCCTCGACGAGGGTCGTCCCCGAGCCGGCAAAGGGATCCCAGACGAGGTCGCCCGGCGAGCCATAACGGCGCAGGAAGACTTCTGCGAGCTGCGGCACGAACTTCCCGAGGTACGGGTGCAGCCTGTGCACGTGCTTCGTCCGCTCGCGTTCGGGAAGATCGGCTTCCGACCAAGAGAGCTCGAGGTCGATCTCGCCGTAGAGGGCAGCCTGTGTGCGCACGGCTTCGAGTTCGCCGCCACTGGCGCGGGACCTTTGGCCGGTTATGATCCTCGGCCATGGCAACGCAGCCAGCCGATGCTCTGAAGAAGGTGCCGCTTCTTGCGGGCCTCAGCGACCGTGAGCTCCGGCGCCTCGCCGGCCAACTCCATGAGCGGAAGTTTCCCGCGGGTTCCACGGTCGTCAGCGAGGGCGCCACCGGGACCGGCTTCTTTGTGATCACGGAGGGCGAAGCCGAGGTCGAGATCGGCGGGCAGGTGCTCAACAAGCTCGGGCCGGGGGATTACTTCGGCGAGATGGCGCTGATCGACGACGAGGGCACCCGCTCCGCAACGATCAAGGCCGTGACGGCTCTGACGTGCTACGGGATGACGCCGTGGGAGTTCAAGCCGTTCGTCGAAGAGCACCCGGACGTCGCGTGGACAATGCTCCAGCACATGACGCGCCTGCTCCGAGAGGCCCAGTCCGACTGAGCTGCCATTCGCGGGGGGCTGCGCAGGAACGCTGTTCCGTGAGTCGAAGAAGCCCCGGGACCTCGGCATGAGACCCACGCCTCATGGGTAAGGAAGTCGAAGACCCCCTACCGAGGAGTAGAAAATGGGTACCGGTGTAAGCATTTTTCTAATCGCAGTCGGCGCGATCCTTGCCTTTGCGGTAAACGTCACGGTGAGTGGGATAGATCTCGATACGGTCGGCGTGATTCTCATGATCGTGGGCGTGCTCGGCCTCCTGCTCTCCCTCGTCTTCTGGTCGAGCTGGGGCGGAATAGGCGGCTATCGCCGTGACACGGTCGTTCGCGATCCGTACGACCGCCCGCCGCCGTACTAGGCCGGCGAGCAGCCTGGAATCGAAGGGGCGGCCGGAGGGCCGCCCCTTTTCGTACGTACAGGGTCCTGAAAAACCAGAAAGCGACGGGCTTTTGCCGGTCGCTATTAGAAAGGTACTCCAGCCGCGCGCCTCGCGGCGCGCGGCTGGTTCAGTCTGCGTTTCTAGAAGACGAACGCGATCAGAAGAACGATCAGGATGATCAGAAGCACTGTGCCGAGTCCGATGTACATGTGCGGTCGTCCCTCCTTTCCGTTGCCCGAAGGTTGATTACCCGGTCGGGAAGCACTCGTAAACCTCGCCCCTCGAAAAAAGTTTTGTCGCCGCCGGGAGGGGGAGAAATAGGGCATGGGATTCCTGGACTGGTTCAGAGGTGAAAGGGCCGCCGGCACGAGCGACCGCAAGCGTCACGTCGAGCAGTCGCAGCACCCGGGCACGGTGCCGACGGTGCCCCCGGACGACACCGACGAGACGGCCGACGAGCTCGAAGAGGCTCGCACGGAGCCGCGCGGAGAAGGACGGTTGCTCGAAACGAAGGGTCGCGACGACCAGGAGCTTCGAGACAGCCGCATTCCGCCGCGGCAGTCCTAGTACCTAGGCGATCCGGGCGACGCGCTCCTCGAGCTCGACGTCGTTCATCTCCGGCATGCGCTTCAGCATGGCGAACGAGAATCCCTCGCGCGCGAGAAAAAGCAGCCCGAGCCCGACGCCGACGGACGCCTCGATTGCCTGCAGCCCGATGCCGAAGGCAAAGCCATGCCGATAGTCGACCCCGTACGACAGGAGCGGCAGGGCAACCGCAGCCTGGAGCAAGCCGACGTTCCCCGGCCAGAGCGGAAAAATCGTGGCCAGGTTCATCAGCACCAGAACGAGGGCGGCGGCGCTCATGGGTACGTCGATCCGGAACGCTTTCAGCGTCGCCCATACCGCAAAGAGCTGGGCCGTCCACCCGAGCAGTTGGAGGAAGATCGCGGAGCCTGCCGGGATGGGCCGCTTCAGCACCTCGAGGCCGCGTCTCGCGGTCCGCAGCGCTTTCCGGATCGGGCCGACCTCCTCGATCGGCACGCGGCTCCGGTAATGAACGAGGAGGACACCGGCGATCAATGCACCGACACCAATGCCGAGAACGATCGCCAGTCCCGGGACGGCCCAGTTCGGGATCCTGGCGGCATAGAGGACGTAGACGACGAGCGCGACGGCGGCGAGCACGTCGAATATCCGGTGGGCGAAGACGGTCCCCACGATCGTGGCCCAGGTACCCGGGCGGCCGGGCATGTGACGGGTCAGGACGACGACCCGGGCGATCTCACCGACCCGGCCGGGCAGCGCTGCGTTGCCGAGGAGACCGATCGAGAAAGCAGCGAAGACGGTGCGCCGGCGAGGCTTCGGCGGCGGGACCGCCTGGTCGATCACGACCTTCCAGGCGACCGACCGAAACACCACGGAAGCGAAGTTGATCGCGACCGCCGCCACGACCCAACCCCAGGCGACCAGTTCGAACGCGTCCCTCAGGATCCCGGCATCTGGACCGCGCCAGACTACGAGCGCGACGGCGCCGGCGAGAGGCAAAAACACGAGAGCCATACGGCCGGCTCTGCTCTGGGGGATCCGAACTCTCACGCCGCGGCGGCGGCACAGGAATCGCCGGCCGTCAAGCCTCCATAGACCTCGATCAAGCGCTCGCAGATCCGCGCCCACGAGTAGCGCTCCTCCGCGACGCGGCGTCCGGCCTCCCCCATCGCGACGCGACGCGACTCGTTGGAGACCAGCGCGACCAGGGCCTCGGCGAGTGCGTCGTGATCTCCGGGTGGCACGAGGAGCCCAGTCTCCGGGCCGGCGACGTCGTTGTATCCCTCGATGTCAGACGCAACGACCGGAGCGGAGCTTGCAAAGGCGCGCGTGAGCACCATCCCGAAGCTCTCACGACCTGTCGAGGGCGCGCACAGAGCTTTGGCACGGAGAAGCTCCTCCGTGAGCGCCTCTTCGGAGATGGAGCCGAGGAGGTCGACGTTGGCGTGCGAGAGCCCGAGTCGGCGCATGAGCCAGCGGACGGAAAGGGGATCGGCGCCGACGACCCGGAGTCGCAGGCCGGTCGCCGCCGCCACGCGGGGCCAGGCGCGGAGGAGAACTGCGAGGCCTTTCCTGGGCTCGTGTCGGCCGATGAAGACGACGTGGTCGTCTCTTCCGGACGCCGAGGCTGTGGGCGGGATCAGGACGCCGTTGGGCAAGATCTCGAACGGCCCGCCGAGGATCGGCTCTGCACTCGCCCGCGCCCGCTCCGAGACCGCAATCCGATAGTCGATGCGGTCGGCGAGCAGGCCCCAGGTGTGACGCGAGTTCTTGTACCACGTGAGTTTCTCGCCCGAGGCATGGGAGGTCGATACCACCGGGCACTCGGCGATCGCCAGCGCAAAGGCAGAGAGGATCGGCGTGAAGGGCTCGTGAACGTGGACGACGTCGAACCGCTCGCGCGCGAAGATCCGGCGCATGCGAAGCATCGACTGCGGGCTGAGCACGAGATTCGGAAGCGAGCCGTTTGCAGGCACGATCACCGAGCGCCCAACGGGGACGACATACTCCGGCGGCCGCTCGTGGCGACCCACACGGGGATGGAGGAGCTTGGTGAGCCGGCCCGGGGGATCGTGACCCATGATCAGCTGCACTTCGTGTCCGAGGTCGATCAGTGCCCGTGCCTGGTGGTCTGCGTGCTCGGGCACGCCGCCCCAGAAGGACCACGAGAACGGGACGACAATGCCGATCTTCATTCGCCGAGCCTAGATGGTTGGTCGGTAATTGGCCCGCCTGCGGGGACGGGCCAGACCAAGCCGGGGTGCGCCATCGTCCGCAGCAGGCTAGAAGCCTTGACAAGGGGAGGGTGCGGCCTGGCGCCGTACCTGGGCCGCCATCTGTGGGTGCGGTAGTTGCCGATCACGATCTTGGCCGCACTTCATGTCTCCATAGCACTCCGTAAACTCGCACCATGACCGAGACCCAGGCTCTTGCGACGCGCTCGGTCGTTGAAGACATCAGCCGCGCCGGTCTGGCGGAGCTCCACACGCACCTTGGCGGGTCGGTCGACCGGGCCGTCCTATGGACGCTCGCCCACGAGCAGGGAATCGCGCTCCCGGTCAAGGATTACTGGGACTTCGAAGGGCTCGTGACGGTCGACCCACGCGGTGTCGAGGGCCTCCCCCAGCTCGACTCGATCTACAAATGGACCGAGCTCATCCAGTCGAGCCCGCTCGCCGTCGAACGCTCGGTGCACGGGGCGATCGGAGGCGCGTACAGGACCCAGAACATCACGACACTCGAGCTTCGCTTCAATCCAATGAAGCGCAACCGAGGCGGCGAGCGCGACCTCGACCACATCATCATGGCCGCGGTTCGCGGCCTCGACCGCGCCGGCCTCGAGTACCCGCTCGTCCGTGCGGGCCTGATCCTGATGATGGACCGAACCTTCACGACCGAGCAGAACGAGGTCATCGTCGAGAAGGCGATCCGCTACGCCTCCCGGGGCATCGTTGGTGTCGACATCGCCGGGCCCCGGCCCGCCCCCGGGCGGTACCCCTACGGCCGGCTCGCCCCACTCGTCGAGATGGCTCGCAGCGCCGGGCTCGGCGTCACGATCCACGTCGGCGAGGAGGGCGGCCGGACGGGGGTGGGCGAGATCCGGGAAGTCATCGAGGTTCTTCGACCCGATCGCATTGGGCACGGGATCCTGGCCGCACAGGACGAGGCCACGATGGCGCTCCTTCACGACGCGGGAACCGTTCTGGAGATCTGTCCCAGCTCGAATCTGCTGACGCGCGCTCTTGCCGACGAGGATGCCCTCCGCGACACCTGCCGGGCCCTGGCGGACGCAGGCGTCCGCTTCACGATCGCAACCGATGGGCCCGAGATGATGCGCACCCACCTTCAGGACGAGCTGGAGCTCCTCCTCCGCATCGGCGCGCTGGAAGAGTCCGAGCTCCGCGACGCCAATGCGACCGGGCACATGACGAGCTTCCTGCCCGACCGCAGCTAAGCCCTGACGGCTTCAGTTCCGCCGCGTTGGCGCCGATACAAGCATCGCCATGTCATCACCCGACCCACTCCAGCCTGACGCCGAACCTCTTCGAACCGTGAACCAGCACGTCGGCGAAGTCATCTCACCGACCGGCCTGCGCCTCGAGGCTCCCCCGCACGATGAGGCCCCGGCCGCTCCCGCCGACGATCAATGGGCCGAGGAGAACTTCTATCGGGTCGTCTTGAACCTGGAGGCGGGCGACTGGGTCGAGATCGAGACCTTCACCGACGAGCAGTCGGCCGAGGCATGTGCCGCGGAGATCGTCGAGACCCTCGCGGAGGCAAAGTCGTGGCCTCGGGTTCGTGGCCGCTACCTCAGGCCGGAGACGATCATGTCCGTCGAGGTCTCCGAGCGCCGCCGCTACACCGGCTCAGCCGCACGCGCGAGCTGGGGCCAGACGGTCGACTAGGAAGGAACTCTCGAGCGGCCGTAACCGCGAGGGCGGCGGGGGCGTTGACCATGTGTGGGCACCCTGCGGACAATCGCCCCTCCACGGCACAAGGTGCCGCAGCCGCACGTGGGCGAAACGCCCGAGCGTTTGAAGGTTCGCTTCCGAAGCTTTCCCGAGGCACATCTCCACGCTCGCCTGGTCGCAACCCGCTCGCCCAAGCGTTCTCACTAGCCGGGGCTAAATGTCAGGGCCTTCGCGGCCGATGAAAAGCGGATGCCTGAGAACGGGACGCCGGACTCCGCAGCGGATGACACGAGGTCGATCGCCGCTCTAGCCGAGACCTTCGCGTCGGCCGACGTCCTCGAGCGGATGGCGGGGACGCTCGCGATCCTGCTGTACCAGATGGAGTGCTCCACGGACGGGACCTACGAGTGCACGGCCTTTCTCGGCTCCGGCCTCGAGGCGCTCGTAGGGTCGATTCCCTCCCACTACTCGCCCGAAGAGGCTTGGGACGCCGCCGTCCACGAGGACGACCGGGCCGCGTACGAGGCTGCGACCGCCAGTCTGGAAGCTGGCCGGCCGGTGGAGATCGAGTACCGATTGGTGGGGTACGACGGCGTCACGCGCTGGGTCTCGGATCGGATGCACCCCCGGCAACGCACCGATGGACCGGTCGTCGTGGACGGAATCGTGGTCGACATCTCGGACCGCCGCCTGGCCGCCGAACAGCTCGCGGAGGCGCAGGAGCGACTGTCCCACATCGCGTACCACGACTCTCTGACCGACTTGCCGAACCGGACGCTCTTCCAGGACCATCTCGAGAGCGCGCTTCACCGCGCGCGGGACACCGGGGCCCCGGTCGCGGTGTTCTTCGTCGATCTCGACAACTTCAAGCTGATCAACGACAGCTTCGGCCATGCCTCGGGCGACGAGCTGCTCTGCGCCGTCGCGGCGCGCCTCAAGCACTGCACGCGCACCTCCGACACCGTCGCGCGCCAGGGCGGAGACGAGTTCCTCATCCTCGTCCCGGATGTCGGTGCAGCCCGGAGCGTCCCGAAGGGAACGAGCGCGCAGGACTCGGCAGACGAGATCGCCTGGAAGATACGGCGGGTCCTGCAGGAGCCGTTCGTCGTCTCCGGAATCGAGATCTACGTGACGGCCAGCGTCGGGATCAGCCTCTTTCCACTTGATGCCGCCGATCCGGAGACACTTCTCAAGCACGCGGACGTCGCCATGTACGAAGCGAAGGGTGAGGGACGCGACCGCCATCACCTCTACGCCGCGGGAGCGGACGGCGACGCCCTCCAGCAGCTCTCCATGGCCGGCCGCTTGCGGCGGGCTGTCGAGGCGGGGGAAGGACTGGTCCTCCACTACCAGCCGCTTGTGAACATGAAGGACGCGAGTGTTGTGGGCGTCGAAGCGCTGGTTCGCTGGTGCGACGGCGAGAGAGGCCTCGTTCAACCAAATGACTTCATCCCCCTGGCGGAGCGGACGGGGCTGATCGGACCGATGAGTGAATGGGTCGTCGAGCAGGCTTGCCGTCAAGCCGCCGCCTGGCGGGCGGATGGGCTCGATCTGTTCGTCTCCATCAACCTGCCGGCGTCGTTCTGGCAGCCGACGGCCATGCGGCACGTCCTCGGGACGATCGAGTCGTTCGGGCTGAACGCCGACCGGCTCATGATCGAGATCACCGAATCGGCCGTCATGGAGGAGCGCGGAGGCGCCATGGGGCCCGTGCTGGCGGAGATCCACGAGCGGGGCCTCAAGCTAGCGATCGACGATTTCGGCACCGGTCACTCCTCGCTCGGACGGCTCAGCCAGATGCGCGTGACCACGTTGAAGATCGATCGCTCCTTCGTGAGCGGCCTTCCCGACGATCCGAACGCCGCGGTGCTCGTGACCTCGATGATCCAGCTCGCCGGCAGCCTGGGCCTCTACCCCCTCGCCGAAGGGATCGAAACCGAGGAGCAGCGGCGCTTCGTGCTCGAGCGTGGCTGCCAGCTAGGCCAGGGCTTCCTCTTCAGCCGACCAGTGCCTGCGGAGGAAATCCCAGCTCTATACCCGGCCCTCGTCGGGCTCGGGTAACCTCGGGCACGCCTCCGCCAACCTGCCTAAGCGGTCAGCTGGCCCGGCGCAATTGCTCTTCGACCCGACGGTAGTCCGGCGTCTCGGGGGTCAGCTTTTCGAGCGCCGCACGCAGACATTCGGCCGATTGCCGGCGACGACCACGGCGACCGTGAACGAGACCGACGTTGGCCACGACCTGACCTTCGGTTTGCTCATCGTCGAGCTGCCGGAGGAGCGTAAGGGAGCGCCCGAAGTGCGCGAGCGCCGCGTCGTCGTCGCCGCCACGGGCCACAGCCAGCGCCAGGCTATTCAAGGTCAGTGCCTCTCCTCGCTCGTCGCCGAGCTCGCGGACTATCTCGAGCGCCTTGCTGTGGTGGTCGATCGCCGCTCGGATATTCCCGCTCCGCCGTTCGGATGCGCCTCGGGCGTTCAGGCGAGCTGCCTGCCTCCGGCGCCCGGCAAGGCTTCGGCGAAGCTGGGGCCGCGCGCGAGCGAGATCCCCGAAAGCGGAGCCTGAGGCGACCGCGATACGGCTCACGGGAGGCCGCGGGATCCTGGGGCGTGCTCGCCG
>Ga0126307_10000630_pt1 | contig 22837 bp, 23 predicted proteins | sample Plot28_FD_89955 | JGI IMG/M metagenome (GOLD analysis project Ga0126307, IMG submission 89955) | Serpentine soil microbial communities from UC McLaughlin Reserve, CA, USA - Plot28 | ecosystem: Environmental > Terrestrial > Soil > Grasslands | place: USA: UC McLaughlin Reserve, Lake County... | reverse complement strand
GTCGAGCAGCAGGCCGGCCCGCTCCCCCACCGCGACGATGACCAGCCCGGCCGCGAGGATGCCGACGACCTGGTCGGCCTGGTAGAGGGTGCGCAGCAGGCCGACGCCCACGATGTTCTCGCGCGGGTCCGGCAGCACGTCCGGCACGACGGCGCGGTGCGCCGCCTCGAACGGCGCGGTGAACGTCTCGGCCACCAGCAGCAGCAGGAGCAGCAGCCACACCGGCGTCGAGTCCACCGCGAGCAGCGCGATCACGCCGACGACCACCGCCCGGGCCAGGTCGCACGACAGCATCACGACCTTGCGCGGCATCCGGTCGGCCAGGGTGCCCAGCAGCGCCGAGCCGAAGACCGCGGGCACGAAGCTCGCGACGAAGGCCAGCACCGCCAGGAAGGCGCTCTCGGTGCGCGCCAGCACCAAGGAGGCGAGGGCGACGCGGGCGACGTGGTCGCCGAGCTCGCTGGCGACCTGGGCCACGACCAGCCCGCGGAACTCCCGGTGCCGGAGCACGTCGCGCACCGTCGGTCGGCGGGCCGGCACCGGCGCGCCGGCAGCGGGCACCGGCGGTGGCACCGGCGGTGGCACCGGCGCACCAGGCGGCACGCCCGCTCCTCCGTCCGCCGCGCTCACCGGTAGAACACCCTCTCGACGACAGCCCTGGCCCGCCGGGTGGCTCGACGGTAGTCGTCCACGAGCTCCCCCGACGCGCCCGGAGGGTAGCCCAGGACGCGGGCCACCCCGGACAGCTCGCGCAGGTCGGTGGGCAGGCTGTCGCCCGGACGGCCGCGCACCAGCAGCACCGCGTTGCGCACCCGGCTGGCGGTCCGCCACGCGTGCGCGAGCACCTGGGCCTGGTCCGGAGTGACCAGCCCGGCCCGCCGGGCCGCTGCGAGCGCCTCGAGGGTGCGCGGGGTGCGCAGCCCGGGCAGCTCCGCGGCGTGCCGCAGCTGGAGCAGCTGCACGGTCCACTCGACGTCGGCCAGGCCGCCCGGCCCGAGCTTGGTGTGCCGGGCCGGGTCCGCGCCGCGGGGCAGCCGCTCGGCCTCGACCCGGGCCTTGATCCGCCTGATCTCACGCACCGATGCCTCGTCCAGCCCACCCTCGCGGTAGCGCAGCGGGTCGACCAGCTCGACGAACCGGGCGCCCAGGTCGGCGTCGCCGGCGACCGGGTCGGCGCGCAGCAGCGCCTGGCTCTCCCAGACGTGCGACCAGCGGTCGTAGTAAGCGGCGTAGGACGCGAGGGTGCGCACCAGCGGCCCCTGCCGACCCTCCGGACGCAGGTCGGCGTCGACGGTCAGCGGCGGGTCGGGCGAGGGCACCGAGAGCAGCCGGCGCAGCTCGTGCACCACCGCGTGCGCGGCCTCGGACGCCTCCTGCTCCGCCGCCCCCTCGAGCGGCTCGTGCACGAAGAGCACGTCGGCGTCGCTGGCGTAGGACAGCTCGCGGCCGCCGAACCGACCCATCGCGATGACGGCGACCCTGGTCGGCAACGCGCCACCACGGGTCGAGGTGACCGACCGCACGGCGACATCGAGAGCCGACTGCACGGCGGCCGCGACGACGTCGGTGAGCGCCTCCTCGACCTGCTCGACGGTCGCGACGTGCAGTAGGTCGGCGGCTGCCACCCGGAACAGCTCGCGTCGACGGACCCCGCGCGCCACGGTGACCGCAGTTTCCGGGTCGTCGTGCCGCGCGACGGCGCTGGCCAGCTCGGCTGCCAGCTCGGCACGGGTCCCGGGGACCAGCTCGGCGTCGTCCGCGAGCATCCGCACCGCCTCTGGCGCCCGGCCGAGCAGCTCGACGGCGTACCTGCTGCTCGCCAGCAGCAGCGCCATCCGCTCCGCCACCGCACCCTCGTCGCGCAGGACCCGCAGGTACCACGGTGTGGTGCCGAGGGCGTCGCTGATCTGCCGGAAGGCGAGCAGCCCGCCGTCCGGGTCGGGCGCGTCGGCGAACCAGCCGAGGAGCACGGGGAGCAGCGTGCGCTGGATCGCGGCCCGGCGGGACACGCCCTCGGTGAGCGCCTCGAGGTGGCGCAGGGCGCCGGCCGGGTCGGCGTAGCCGAGCGCCTCGAGCCGCGACCGAGCCGCGTCCGGGGTCAGCCGGGCCTCGCCGGACGCCAGCCGGGCCACCGAGCTCAGCAGCGGCCGGTAGAACAGCTTCTCGTGCAGGCGGCGCACCTCGCGGGCGTGCCGGCGCCACTCCCGGTCGAGGTCGCCGACCGGGTCGGCGCGCAGCCCGAGCGAACGGCCGATGCGCCGCAGCTCGACCTCCGCCTCCGGCATGACGTGCGTACGTCGCAGCCGGTGCAGCTGCAGCCGGTGCTCGACGGAGCGCAGGAATCGGTAGGCCTTGTCCAGCGAGGCGGCGTCGGCGCGGCCGACATAGCCGTACGTCGACAGCGACTCGAGCGCCTCCAGCGTGTTGGTGCTGCGCAGGGTCTCGTCGCTGCGGCCGTGCACCAGCTGCAGCAGCTGGACGGCGAACTCGACGTCGCGCAGCCCACCCGGCCCGAGCTTGAGCTCGCGGTGGCTGCTCGTGGTGGCCAGGGTGCCTTCGACCCGGCGACGCATCTGCTGGACGTCGGACACGAAGTCGGGCCGGTCGGCCGCCTGCCACACCATCGGGCCGACGGCGTCGACGTAGGCCTGCCCCAGTGCCAGGTCGCCCGCCACAGGTCGTGCCTTGAGCAGCGCCTGGAACTCCCAGGTCTTGGCCCACCGCTCGTAGTAGGCGACGTGGCTGGCCAGGCTGCGCACCAGCGGGCCGGCCTTGCCCTCAGGACGCAGCGCGGCGTCGACCGGCCAGATGGTGCCCTCGGCGGTCGTCGCGGAGCAGGCCCGCATGAGGGAGACCGCGAGCGCGGTGGCGGTGCGCAGCGCGGCCTGCTCGTCGACGCCCTCGGGCAGGTCGTGGGCCGGCTCGGCGACGAACACCACGTCGACGTCGCTCACGTAGTTGAGCTCGCGGCCTCCGCACTTGCCCATGGCCACGACCGCCAGCCGGCAGTGCCCGGCGTCGGCCGGCCCGACCTGGGCACGCGCGATCGCCAGCGCCGCCTCCAGGGTGGCGCCGGCCAGGTCGGCCAGCTCGGCGGCGACGTCCGCCACCTCGAGCCCGCCGCCGACGTCACGGGCGGCCAGCCCCAGCAGGGCGCCGCGGTAGGCGACCCGGAGCGCGTCGAAGACGTCGGGGAGCCGGTTGCTGGCGACCGGCGCCGGGCCGCCGGGGTCGGCGCCGACGGCGCGCAGCAGCCTCGCGCGCAACCCGTCGGCCGTCGGGCGGGTGTCCGGCTCGTCCTGCAGCAGCCGCCAGTGGTCCGGGTGCCGCGCCAGGTGCTCCCCCAGCGCCACGCTCGAGCCGAGCACCGCCAGCAGCCCGCCACGCAGCCGCTCGTCCTCGCAGAGGGCGGTGGTGAGCTCCCGGGGATCGGCGGCCGCGTCGAGCAGCCGGCCCAGGGCGCTCAGGGCGGCGTCGGGGTCGCCGACCGTGCCGAGGGTCGCCAGGACGCGCTCGTCGCCGACCAGGTCGCTGAGCTCATGCGACGCGTCGACCGTCGCCGCAGCGCGCGTCGGCTCGGTGAAGCCCACCCTGGCCAGCCGTGCTCCGGCGCTGGTGCCGCGTCCGGCTGCCACGGTGCCCGACGCTAACCCGTCGCCCCGCCGGGTGGCGCACCACGCCGGCCCAAGACGTCGTCAAGCAACGGCAAGGCCCCGGCCGCACCGGCGCCGCCGTCCGCACCGGCACCGGCCGCCCGGGCGGCGACCACCCCCCCGAATGCGCGGGCGACCGGCTGCCAGCTCTGCACCAGCCGCGGGGTCTCTCGCTCCACCTCGGCGACCAGGTCGGCCGGCTCCCGGCCGGCGGCGAGCAGCAGCGGGCTGTCCTCGCGGGCCCAGTCCGCGGCGATGGCCGGCGTCACCTCGGGGTGCCCCTGCACCCCCCAGGCCGCCGGGCCGAGGCGGAAGGCCTGGTGCGGGTAGGCCGGTGAGGTGGCGAGGAGCACGGCGCCGGGCGGCAGCGCGTCCATCTCCTCCCAGTGCCACTGCAGGACGGGCGTGCCGGGCGACACCGACGACAGGACCGGGTCGTCGGCAGCCGCCGGCGTCGGGTCGTTGGTGAGCACCCCCAGCTCGGGCCCGGCAGGTCCGCGCCGGACGCTGCCGCCGCAGGCGACGACGAGCAGCTCGGCGCCCAGGCAGATGCCGAAGGTCGGCAGGCCGTCGGCCACCGCTGCCGCGAGCAGGTCACGGGTGGGCGGCAGCCAGGGGCAGTCCGCGTCGTCGAGCGGCCCCATGGCGCCGCCGAGCACCAGCAGCCCGTCATAGGTCCGCAGGGCCTGGGTCGTGGGGAGCTCCTGCGCGGCGTACGGGTGCACGACCTCGAGCACGACCCCCTCGGCGGCGAGCCACTCCCCCCACCACCCGGGGCCGGTGCTTCCCTCGTGCTGGACGACGAGCAGGCGGCTCACAGTGCGGGAAGGTAGCGGTCCAGCTCGAAGGTGGTCACCTCACGGCGGTAATCCAGCCACTCCGCGCGCTTGTTGCGCAGGAAGAAGTCGAAGACGTGCTCGCCGAGCGTCTCGGCGACCAGCTCGCTGCCCTCCATCCGGCGGATGGCCTCCGACAGGTTGGTCGGGAGCGGCTCGATGCCGAGGGCCTGCCGCTCGGCGTCGGTGAGTGCCCAGACGTCGTCCTCGGCGCCGTCGGGCAGGTCGTAGCCCTCCTCGATGCCCTTGAGGCCGGCGCCGAGCACCACCGCGAAGGCGAGGTAGGGGTTGCAGGCCGAGTCCGGCGACCGGATCTCGACCCGGGTGGACTGGCCCTTGGACGGCTTGTACATGGGCACCCGCACCATGGCCGACCGGTTGTTGTGGCCCCAGCACACGTAGGCCGGTGCCTCGCCGCCGCCGAGCAGCCGCTTGTAGCTGTTGACCCACTGGTTGGTGACGGCGGTGATCTCGCCGGCATGGCGGAGCAGACCGGCGATGAACGACCGGGCAGCCTTCGACAGCTGGTAGGGCGCCCCGGCCTCGAAGAACGCGTTGCGCTCGCCCTCGAAGAGGCTCAGGTGGGTGTGCATGCCCGAGCCGGGGTGGTCGGTGTAGGGCTTCGGCATGAACGACGCCTGCACGCCCTGGCTGAGCGCCACCTGCTTCATCACGTGCCGGAAGGTCATGATGTTGTCGGCCGTGGACAGCGCGTCGGCGTAGCGCAGGTCGATCTCCTGCTGGCCAGGAGCGCCCTCGTGGTGGCTGAACTCCACCGAGATGCCCATGTTCTCGAGCATGGTGATGGCGTCGCGGCGGAAGTCGTGCCCGATGCCGTGGGCGATGTGGTCGAAGTACCCGCCCTGGTCCACCGGCGTCGGAGGCAGCCCTCGCCGCTCGCTGGTCGTGGCCGAGCCGTCCTTGAAGAGGAAGAACTCGATCTCGGGGTGGGTGTAGAACGCGAAGCCCATGTCCGCGGCCTTGGACAGCGTGCGCTTGAGCACCTGGCGCGGGTCGGCGTAGGACGGCGCCCCGTCCGGCATGACGATGTCGCAGAACATCCTCGCCGTGCCGGGCGACTCGGAGCGCCAGGGCAGGATCTGGAAGGTGCCGGGGTCCGGCCGGGCGAGCATGTCGGACTCGGCGACCCGCGCGAAGCCCTCGATCGCCGAGCCGTCGAAGCCGATGCCCTCGTCGAAGGCCCCTTCGAGCTCGGCCGGTGCGACGGCCACCGACTTGAGGAAACCGAGGACGTCGGTGAACCACAGCCGGACGAAGCGGATGTCGCGCTCCTCCAGGGTCCGGAGGACGAACTCTTGCTGCTTGTCCATGACGCGCATGGTGTCGCGCGGGTGTTTCCGCGGTGTTACAGGGTTGCGCCTGACGTCGTCCTCGCGGACGGTCCCTCGTCGCACGTCAAGATCGGCTGAACGGCCCCCCGGTCGCCAACTGTTCGGTTCGACATCCTTTGCCAACACCACGCCGGGTCATGGTCAGTCACACAATCAGTGGCGACGATCAATGACAGGAACGTGGAACCTCCCCCCACTCCCCTGGAGAAGACATGACCCGCACCGCCGCTCGCGCCCTTCCCTCCACCGCCGTCGCGTTCCTCCTCGCGCTAGCCCTCGCCGTCGCTGCCGTGCTGGTCGCCGGCACCGGCCTGGCCGGCTCGGACGACGCCGGAGCGACCTGGAACCGCGGCCCGGGCAAGGGCGCGACGTGGAACTCGGTCGAGGCCGCGACGTGGAACCGCGGCCCCGGCAAGGGCGCGACCTGGAACTGACCGGAGCGCCCACCGGCCCTCGCGGAGGATCTCCGAAGGTTTTACCCAGGGCAACCTCGCAAACCCGCAGCGTGACCGTCGAGCATGGCGCAGACTGCTGACGTGGCGGAACGTCCGCCGGGCGACCGGCTGATCTGGCTCGTGAGCGCCGGGCTCGCGACCGCAGGAGCGCTCCTGTGGTGGCGAGGCCTCGCCCTGCCCGAGAACGACCCGCACCTGTGGTGGCCGGCCGTGGCACTGGTCTTCGCCCTCAGCGAGCGCTTCGCGGTCCACCTGCCCTTCGGCCGTGACCTCCACAGCCTCACCTTCAGCATGGCGCCCATGGTGCTCGGGCTGTTCTTCCTCGACGCCGGAGAGCTGGTCCTGGCGGCCGTCCTCGGGATGCTGCTGACCCAGGCGGTCATCTACCGCAACCCGCCGATCAAGCTGGCGTTCAACACGGCCTCGATCTTCCTGCAGGCCTCGGTCGCGGTGGCGGTCTTCTCCGCCGTGGTCGAGGCGACCGGTGTCACCGCGAGCGAGCTGGACCCCGTCACCTGGCTGGCCGCGCTCGCGGCGACCGTGGCCGCCGACCTGCTCGGCAACCTCGCGCTGTTCGCGATCATCGCGATCCGCCAGGGCCAGTGGGACCTCGCCGAGCTCGGACGAACCCTCGCCATCGCTGCCGTCGGCACCGTCGTCGTCACCGACCTCGCCCTGCTGACCGCCCTGGTCATGGTCCGGGAGTCCCAGGGGCTGGTTCTGCTCGGCGTCGTGGCGGTGCTCTCCTTCCTGCTCTACCGCGGCTACCACGTGCAGCGGCTGCGCTACGGGCGGCTGCAGCTGCTCTACTCGTTCACGCGCTCGGTCGACCAGGCGCTGCAGGCCGGCACGGTCGGCGAGACGGTCACCTCGGAGGCGCGGACGCTGCTGCGGGCCGGGCACGCCGCCGTCCTCGCGTGCTCGCCGGACTGCCAGGGCACCTGGTACGCCGCGGCCTGCGACGGCACTCCCCTGCGGCTGGTCCGCGGCGGGAGCACCAAGGCCCACCACGAGCTGCGGGCCGCCGCTCACCTCGACGGCATGGCAGCTCCGCTGCGCGACGGGGGCGAGATCATCGGCGTCCTGGTCGTCGCCGACCGGCTCGACGACGTCAGCACGTTCGACCACGAGGACGAGCTGCTCTTCGAGGCGCTGGCCAGCCACGCCGGGGTCGCCCTGGCCAACTCCGGCCTGGTCGAGCGGGTCCGCGCAGCAGCGGAGGAGACCGAGCACCTCGCGCTGCACGACCCGCTCACCGGCCTGCCCAACCGGCTGCACTTCCAGCAGCGGCTCGAGCGGCGGCTCGCCACCACCGGCTCGGCCGCGGTCCTGCTCATGGACATCGACCGCTTCAAGGAGGTCAACGACACCCTCGGCCACGACGTCGGCGACCAGCTGCTCGCCGAGGTCGCCAACCGGCTTCGTGCCCTCGGCTCGGACGAGACCGTCGTCGCCCGGCTCGGCGGCGACGAGTTCGCGGTGCTGCTCGGCGGCGACGACGTCCACGTCGAGGGCATGGTGGCCCGCATCTTCCGCGACGTGGCCCGGCCGATCCAGCTCGGCGACGTCACGATCGACGTGTCGGTGAGCGTCGGGATCTCCGCGACCCCTCGCGACGGCTCCTCCGCCGCACTGCTCCTCCGCCGGTCGGAGGTCGCGATGTACGACGCCAAGGACGGCCTGAGCGGAGTCGCCCGCTACTCCCCCGACCGTGACCCCTACAGCTCCCGCCGCCTGTCGCTGATCGGCGACCTCGCTCGGGCCCTGGACGACGGCACCCTCGAGCTGCACTACCAGCCGCAGGCCGACCCGTCCTCCGGCCAGATCACCGGCGTCGAGGCGCTGATCCGCTGGACCCATCCGCTGTGGGGGCAGGTGCCGCCGGACGAGTTCATCCCGCTCGCCGAGCACACCGGGTTGATCCGACCGCTCACCCGCTTCGTCATCGAGACCGCCGTGCGGCAGTGCGTGGCCTGGCAGGAGGCCGGGACCCCGGTGCTGATGGCGGTCAACGTGTCGATGCGCAACCTGCTCGAGCCGGAGCTGGCCGACACGGTGGCCCGACTGCTCGTGCAGGCCGGCCTACCGGCGGCGCTGCTCAAGCTCGAGGTGACCGAGAGCGCAATCGTCGCCGAGCCGGAGCGCGCGGTGCAGGCGCTGGAGCGGCTGGTGCAGCTCGGGCTGTCGGTCTCGGTCGACGACTTCGGCACCGGCTACTCCTCGCTGACCCGGCTGCGCAGCCTGCCGGTGCAGGAGGTCAAGATCGACAAGAGCTTCGTGCGGCACCTCGGCGAGCGGCAGGACGACCTGGCCATCGTCCGCGCGGTCATCGGCCTCGGCCACGACCTCGGCCTGCGCGTGCTAGCCGAGGGCGTGGAGGACGAGCGCAGCTGGCGGGTTCTCGAGGAGCTCGGCTGCGACCTCGTGCAGGGCTTCTTCCTCGCCAGACCGATGCCCGCGGCCGCGATGACGATCTGGCTCGGCGACCGGATGTCGGGCTTCGCGACCCGGCTGCGCACCGAGCAGGAGGGCGACGACCAGCCGGCACCCCGCCCCCTCGGCGGCGGCGCGCCCCGGCGCCAGGCTGGCCCGACGCGTCGCTGACCCGCTCACTAGGCTCGTGCTGTGCCGCAGCTGCGCCTCGCTCTCGCCCAGTTCGACCCCGTCGTCGGCGACCTGGAGGGCAACGCGCAGCGCATCGCCGACCTCGCCGAAGAGGCTGCACGGTCCGGGGCGCACGTCGTCGCCTTCCCCGAGATGGCACTGACCGGCTACCCGGTCGAGGACCTCGTGTTCCGGCGCTCGTTTGTCGACGCGTCCCGCCGGGCGATGGCCGACCTGGCGCGGACGCTCGGCGGCTCGGCGGCCGCGGACCTGCTCGTCGTCGTCGGCTTCCTGAACGGCATGCCGGATGCGCCGCACGTCCTCGGCACCCCGAAGGGCGCCCCGCAGAACGCCGCCGCCTTCGTGCACCGCGGTGAGGTCGTCGGGTGCTACGCGAAGCACCACCTGCCCAACTACGGGGTCTTCGACGAGTACCGCTACTTCGTCCCCGGGTCGTCGCTGACCGTCGCCCGGGCGCACGGCATCGACGTCGCCGTCGTCATCTGCGAGGACATCTGGCAGGAGGGCGGCCCGGTCGCCCGCACCCGCGAGGCCGGCGCGGGGCTGCTCGTCGTCATCAACGGGTCGCCGTACGAGCGGGACAAGGACGACGCCCGGCTCGACCTGGTCCGGCGCCGGGCCGTGACGGCCGGCTGCACGCTCGCCTACGTCAACATGGTCGGCGGGCAGGACGAGCTGGTCTTCGACGGCGACTCGATCGTTGTGTCCGCGGAGGGCGAGGTCCTCGCCCGGGCACCGCAGTTCGAGGAGGTGCTCCTCGTGGTCGACCTCGACCTGCCGGCGGCCACTGGTGGCGGCAGCCCGGTCACGGCCGCTGAGCCGGTGCGACGCGTGACGCTGTCGAGCGAGCCCCTGGCGCCGTACGACGCGGTGACCGCACGTGTCGCCCCGCGTCTGGTCGACGAGGCGGAGGTGTACGGCGCGCTGGTGACCGGTCTGCGCGACTACGTGGCCAAGAACGGCTTCCGCAGCGTGGTGCTCGGACTGTCCGGCGGCATCGACTCGGCGCTCACCGCCGTCATCGCGTGCGACGCGCTCGGCGCCGGGAACGTGTATGGCATCTCGATGCCGAGCAGCTACTCGAGCGACCACTCGCGCTCCGACGCCGACGACCTGGCGCGCCGCACCGGGCTCGTCTACTCGACGGTGCCGATCGCCCCGATGGTCGACGCCTTCCTCTCGTCGCTCGAGCTGACCGGGCTGGCGGAGGAGAACCTGCAGGCCCGGGTGCGCGGCACGACGCTGATGGCCCTGTCCAACCAGCACGGCCACCTGGTGCTCGCCACCGGCAACAAGAGCGAGCTCTCGGTCGGCTACTCGACGCTCTACGGCGACTCGGTCGGCGGCTACGCGCCCCTCAAGGACGTGCCCAAGACGTCGGTGTGGGAGCTGTCGAGGTGGCGCAACGCCGACGCCGAGGCGCGCGGCGAGACACCGCCGATCCCGGAGTCCTCCATCACCAAGCCGCCTTCCGCCGAGCTGCGTCCCGGCCAGCTCGACACCGACTCGCTGCCGGATTACGGCCTGCTCGACGACGTGCTGGACGACTACGTGGAGCAGGACCGCGGGTCGTCGGAGCTGCTGGCCGCAGGCTTCGCCCGTGAGCTGGTCGAGCAGGTGCTCCGGCTCACCGACGTCGCCGAGTACAAGCGCCGGCAGTACCCCCCCGGTCCGAAGATCTCCTACAAGGCGTTCGGCCGCGACCGCAGGCTGCCCATCACCAACCGCTGGCGCGAGCACGCCACGCCGCCGGTGCCCTCCAGCGACTGACGCGTGGCACCATGAAGGTGTCCGGGGACTTCACCAGGGAGCCTCGAGGCGACCAGGAGGACGCATGTCCGAGACGACTTCCCCCTACGGCTCCGGCCCGTCGGCCGCCGACGCACCGCCGCCAGCGAAGCGGGTCCGGCTCCACCACCTGAAGGCGATGAAGGAGCGCGGCGAGCGCTTCGCGATGCTGACGTCCTACGACCAGCTCACGGCCGAGATCTTCGACGAGGCGGGCATCCCGCTGCTCCTGGTCGGCGACTCGGCGGCCAACAACGTGCTCGGCTACGAGACGACGCTGCCGGTGACGGTCGACGAGCTGCTCCCGCTGGTCCGCGCCGTCGCACGGGGCGCGCACCGGTCGATGGTCGTGGCCGACCTGCCCTTCGGCTCCTACCAGGTGTCGCCGGCGCAGGCGCTCGAGACGGCCGTGCGGTTCATGAAGGAGGGCTCGGCCCACGCGGTGAAGCTGGAGGGTGGCGCGCAGGTGGCGCCGCAGGTGCGGGCGCTGGTCGACGCCGGCGTTCCGGTCATGGCGCACATCGGCTTCACGCCGCAGAGCGAGCACCAGCTGGGGGGTTACCGGGTCCAGGGCCGCGGTGACACCGGTGACGAGCTGGTGCGCGCCGCCCTGGCCCTGCAGGACGCGGGTGCCTTCGCGATCGTCCTGGAGATGGTGCCGGCCGACGTCGCCAAGCGGGTGACGGCCGAGCTGGTGATCCCCACCATCGGCATCGGCGCGGGCGTCGACTGCGACGGGCAGGTGCTGGTCTGGCAGGACATGGTCGGACTTCGCCGTGGACCCTTCCCCCGCTTCGTCAAGCACTACGCCGACCTCAGAGGCGCGCTGGGCGACGCCGCCCAGGCGTTCGCGGCCGACGTGCGGGACCGCGAGTTCCCGGGCGAGGAGCACACCTTCCACTGAGGGCGCGGCGGTCGGCCCGCGGGCGGGCCGCGCAGGGCAGCATGGCGGGGTGGACAGTGCCCGCGTCCTCCTGCTGAGGGAGGCGCTCGCCGGATCGGGGTGGGTCGAGCGCACCGTGTCGTTCGCGTCGTCGCTGCGCCGGATCCGCGACCCCGGAGGGCTTCTCCTCGTCGGCACCCCCGACGAGGAGCCGTGGCACCTCGCCGCGCACCTCGACGACGAGTCGCGCATCTCGGGCATCGCGCAGCTGCAGCCCACGCTCGTCCGCTGGTCCCCGCCACCGGACGCACCGGCTCACCTGGCCGTCACGATGGCCCGCCTCGAGGCGGCACGACGCGGCGAGACGGTCTTCGTCGTCGCACCGGACGCACCACCGGAGTCACTGCTCGAGCGCGTCTCCGACGCACGACGCATCGGGGCGACCGTGCTGTCGATCGACGACGGAGACGACGACCTCGCCGGGCTCGCGCACGACCGTCTCGTCGTGCCGTCGGCTTCCACGCAACGTGTCGTCGTCGCGACCGAGCTGCCCGACGACATCGCCGGCGTCGGCGTCGGTGACGTCGACATCGACACCGTGTCGCACCTCGTGAGTGTCGCGGCCGGAGAAAACGTGTCGCGTCCGTCGATGCGCGATCGCATCGCGCGCATGCTCGATCGCGTGAGTGGTCCGCCACCAAGCACCTGACGCGCCGTCGCACGATGCGATGTCGGCGCGATCGAGAAAGCGTTGCACAGCAACGAGTTTCGATCCCTGTGTCACGCGACGTACGCACTACTAGAAGGCGAAGTCGACGGCGGCTGCGCGGTCCGCGCGACGTCCGTGCACACATCGACGCAGGTCGTGCGACGTGGTGCGCGAAAAACTGCTTGTGCGAAATGCTGGTAACCGTCGCCTGGTCGTGCAACCTTTTCATGAGACGTCGACCAACGGGTTCGGCGACAGATGCAGGAGGCGCGTGTGCCGGCAACAGAAGAAGACGCCACGGCGAAGGTGACTTCCGCCGCAAGCAGCTCGTCACGCAAGACGACAAGTGCTCGCACGACGAAGAAGGCGGCGAAGAAGTCGCCGGCCAAGAAGGCCGCGAAGAAGTCCGCAGCCAAGAAGACCACCGCGAGGAAGACGGCCAAGAAGGCCGCGAAGAAGTCCGCAGCCAAGCGCACCACCAAGAAGTCGACTGCCAAGAAGACCGCAGCGAAGAGGTCGACGGCGCGCAAGAGCACCGCCAAGAAGACCACCGCGCGCAAGTCCGCGGCACGCAAGACCGCCAAGAAGGCGACCAGGAAGTCGACCGCGAAGAAGACGGCGCGCAAGAGCACCGCCAAGAAGACCGCAGCCAAGCGCACCACCAAGAAGGCCACGACCCGCAAGGCCGCGGCCAAGAAGGGCGCTGCCACCCGCGCGAGGAAGACCTCAGCGCGCAAGACCGCCGCCAAGAAGGGCGCCGCGACGCGCGCCCGCAGGGCGGCCAAGAAGAGTTGACCAGCACCTGACGAATGGAGGGGCCGCACCCGAGGGGTGCGGCCCCTCCGTCGTCAGTGCTGTGGTCAGCGCTTATTGTCGCCGGTACGGCGCTCCGGTCACTCGTCGTTCCAGCGGGGGTCCTTGTCCCACTGCTCGGTGCGCTCCGCGGCGTGGCTGATCGCCGCCGTGGCCTCCTCGCGGGTCGCGTAAGGCCCCATCCGCTCCGAGTTGGCGCAGCCGGTCCCCTGCTCGACCTCGTTGTGCTTGAGGCAGAACCACCACTGGTCGTCGTCATCGCTCATGGCGGCATCCTTCCCCGCAACTAGACTCCAGCACCATGCCTCTGCTCACTCCGGGCCGCATCTCGCCCCGGCGCCCGGTCCCCGACTCGATCCCGTGCCCCGAGTACGTCGACGAGCCGGCGCCGGCGCGGTTCACCGGATCGGAGGTCAAGGACTCCGACACCGTGGCCCGCATGCGGGTCGCCGGCCGGCTCGCGGCCGAGGCGATGGCCGAGGTCGCGCGGCACATCGCTCCCGGAGTCACGACCGACGAGCTCGACCGGGTCGGCCACGACTTCCTCGTCCAGCGGGGCGCCTATCCCTCCACGCTCGGCTACAAGGGCTTCCCGAAGTCGCTCTGCACCTCGGTCAACGAGGTGATCTGCCACGGGATCCCCGACAGCACCGAGCTGCGCGACGGCGACATCGTCAACATCGACATCACGGCCTTCGTCGGCGGCGTCCACGGCGACACGGACGCGACCTACCTGGTGGGTGACGTCGCCGAGGAGGACCGGCTGCTCGTCGAGCGGACCCGCGAGGCGCTGCGACGGGCGATCAACGCCGTGCGCCCGGGGCGTCCGCTCAGCGTGGTCGGCCGGGTCATCGAGTCGTACGCACGCCGGTTCGGCTACGGCGTCGTGCGCGACTTCACCGGGCACGGCATCGGGACGGCCTTCCACTCGGGGCTGGTGGTCCCCCACTACGACGACCCGCGCTACTCCACGCTGATGGAGCCTGGCATGACGTTCACCATCGAGCCCATGCTGAACCTGGGCACCCACGAGTGGGAGATGTGGGACGACGGCTGGACCGTGGTGACCGCCGACGGTAGGCGCTCCGCCCAGTTCGAGCACACCATCCTGGTGACCGACGGCGGCGCGGAGGTCCTCACGGTGACCGGCTGACGGAGCGGGCGTCAGGCCTCGAGGACCAGAGCCGCGCGTGCATCTCTCGCGCCCGCGGCAGCTCGTTCCGCGGGGTCGCCGGGAGGTCTTCCCAAGGCGAGTCGTCCAGCCAGCGCTCCAGCTGCTGCATGACGAGCAGGAAGCCGAGGGCGAGCCACGGACCCGCCAGGGCGAGGTAGATCACGACTCGGTGCCGGGATCGGCCGTCCGTCGGAGGGCCGACCCCAGGTCGGTCGGGCGCTTGGGCAGGTCTCGGCGCAGGCCCACGTTGAACTCCTGCACGGTGACCATCAGGCCGAGCAGGTTCACGTCGACGGGTCCGATGTGCACGAGGTGGGTCTCGGCGTCGGTCTCGACGAGGGCTGCGCAGGTGAGCCGTCGGCTGCACATACCGACGTGTGTCCCGTCCGCGTCGCGCAGCTCACCGGTGAAGATGCCGGCGGCAGCCAGCTGACCGAACTGGTTGACCAGCCGCTCCAGCCGGTACGACCCGGTGAACGTGCCGCGGCCGCCGGACGGGGCGGGGAACGTCCCGACCAGCTCGGCGTTCGTGCCGGGCGGGCCGGTGCCTGGCGCGGGTGAGCTCGACGGACTTCGGAACGGCAGAACGGTCATGGGTCTGCTCCTTCGGGGGTATGGCTGGACCGTGTCACCTATGAGGACGCCTTCGGCCGGCTCGGATGACGTGCCGCGGGGCGTACTGTTCGCGCCGTGAGCGCCGCGCCGTCGGACCCGGGGACGGGGCACCCGGCTAACCTCGACGTCGCCGCGCTGATCCCGATGGTGAGGCGGATCATCGGTGCCCGCGTGTCGGACCCGACCGCGGCGGAGGATCTCGTCCAGGAAACCCTCACGCGCGTCCTTGGGGCGGTCGAGCGGGTCGAGCCGGGCATGCTGGAGCCCTACGCCATCGTCACGGCCCGCAACGTCGTCGCCACGCTGTGGAAGGACAAGGACCGTCACCAGCGCAACCAGCACCGGGTGGTGGACCTGCGGCCCCCGGCGGCGCCGGACGAGGAGTTGTTGGCCCGCGAGGAGCGGGCCGCCGTCAGCGCGGCGCTGTCCCGCCTGCCCGAGGACGAGCGGGCCACGCTGGTCGCCCACGAGGTGGGCGGCAGGGACACCCGCTCGCTCGCAAGTGAGCTCGGCTCCTCGCCCGGCGCGGTGGCCGCCCAGCTGCACCGCACCCGGGCTCGGCTACGGGTGGAGTACCTGCTGGCTCTGGAGCAGAGGGAGCCACCGACCGATCGCTGCCGCCCCGTACTGCTGGCCATCTCCGGTGGTGACCGGCGCCGGCAGCGCGAGGTCGGGGCAGCACGCCACCTGCTGGAGTGCCAGGTGTGCGCAGACCTGAGCCAGCCGCTGATGGAGCGGGCGCAGCAGAGGGACACCGAGGTCCGCGTCGCCATCCGGACCGACGCCGACATCGTCACGGCGCGGCAGCAGGTCCGCGAGCTGGCGGCCAAGGGCGGCTTCACGGGTACGGAGCTCACGCTGATCGCGACGGCCGTCTCGGAGGTCGCCCGCAACATCGTCCGCTTCGCCGGCAGCGGAGAGATCTGCCTCGAGCTCGTCGAGGAGGACCGGCCGGGTGTGCGGGCGACCGCGCGCGACACCGGTCCCGGCATCGTCGACGTGGACGAGGCCATGCAGGACGGGTTCAGCACCTACCACGGACTGGGGTTGGGGCTTCCGGGAGCGCGCAGGCTGATGGATGAGTTCGCAGTGGCGTCCGAACCCGGGCGCGGGACCACAGTGACCATGACCAAGTGGCGTCAGGAGAGGTGACCATGACCGAGGACGACCAGGCCGACGTCGCGAACGAGGTCGCGGCGGATTTCCCGACGTTGGACCACGAGGACGAGGACCAGCTCCTGCCCCAGCTGGTGGCGCACCTGCGGGAGCACCGGACCAAGCTCCGCGAGGAGTGGTCCAACCGCATCCAGGACTCCCACCTGCTGCAGGCGATGACCCCGCAGGAGATGGGGGCGGAGACGACCTCGGTCTACGACAACTACGTCGAGGTGCTCGAGACGGGCAGTGTCGAGGCGCTCCAGCACTACGCCCGCGACCTGTCCGAGCGGATCATCCCGCGTGGTGTCGAGACGCACGAGGTCGTGGGGATCGTCCTGCTGCTGCGTGACGTCCTGGCGCGATCCCTCTTCGAGAAGTACCAACAGGACTTCGCGCTGCTGAACCGCGTGCTCGACGCCTACGAGCCGGCGGCGAACCGGATCGCCAACACGGTCGCCGTCAGCTTCGTCGACGAGCGGGAGCGGGTCATCCGCCAGCAGCAGGACTCGATCCGGGAGCTCTCGACCCCGGTCCTGCCGGTGCGTGAGCGCCTCCTGATCCTCCCGATCATCGGCGTGCTGGACGCCGAGCGGGCCCGGCAGCTCACCGAGCAGCTGTTGACCGGCATCCGCACCCACCGGGCGAAGGTTGTCGTCATCGACATCACCGGCGCACCTGACGTCGACGAGTCGGTCGCCAACCACCTGGTGCAGACCGTCGACGCGTCACGGCTGATGGGTGCGAGCGTCATCATCACCGGCCTGTCTCCCGAGATCGCCCAGACGCTGGTCACGATCGGCGTCGACCTCAGCAAGATGAACACCATCGGCGACCTGCAGGGCGGTCTGGAAGAGGCGGAGCGGCTGCTCGGCTACAACACGATGACCCGAGAGGACGGTGCAGCCGAGTAGTGCCCACCGGACCGGCGCTCGTCTCGATCCTGCGGCAGGGAAGCTACCTGATCGCGTCGATCCACACTGCCCTGGACGACTCGCAGATGGTCCGGTTCCAGAACGACCTCGTCGACCGGATCGGCGCCGGACGGGCCCGCGGCGTGATCATCGACGTCGCCGCGCTGGACGTGCTCGACTCGTTCGGCTCGAGGACGCTGCGCAACATCGCCGAGATGGCCCGGCTGCGCGGTGCCCTCACCGTGATCGTCGGCATCCAGCCGGACGTGGCCTACGCCATGGTCGCGCTGGGCATGGGCACCGGTACGGTCGCGACCGCGCTCGACCTGGAAGAGGGGCTCGCCTACCTCGACGCCAACGTGCCGAAGCGAAGCTCCGTGGGGCCTCGTCCATGAGGTCCGCCGCATGAGGTCAGCCGACGACGTCCACCGCGACTACCGCACCGCCTTCCTGAGATACCTCCCCAGGCGGGAGGAGGCAGCACTGCACAGTGGTTACCTCTTGGGCCGATCAGCACTGGAGGACGGGCTGAGCATGCTCGAGATCGCCCGCATGCATCACGCCGTCCTCCTGGACGTCCTCGACGACTCGCGTCACGAGGACCTGCGTGACATTGCGTCCGCCGCGGCGGAGTTCCTGGTGGAGGTCCTCGCGACGTACGACATGACGCATCGAAGCCTTCCTCCGCGAACCGCCGAGCCGGGCTGACATCGGCTCCAGAACGGCAATCGGCGTTGCGGCACGTGCGTCGCACCGACGTGCCACGTCATCAGGTGGCCCCAGCGGCGTCCTCATGGCATGTGCACCCGTCTTCCGACCGCCGAGCAGGGACCGTCGCCCGATGAGTGACACCGGCACCTGGAGCTACGCGGCGGGCGAGGAGTGGGCGCCGGGCGACCTCGTGGGTTACCAGGTCGAGGCTCTCGACGGCCCGCTGGGCACCGTCGACGAGTCGTCGGCCAACCTCGCGGACGGGTTCGTCGTAGTACGCACGCGCCGGTGGAGCCTCGGCCGGAAGGTGCTGATCCCGGCCTGCCTGCTCACCCGCGCCGACTCGCACCACAGGACGGTGCACCTCGACCGGACCAAGCGAGAGGTCAGGAAGGCGCCGCGGTCCGACCCGGCGACGTACCGCGACAAGACCCGTCTCGAGGCGCTGCTCCGGTACTACGGGGAGTGAGCTCAAGCCAGAGCTGATGAGCCGCTCAGAACTGGGCGTCGTGCTCCGCGACGAAGCGCGTGCCCTGCGGGCGGACGACCCAGACGCGGATGTCCTTGCCGCTGTTGTCGACGTCCTTCTCGTGGAAGCGGACGGTCGAGCCGTGGACGGAGCCGGACCCCTGCACGAGGTGCGGCGGGTCGAGGTCCACCAGGAACGAGACGTCGCCGGCGAACTGCTCGAGACGGTCAGGAATGCGACCCTCCACGGCGAGGACGGGCACCGACATGCCTGAGGGGACGGTCGTGGGTGTCGAGAATGACATGGCAGAAGGTCCTTAGGTGGGTTCGGGTGCTCAGTGTGCAGCTTGCTGCCTGGGAACGCCGCCGCCGTCCGGCAGGTCCGGCAGGGCCACGTCGCCGCTGTCGGGTGCGGCCGCGGCCTCGGCGTGGAGGCAGTCGCGATAGACCTGCTCGTAGGCGGCCACCATGGCTGCCGGGCTGAACGCCCGCTCGACGTGCTGCCGGCACGCCCCGGGGTCGATCTGGTCCAGCATCCCGAGGCACTCGACCAGCTGCTCGGGCTCCTCCCGGACGAAGCCCGTGACGCCGTCCACGACGACTTCCGGCACCGCGCCCCGGGCCAGCGAGAGCACCGGGGTGCCGCAGGCCATCGCCTCTAGGAGCACCATCCCGAAGGGCTCCTCCCACTGCAGCGGGAAGACCAGCGCAGCAGCCCGCCCCAGCAGCTCGTACTTCGCGGCCGCGTCCATCTCGCCCAGGTACTCGGCATCGGGGCCGAGCCGAGGCTCGACCTCTGCGTCGAAGTACTCCTGCTCGTCGGGCTCGCTGCACTTGCCCGCGAGCACGATGCGTCGCCCCGCCTGCTGGGCGACGTCGATGGCCAGGTGGGCGGCCTTGTCCGGAGAGAAGCGCCCCAGCCACACCACGAAGTTCTCCTTGTCCCCCCGCCAGGGGACGGCCGCAGCGTCGAGACTGTTGTGCACGACCGCGCGCCACGGCAGCGTCGGCGTCAGGTCGACCTGCGACTGGGAGATGGCCACCAGGTGCATCGAGTCCCCGGCCGCCGCGAGGTACTCGCCCCACTCACCGGTGGCCGGGCCGTGCGAGGTCACGACGGTCGGGACGGATCGGTCGCGTGCCAGGGCCGGGCCGATGGCGGAGTGGTCGTGCACGACGTCCGGCCGCAGCTCGGCTAGCTGCTCCGCCACCCGCGCGGCGTGCACCAGCTCCGGCTCGGGGCGGCCCAGCCTGGGCCACTGCGGCTCGTCGAACGTGGGCAGCAACCGGGCCTCGGTCCGCGAGCCGGCCGCAGCGAGCAGGGTGACCTGGTGGCCTCGGCGCACCAGGCCGTCCGCGAGCTGGGCGACGACCGCCTCGATGCCGCCGTAACCCGCAGGTGGGACCGCGTAGAAGGGCGGCGCCACCAGCGCGATCCTCAGCGGTGCAGGGGCGCTGGGCGGGCTGACGAGGACGTCGAGGGCTGGCTCTCTGGGGATGCTCACCCTATGACGACGCCGTCGCACGGCAGGCATGACGCGGGACGAAGGCCCGACTCTGCTGCGTCGACTACCGGCCACAAGGAGTGAGCAGCTACCCCGCAAATCCGGAGCACGAGGGGCGTCATCGACCCCCGCTCACGTCGTCTTCAGGGAGACCACCACCACAGGGACGCAGACCGAGGAGGCCACGTGAAGCTGCTCAACGCGCCGATCCGACCCTCGTTGCTGCCGGACCCCACCCGGCTGGTCGTCGGCTGGACCACCTTCCGGCACACCATGCGCGACCGCGGCCCGTGCGCGTGCTGGATCTGCGCGGAGGAGAGGCCCCATCGGGAGGGCCGGCGGATGGCCGCACGTCTCCGGGACCACGTCCACGACGAGAGCCACGACCGCATCACCGAGCAGGTGCGATCTCCAGCCCCTTGAGGGGTTCAGGCTCGGGCTGATTCACAAGCGGCGGTCGCAAGAGTGCGCGTCGGTGCCGGTGCTCGGGCTCTTGCACGAGTCAGTTCCCGTGCCGCCGAAGTTCTCGTCACGCCCGGAGCCACCGACGAGGCGGTCGTCGCCCGTGTAGCCGTAGAGGTCGTCCGCGCCGCCACGACCATGCAGGGTGTCCGGTCCGCCGTAACCGATCAGCACGTCGTTGCCGAGACCGCCGACCAGACCGTCAGCGAACCGCCCGCCCAGCACACGGTCATCGCCGTTCTTGCCGTACAAGGAGGCGCGGCCGCCGTCAGCGCGCAGGATGTCCGCACCGTTCCCGCCGGATGCCAGCTGATACGCCGGGTTCTCAGCCGCGGCCATGGCTGGCTGGGTCCGACGGAGATCCAGTCGTCGCCGCTTCCGCCCAGGATGCTGTCGAAGCCCCGGCCGCCGTCGATGCGGTCGTTCCCGTCACCGCCGCGAAGGACCTCAGAAACCTGCCACTCCGGGTCGAACTCCTGCTGGGGGGACCGGATGACGAGCGGGTTGTCACCTCCGCAGAGAAGGTCAGCACCGCCCAGACCGTCGATGACGTCCGTGCCGCCGAGACCGCTGATCACGTCAGCCCCGTCGGTGCCGGTCAGCACGTCATCGCCTTCGGTCCCGACAACGGTGGCGGCCTGACCGAAGCATGTCGTAGAGCTCTCGTCGACCGCCGCCCAGGCGGTGAGAGGGACGGCGAGGGAAAGGATGGCGCCGCTGACGGCGACGATGGTGCGCTGCACGTTTCTCCCGTTGCTTCCCAGCTGGCTGAGTCGATGACGAAGCAGGAACCTACCTACCCGGAAGAGCCAGACGTGCCGTCCCGGGAACGTGATCTCCGTCACCCAGGTGCCTGGTCGAAGAGGCACCGGAAGATGCTCACACGACCTTCCGCCCGCTTGGCGGCAGGGAGACGGGGCGCCGACCGGATGCTCGGCCTGACGGCGACTGAGCTGGAGGACCACGGCTGCCAAAAGGCGGCTCCCCCAGATCTGGCCAAAACCTTTCGCGCTGACTTGGTCACCGAAGTTGGCGACGAGAGTGGACGAGGTCATCAAGCTGCGCGAGCGGTTCGCCGCGCGCCTGAACTCGTGAGGCCGAGGTCCGGTTACTCCTGCGCCGGTCCGACGGCTACTCCTGCGCCGGTCCGACGGCGCCCGCAGCACTCTCTTCGTCCGGAACTGTCAGCGAAAGGCCCGACCCGTCCGGGCTTCGTACCCAGCCCACGACGTGAGGGCGGCTCATGCAACGCCGCGGCGTTGACCTGTTTGCCTCGTACCTCGGCGTCGTCCGCCCGGACGTAGAGGAGACGGGTCAGCAACAGAGGGTCCGGACCCGGGTTCGTGGTCGTTCTGCGTGAGAGGGCCGAAGCGCACTTGCGCGGCGATCCGCTGGTGGCTGTCGTCGTGGGCTTGACGGCGGAGGTTGGAGGCCATCCGGCGGCCCTCCCGCACTTTGCTGGGCCGTCCTGGACCGCTCGCCCGCAGGGTGGTGACCGATCGCGTGGAGAAGGTGGGCAAGTGCATGTAGGCCTCCAGGTCCGAGTCCGGCGCGTTGCGATGACGAGCAAGCCCGGCATCACGGAACGACAGGGGCGGCCCCAAGCCCGTGCCTGCGCGCCAGGCTCGGGGCCGCTGTCGGTGGCGGATCAGGAAGGCGGCGGGTAGCCGCCGCGCCCTATCTGCTCGGTCAGTGGCGACGCGCGGTGCGGTCGCTCCCGGTCAGGTCGACATCACCCTCAGCGGCGACCTGCTCCTTACGGACCTCCTCGGAGACCTGCTCCTCGCGCTCCTCGGTGTCCTTGGTGAGGCGCACCCGCTCGACCGGCACCGTCTCCTTGGCCACCACGGGGCGCTCCTCGGTGAGGGTGACCTCGTGCTCCTCCTCCGAGATGTCCTTGCCTCGCAGAGCCTTGCCTCGGTTGGCGTCGGTGATCGGCTCGCGCTCCAGGCGCGCCTTCTCCTTCTTGACCGGCACCTGCACGTCGACCTCCTCGGTCTCGACCCACTTGCGCAGCCGAGCCTTACCGGCCGTAACCTGCTCGGTCCCGGCCCGGACCCGCTCCTCGGACCGCGTCATGGCGTCGTCGGTGTTGGGACCGGAGGTGTCATGACCGGCTGCCCTGCCCTTCCCGGCTCCTCGGCCGGCGTACTCCAGGTTGTAGTAGGCGTAGAGCTCCCGCTCCTGGGTCTCGTCGAGATGACCGCCGCCGACCAGCACGTTGGGAGCACCCTTGATGACGTCCTTGGCGTAGGGGACCACGACGCCGTCGCCGGTGCGGTGGGCCTCTCCGAGGGGGACGAAGCTCTCGCTCGCGCCGAAGAAGCCGGTGTTGACCGTGGCCCACTCCGGTGCGCCTGTCTCGTCGTCGAGGAAGATCTGACCGATCTTGCCGACCTTGTCGCCGCTGCCGTCCAGCAGCTGGGTGCCGATGAGCTCTCGGATGTCCGTGCGGGTGATCATGCGCTCTCCTTGGGTTCTGGCGTGGGTCGGGAATGCGCGTACGTCGCTCTGTCACCCCGGAAGACGCTCTTGGTCAGCGGACATGACGCGCCATCGGCCACAAAACGGGTAGCAGTGACACGGCCAGTCCGCAAAAGAGCCACAGCCAGCCATCGTCGGACTACAGCACGCAAAGACATTCGTGGAGGTCGGATGCCCTTTGTGAGGCATCCTTCCTGGTGAGGCGGACGAGTCGGCCTGTAAGCCGGGGAACGTC